>Ga0116111_1000145_pt1 | contig 61812 bp, 49 predicted proteins | sample June2015DPH_8_10_FD_89720 | JGI IMG/M metagenome (GOLD analysis project Ga0116111, IMG submission 89720) | Peatland microbial communities from SPRUCE experiment site at the Marcell Experimental Forest, Minnesota, USA - June2015DPH_8_100 | ecosystem: Environmental > Terrestrial > Soil > Wetlands... | reverse complement strand
CTCGCGGCCGACGGCAAGATTGAGCTGGCTGGCCGCGGTTAGATAGGCGGCCACCAGATTCAGATAAGTTACCTGGACCTGGCGGTAGTCGCGCTGCGCATCGAGAAAATCGAGCAGCGAAGCCTGTCCGTGCTGGAAGGAAAACGACGTCATGTCGCGCACGTCGAGAGCCATTTTCAAATACTTTTCCTTATAGGGTCTGAGCAGTTCCACGGTGCTCGAGAGCGTGGCGTAAGCGGAATCGACATCGCTGAATACCTGGGTTTGAGTGACGTCGCGCAGCCGTTCCGCGTGGGTGATTTCGAGCTGGGTGCGCAGCTTCTCGCCCTGGTTGCGGTCGAAGATGCGCAGCGGAATGCTGACGCTGAATCCAATATAGGCATCGAATGGCGGATTGTGGCCCGCGTCGACACTGAAGGTGGGGTCGGTGGAACCATTGGCGACGGCCAGTTGGTGATCGGTCTGGGCCTTCTGGATGGCCTGTGCGGCGGCTTTCAGATCGGGCCGGGAATCCATGGCTTGGGCGCGAAACTCTTCGAGGGGCATCAGGCGGTCGGAGAAATCGAAGGGGCCGGCGACATCGAACTGGTCCACGGGGGTGCGGTCGGCGAGCAGTTGCAGAAGCTGGATCTTGGCGGTGCGCAGGTTCACCAGCGCGGTCTGGAAATCGGATTCGTACTGCACGCGCTGGAGCTCGAGGCGGCTGAGATCCACCTGGGCGATATCGCCGGCGCGGAAGCGGTCGCGGCTGATGGAGAGTTCGCGATCAAAGTAATCGAGGTTATCCTTGGCGAGCGCGAGAACAGATTTGGCCTGCAGGGCCTCGACGAAAGCGTTGCGCAGACTGAAGACCAGGTTGCGGATGAGGTCCTGCTGCTGCAAAACGGAGATGCCGGTGGCCTCGCGGGCGCTGTCGCGGCGCAGCTCGCGCTGATGGTTGCGCTCGTGGAGATAGTTGAGCGAAATCAGCGGGAAAGCGCCAGCCAGAGGCTGGTAGGGGTTGGGAGTGAAAGGCTGGAGTTGGTCGAGACTCGCGTTAAAGCTGGGGTTGGGGCGAAGATAGGCCGTGATTTCGTTGGCCCGGGCTTCGTCGATGGTCAGTTGGCCGGCGCGCACAGCGGGGTTGGCCGCTTCGAAGCGGGCGCGCACTTGTTCCCAGGTCACAGCGGTCTGCGCAGGTGCGGCGGGAGCCAGACACCCGGCAAACACAAGCCACGAAAATAGACGACGCACCGGGCGCCGCATGAGACCTCCGGCAAAAACAACGTAGAATTTGAATGTAACGGTTTCAGGCCGGCCGCCGGAACCCATCTTTTGGCCAGAACCAACCTATCTTTTGGCCGGGCGCCTTGGCGCGTGTGAGAATTGCTTTTACTATCGAAGAGGGGCATCCGATCATGATCTACCGCTACCTTTACGGAACCAGGCGCGCGGTACTGGCGCGAGCGGGGCTGCTGATCGCGGCGATCGCGCTGATCGATTGGCGTGTCGACCTCAACATCTCGTTCGGCTTCCTTTACTTATTCCCGATTCTGCTGGTGGGGACGGTGTCGCCGCGGTGGCAGATTCTGGCCACGGCGCTGGTCTGTACGGCGCTGGCGGACGTTTTCTCGCCATTGCCGTTCACGGTGGGCAATTCACTGCCGCAGGACATCCTGGTTTTCACTTCGCTGGCGGGAACCGGGCTGTTCGCATTCGAAATCAGCCGCAGCCGGCAAATGGAGCGGGAAAGCCGGGAGCGCGTGGAACGGGAATCGGCGGCGCGGCGGGAGGCCGAGGAGCAACTGGAATTCCTGATCGACAGCAGCCCGGCGGCGATCGTGACCATGTCGTCGGACTGCCTGATCCTGCGGGCCAACTCGGCGGCCCACCGGTTGTTCGGGGTGCCGCCGGGGGAACTACCGGGAAAGAGCATCCGCCGCTACGTGCCTGCCCTCGGGCGCGTGCCGTTCCTGGGAGACACGCCGCAGACCTTCCGCACCGAAATGCAGTGCCGCGGCGAGCGCGAACATGGCGACGTCTTTCTGGCGAACGTCTTCTTTTCCACCTATCAGACGGCCGTGGGGCCGCGCCTCGCGGCGCTGGTGGTGGACGCGTCGGAGGATTTGCGGGAACGCGAAGAGACCAGCCTGGAGCAACTGATGACGGGTTCGCGCATTCTGGTGGGCGCGGTCTCGCACGAAGTGCGCAACGTGTGCGGCGCCATCACGGTGATCTACGAAAACCTGGTGCGCAGCGGCACGCTCAAAGGCAGCAAGGATTTCGAGGCGCTGGGCGCGCTGGTGGAAACCCTCAACAAGATTGCCTCGCTCGAATTGAAGCAGAGCGCCAGCACCTCGCACATGCAGGGAATCGACCTGGCGGAAACCCTGGACGATCTGCGGATCGTTCTGGAACCCTACTGCCAGGAGGCCGGCATCGAAACGCGGTGGAACATTCCGCGGGAGATTCCGCCGGTATGGGCCGACCGGCACAGCCTGTTGCAGGTGCTGCTGAACCTGACGAAAAACAGCGAGCGGGCCTTGGAAGAGGCCGACGAAAAGCGCATCGAAATCTCGGTCGCGGCCGGCGACAATTTGGTATCGATCCGGGTTACGGATTCGGGACCGGGGATCGAAGCGGGGGACGCGTTGTTCCAGCCGTTCCAAAAAGGGGCCGACTCGACCGGCCTGGGGCTGTATCTTTCGCGCGCTTTTGTGCGCTCCTTCCGCGGAGAACTGCGCCACGACCCCACGGTGAAAGGCTGTTGTTTTGTGATCGACCTGGCGGTGGCCGCGCCGGGCGCGGCGCGCACGGAGAAATATGGAACGTATCCGACTGCTCTTGCTCGATGATCACGTGCTATTCCGCGAGAGCCTGAGCCGGCTGCTCGAATCGGAACCGGACTTTGAAATGTCCGGACACTGCGGCACGGCTGCGGAGGCTCTGGAGTTGCTGCGACGCGCGGTGGTGGACGTGATCCTGCTGGACTTCGATCTGGGCGAGGACCACGGCAGCCAGTTCATTTCAGCGGCGCGGCGCGCGGGGTATAAGGGCAAGATCCTGATGGTGACGGCCGGGATGAGCGCCATGGAATCGTCCTGCGCGCTGCAAATGGGCGCTTCGGGCATTTTCCTGAAACACAATTCGCCGGGGAACCTGGCCAAGGCCATCCGCATGGTGGCGGCGGGCGAGATGTGGGTGGACCAGCGGGTGATCCACGCGATGGCCGACGGTGTACGGTATGGCGAAGAGCAAAGCATCCGCCAGTTCCTGACGGAGCGCGAGCAGGAAGTGCTGCGAGGCATTTTCGAAGGACTCAGCAACAAGGAAATCGCCGCGCAGATCGGCGTGTCGGAGAGCGCGGTGAAGGCGACTCTGCAACAACTGTTCCAGAAGACGCGCGTGCGGACAAGAAGCCAACTGGTGCGAATCGCGCTGGAGACGTCGTTAGGGACGCCAAGGAAGTGAAGGGGGACGGCGGGGCTAGCTTCTAGAGGTCGGAGGCTGCGGACGCCGCGGACAAACCACATCACTTCGGACGTTTGCGCCGGTTCCCAGAGCTGCAAGACTGGGAACAACCGCTTGACTCTTACGGAACAATGATCGCAAGGCCGTTAGCCTCAGCAGCCCGCTTCAATTTGTCGTCGTTGGTGGCGATCGGCAGGTTTGAAATCAAGGCAAGTTGCAGATAGCACGTATCGTACATGGAGAGATTGTGCTTCACTGCAAGCCTCAAAAGCTCGGGAATATTGCCGATGGCTACTTGCCGGATTGGCAGCAACAACAGCTCCCTCCAGATCTCCAATGCGCGCGGCAGAGCCACCTTGTCTTTTGCAACCGCCTTTTCCGAGCGCATTCCCTATCTCTACCTGCCACACCCACGGAACAGTTGCGCTGTCGGTGAGAGTCTCCATGCGCTTTAACGTTGCATCGGTACTCGGCGTAGCACGATCCGGAAAGCACCAGGTCAAAGCGTAAGACGCGTCGAGGACGAATACGCTCACTCACGTCCCTCTTCGATCAGGTCCTTGATCGAGAGATCGCCCAAGTTCAACCCTTCCCGCAACTCCCACAGCCGCGACTTACGGGGCAGCGCAGCCGATGGTTCGGCCGCCGACGAATTGGGCAGTATCGCGATGGCCGTTTCGATGAATTCATCTACCGAGCGGAACGTACCCGCCTTGATGGCCGCCTGTATGGCCTGTTCCTGGCCAGGTTTCAGTTGAATCGTCATAAACACCTCTCTGTTTCCGCCAGTTCCAGAATAGCAAGGCTGGCCTTCCTCTTGATTGATGTACCGCCAGATTCGGACAAGATTGAGCGCGTCGAATTTTCGTATTGATGGCGTCCCGGTTCTCTCACTGAGCCGGCATGACGGAACGGTCCGTGTCCGCTCGACCCGTCTTGATTCTCACAAGCCGATCATACTCCCAAGGTCCCTCTACTGATCAGGCGTAGTCCTCGGCGGCGGTGTTCCCGGCGGAAGAATGGGGCGCGGGCGTTCCACGCGCCAGTTCACGCCTCCGGCGGCATCGCGCTCGGTGCGGGTGATGCGGAGATCGCCTTCGGCCAGGTACTTGAGGTGCACGTAGTCGAAAGCCAGGCCGGCGGCGGCCATCAGCTTCATGTAATCGCCGTGCGCGGTTTCATCGGGCGCTTCGGTGTAGCCGGCATCCCAGGTGACGTCGGGCGAAAGGCCAGTCACGCCGCCGCTGCCGGGCGTGCCGGCGCCCGCACCCGCCGCACTTGCCGCGCCCGCGTCACCCGCGGCCGCCCCGCCACCGCGGCCGGCCGATCCCTTCAGCGACATGTAAATGCGAATGCCGTTCACGATGGGCTGGAACATGTCGCGCGGCTGCCAGCGCTGGCCGAAGCGCTGGTAGCGGGCGTTCATGCGGTCCTCCAGCGGCAGCAGGCCGGGGACATTGCGCTCCGCCTCCACGATGCGGTCCTCGAGCGCGTAGGCAATCAGCTTGCTGTAGGGATGCGTGTCGTCGCGCACGTAGCCCAGGCTGGTGAACCAGCCGCGCGGAATCCACCAGGCGCGGCCGGGATTCGCGCCTTGCCGGCTTTGCACCCAGGCGGTGTATTCGGAGAACGGCTGCACCCATTCGTGCGATGGATAGCCGTGGGGATTCAGGAAGGCATCGGGCTGCCAGGCCTCGATCAACTGGCGGCGCGTGCGCGATTCGGGGTAGATGGGATCGGTCTCGCCTTGCCCGGCGGAAACGTCGGCGCTGAGAGCGCCGTGATAGCCGGGGTGCAGCATGTTGTCGGGCGTGATCTTGGCGAGGTCCACGGCAAGCTGCGCGCCATCGGGATTGGTGATGGGATGCAGCACCACGTTGACTTTGTTCAGCATGGCGCGCTTCTGGGGATCGGTGACGAGTTGCTCGGCCAGCTTATCGATATGACTGGTGCTCGAAACCTCATTGGCGTGCTGGCGGCCGGAATAGACGATGGCGGCCTTGAGCGTGGTCTCCTTGGGCCAGGAGCGCAGCAGCGCAGGCGTAGGCAGCATGACGTCGGCGGCCCAGATGTCGCGGCCCAGGTAGGTGCGGCCCATCCAATAGACCGTGACGCCGGGATAGGTGGCGAGGCGCGCCAGGATGGCGGCGTTTTCATCCGGGCTGATGGGCTCGTCCCATTGCACGAAGGGAGTGCCGGCAAGCGGTTTGACATCGGCGATCATGGGGCGCGGCGTGGCGGGCGGCGCGACGGCAAGAGCCGCGTACTCGCGCGGCGCGGGGCCATCCACCGGCGCACCCAGGAGCTGGGGTAATTCGAACTCGACGGCCATGCGGCCGAGGTGCGGATAAGCCACCTCGTCGCGGTAAAGGCCGGCGGCGTGCATGCGCTCCAGCCATTCGATCTGGCCGCGCGCCTGCTCCACGGAGAAGATGCTGCGATCCACCTGGTCCTGGCCTTCCACGTTGAGCCACTCGTCGTACCGGTCTTCGGCGAAATCGGCCGGAAGCAGCCAGGTGAGGCTCTCGACGCCCGGCTCGCCGGCCTTCACGCGCGCCTGAATGAGACGCGGCTGGAACTCGCCGGTGAGCGCCGGCAGGTTGCGCTCCTGTTTGTGGTGTTTGCCCTGAGCGTCGGCCCAGGTCAGCCGCACCAGCGGATTCGCGGCCGGTTTGCCGTAGAACTCAATGTGTACGCGGCCGTCCTGGCCGTCTTCGGAAGCATGCACGATGGGCAACACGCGGCCGGTATAAGTGATGGGGCGGCCGGTTTCGAGATCGCCCATCATGCTCATGAAAACGTCCGTGGAGTAGAGCGTGTCTTCCTGCAGCGCCTCGAGTGAGGAAATGCGCTCGCGGTCGAGATCGAGGTTGTAATCGGGCTCGCTCAGGTGGATGTCGAGCTTGAGAGTGTCGAAGGGCGGCGCGTATTCGGAGCGCAGATCGCCGTGGGCTTGCGCCATGACGAACTGGTAAACGCGCGGCAGGGTCTTGTTCTGATAGTGGTCCCAGAATTCTTCGATATCGGTCTGGATGCGCTCATTGAGGATCACTTTGGAAGCGGCTTCCAGGCGCACCCAGCCGGTTTCCACCTGCACTTGTTCGTACCGCGGGATCACGCCGTTGTAGGGTTGCATGACGGTGGCCACGGTGAAATCGCGCGTGAAGATTTCGTGGGCGGCGGCGTCGAAGGCGTGTACGCGGTAGGTGGGAGTCTTGGAGTCGGGCTCTTCGATTTCGCTCAGCGCGATCCTCTCGAGCGGCAGGTTTAACCGGCGCGCGAGCATCTCGTCGGCGGGATAGAGCTCCTGAACCCAGCGCGCATCCGACTGCATGGCGCGAACGCCGGTCGAGTCGACGTTCTTGGCGAAGTCGATGCGCATGGAGGCCACCGGCTTTCCGGCGAGCGCGGGCGCGATCTCATCCATCAGCCAGCTATAGCCCTGCTTAAAGGCGCAAAGCACTTCGATGGTGGAGTGCGCGGAATCGGCGCCGGCGGAGGCGAGCATGGGCTTGAGCTGCGCGCCGAGTTTGCGGCGCTCTTCGGGGCCTTCGCTGACGCGCGCTATCAGCTTGACGGGCTGGCCGGCGGCGATCCTGGCGGATGCGCGGCGCACGGCTTCCACCAGGCGTTTGCCCTCCCAGGGAATCACGATGTCTTCGGTGAAGGTGGGCGCGGCCGGCTGAAACTTCGCCGTCGGAGACTGGAAATGCAGGTTGGGATTTTGGTCGCAGCACTCAGTGCCGGCATGCAGGCTGGCGGTTTTCACTTCGGCGCTGGCGTGAAGCTGTTGCTGGATTTGCTGCCGCACGAAGGCAGTGAGTGCGGGGTCGGCGACGTCGGCATAGATCTCGGCTTTGACGTCTTTGATTCCTGTGGCGTCGATCTTCTTCATCCAATGGTCCAGGTGATAAAGGGCGGCCGCGGTCTGGCCGGCGCTGGAGTGGAGGGAGAAGAACTTGTGCAGGTCGTAACGGATCTCTTCGAGGGAAAGATACGGCTTGCCCTGTTCCCATAGGTTGGGGAAGCGATCGGAAAGCAGGCCGAGGGCCGCGGCGGCGCCGGCATCGTCGCCGCGGGCGAGGATGGCGGCGCGGCGGCCGAACGCGTCGTCCACGATGCGCAGTTCCCCCTCACCGGCGGAGAGCGGAGTCTCGGCCTGCGCGGCGGCGGTGTCGCCCGCGCGGAGCTTTCGTTCGGCCTCCTGCGAAAGCGGAGAATCGCCGGCCAGCACGGCATGCGTGCGGACGTCGCGAACGGCGGCGGAATCGGCGGGCGTCGAGATCGGCAGATTGATTCCGGTGGTTTCCAGGCCGAGGCGCGCGGCGAGGTTCGCCATGGCGATTCCGGCGGCGCCCGCCGGCACGTAGAGGTGGCCGTTCCAGGTGGCCGGCACGGGGATGCGCCCGGACGCGCCGAAGAGGCCGCGCGTAGTGTAGAGCGTGGCGAGATCGAGGCGCGCGGGTGCGGCAGCGGCGGCGTCACCGCCAGGGGCATTGCCGCCACCAGCCGCGGCCAGAGGGGCGGGAGCGGCGGGTGGGACGGCGGCCTCTGCCTTGGAATTGGTGGCAGCGGCGCCGCCGATGACCACCAATTGATGCACGGCGGCCAAGCGTGGCGAGGCCAGTGCGGTTACGAGCGCCGCCTCAGGAACCGCGCCGCGCAGAAAAGCGCTGTGCACGCCGGCCTTGCCGCGCAAGTAAGTGACACCGGCCAGTTCGATGGGTTCAGCGGGAGCGGCGGAACGCAACACTTCGACGATGGCCGAGAGCTTCTCGCCGGGCACGCGCCATTGATACGGCGCGCGCGCCGCATAGGCGTCGGAGGCGGCCAGCAGGCCGGCATCGTCGTTGGCGACAATCGCCAGGTTGTCGCCGCTCGAGAAGACGCCGCCTTCTTCCTTGTCGAGACCCGCCTGGAGCGATGCCAGATCCGCGGGCGCCGCGCGTCCTACCCAGATGCGCGGGCCGGCGGGGTAGGCGGCCGCATTATCGACCACAAGCGGCGGCGTCAGGCCCGTGGAGCCGAACCCCAGACGCGCCGCCAGGTTCGCGGCGGCGCTGTTTTCGGCGGCGCTCGGTTTCCCCGGCACCACGATTTTTCCCGCGATGAAATCGGCGATGCCGTCGCCATTGGTGTCGGTGAGCATCCAGCCGGTCGAGAACGGGTCGGCAACGCGGCCGGGCTCGGCAGGCGCCGGCGGCCCCTGGAACGCCAGGCAACCAGCGGTCAGCAATATCAGCACCGGCACGATAGAACGCGGCATGGAGCGAAGCCTCCTGTGGGATTCTGGCCTATGTTATATAACATCTCTATATGAAACAACTCGGCTGGCTGGTATTCGCCGCGTCGACGCTCTTCGCCGCGGATGTGAACACGTTCTCGATTGTGGGCTACGACCCCGCCAACGGGGACTGTGGTGTGGCCGTGGCGTCGCGCTATTTTTCGGTGGGCGCGGTAGTGCCGTGGGCGGAAGCCGGCGTGGGCTGCGTGGCTACACAGGCCAACGTCAACGCGGGCTACGGACCGCGAGGCCTGGAATTGCTGCGGCAGGGTCTCACGGCGAAGCAGGTGCTCGACAAATTGCTGGCCGAAGATACCTTCCCGGATAAAGAGGGACGACAGGTGGCAATCGTCGACCGCAACGGCGGCATCGCCACCTACACGGGTTCCAACGCGCCCACCTGGGCCGGCGACCGGCAAGGCAAGACGTGGTCCGCGCAGGGCAATATCCTGGTGGGGCCGCAGGTTCCCGAGGCCATGGGCCGCGCGTTTGAAGCCACCGAGGGCGAGTTGGCGGAGAAGCTCTTCGCGGCTCTCAAGGCGGGCGACGATGCGGGCGGAGATTCGCGCGGCAAGCAGTCGGCGTCGATGATTGTGGTGCGCAAAGGCGGCGGGCGGAATATCAATAATGACCGCTACCTGTATCTCAATGTGGACGACAATCCGCAGCCGATCCCGGAGCTCCGGCGGTTGCTGGACATGAATCTGGGAATGCTGTGGCAGGCTCGCATCGGCCCCCTTGCAAGTGCCGGCAAGACGCGCGAAGCTCGCGAGGCGGCCGCGAAATACGCGCGTTACATGCCGTCGGCGAACGCCTGGATCTCCCTCGGCGTGATGGATTACAACCTGGCCGACAAGCCCGCCGCGCTGGCCGATTTCCGCAAGGCGCTCGCGCTGGACCCCGCGGTGCGCCGGCAGTTCGAGCCGCCTGCTACAACTGGCGGACGCGGCGGGCAGAGGCTGAGGGCGATTTTGGAAGACAAGGAATTCCTGAAGCAGTTGTTCCCGGACAAGTAGTGGCCTAATCAAATGGTTTGAGAAGTTCGCTCCCATATCCGAAACCGCTTGCTGACGCGCGCGCTTCCGATGCGAGCCGCGACCGTGAGGGAGCGGTCTTCACGGAATCCGAAGTGTGTCGAGGAAACGGTGTACTTAGCCGCTCATCGAGTTGAGGAACTCGGCGTTGCTGCGGGTCTTGCTCAGCTTGTCGAGCAGCAGTTCCATGGTTTCCACCGGCGAGAGCGGGTTCAACACCTTGCGCAGAATCCACACGCGGTTGAGCTCTTCCTTGGGCAGCAGCAACTCTTCCTTGCGGGTGCCACTCTTGTTGATGTCGATGGCCGGGAAGACGCGCTTGTCCACCAGCTTGCGCTCCAGGTGGATTTCCATGTTGCCGGTGCCTTTGAACTCTTCGAAAATCACGTCGTCCATGCGGCTGCCGGTGTCGATCAGGGCCGTGGCGACGATGCTCAGCGACCCGCCTTCTTCGATATTGCGCGCGGCTCCGAAAAAGCGCTTGGGCCGCTGCAAGGCGTTCGAATCCACGCCGCCCGAGAGCACCTTGCCGGAGGGCGGCACGATGGTATTATAGGCGCGCGCCAGGCGCGTGATGGAATCCAGCAGAATCACCACGTCGCGCTTGTGCTCCACCAGGCGCTTGGCCTTCTCGATCACCATTTCGGCCACCTGCACGTGACGCGTGGCCGGTTCGTCGAACGTGGAGCTGATCACTTCGCCGCGCACGCTGCGCTGCATGTCGGTGACTTCCTCGGGACGCTCGTCGATCAGCAGCACGATCAGCGTGATTTCGGGATGGTTGGTGGTAATGGAGTTGGCCAGGCTCTGCAAGAGCATGGTTTTGCCGGTGCGCGGAGGCGATACGATGAGACCGCGCTGGCCCTTTCCGAGCGGCGTCAGCAGGTCCATAACGCGGCCGGAATAATTTTCGCGGACGGTTTCGAGCTTGACCCGTTCGTTGGGATAGAGCGGTGTGAGGTTGTCGAAGAAAATCTTGTTGCGGGCTTCCTCGGGCGGCTCGAAATTGATGGCGTCGACTTTGATCAGCGCGAAGTAGCGCTCGCCTTCCTTGGGCGGCCGGATCTGGCCGGAGATGGTGTCGCCGGTGCGCAGATCGAAGCGGCGGATCTGTGACGGCGAAACGTACACGTCGTCGGGACCCGGCAGATAGTTGTACTCCGGCGCGCGCAGGAAGCCGAATCCGTCAGGCAGGCATTCGAGCACACCTTCCGAGAAGATCAGGCCGCTCTTTTCGGCCTGGGTTTGGAGGATCTTGAAAATCAGTTCCTGTTTGCGGAGCCCGGCGGCGCCGGCAATCCCCATGTCTTTCGCCACCTGGTTGAGCTTCTGGATGCTCATGTCCTTGAGCTCTACGAGGTCGAGCGTGGGGGTGCCGTTCTTGACGCTTTGGGCGGCTTGCGCTTTCCGCCGTTGCTGGCCGGGATGGCCCATCGGCTCCGCGTGTGGCGCGGCGGCCGGCGGCTCAGCGGCCTTGGTTTCGGCGGGCGGTGCCTCGGGCGGTTTTGCTTCGGCGGCCCTGGTTTCCGCGGGCTTGGCTTCGGGAGCTTTCGCTTCCGGGGCTTTTGATTCCGGCCCTTTCCCTTCGAGTGCCGCCGGCGGAGCGGCTGACGCCTTGGGGGCGCGCACCGCCTTTTCGCCGTCCGATCTCTCGGCGGCTGCTCCAACAGCCTTTTCAGCCTTCTCAGGCCTTTCGGGTTTTTCCGTCTCGGCGGAGGCGGCGGGCGCCGCATTCTCCCGGGCGGGTTGCTTGTCGGCGGGCTTTTCGGTTTTCTCGGGTTTTTCCTGCGGCAGGTTGTTGCCTACCGTGTTTGAAGTGTTTTCGCTATTGCTTGCCAAATTTCCCTCACTCCCCGGCTCGTTAGGGCCGAGAACAGCAACGGTTCCACGCCTTCTTTGCGAATAGCGTTTAAACCGCGCCCCTGCTCAGATTGATTTGCTTTGTCGGTCTTAGTGGCGATTACCAGGTACGGTCTGCCGCGATCCTCGAGCCACCGCTTCAGGTCGAGATCCTTCTCCATCCATCCACGGCGGGTATCCAGAATCAGGCAGGAAAGTCTTAGGGTATCTCGATTCTCCAAATATTGCTCGATCAGTTTTTTCCATGCGAGCTTGTGCTCGATCGGCACCCGGGCATATCCATAACCGGGCAGATCGACGAAATAGTACGCGCCGTCCACCCGGTAAAAATTGATGGTTTGCGTTCGGCCCGGGGTATTGCTGGTGAAAGCCAATCCTCTCCGCCCGACCAGGGCGTTGATCAAGCTGGATTTCCCCACATTACTTCTTCCTAAAAATGCGACTTCCGGCAACCGGTCCGAGGGGAACATCTCCGGGTTTCCGGCGCTGACTACAAATTCCGCGTCAGGCACAGAACCGCGACCATTCGGGAGCGGCATGCCTCATTAGTGCGCCCGGCTCTCTTCGAGCGTGGGCTTTACATCCAGATCCAGCGGCGTCAGTGGAATCGCCACCAACTCGCGCTCCAGCGCAATCTTCAGAACTTCGTCCATGGACTCCACAAAATTCAGCTTCATGGATTGCTTGATGGCGTCTGGAATGTCGGGGAGATCTTTCTCATTCTCCCGCGGCATGATTGCTTCCAGGATGCCATAGCGGTGGGCCGCCATCAACTTCTCTTTCAAGCCGCCGATGCCGAGCACCTTGCCACGGAGCGTGATTTCGCCCGTCATGGCCAGATCCCAGCGCACCGGAATCCGCGTCAGCGCGCTGCAGATCGCGGTGGCCAGCGTAATCCCCGCCGATGGCCCATCCTTGGGAATGGCGCCTTCCGGGACATGAATGTGCACGTCCAGGTTGCGGTAGAAATCGCGCGGTAACCCGAAGGTGTGGGCGCGCGAACGAATGTAACTCATGGCTGCCTGTGCCGATTCCTGCATGACGTCGCCGAGTTTTCCGGTGATGGTGAGCTTGCCCTTGCCTTCCATCAGAGTGCATTCCACGGTCAGGATCTGACCGCCGACTTCGGTCCACGCCAGTCCGGTGGCCGCGCCGATCTCGTTCCTCTTTTCGACCCCCAGGTCGCGGAACCTCCAGGGCCCCAGCAGATCCGGCAGTTTCGCGTCGTTGATCTCGACCTTCGCGAACGCCTTCTTCTCCTTGGCGCTTTGCGCGTTCACCACCTGGCGGGAGACTTTCCGGCAGACGTTGCCGATCTCGCGCTCCAGGTTCCGCACGCCGGCTTCGCGCGTGTAATACTGGATCAACCCGTTGATGCCCGAATCTTCAAACTCGATCTGGTTTCCGGTCAGGCCGGTCTGCTCCATCTGCTTGCGGACCAGGAAGCGCTTGGCGATCTCCATCTTCTCGAGCTCCGTGTAGCCCGAAAGACGGATCACTTCCATGCGGTCCTGCAATGCCGGCGGAACCGTGTGCAGCACGTTGGCGGTGGCTATGAAGAAGACCTGGCTCAAATCGTATTCCACGTCCAGGTAGTGATCGACGAACATGAAGTTCTGTTCGGGATCGAGCACTTCGAGCAGCGCCGCGGAAGGATCTCCGCGGAAGTCCATCGACATCTTGTCGACTTCGTCCAGCATGAAGATGGGGTTGCGCGTCCCGGCCTTTTTCATCATCTGGATGATCTGTCCCGGCAGAGCGCCGATGTAGGTGCGCCGGTGGCCGCGGATTTCGGCTTCATCGCGCACGCCGCCGAGCGACATGCGGACGAACTTGCGGCCGGTGGCCTTGGCGATGGACATCCCCAGCGAAGTCTTGCCCACGCCGGGAGGCCCCACGAAGCACAGGATGGAGCCCTTGGGGTTCTTCACCAGGCGGCGCACCGCCAGGAATTCCAGGATGCGCTCTTTGATTTTTTCCAGGCCGTAGTGGTCCGATTCAAGGACGCCTTCGGCGAACTTAAGGTCGCGAATTTCCTTGGTCTTCTTCTTCCACGGCACCGCCAGCAGCCAGTCGAGGTAGTTGCGGGAAACCGTGGATTCGGCCGACATAGGCGGCATGTTTTCCAGCCGCTTCAGCTCGGCCAGAGCCTTTTCCTGCGCATCCGCGGTCATGCCGGCGGTTTCGATGCGCTTCTTCAGCTCGTCGATCTCGCTCTTTTCGCCGCGGCCCAGTTCCTTCTGGATGGCCTTGATCTTTTCGTTGAGATAATATTCTTTCTGCGCCTTCTCCATCTGGCGCTTCACGCGGCCCTGGATGGTGCGGTCCACGTTGAGCTTCTCGATCTCGATATCCAGCATCTCGGCGACGCGCGTCAGCCGGTCGATGGGATCGAAGATTTCCAGCAGTTCCTGTTTTTCCTCGAGCGTCAGGGGAAGATTGGCGCCCACGGTGTCGGCGAGCTTGCCCGGCTCGTCGACGCGGATGGCCGCGATCATGGTCTCGTAATTCAGATTCTGGCTGAGCTTGACATACTGCTCAAACAGCCCGGTGACCCGGCTGATGAGTGCGTCGAGCTGCGGGCCGGATTCCACCCGGTAGGCCGAGACGCGCACCGTGGCGCGGAAAAAACCGTCTTCGTCGGAAACCGATACCACCTTGGCGCGCTCCACGCCTTCCACCAGAACCTTGATGTTGCCGTCCGGCAGCTTGAGGCTCTGCACAATGTTGACGATGGTGCCCACGCTGAAAATCTCGTTGGGTTTGGGCTCGTCGACCGAAGCGTCGTGCTGCGCCGCCAGGAAGATTTTCTTGTCGCCCGCCATGGCTTCTTCCAGCGCGCGCACGCTGGATTCCCGCCCCACCACGAACGGCGTCATCATGTACGGAAAGATGACGACCTCCCGGATGGGCATCATCGGCAGGCGTTTTGTATCGGATTTTTCCTTTGAAGTGAGCATTGTCCCTCTCCAGGGGCTGACCTTGTCCCTGGCCTTTCACTCGAACCGCAGACTACGCTTTCGGGGATTCTGGGGTTAACCGGCCTTTTCTAATATTGTAAGACTGATTTTCTGCGACAGCACCATCTCTTTTGTGACCTGGAACTCCCGGACCTTCTTGTAGGACGGCAGGTAGTACATCAGATCGAGCATCAGGTCTTCGAGAATCATGCGCAGGCCGCGCGCCCCCACCTTGCGTTCCATGGCCAGATCGGCAATGGCTTCCAGAGCTTCGTCGCTGAACTTCAGACGAACGTTCTCGAACTCAAAGAGCTTCTGGTACTGCTTCACAATCGCGTTCTTGGGCTTGGAGAGAATCTGGATCAAGGCCGAGCGGTCCAGGTCCTCCAATACCGCGCTCACCGGCAGCCGTCCGATGAACTCGGGTATGAAACCGAATTTGATCAAATCCAGCGGTTGCACCTGCGAGAGCAGGTCGATGTCGCGCCGCCCGCTGGTGCGGATGGTCGCCTTATCGTCCTCCTGCAGGAAGCCCATGGACTTCTTGCCGGTGCGCCGCGCAATCACCTTTTCCAGCCCCACAAACGCCCCGCCGCAAATGAACAGGATGTTGGTGGTGTCCACCGGCGTGAATTCCTGGTGCGGGTGTTTGCGCCCGCCTTGCGGGGGCACATTGGCCACGGTCCCTTCCAGGATCTTCAACAGCGCCTGCTGCACGCCTTCGCCGGAGACGTCGCGGGTGATCGACGGGTTCTCGTCTTTCCGGCAGATTTTGTCGATCTCGTCGATGTAAATGATGCCCTGCTGGCACTTCTGCACGTCGCCGTCGGCCGCCTGCAACAGCTTCAGGATGATGTTCTCGACGTCTTCTCCCACATAGCCGGCCTCGGTGAGGGTGGTGGCGTCAACGATCGCGAAGGGCACATCCAGAATCTTCGCCAGCGTCTGCGCCATTAGAGTCTTGCCCGTCCCGGTCGGCCCGATCAGCAGGATATTGGATTTCTGCAGTTCCACCTCGGTGTTGCGCATGCGGTTCAGGTGGATGCGTTTGCAATGGTTGTACACCGCCACCGCCAGTTTTTTCTTGGTGGATTCCTGCCCGATCACGTATTGATCCAGAAACTCTTTCACTTCGAGTGGCTTCGGGATCTTGTTGGGAGTGCCGGAAGGAGGCTCTACCTTGTCGTCTTCTAAAATCGAGTTGCAAACCGCGATGCACTCATCGCAGATATAGGCGCGCGGGTAGTCGCTCGGCGAGGAAATCAGCTTTCCAACAACGTCCTGGCTTTTGTGGCAAAACGAACACCGTAAAGCATCGTCCGATCCGGCTCGCTTCAAGCAGTTTTCTCCTGTTCCGCCCGAAAAAGCGGAAGAGAACCTCCAACCGATTTCATTCCTATTATCACCCGAACCGTCCCCCTAAGCAATGTACGCCGAAGGTAAGCAGCGCCCCGGACTAGTACTCGTCAAAAGTTAACGCCAACCTCACCCCATTCGGAAACCGCTACGCTTCCGCCGTTTTGCGCGCGTGTTCGAACAGGAAGGCCAGGGTTTTGTCGGTCTGGATGTGGGACGCGATCCGTCCCAGTGTCCCATCCTTTTCAAACCGCATGTGCACCGCCGCCACCGGTTCTTTCTGCTGGCGCGCGGCGCGTTCCACTTCCTTGTCGACTTCGTCGCGTGTGGCGGCAATCGATTCCCGCGCCGCCACCTTCGACAGCAGCATGGAAGCCTTCACCTCGCGCAACGCTTTCTCGCGCTGCGTTTCCTTCACCTTGTTCCAATCGAGCTTGATGGACCGGGGATCCACGCCTTCGGCGGCCATGGCGCGCAGGCTCTGCTCCACGCGGTTATTGATCTGCCGGTCCACGAAAACTTCCGGCACCGGAAACTCGTGCGCGTCCACCAGCTTGTCAATCAGCTTGTTCTTGGCCTCCTGCTCGGCCTCGTACTGGCGCTGCGCGAAGATGCTCTTGCGGATGGCTTCGCGCAGTTCCTCCACGTTGCGGTAATCGCCCAGATCCTGCGCGAACTCGTCGTTGACTTCCGGCAGTTCCTTCTTGCGGATGCCCTTCAGGGTGGCGTGGAACTTGACCGTGTGGCCCGCCAGCCGCTTTGCGCCGTAGTCGGCCGGGTAGGTAACGGCGAAATCCTTTTCGTCGCCCGGCGTCAGGCCGCGGAGGTTTTCGGTAAAAGCCTCGAAGGTGTCTCCACCGCCGATTTCGAGCACCATTTCCTCGCTCTTCACCGGCTCGCCTTCCACACCGCCCGTGCTTTCGAGCGCCACCACGGCGAAATCCTTGTCTTCCACCGGCCGGGGATCGACGTTCACATGCTGCGCCTTCTGCTCGCGGATTTCTTCCAGCCGCTTGTCCACGTCCTGGTCGGTCACCTGGGGCTCGTGATACTCGACTTCCAGGCCTTTGTACTCCCCGAGCTCGATTTCCGGCACGACTTCAAACGTAGCTTTGAAACCGAGCGGCTCGCCCGCGTGAAAGTGGACGTCGGTGATATCCGGCGTTCCCACCACGTTGAGGTTCTCGGCCTCGAGCTGCTGTTGCAGAAACCTGGGGATCAGGCTTTCCAGAACCTGTTGCCGGATGTCGCCGGCGAAGCGGCTGCGAATAATGCCGGACGGGGCTTTTCCCGGCCGGAAGCCCGGGAGTTTAGCGCGTTTCTGAACATCGGCAGTGACGCGGTTGGTCTCGCTTTCCACCTCAGCGACAGGGATGGAAATCTCAAGCGAGTGCTTGCAACCTTCAACTAAAGCCAAGTGGAGTTAACCTCGGGAAAGAAGTGATGGTGTAAAACTCAATGATACCACGTACAATGAAGCCTATCGGCTGGAAGACCGCACTCTCGGTGGTGGCTGTGGTGGTGCTGCTGGGCCTGTGGGCGGCCATTCTGCGCCGGGGGTGACGCCTCAAGCGGCGCCACGAATAAACATGCACCTCAATTTCCAGACGGCTATCATCAACGTCGTGCTCCTGTGGATTCTCACGGCCCCCCACGAATTCGCGCACGCCTGGGTGGCCACCAAACTCGGCGACGACACACCGCGCCTGCAAGGCCGCGTCACGCTGAACCCGCTGGCCCACGTGGATTGGATGGGGACCGCCATCCTGCCCTTCCTGAGCTCCCTTTTCTTTGGCGGCTTCCTGGGATGGGGCAAGCCGGTCTACACGCAGACCAGCAAACTCAAAGGCGGTATGAACGGCCTCCTGCTGGTGGCCCTGGCCGGCCCCTTCAGCAACGTGATCATGGCCGTGATTCTGGGCGGAATCGCCGCCTTCACGCTCAATGCCTACCCGACCTTCGCCAGCTACGCCTATCGCGGCGCGGAGCTGAGCCTCTATCTGGGGCTGTTCAACCTGCTGCCGGTGCCGCCGCTAGACGGATCCAAAATCCTGCTGGCCCTCCGCATTCCCGCCGCCATCTACCAGGAGATCGCGCGCGCCGGCTTCCTGCTCCTGATCGTGCTGATCACCGCCACCTCCCTGGGCCGCTGGATGGCCGACTGGAGCGCCCAAGGGGCGCTGTGGATCGTCTCGACGCTGCGCTGACCCCGGGCTCGTCGCGCCGTATCATGTTACCGTAAACTTTCATGAATTCAGCCCGCATCGCTATCGCCACCACTGACGGCATCACCGTTTCGGACCATCTGGCCCGCAGCACCGCCTTCCTGCTACTCGAAATTGAGGACGGCGCCATCACCTCCGGCACTTATCGCTCGCGCGCCACCGGGGCTTGCGGCAACCATGCCGGCTTCGTCGAGTTGTTGAGCGGCGCGCAAGCCGTGATCTGCGGCGGCATCGGCCAGGGAGCGGCGGATTCATTGGCGGCGCACGGCATTGAGCCGCTGGTGATCGCGGGCGGGCAATCCATCGACGATGCCGTCAACCAGTTTCTGGCCGGCAGCCTCGCGCTCTCCGCCGAACGCGTCTGCTTGTGCCACTGAGTGGCTCCTGGACTGTCGCCGACCGGCCAGGAGGACTGTCCCACTTGGCGTGCTACGGCAAGCCCACAAACGGGTTCACCACGCGAACCGTACCATACAGCCGGTCGTGCTGAAGATCTTCGGTGAGGATCTCCGGCAGGCCGTAGTGCTCCGCGTATGACCAGAGGTGCGCGTCAAACCAGCTCAACTGATACGCCGCGCATCCGCGAACGGCACCGCGAAGAATCGCCTCGTTTGGGTAGAGCACGGTAAACTGCTTCAGGAATTCTTCCGCTTCCCGCAAGGCGTCGGCTTGTTTGAGGATCATATGGCCGCGAATCGGGCGGGTTACCGCCGCCACGAACTCAAGAATCGCCTGATGCGGCAGGCGGACGGAATCTTCGACGATGCCGCGCCGGAGAATCCCGGTTGCGATCTTCTGCTTTTCGGCAAACCGGTCATCGAACCTGTAGACCAGGACGTTGGTATCAACGAGAGCGGCCACGTCCGTAGAGATCCTCCCGTCTCCATCCGCGGCTGCGCGGCTGCGCTGTGGCGCGCGCCAACCGGCGCTTGCGGAGGCGTTCGGTCGCCTGGTCGAACCAACGGAGCTGCCACTCCCGGCCTTGGGGCGCCGCCTGTTTGCCTGGAGGGACCACGCGAATCGACTCACCGGCCGGCATCCAGTCGATGTTGTCGCCAGGACGGATATGGTATTCGTCGGCGATCTTTCTGGGCACAGTGACCTGGTACTTGGATGTGACCTTAGCCATACGCATTTCCCGCAACCGCTTCCTTACTATAGCAAGGATCAGATCCTTGCTCAACAGCCAGGTGCTTCGCCGCTGAAGTGGGGCCATGTCCGGCGCTATACTGACGGTGTCGATCCATGGACGCCCTGCGCCAAGTCGAAAACCTGCTGCCGGCTCTCACCCGAGCGGAAAAGGCTGAGTTGCTGCGCATGGTGGCGCAGGACCTCGATGACGTCTTTCCTGGAGTTGAGTCCGCGCCAGGCGTTTGCGGCGGCGAGGCCTGCATCATCCGTACCCGCATCCCCGTCTGGATCCTCTAACTCCGAAGAGCCCACGCTCCTGCGCTTCCATGGTTCAGACTGCGAAGATCTGGTCAACCGCGATGGATGCGCCGCCGAAAAGCGTGAGGGGTATGGCGTCGCCTGCCGCGTAAGTCTTCGTGCCACTGAACTCGGTCACTTGCACGGATCGGTTGGCGGCATCCACTACCCAGAATTCTTGCGTACCCGACGACATTGCCACGATCCGCTGCCGGTTGACTTTGGCCGGCGTATTCGAAGGAGATAATACCTCGATGATTAGGACAGGCGCGTATACAGGATACTCGTTGGGTGGTAGTGCGTCCCAATCGGCCTGTAGCACGAACGCAACATCGGCGAACCAAAACTGAAGGTTTGGCACCGGGCGATAAGGGAACTCGACAGCAACGACTCCCCGGTCACCGGCCGCTGCCTCCAACAAGCGTTCGATGCGCTTCTGGAGCTTGACATGCAGAGGCCGTGCCGGAGGCACTATAACAACCTCGCCATCGTGTAATTCATATCGCTTGCCTGTCTCGGGGCGTTCGGGTAGCTGGAGAAAGCCCGTCCATGTCACCAGAGAATGCGCGAGACTGCTCATCCGTGCTCCCTCCCAACCATATTAGCGGAAAGTGCCGCCACCGAGCGAATTGCGAGTCGTCAGACCGTCAGCTATGAACTGCCGGCTCTCCGTGACGCCCTATGCTTCCAGCCCCATTTGCGTCAGCCTATACCGCAGCGCATTGCGCGTCAGTCCCAGCATTCGCGCGGCCTGGCTCTTGTTGCCATCGGCGCGCCGGAGCGCCTCCCGGATGAGTTCCTGTTCGTAAGCGTCCAGGCTCATGCCCTCCGGCAGGAAGTGCGATTCATTCTGCGGTCTGGGCCGCGGCGCGCTCTCCAACTTGATATCGGCCGCGTCCAGTTGCGTGCCCTTGGCCATCACCAGGCTGCGCTCGATGACGTTCTCCAACTCGCGCACGTTGCCGGGCCAGTGGTAGCCCATCAGCTTTTCCATGCCCGCGTCGGTGATGGATTCCACGCGCGAGCCGCTGTCTTGCGCCAGCTTCTGCACGAAATGGTTCGCCAGAAACGGGATGTCCTGCTTGCGTTCGCGCAACGCCGGAATGTTGAGCGGCACCACGTTGAGGCGGTAGTACAGGTCTTCGCGGAAGGTCCCCTGTTCCAGGGCCGCGCGCAAGTCCTGATTGGTGGCCGCGATCACACGCACGTCGATATGGCGCGTCACGTTGCTGCCCAACCGCTCGAACTCCCGCTCCTGCAGCACCCGCAGCAGCTTCACCTGGATGGGCCCCGGCACGTCGCCGATTTCATCCAGGAAAACCGTGCCCGTATCGGCTTGTTCGAACTTGCCCGGCTTGGTGGTGTTGGCGCCGGTGAATGCGCCCTTCTCATACCCGAACAGCTCGCTCTCCATCAGGTTTTCCGGGATGGCGGTGCAATTGATCTTCACCAGCGGCCGGTCGCGGCGCGGCGAGTGAAAATGGATGGCGCGCGCGATCAGGTCCTTGCCGACTCCGCTCTCGCCGGCCAGCAGCACGGTGGCGCGCGTGGGCGCCACGCGCTCGATGGTGTCGAAGATTTCCTGCATCGCCCCGCTGCGCCCGATGATGTTGTCGAACTCGTAGCGCCGGCCCAACTCCGCCTTAAGCTGCCGGTTCTCGTCGCGCAGCGCGCGCACTTCCAGGGCCTTGTTGACCACCTGCATCAGATGGTCGAGCGAAAACGGCTTGAGCAGAAAATCCGTGGCGCCGGCTTTCATGGCCTCGACGGCGGTTTCGACGCTGCCGAATGCCGTCATCATCACCACCGGCACCTGGCTGTTCTGGCGGCGGATCAAACCCAGAAACTGCAAGCCATCCATGTTCGGCAGTTTAAGATCGGTGAGCACCATGTCGGCGCGATCGACAATCTTCAAGCCCTCTTCGGCGGTGGCGGCGTTGTCCACTTCGAAGCCCGCGGATGCCAGTTGCAGCCCGATGACGCGTCGCAGCTTCTCTTCGTCTTCGACAATCAGGATGCGTTTTTTCATGCGGGGTTTGCGACGGCGCTCGTCTGGAGAGCGCTCGGTTCCACTGGCAGAAGCACGTGAAAAACGCTGCCTTTGCCGGGCTCGCTCTCCACTGTTATTTTACCGCCGTGTTCGTCCACAATTTTGGAAACGATGGCAAGGCCCAGCCCCACGCCCTCCGGCTTGGTGGTGAAGAACGGGTTGAAGATGGAGTCGCGATGCTTCGCGCCAATCCCCGCCCCGCGATCGATCACCGCGATCTCCACCATTCCGCCCATCGCGCGGGTCTTCACCGTCACCGCGCCACCCACCTCGGTGGCCTGCACGGCATTTAACACCAGGTTGTAGAAAACCCGCTCCAGCAGCTCCGCGTCGAAGGGAAACGGCGGGATTTCCGGTTCGTAGTTCTTGTAGATCGCGACACCCTGCAGTTCGCGTTCCACCAGCGCGACCGCGCGGTCCAGTGTCTGCGCCAGGTCGGCCTTCTCGAGGCGTAGTTGCAGGGGCCGCGCAAACTGCAGGAAGCGGGTGATCAGCGAGTTGGTGCGGTCCACTTCCGAGGAGATGAAGCCCGCCACCTCGCGCGCCACTTCGTTTTCCGCGCTCACGCTGCGCGCCAGCATTTCGGCCGACGCCTTCATGGTGCCCAAAGGGTTGCGCAGCTCGTGCGCCAGCCCCGCCGAGAGCTGCCCCAACGCCGCCAGACGGTCCGACCGCCGCACGGCCTCCTCCGCCTGCTGAATGTGGAGATTGGCCTCCGCCAACTGCTCCGCGGCGCGCCGGTGCTTCTCCGATTGCACGCGCAGGTCCTGCGCCAGCGTGTTGGCCAGGATGCCGATCATCACCAGGAAGATCAGGCGCAGCGGCAGGTCCACTTCCACCTGCCCCCAGTCGTGCACTCCCAGCAGAAAAAGCAGGTAAGCGGCCACCGGCAGCAGCGTGAACACCAGCGTCCCCGCCAGTCCGAAGGTGGTGGCGGCCGAAACCACCGGCAGCAACAGCACCAGCCAGTACTTGCTGTTGATGCCGTTGGTGTAGCCGATCAGCACAAAGCCCAGCGCCAGCTTCAGAACCATCCAGAAGATGCGGCTGCGCGTGGTGGGCACGGCCGGAATCTTGGGCTCCAGAATCTGCGCGATCCCCAGCGCCACCAGGGGCACAATTTCGTAGGCGTCGCCGATTTCGCTGGTCCCGAGCAGCGCCGCAAACGCCAGCACCCAGATGAAATCCTGCGGCCGGACCAGCCGCGTCCAGCGGAGCGTTGGATGGTAAGGCAAGCGTGATATCCCAGTCGGGATTATGCCACAATAAGGGTACCGTCTCATGTCCAACCCAAGCATTCTGGATCAGGACCGGGTTGCCGGTTCCCAATCCCCAACCGCGAACGAATCCTCCGGCTCTTTCGGCGATATTCTGTCGCAATACGAACAGTCTCACTCCCACAAGGCAGAAGTGGGCGGCAAGGGCCTCGAAGGCACCGTGATCGCGGTTTCCGGCGAGTCCGTTTTCCTCGATATCGGCTACAAGATCGAAGGCACGATTCCGCTGGCTGAGTTCCAGGCGGCGGGCCAGACCGTCAAGCCCGGCGACAAGCTGCCGGTCTCCATCAAGGGCCGTGGTCCCGAGGGCTACTACGAGCTTTCGCGCCTCAAAGTCGAGCGGCCCAAGGACTGGTCGTCGCTGGAAAAGGCTTTCGCCGATAGAGTCGCCATCCTGGGCGTCATCACGGCGGTGGTGAAGGGCGGCGTGAGCGTGGATGTAGGTGTGCGCGCCTTCATGCCGGCTTCGCGCAGCGGCGCCAAAGACGCGGCCGAGATGGAAAAACTGGTGGGCCAGGAAATCCGTTGCCGTATCATCAAGCTGGACGTGGCCGATGAGGACGTGGTGGTGGACCGGCGCGCCGTGCTCGAAGAAGAAGAGCGCTCCTCCAAGGAACGCCGCTACAGCGAAATCAAGGAAGGCGAGACCATGCAGGGCAAGATCCGCAGCCTCACCGATTTCGGAGCCTTCGTGGACATCGGCGGCGTCGACGCCCTGCTCCACGTGGCCGATATTTCCTGGGGACGCATCAACAAACCGGCCGACGTGCTGACCGTGGATCAGCAGGTGGAAGTCAAGGTGCTCAAGGTGGATGCCGCCAAGCGGCGCATCTCCGTGGGCCTGAAACAGCTCCAGCCGCACCCCTGGGACCTGGCCGGCGAGAAATACAAGACCGGCGAGCGCGTGCAGGGCACGGTGACCCGCGTGGCCGATTTCGGAGCCTTTGTGGAGCTCGAAAAGGGCATCGAAGGCTTGATCCACCTCTCCGAGATGTCATGGTCCAAGAGGGTGCGCAAGCCCTCCGACGTGGTCAAACCAGGCGACCAGGTGGAGGCCGTGATCCTGGGGGTCAATCCGGCCGACCGCCGCATCGCGCTGGGGTTGAAGCAAGCCCTGGGTGACCCGTGGGCCGACGCCGCGAAGAGATTTGCCGCCGGAACGGTGGTGGAAGCGCCGGTGACTTCCCTGACGAATTTCGGCGCCTTCGTGCAAGTCGCGGAAGGCGTCGAGGGCATGATCCACATCGGCGACATCAGCGCCGAGAAGCGTCTCAATCACCCGCAGGAAGCCCTCAAGGTGGGCCAGCCGGTGAAGGCCGTAGTGCTTGAGGTCGACTGCGAAAAGCGACGCCTGCGCCTGGGTCTGAAACAACTCGTGCCGACCAGCCTGGACGAATACATCGCCGAGCACAAGGAAGGCGACGTGGTCACGGGCCGCGTGGTCGATGTTTCCGCCGGCCGGGCGCGCGTCGAACTGGGCGAAGGCATTCAAGCCACTTGCCGCCTCAGCTCGGCCGCGGCCGAGCCGGAAGAAAAGCCGGTCGAGGCGAAAGTGGACCTCTCCTCGCTGACTTCCATGTTGCAATCCAAGTGGAAGGGCGGCCAGAGCTCAAGCCCCCGCAACGAACCGGCCCGCGCCAGCCAGATTCGCAGCTTCCGCATTTTGAAGCTGGACCCGGCCGCCAAGAAGATTGAACTCGAACTGGCGTAGTGGGACATGCCATCGCCTTTTGTGGCCTGTCAATGCCTCGCTGAACCACGGCTGGACGACAAAAAACGATGTTCCAGGTCTGACTTGACCAGAATATAAAAACACCATTTACGGCAAGGTGCTGGGCTCGCTTTCCGCCGGTTCGGCCCGAGACTCCGCTTCGACCGAAACCGCCGGCTGCTCCCAACGCTCCAGATACACCGGGTAGCGCGCCAGCACCGTCCCGTAGAGCAGGTGACCCAGCACCGTTGCCCGCTCCACGTGCAGGCGCGCCAACAGCGGAATCACACTCCTCCAGATGCCGTGAAAGGAGAGGTAATAGCATGCCAGGGCAAACGCCACGCTCCACAACAGCACGCGCCCCCGCGTCATCCGGCCGCGCACCGCAAATGCAAACAAAGCGCCCAGCAGGCTGTAGATCAGCAGGTATAAGGCCAGGCCGGAGATGGTGCTCGAGGCGAAACCGGCGCGAATGGGCGCGTTGCTGTCAAACGCCGTGGCCATCAGATTCTCGGGAGTCCAGAAGCTGCGCCGCTGCCACGCGTAGCTCAAACCCATCCACGCCAGCATCCAAAGCGCACCTAACATGCCGGCTTCCAAACCCGCAAATAACAACCGCAACGAACTCGCAGGCCGGCCTTCCGCCGCAGCGTCCATATGATTCAGCCTATACTGACGTTAGGTGATAAGGCAAAAAACTTTCCTATGCATCGCGCAGTAGTCACCGGTATCGGTGCGGTTAGTCCCAACGGGATCGGGCGCGAGCCCTTCTGGCAAGCCTCTAAAAATGGGCAAAGCGGCGTGCGGCGGATCACGCGTTTCGATCCGTCCGAGTTTGCCGTCCAGGTGGCGGGCGAGGTGCCCGACGAGTTCGACGAAACCCGCTACGTCACCGCGAAAGACCGGCCGCACGTCTCGCGGTCCGTGCCCCTGGCCGCGGCCGCTGTGGCCGAAGCGCTGGCCGACGCGTCGCTCTCGCCAGCCGCCATGTCGCGCGACCAGCTCCGCGAGATCGGCGTCATCGTCGGCTCCGGCGGCGGCAGCCAGGATTTCACCGAAGAGCAATATCGCCTCTTCTACACCGGGCACTTGAAGCAGTGCAGCGTGTACACCATCCCCACCAGCACCATCGGCACGCTGGCCAGCGAAGTCTCCATGCGGTTCGGCTTCCGCGGCCTCAGCCACATCGTCTCCACCGGTTGCACGTCCTCCACCGACGCCATCGGCTACGCCATGCGCAATATTCAGGCCGGCGTACTCCACACCGTGGTGGCCGGCGGCGTGGACGCACCCTTGGCTCCCCTGATTCTGCGCGGCTTTCAGCTCATGCGCATCATGAGCACGCGATGGAACCAGGAACCCGAGCGCGCCTCCCGCCCGTTTTCGAAGGATCGCGACGGCTTCGTTATCGCGGAGGGCGCCTGGTTCTTCATCCTCGAGGAGATGGAGCGCGCCCGCGCGCGCGGCGCTCACATCTATGGCGAGATCGCCGGTTACGGCTCCACTTGCGAAGCCTACCACCGCGTGCGCCTGGAAGAATGCGGCGAAGAACCGGCGCGCGCCATCGGCATGGCGCTCGGCGAAGCCGGCATCCCGCCCTCCGAAGTGCAGTACGTCAATTACCACGGCACGTCCACCGAACTCAACGACCGGGTGGAAACGCGCGCCATCAAGCTGGCTTTCGATGCCCACGCCTACAAACTGGCCGGCTCGTCGCTCAAGAGCCTGATCGGTCATCCGCAGGGCGCATGCGGCGCCGCGGGCATCGCCGCCACGCTGCTCGCCATGCGCGACGGCGTTCTGCCTCCCACCATCAATGTGGATGAGCCCGACCCCGAGTGCGACCTCGATTACGTCACCGCTCCCGGCCGCCATCTCGAAATCGAGCACGCCGTCGGCAACTGCATCGCCTTCGGCAGCAAAAACTCCGCCGTGGCCCTGCGCCGCGTTTGACCCGACAAAATAAAAAAACCGGCAGGCGCTCGGAGGAAGACGCCCGCCGGCTGGGTCCGTGGACAGCCGAGTGCCCCGCGGAACCAATCGTCAGATGGTATTCACTTATCAGTTAAGACGCTGACCGAACCCGAAATGTTTCGTTTCCATGAAAAACGGCCCATGACGAAACATACCTCTCACACGGGCAGACGGAACCCGGTAGTGTTCGCGATAGTACAACCGCGGCACGCGACGCTACCCCTCTCCCATCTCCCGCCGGATGGTGTCGGCAATGCTCGTGCTGAAAGCTTCCACCTGTGCCAGGTCCGGCCCTTCCACCATCACTCGCGCCAGCGGCTCGGTGCCGGAAAACCGCACCAGCACGCGCCCCGTGCCCGCGAAGGCCTCTTCCACCCGCCTGATCTCCTGCGCCACCGCCGGCAGTTCCGTCAGCCCCTTCTTCTCCCGCACTCGCACATTCACCAGACGTTGCGGATGCACCTCGAGGTCGCCGATAAGTTCGTCGAGCCCCGCTCCCGCGCGGCGCATGGTCGCGATCAGCCGAAGTGCCGTCAGCATGCCATCGCCGGTCGTGGCATATTCGCGGAAGATCACGTGGCCCGATTGCTCTCCGCCCAGCGCCGCCCCCAGCCGCACCATCTCTTCGAGCACGTATTTATCGCCCACCGGCGTGCGCACCATTCGGATGCCGGCCCGCGCCAGGGCCTGTTCCAGCCCCAGGTTCGACATCACCGTGGCCACCACGACATCCCCGTCGAGGCGTCCCGCGGCCTTCATCGAGCGGGCGCACACCAATAGCACGGCATCGCCGTTCACCACCTTGCCGCTGGCCGCCACGAAGATCGCGCGGTCGGCGTCGCCATCGAAGGCCACTCCCAAATTGGCGCCCGCGGCCAGCACCGCCTCGCGCAACCCTTCTACGTGCAGGGCGCCGCTGTCGAGGTTGATGTTGCAGCCGTTGGGCGCCGCGTTGAGCGCCGTCACCTGCGCGCCCAGCCGTCCGAACAGCAGCGGCGCCAGACGGTACGATGCGCCGTTCCCGCAATCCACCATCAGCTTGAAGCCATCCAGGCCCGTCTCCACCGTGGACGCCAGGTAGTCCACATACTTCCGGTCCAGATCCTCTTCCACGCTCAGCACGGCGGCCCGCGGCTCCATGCTCTTGTGGAGCATCCGGAAGATTTCCTGCTCGATCGAGTGCTCTTCGCTGTCCGGCAGTTTGAATCCGTTATGGCCGAATACCTTGATGCCGTTGTCCTGGTATGGATTGTGCGAGGCCGATATCATCACGCCGGCCTGAAACGGCCCCGTGCGCGTCAAGTACGCCACGCCCGGAGTGGTGATGACACCGGCGTGCCGGACCCGCGCACCGGCGTCCATCAGCCCGCCCGCCACCAGCTCCGCGATCCACGGTCCCGATTCGCGCGTATCCGCGCCCAGCAGAATCTCCGGGCTGGGCCCGCGAAACATCAGGTCGCGCCCCAGCGCCAGCCCAAAGGCATAGACCGTCGCCCGGTCGAGCGGATACTCCCCCGCCACACCGCGAATTCCATCCGTGCCGAACAGTTCTTTACCCACTCACTCTCCTTGGTCGAGTTATTTCTTCCTTACGGTCACTGTCACGGTGACCTGCGGAACTGCCACGAACCGCACCTGCGGGTCTTCCAGATACGCTTTCACCTGGTATTCGAAGGTGCCGGCGCGCGCTGGAATATCGATTTCGTCCGCCAGCGCCGCACTGACTTTCGCCACCCGGCTGGCCGGCCCGGCGATCTCGACCGTCTTCGGGGACACCACCGCCTGCGCCACTTCGTATCCACCGCTTTCTTCGTTCGTGAAGCGCGGCCGGATTCGCACCGTGCGCGTCTGGCTGCGTTCGAATCGGAACCGCACGGCCGGCGGCATCGCCCCCACCAGCCGCACGCCGCGCGGCAGCCTCACGTTGCCGTCGCCGATCTCGAAGGTCCGTTCGCCCGGCTCAACCCCCGACATATCCAGAATCACCTCGGGACGCATGCCGCCCTCCCCGAGCCCGCGCAGCGCTCCCGAAGGGCCGCGCAATTCCAATCGCAGCGAGCTCACCAGGTCCGAGCTGATCTCCAGGCGGTCGGGCAGGTTCTTGTACTCCACACCCACCACCGCGAACGTCGAAAGCTCCGGCTCGCTCGCCACCAGCGCCCACAGCACCACGGCGATCCCCAGGGATAACAGTTTCCACCCCAGGTTCTGGGTCAGAAGCCCCGCCAGCCGCTTCAGCCGTCTCATAGCAGGTTCACCTTATCCTGGGTGCTCTGCTCGGCCGCGTCCACCAGCGGAATGTCCGCCGGGCTCTCATCGATCTTTGACGGCCCCGTCCGCTGCACCCCAAAATGCCGCTCGATGCGCTCACGCAATTCCGCGAGCTGCAGCCCCGGCGCCAGTTCGCCGTACGCCGCCACGGAGATTCGTCCGGTCTCTTCGGAAACCACAATCGACAGGCAGTCGGTTTCCTCCGTGATCCCGATCGCCGCGCGGTGCCGCGTGCCCAATTGCAGCGAAAGCGCCGGGTTGGTGGTCAGCGGCAAGAAACAGGCTGCCGACGTGATGCGGTCCTTTTGCACAATCACCGCCCCATCGTGCAGCGGCAGCCCCGGCGCGAAGATCGAGAGCAGCAGATCCCGGGTGAGTCGCGCCTCCAGCAGCACTCCGCTTTCGATAAACGTTCGCAGCCCGATATCCCGCTCCAGCACGATCAGCGCGCCGATCTTCTGTGCCGCCAGTGTCTCCACCGCCAGCAGAATCTCGTTCACCGATTCCGGATCGCGATACCCGCCCGCCAGTCCGAACCAGCGTTTGCGTCCCAGCCGCGCTAGCGTGCGCCGGATCTCCGACTGGAACAGCACGATGATCGCCAGCCCCAGGTACGGCACAATAAACGAAAGCACCGTCCGCAAAGCTTCCAAACCGGCCCACAGCGCCACCGCATACAGCGCCAGCATGATGAAGATGCCGATGAGGATGTGCCCCGCGCGCGTCCCGCGCACCACCAGAAGCGCCTGGTAAACGAGAAACGCCACCACCAGGATATCCACCACGCCGGTGAGGGTCAGGCTCGAAAATGATGGCAGGAATCGATGGTAATTGGCCATGGACGCGCCGGTGCTGGGAAAATCCTGCCCAGCCGTCTATCTTACCGTAGGGCGCGCAATGCCCGCCTGCCCTGGCCCAGGAGCCGTGAAGAAATCGCTGAGATCGCCGGGTTGACAGACGGAAGCGTCCGTCCCACTTTGGCGAGCGCGCGCCCGCGTTTTTGTGGGGCGGGCGCTTTCGCCTGCCAACCGATTCTTTCACGCTTTCTCAGGCTGCGTGCCATCGGCCCGCGCGGAACTCGCTGACAAAACGTTCCGGCTCGGCCATCTCGGTCTCCACCCGCACGGTGGCGCTCAACAGGTACTGAATCCCAATCGGAATGCCGATGACCGTAACACAGCAGATCCAGAACAACAGCCAACTCCCGGTAAATTCGCATCGCACGATCCTGGACATGCGCTTTTCTCCTTCGACACCTGTTATGGCGCCTTTCTCCGCGTCTCCGAGCCGCTTAAGTCCGCCGCCCCCGTTACAATAAGTCATGCCCTTCGTCTCCGTAGCCGAAGCCATCGAAGAAATCCGCGCCGGGCGCATCCTGGTCGTGGTGGACGACGAGGACCGCGAGAACGAAGGCGACCTCACCATTGCCGCCGAAAAGGTGACGCCCGAGATCGTCAATTTCATGGTCACGCACGGCCGCGGCCTCATCTGCCTGGCTCTCACGCCGGACCGCTGCGATTACCTGCGCCTGCCCCTGATGAGCGCCCAAAACACCTCCCGCTTTGGCACCGCTTTTTGCGAAACCATCGACGCTCGCGAAGGCGTCACCACCGGCGTCTCCGCCGCCGACCGCACCCGCACCATCCTCACCGCCATCGACCCGCTCTGCCGCCCGGGCGACCTCGCGCGCCCCGGCCATATCTTCCCGCTCCGCGCCCAGGCCGGCGGCGTCCTGGTCCGTGCCGGCCAGACCGAGGCCTCCGTCGATCTCGCCCGCTTCGCCGGCCTGACCCCCGCGGGTGTCATCTGCGAGGTGATGAACGAAGACGGCACCATGGCGCGGGTCCCTCAACTGCGCGAGTTTTGCGCCCGCCACAACCTCAAAATGATCTCGGTGGCCGACCTGATCCGCCACCGCATGAAGCATGAACGCTTCGTCCGCCGCGTGGCCGAAGGCTCTCTCCAAACCGGGTTTGGCGAGTTCCGCGCCATCACCTACGGCAGCCACCTCAATCCCGAATACCACCTGGCGCTGGTTCGTGGCGACCTCTCCGGCAAGGAGGGCGTCCTGGTCCGCATGCACGCCCGCTGCCTCTACGGCGACGTCTTCGGCGCCACCGATTGCGATTGCCACCGTCTCATCGGCGGCTCCCTGCGCCAAATCGCCGAAGAAGGCACCGGCGTTCTGGTCTACCTGCACGAAACCGGTCCCGGCTTCCGCATTCAGGAGGACGCGCATGGCGACGCCCGCATGCTCTCACACGGCCGCGATTTCATGCACTACGCCAGCGACACCGGCCAGCGCCAGTTACAGCACGAGCACGGCATTGGCGCCCAGATCCTCTCCGATCTCGGCCTCCACACCATCCGCCTGCTCACCAACCACCCCCGCAAGATCGTCGCCCTGGAAGGTTTCGGCATCGAGGTGGTGGGCCAGGTCCCCATCACCCTGGCCGCCCAACCGTCCGCCGCCGGTTCGCGTTAATAATAGGTTGCGACCTCCGTCCTCATTGGTATGAACGCACGAATCCTCACCACCGCCGCCCTGTTCACCACATTTGCCGGCGTATTGACCGCCCAGACCGTCGATTCCCAAATGCTGAGCCTGGTGATGCCCGATGCCAAGGTCATCGCGGGCGTGAACGTGGATTCGGCCAAGTCCTCGACCTTCGGCATCTACCTGATCGCGCAGATCGGGAACAACTCCGCGGCGCTCCAGCAACTGGTGACGCTCATCGGCTTCGATCCCACTCGCGACCTTCACCAACTGCTCGCCGCCAGCAATGCCAGCGGCAATCACACCGGCCTCGCGCTCGCCCGCGGCAACTTCGATGTCGCCAAGATCACCGCCGTCGTCACCATGGCAGGCGCCCTGACCGAAACCTACTCCGGCTTCACTATCATCGAGGATCCCAAGCAGACTGGCGGCGCCGCCTTCCTGGATGCCACCCTGGTCATGGCCGGCGATATTCCAAGCGTCAAGGCCGCCATTGACCGCCAGAACTCCGGCCAATCGCTCCCCGCCGGCGTGGTCGCATTGGTGAACCAGTGGAGCGGCGCCGAGGATGCCTGGGTGGTCACCACCGTTCCCCCGTACACGTTGACAGCTCCCTCCGGCGTTCCCACCGTGCCGGGCTTGGGCGCCAATGCCCAGGGCATCTTTCAGAAGATCCTCGGAGCCGGCGCCGGCGTGAAGTTCGGCGCCACCGTCGTGACCACCGTGCAAGCCACCGCAGACAACGCGCAGGATGCCACCACCCTGGCCCAAACCCTGCAACTCCTGGTCAACATCGCCCAGATGCAGACCGGCACGAACAGTAACCCTAATGTCACCGCGCTGCTGCAAGGCCTGTCCATCTCCGCCAAAGGCACCGCGCTGAATATCACGGTCAGCCTGCCGGAAGCCCAGCTCCAGCAGTTGGTCCAGCAAGCCAATAAGACGACGCAGAACGTCGTCCGCCCGCACGTTATTCGCAAAAAGTAATGGTGGTGCAGTCTCGCCGGCCGTCTAGCCCGCTTTTCTCGTCAGGTCTCGTCGCGAGGCGCTGGGTTTGTGGGGCGGACACCCTCGTCCGCGCGCGACCCCCTGGTCGCGCTCTTGCTGGCAACCACCCTGACCAGCAGCAGCACGTTTTCTTCGATTCGCCGCGAGAATTTCGCTACCATCGGGCATCAGTGCTGGCTTACTGCCGTGACCGGCGTGTCATAGGATGTATGGGACTGCGGTAGCTTCCAAACGGCCGGTTTCGCCCATGCAGGGGGAACTGCAGCGCGAGAATATGGGCATGCCAACAACGCAGCAATTGGGCTTCACGACATTCGACGGCAAACTCATAGACGGGCTCCATTTCTGCCGGAAGGTCTATGACTTGTTCGACCAAGTGAGGGTCGGGCCCGATGGCATTGCCAAACTTCGACTTCGCCCGACGAAGGTTGAGAAACGGCTTCTCGAAGAGCTGATCCCAATCGCTCGCTACGTGCAGGCACGCTATCGCGAGGGCCGTCGCATCAAGGTGCGTTGGTTCAGCGGATCGCAGCCGTATGACGCAATCCTCTGGTCCTTTGGGCCGCCAGTCGCACATCGAGCGGCTCCGAGAAAGCTCTTCATTGAGGTCACAACGGCCGTTCATCAAAATGAGTACCTCGCGCGTCGGTTGCTCCACGAGCGGGGCGGATCTTTCGGTGTAAAGGGGATTTTCCGGGACAAGAAGACCGGTGACATCGTTTCCAAACCTTATGTGCACGAGGGCCGCGAACTCGTAACAGATTTGGCCAGCCAGATACTCGAACGGATCAAAACCAAGGCCGGCAAAAACTACTCGCCCGCAACGGTGCTGATCGTCAATTGCGTTCCGAACACCCTGATGCTCGATTCTGAATGGAACGACGCCGTCGAACGAGTGACTAAAGCCGAAGTACACTCAGCTTTCCGGGAAGTGTTTCTGCTCGAAACGCTCGGATCTCATTCGACCACGCTCTTCAGAAACCGAAAACGTGGACGCCCACGCCGCAATCCGAAGTGAGAAGTCGTAGCGGGAGGTAACGGGTCCGAGTCGGCTCATCCAGGCTCACGACCTCCTGTGCGAATAGCTGGTACATCATGCCCGCGGAATCGTCATCGCCAAACTCGATAGCAATGTCCCGCGAAGCCCCGTTAATCTGGATGGTCACGAAAAAGCTGATATGCCAACAAAAACTCACTCCCGAAATCATCACTGCCGCCATCGAAGGCTTCGAGGCGCAGAAGACCCGCATAAACTCCGATCAGTTTTCGATCGGCACTCTTTCCACGTGGTCGAGCACCAGAACTTCGACCGGCAGCCTACGCTTTTCCAGCTTCAAACCGAGTTGGTCCTGCAGAGCGTTCAGGAGCGATGGCCCCGGATCCGAAGGCGTGCCGGGTTGAGTCCCCGCCGCGGTAACCAGGGGAGCCTCTTCCGCCGTCCACTTGAGCCGGAAGTCGAAGATTTTCGTGTAGCCGGTCAGATCCTGGACGGGATTATTCAGCTCCCGCGCGAGCGTGTCGGCGAGCTGCGCCATGGTGCTGCCACTCCCCCAAAGCAGGCCCTGGCTGGATCCGAATGCGCCTTTGGATCCTCCCGCCTCGGGGTTGTTCACTGGGCGAATGTTGATCCCGCCCTTGGCTTCCACCAGCGCGTACGCGTTCATCATTCTCGATTCCCGGTGGAAAGTCATTTTGAAGCGCTCCACCAGAAGGGTTTGGAGCATTTTGGGGAACAGGCTCGGCGGCGATCCGGCCGGTGGTTTGGCTACGATATCGAGCCGGACCGAATCGAGCCATTGCGGGCCATCGAGGGAGTAATCCCGGACGTCAAAGGCCATCTTGATGCATTCTTTGAGCGGCACGTCTTTGAACGTCCTCTGGCCGGGGCTGCCGCCGATCGACCACCCCATGTGATTTCCAGTACTCAGCTTCAACGAGGCCACTTCGAACGCCGGTGCGGCGGTCTGCGCGCGCAGGCTGAGCCCGAAGGCGAGGAACAGGACGGAGAGGAATAAGGAGCGGAAAATCTCAGTTGGCGCCACGATCAACCCCGGCCCGGATTCTAGCACGGCAGCGCGGCCAGTGGAGATATGAGGGGGCCGTGGAGTCGGGGACGACAATCGAAGTCCTCTAGGGTCTTGGCGAGGAACCGATGCAGTAAGCTCAGATAAACGCTCAGATTGCTGAACTCCGAGCCGGGCTATCTGGTGGCTTCGCTGAACGCGTCTCCCCGTTGGAAGCTCCGAAGCGCAAACGGCGGAAGATGAGCGCCGCCGCGCGTGCCCGCATCGCTGAAGCACAACGCAAGAGATGGGCTGCGTCCAAGAAGACGTCTTGAAACTCAACCCCGGAAGCGGCTCCCAAGCCCAAACGAAGGCTCTCGGCGGCCGGCAGGAAGACGATCATCGCCGCCACGAAGAAACGTTGGGCGCTGAAACGAGCAGAAGCGACCAAGGCGGAGACGAAAAAGACCGCCAAGGCTCCAAAACAGGGTGAGGCGTAGCCGGCCCCGATCGGAAAATGGTGGCGGTCAGGGCAGCGCGCCAGCGTGACGGCCATCTCGTGATGTCCGGTGCGGTCATGGTCGGGGCAGAGGGACAACCTCAAATGCTGCTGCCGTGGACGGCGTATCACGGGAGGGACGCCGACATTTCAGCTCGAAACACTCCAAGCGACGCCGAGCCTCGGGCTCTGGGGTAGCGCCCGCATGCGTCGAAGAAGCCTTTCCGGCGCCGCTCAGCTATGCTAAGGTCATCCCTCCGGGATGGCCAGTCCCTCCCAGAAGAACGAGGAACGACGCGTTGAGCTCCTTTAGCCAGCTCCTTGCCAAATACAACCGACTCCCGCCCAGTCACCGTGCCGCACTGTTTGGGCTTCTCGTAGTGATACCGGTGCTCATCAACGCCGTGATCACGTACTATTTGAAACTCTCGCTGGATCAAACGTATCAGCCCCAGCTCGCCATAGCAGTTTGCGCTTTCATTGTCTACACAGTCTTACGGCGCTATGTCCAATTAAAGGCCGAGATCCTCGACCGAGCATCTGAGCGCCAACGAAATGCACTCGGGCAGGCTCAAGAATCTTTCGACGCTATCACTGCAAGCCGCCTATCGGATTTGCACGAACACTTTTCGAACTATGCCGAAGGAACGGAAACGGCCGGATTTCCTCTGGGCCTAACTTGTCCCGCGACTTGCCAAAGTATCGGGCAAAATCGGCAACGGTGTTTGTGTAAACGCGGATCGTCTGCGGGGAGTAGTTCCGCAGACGGAGATCCTCAGTCATTCGTTTGCGTAATTCGGTCATAAACGACCTCCTCTCGGTCGTTCAATGCTTTCAAATTACGCGGAATGCCGGGGATAGGTATCTACCGCGCCGGCCCTGCTGCCGCGGCAGCGGCTTCGTTCAAGTCCCCGTCACGTCAACAGGCCGTCTAAAGCCCGACCCGGAAGCCTGAAGGCGCCCGCAGATACCTGGCGCGAAATCCCCCCACTACCTCAGGCAAAGAGCCCCATAAGCCCGCGTCTGGAAGCCTTAATCTTGGCGGGTAGGCAGCGGGGCTGCCACTAAACGAGCCAAGTGAACATCACCTCTACCCATGCCCCGCCGGACATAAATCCCGATAGAACGGACACCTCTTGCACCGTTCGCCTTCCCTCAGCGGAAACTCTCCCCGCTCCTGCGCCTCCTGGAATTCCTTGACCATCTGCTCCGGCGATTCCAGCAGCGACGGCGTCAGATCCACCTCCACCGCCGTATTCGGCCGCAGAAAATGCAGCCAGGCCCGGCGAGGCGCGCGTCCCGCCACCCGTTCCACCGCCAGCGCGTAAAGCCGCACTTGCAGTTCGTAATCGTGCGCGCGCTGGTGCGCCTCCACGGCCGTCACCGCATCGGTCTTGTAATCCACAATCGCCAGTTCGCCGCCCTCTTCGAACCACAGGTCCACCTGGCCGCGAATGACCAGGCCCTCCACCGCCATCAGAAAATCGAACTCGCGCTCCACGCGCGCGGCCCGCGCCACGCGCTTGCCCAGCGCGCTCTCGCGAAACACCTGCGCCAGCCGCACCGCCTGCGCGTCCGGCGAAGCCACCTCGCTCCCCGCCAGCAGCGCGTGTACCTGGCTGCCCAGCTCTCCGGCCGGCAACTCGCCGTCAGGCTCCTCGAGTCTCCGCAGCCTTCCTTCGAATCCCAGGTAGTGCCCCAGGTAATACGCGCGCGGGCAACTCGCGAACTGCCTTAGGTCCGTCACCGTCGCGTTGCTCTCCTGCCGCTCCACCATCGGCGCCGCCGGAACCAGCTCGGCTTCTCGCGCGACGGTTGGGACGCGCACTCCGGTCCCCACAATGGGCGCGCCTTCCGTCGCCCGGTTCGTCGTCACCACCCGCAACTTCCACTCTTTCCCGTCCGGCGCCGCCATCGTCTGCGCCTCATCCCGAGCCTGGACCAGATCCAAATCCAACTTCAGCCGCCCCGCCACATCCTTGGCCCACTTCGCAGGTTTCCCCGAGAAGCTCAGCACGAGATGCTCCTCGGCGCGCGTCGTCGCCACGTAGAGCAGCCGGTTGCTTTCTTCGTCCTCCCGCTTTTTCCATTCGCCGCGCAGCGCGTGTTGGAACCGATCGTCCTTCTCGTCGCCCGTGGCCGGGTCCCGCCACCGCGCCCCCAATCCGTATTGCCGCGAGAAAGCCACCACCGGCGTGCTGGTATCGACGCCCTTATGCAGGGCCGCCAGGAAGACCACCGGAAACTCCAGCCCCTTGGACGCGTGCACCGTCATCACGTTCACGGCGTCGCTCGAATCCTCCGGAGGCGCATCCTGCTCGCGCGGATTCGAATCGCGCAGCAGTGCCAGCTCTTCCACAAATTCGTCCAGCGCCATCTTCCCCGCCGCCTGCCGCGCCTGCGCCATGAATTTATCGATATTCGCCGCCTCGCGCGCGCCCCATGCCGCCGCGTACCCGCTGCGGTCCATGGCCTCCGCCAGCAGCCGGTCGAAGGTGACGTACTCGCGCCGCACCCGCCACCCGCGCAGCCGGTCGCGGAAGCCGCACAGCCTCTCGTAATCCTCCGCCTTGAAGTCCCCGGCGTTCTCCGCTCCCAACCGCATCAGCGACCCGCCCAGGTTGTCGCCCATCGCCTTCACCGCCAGCAGCGCTTCATCCGAGACTCCCGCCAGCGGCGACCGCAGCACTGCCGCCAGGCTCACCTCATCGCGCGGATTCGCGATCGTGCGCAGCAATTGCGTCAGGTCTTTCACCTCCGCTGTCTCGTAGAAGCCCTTCCCCATGTTCACCACGTAGGGAATGCCGACCTCCTCGAAGGCCTGCGTAAAGGCCGCCATCACCTCGGTATTCCGCACCAGCACGGCCACGCCCCGGAATTCGAATCCTTCCGCCACCAGCTCCACGATGCGCCGCGCCACCCATCGCGCTTCCGCTTCCAGATCCGCGGCGTTCAGAAGCTCGACGCAAACCTCCCTCGGCTTGTCGAAAACCCTCCGCGCTACCAGCGGACGCTCCACGATCCCGTGCGCGCTCTCCACGATCGTTTCCACGGCGCTCAACACTTCCGCCCGGCTGCGGAAGTTGTCGGTCAGTTCCACCAGGTGACGGCCCCGCTCGGCAATGTCCTGTCGGTATCGCTCAAACTGCTCCGGTTCCGCATGGCGGAAGCCGAAAATCGACTGATTGATGTCTCCCACCGCATAAAATCGGTCCGCCGCCCGCACCAGTTCCATCAGCCGCGCCTGCTGCCCGTTGGTGTCCTGAAACTCGTCCATCAGGATGTGGTCGAACTGGCCGCGCACACGCACCCGCGCCTCCGTGTTCTCTTCCAGCAGTCGCACCGCGTACTCTTCCAGGTCCGCGAAATCCAGCAGCCCGGCCTGCCGCTTGCGTTCCCGGTACAGCCGGTCGAAGCGCGCCACAATCTCCAGCAGCATCCTTCGCTCCGTGGCATACAACTCCGTGATCAGCGAATAGCGAGTTTCCTCGATCTGTTCCTTCATCCGCTTCAGCAGGTTGTAAGCCGTGTTGCCGCGCTTGCACTTGGTGAGGTTGCACGAAAACGCGCCGATCGCCTCGAGCGCCGCCCGCGGCCCATCCGCCGTCACGATGCGCTCCGCCCCATCGAGCGCCCCACGCCGTTCCTCCTTCTGCGAGTAGCCCCAGTTTGTCGCCGGTTCGTTGCGCAGCGCGCCCAACGTTTCGGCCACCTCTCTCATGCTGGTCCCCGCCGGCGCCGCAAAACCGGACAACTGCTCCACCCGCACGCCCGCGCCCCGCATGGCGTCGTACGCATCCAGCACGGCCCGGTCGAAATCCGCCGAGGACAACCCGCGGATCAGCGCCTTCATTCCCGCCGGGTGCTCGCCGAGCAGCCCGTCCATGGCCGCGCTCATCGATTCCAGTTGCAGCCGCTTGCTTTCGTTCGCGTCCGCCACCGTGAACTCCGGATCGATGCCCGCGAACACCGCGTTCTCCTTCAGCAGCCGCGAGCAAAACCCGTGTACCGTGGAGACCCACGCCCGCTCCATCTTCGCGCGCATGCCGAGCGAGTCCTGGAAGCGCTCCGCCAGCTTCTTGCGCATATTGCCAGCGGCCTTCTCCGTGAACGTGATCGCCAGAATGCGCAGCGGGTCCACCCCCGCTTCCACCAGGCGTCCGAAGTACTCCACCAGCACGGTGGTCTTCCCCGACCCCGGTCCCGCCACCACGCACGCATCCAGATGGCGCTTGCCGGCGTCGATCGCCTTCTGCTGGTCGGGCGTAAAGTCCACTTCCTTCATGCGCCCTCCGCCTCCGCGGCCTCTTCGCCCGCCACGCGGCACACGTCGCGGAAATCGCAGTACCGGCACTTGTCGCGGTCCGACGGCGCCACTTCCATCCGCCCGCTGCGAATCGCCGCGACAATCGACATGGTCCGCTCAGTGGCCGCTTCCCGCCAGCCCGCCGGCAGTTCGCCGTCCTTCCACTTCACCAGCACCACCCCGCCCTTCAGCCCGATGTACGTCATCCCCGCGGGTTCGAGTCCGAAGAACCGCTCCGCCGCCAGCAGGTATAGCGGCGCCTGCAGCAGGTCGTTGTTGTCCTTCCGGGCCTTGGTATTTTTCTCGCCGCTGTACTTGTAATCGATCACCAGAGCGCGGCCGTCCGGCTCCACGTCCAACCGGTCAATTATCCCTTTCACCTCCACGCCCTCTTCCAGAACAAACTGGAAGTCCGCTTCCGTGCGCGATTGCTCGCCGCCACGCGGCGCTTCGCGGTCGTTCGCGAAGGCCCGCAAATCGTCCAGCATGGCGTTGCGCAGCCTCTCGCGGTGGTAGCCCGGCGGAATCTGTTTTTCCTCCACCTTGCTCGCAAACACCTCTTCGAACAGCGTGTCCAGGTCCTGCGGCTGCGCGTACAGTTGTGCCAGCACCGCATGCACGATGTTCCCCTGCGTCAGAAAATCCAGCCGCTTGTCCGGGCGCACCGGCCGCTCCTTTAGCCGAAGCACCGAGCGGCCGAAGTATTGGAACGGGCACTGCAAATAGCTTTCCAGGCGCGTCGGCGAGACAGTCTCCGTCTTCTCGCGCAGAATCTGCAGCAACTCCGGCGCGCGAATCCCTTCCCGCGGCCCGCCACCCGGTCCGCGCCGGTCGCGCGGCTGCGGCTTCACCGCGCGCGCCGTCTGCTCTTCCACCGCCGCCGCGCATTCCTCCACAAACAGCGACCGCAGGTTGGTTTCCCCGCGCGGGCTGAACTCCGGATAGGAAAGCGTCGCCAGCATGGTGGCCCGCGTGATCGCCGAATCGAACAGCGCCCGCTCCTCCCGCTCGAACTCCACCGCCGTCCGCACCCGAATCCCGGCCGCGTTCAGTTGCACCCGCGCCGCTTCGGGAAAGAACACATCCTGCGGATGCATCTGCGGGAATTGCTTTTCCACCATCCCGCACACGAACACCACCGGCAGCACCCACTGCCGCGCTTCGTGCGCGCTCAGCACGTGCACCACGTTGCGCCGCCCGTCGTTGAGGCGCAGGGGCTTCAGCCGCAGCACCGCCTTCACCGCCCGCCAGAAATCCTCGATCTCGACCGTGTGCCTCGTTCCCAGCGCGCAGGCCGCCTCGTCGACCGCCTGGTCGAATTCGTCCAGCGCCCGAGCCTGGCTACGCCACATCTCCGCGCGCTCCGCATCCGGCTCCGGACGCGTCGGCCGGAACAGGTTCCGCAGCGTCCGGAACCGCGCCGCCCAATCCTTCGGCGTCAGAGCAAAGGACCTCCACTCTTCAATCTCTCCCAGCGCGTCGATCCGATGCAGCAGCGGTTCCGCCCCCTCTGCCAGCGCCTTCAACCCTCCCAACCCGGCATTCGGCATCTGTTCGCGCACCTTGAAGTCGAAGCGGTCCATGGCGTTCCAATCGGCGAACCGCGGCGCCAGGCGCAGCACCTTCAGCGTTTCGCCGTGGTCCCATCCACCCAGCATCGCGTCCACCGCCCCGCTCAGGTACCGCACCGCCGCGTGCCGGTCCAGCCGCTGTTCAAGGTAGAACCGCGCCGGAATCCCGAACCGCTCCAGCGTCGACCGCAGGATCGGCACGTAGGTCTCCGCCGCGCGCACGATGATCCCCATCTCGCGGAATGGCCGGCCCGCCGCCGCCTGTTCCAGGATGCGCCGCGCAATTTCCTCCGCTTCGCGCTCGATGCCCGCCGCTTTCACCACCGCCAGCGCAGGCGCAGTTCGCCTCCGCGGCGCGCGCTCTTCGCGGAATCCCATGCCCTCCAGCCGCTTCCGCAGCGCCGGCGTCAGATCGCCGTCCGCCAGCGCCATCGTGACCTCACAATGCCGCCCCAACGCCCCAATCATCCGCAACTCCGGATCCGGCAGCGCGTGAAACCCGTCCAGCCATACCGTGCGGATTCCGCCCGTGCCCTCGCGTTCCATACGCGCCGCCACTCGCTCCAGCCGCCGCGCCCGCAGTTCCAAGCCGCGCGCCTCCAGTTCGCGGTCCACTTCCGCGTAGACCTCCAGAAACGCCGCGCCCAGCGGTGTATCCGGCAGACACTCGGCCAGCCGCGCGCTGTCGCACCCCGCCGACGCGAACTCCTCGATAGTCCGCGCCAGCGCCGCGCAGAATCCCGCCGTATCCACCACGCGCGCGAATTCCGGCCGCCGCAGCCGCCGCGCCGCCTGCTCCACCAGCAGGTACACCACGGGCTGCTCCGCCAACAGCGCCCCGCCCGCGCTCTCTTCGACGAACCCGTTAAGCGTCTGGATCAGCTTCCGATGAAAGACCAGCCCTTCGCGCGCCACTTCGTTCTGCAAGTGCTGCGCCAGCGTGGCCGTCGGCGTCAGCAATCGTACGCCCTCACCGCCCGTCCGCAGCGCCTCGCGAAACTCGTTCAGCAGGATGGCCGTCTTGCCGGAGCCGGCCGGACCCGTCAGTAGCCGCATCGGATCTTAGTGTATCTTGAGTCCGTGGCTCCGGAGTGGTGTTGTGCTCTGGCCTTCGCCGGATTCCGTCAGCTTAAGGCTTGCGATAGCGCGGCCGACCCATCGGTCTCACCACCCCTACCTCTCCGCTGCTCGTCCACGTCCGCATCTGCGCCCGTCGCGCCGGGCAATAGTCCCGCGTAAGAACAACGCGGCGCTGGGATTCCTCCCGGCGCAGCGCAACCCTGTGTGAGAAGCTCGCTTGGTGCGTGGCGTTAGTTTCTTTATCTCTTGCGCCTTTTTCGCCATGTCGCGCCTAGCCCGATCAGGGCCATCCCTGCCAGCACGAATGTCCCCGGCTCAGGTGTGGTCTGTGAGCTGGTGCTGGTGAGTTGGAACTCGTTGATGATAGCCTCGCAGTCTTGTGATGCGATGACGATAAGGTACGTGTATGTCGTAAAACTACTGATGGGTTCGAGTGTCCCATTTGTGGGTATAGGGCTCGATGCCAGGACGGAAAGACCGCTGAACGTTTGTGAATTAGTGCTCGTAGTTGGGGCCGTATCCGTGCCGTAGACCGTCCACCCTTCCGTTATGTGGTTCAACTCGATGGATGCAGAAGTATATCCCTTGCTGATCGGATCGCTGAAATCGAGCACCACAAAACTCTCGGGAGTGACCATGTCGCTTGTGGCCTGTACGCCCACGCCGCTGGAGCTCTCACCCAACGCCGATAGTTTGCCGGTGGCCGTCGTCCCGCTTACGGCTTGGTAGCTGCCGTTGTCGTAACCCCAAGCCTCGACAGGAAGGCTTGCTCCGGCGCCCGTGCCATAGAAGGTCAGTGGGTTGCCACTACTGCTTCCAGTGAAAGAATAGACAATATTGTCCGCATGTGCCAGCGGTAGTGCTGCGATCAATGCCGCCGTGATGATGAATACCCTCTTCATGGTTCCTCCCTAATCAGTCTCCGAACTGAACGTCAACTTCTGGTAACCTTGGCAATAGTCATCTGTTAAGGCTGACGTAATTCTACCCTGAGCAACTAAAATAGGAACGGCATGGCGTACCAACTGGGTACTGCGAGTAATTCAAGAGACGTCCGTACCGAAGCACTCCGGAGAGTTAGTGCAACTGTGAACCTCTAAGATCGGCAAACCGGTAGTACTTTTTACGTGAATCCACGCGGCGGTACTAGAACTTATTTGGCCGGGCATCCCCTTTTGACGCTCCTCGTCCCAATTCCCCCGCCACTGGCCTACAATGGTTGCTTCTATGTCTAAACGTGCAGGCCTCGTCTGCTTCCTGCTGCTCGCCGCGCTGTTCGTGATCGTCAACCGCGGCGCTTACAAAGGCTTCTTCACGGACGATGATTTCGACCACCTGAGCTGGACGCGCAACGCCGGCGCGGCCATGTTCATTCAGGGGCTCCTCACGCCTCGTTTCCAGCCCAACAACTTCCGGCCCGCCGGCCACTTCTTCTATCACGAAGAGGAGAACCTCTTCGGTTTCGATTTCCCCAAGTACGTCGCGTCGCTCCACCTTCTGCATCTCTTCAACGTGTGGCTGGTCTGGCTGCTGGCCCGGCGGTTGGGCGCGCGTCCCTTGCCCGCGGCCGCCGCCTGCGTGTTCTTCGCGCTCCACATGGGTTTCTTCGATGCGGTCTGGAAGCCCGCCTACATTTTCGATGTCCTGTGCGCCACCTTCAGCCTGCTTAGCATCCTCAGCTATGCGCGGGGCCGCTGGGTCCTGAGCTTCATCTGCTTCTGGCTGGCGTACAAGGCCAAGGAGCTGGCCGTCATGCTGCCCTTCCTGCTGGCCTGTTATGAAATCTGGTTCGGCAGCCGGAAATGGAAACCCCTCATCCCCTTTTTCCTCGTCTCGTTTTCCTTCGGGCTGCAGGGGCTGCTGATCAATCCCAATATCGATAACGATTCCACCTTCCACTTCACCGCGCTCGCCCTTGGCCAAACCATCCCCTTTTATGCCGGCCGCATCCTGCTGGTCCCCTATCTCGGTTTCGCGCTCCCCATCGCCCTGTGGTTCAAGCCCAATCACCGCGTGCGCTTCGGCCTGGCCGCCCTGCTGCTCCTTTTCCTCCCCATGCTTTTCCTGCCCGGCCACATCGATACCGCTTATTGCTACCTGCCGTTCGTTGGACTGGCCATCGCCTTTGCCGGCATGGCCGAAGCCAGCCACATCGCCGCGCTCGCTTTGTTCTTTCTCATATGGCTGCCGCTCGATCTTCACGAACTGCGCCTCCAGCGCCGCGGCACACTGGCCCACGATGACGACGCCCGCGCCTGGGTCACCGCCTGGGATCGTTATGCCCGCGGCAATACCCCTCCCGACCACGTGGTTTATTCCGGTGCGCCCGACGGCTTCGGCAGTTGGGGCATTATCGGCGCTATCAAATGCTCCTACCACCAGGCGCCTCCCGACATCCAGTACGCCGACCCGCCCGTGCTTCCCGCCGGCTCGGATCATGCCCGCGTGGCCTTCGCCTCCTGGATTAGCGCCCTCCACACACTGGATATCGTCGAGCATTCGCCGCAAACGCCCGACGCCTCCTTCATCTCGACCACCAGCGCCACACCCGTCTGGCAGTTGGAGAAAGGCTGGTTTGGCCCGGAGGGCGGCTTCCGCTGGATAGCCCCCGACACCGCCGCGCGTCTCGAACGGCCCGGGGACGCAACCCGATTCCAATTGCGCGTGTTCCCCAACACCACCCTTCTGGAAAAGGTCGGCCCCGTCACCGTTCACGTTTCCATCGATGGTCGCGAGCTGGAGCCCCGGCGTGTCGCTCAAGCCGGCTGGCAAACCCTGGAATGGCCTCTGCCGCCGGCGCCCGCCGGTCCGGTCGAAGTGTCCATCCGCACCGAGCCGCCGTTCCACGGCGCTCTCCGCACCCTCGGCATCCCCGTCGGCGACTTCGGCTTTAAGGCAGCGCCTCGACCGCCCCCATCAGATCGCCGGTGAGCCGCAGCACCGCCCAGCGCGCCCGCTCGCTCGCGTACTGCGCGTCGTAAAACGCCATCCACTTGTCGTTCTCCACCACCCGCGCTTCTTCCACCTGCCGAAGCGTGACGCGGCCTTCCTGCATCTGCGCCAGGTAGACGGAGATCTGTTCGCGCGCCGCATCCAGATCCAGGCGCGCCACCTCGGCCGCCGTCTCAGAACGGCGAACCGTGCGATAGGCTTGCTCCAAATCGGTGCGGATTTTGTTGCGCGTGTTGTTGAGGTCGATCTTCAGGTGCGAGATATCGGCCTCCGTCTGTGCCACCTCCGCCCCTAGGGCCGTGCCCGCCAGCAGCGGCCACTGGAAGGACATCCCGATTTCCCCGTTGTTGCGCTGGAACTTGCTGAAGTATTCGGCGTAGTTGTTGAACTTGGCGAGCAGCGAGTATTGCGCCACCAGGTCCACGCGCGGCAGACGCTGCGCTTTTTCGCCCTTCACCTCGAATCCTTTGGAGATGATTTGCGATTCCAGCCGCCGCAGGTCCTTGTTGGATTCGAGCGCCGCGTTGACGGCTTCCTCTTGGGATTTCGGAAGCGCCGGAGCCGGCCGCTGCTCGGCCACCGCGCGCACCCGGTCCTCGGCGGAGAACCCCAGCGCCATCGCCAGCGCCGTCTCCGACTGTGCCTGGTCGTCCTCCAGCAGATCGGCCGCCTGCCGCGCCCGCGCCAGGTTGTAGGCGGCTGTCTTCTCCGCCAGCGGCAGCGCACGCCCCTCCTTCACCTGTGCCTGGACGCTCTCCAGCACCTTCTGCAGGCTGTCGGCCTCTTTGCGTGCCAACTCCAGGATGCGCGCCGAGCGTTCCGCGTCCAGATACAACGACGTGGTCCGGTAGGCCACTTCATCGCGCTTGCCCGTCACCGCCAGCGCGGCGCCGCGCGAGTCTTCTTTGGCCTGCGCCACCGCGTAGCTCTGCTGCCGGTTGAAGATGTCCTGCAGCGCGTTGGCCTGCACCAGGCTCGGCGCGGAGCCCTCGATGCTCATCGGGAAGCCGTTGCTGTACGCCAGGCCGCTCCCTACTACCAGTCGTGGGGCAAACGGGCTCCGGGAGATGCGCACGGCCTGCCGCGCCTTGTCTTCATCCAGACGCGCCAGCGCGATATCGGGGTTCTGTCGAAGCGCCGTCTCCACCGCTTGCCGCAGCGTCATGGGCCGTACTTCGGCGCGAGCCAGACAGACAAATACCAGAAAGAAAACTGCGATTCGAGACATACCCCATTGTACTGGCGTCACCCTGGGGGCTTCCGGCTCCCGCATCCCGCCGGCATACCCAGGGCCAAGCCCTTGCGGGTTGTGGCACAATCAACCCATGACGCGACGTCTTCTCAGCGCTTCCTTTGCTCTTCTCCTGCTGGCCGCCGCGGGCCCGGCGCAAACGCCCACCAACGGTAAGCGGGTTCACCGCCTGCTGATCCATAACGCCACGGTGGTGGACGGCAACGGCACTCCTGCCAGCGGGCCCAAAGACATTCTCATCGAAGACAACACTATCGCCGATGTCGTCGCGCTCGATCCGGTGGCTCTCGGCCGGGGCGGCGGGCGGCGCGGACCGGCGCCCGACGCGGTGATCGATGCCACGGGCAAGTACGTGCTCCCCGGGCTCATCAATGCTCACGCCCATCTGCAGGAAGAACGCGGCGGCAAGCCCCAACCGATCGAGTACGAACTCGATATCTGGCTGGCTTGCGGCATCACCACCATCCGCGACGTGGGCAGCGACACGCGCCGCGCGCTCGAGCTCCGCCAGCAGAGCGCCGAGGGCAAGATCGCCGCGCCGCGCATCTTCGTTTACCCGATGTTCGGGCGGCCGCGCGATGCCCAGGCGGCCGCGGAGCATGTCCGCGAGTTGAAGGAGATGGGCGCGGACGGCATCAAGATCCTCGGTATCGATCGCGACACCATGCAGGCGATGGAGGGCGCGGCGCACTCGCTCGGTCTGCGGGTGGCGCACCACGCCGGCGTTGAGGAGACCAATGCGTGGGACGACATCCAGTTCGGCACCACCAGCATCGAGCATTGGTACGGTATTCCGGACGCCGCCATCGAAGCCGGCGTGCAGAACTTTCCCTCCACTTACAACTACAACAACGAGACCGACCGCTTCCGCTACGCCGGCCATTTGTGGCGCGAAGCCAACCCGGAGCGGCTTACCAAGGTGCTGCAGGCGATGGTGGACGCGCACGTCGCCTGGGACCCCACGCTCGATATTTACGAGGCCAGCCGCGACTTGCAGCGCGCGCAGACGCAGCCGTGGTTCGCCTATTATCTGCACCCCACGTTGGAAGAATATTTCCGCCCCAACCCGTCCAACCACGGTTCCTATTTCATCGGGTGGACTTCCACCGACGAAACTTTCTGGAAAGAGAATTACCGCTTGTGGATGGCCGCGCTGCGCCAGTTCGACCGGCTGGGCGGCTTGATCGGCATAGGCGATGACGCCGGATTCATTTACCAACTGTACGGCTTCGGCTTCCTCCGCAACTTCGAACTGCACCAGGAGGCCGGTTTCCATCCGCTCAAGATCATCCAGCAGGCCACCGGCAACAACGCCAAGATCCTCGGCCAGGAAAATCACCTGGGCCGCGTGCGAGCCGGTTGGGCGGCCGACCTGATTGTGGTGAACGGAAACCCGCTGGAGAATCTCAAAGTGCTCTATCCGACCGGCGTGGATGAGATTCGCGACGGCCAGACGGTCCACACCGGCGGCGTGGAATGGACCATTAAAGACGGCATCCCGTACCATGCGCCGGAACTGCTGGCGCGGGTGAAAGAGATGGTGGCGCAGGCGCGGAAGGGCAACCCCGCCACCAAGTGACACCAACTGGTAGCGCCGGCGGTCTTGCCGCCGGTGTGCGCGCTCTTTACCAATACAATATTCAAGGAGAGAACCGGCGGCAAAGACCGCCGGCGCTACCGCAAATTCTCGTTAAACCACGCGATCATGCGCAGCAGCACGTCTTTTTGATGCTCCGGCTTGTGAAAGGAATGACCCTCGTTGGGGTAGACCACCATCTGCGTCTTCACGCCGATCGTCTTCAGCGCGTGCCAGAACTCGTACGATTGCGGAGCGGGGCACTCGCCGTCGCGGTCGCCTGCCACGATTAGCGTCGGCGTCTTCACCTGCTTGATGAAGTCGATGGCAGACATCTTCGCGTAGACCGCGGGGTCGTCGTAGACCGACGCACCGAAGTACGGGATCATCCAGGTGTCGATGGCGTTCTGGCCGTAGTAACTTTGCCAGTTGGAGATCCCGGCGCCGGCCACCGCGGCCTTGAATCGGTTGGTCTGAGTGACGGCGAACATGGTCATGAAGCCGCCGTAGCTCCAGCCCGTGATGCCGATGCGCTGCGGGTCCACCGGCGCCGAACGGATAGCTTCGTCCACGCCGGCCAGGATGTCGCGCAGGTCGCCGCCTCCGAAATCCCTCACGTTGGCGGCGGCGAACTTCTCGCCTTGTCCGTAACTGCCGCGCGGATTCGGCATCAGCACGAAGTATCCCTGCTGCGAAAGCAGCGCGGGATTATATCCGGGCCGCGGCCAGGTCGGCTTCACCGACGAGGCCGGGCCGCCGTGCACGGCTACCACCATCGGATATTTCGTGCCGGCATCGAAGCCGGCCGGATAGATCAGCCAGCCTTGGATGTTGAAGCCGTCGTTGGTCCAGTGCAGACTCTTGGCATCTCCCCAGAGCGGTTTGCGCAAGCGGTTCTCGTGCGTCACCTGCTTCCAATCGCCGATGCGGCCGCTCCAGATTTCGGGCGGCTGCTTGAACGAGTGGCGAATTACGGCGCTCGATTTTCCGTCGGCGGTCATCGAAATGCCGGAATCGTCGAACGGCGGATTGATGCTCTCGTCACCCTGCCAGAGGCGTTCCGTCTGGCCGGTGGCGGGGTCGAGTTGCGAGATGGCGCTGCCGCCGTCGTGGTGTTCGGTGAAGAAAAGGTAGCGCGAGTTCCTGGGCCAGGTGATGTTGCTCGCCGAGGCTGCCATCCCGGGGGTCAAATTCTTGGCCGTGCCGCCGGCGGCGGGAATCTGGAACACGTCTCCGCCGGTTGAGCCCTCATCGCTCATCAGGCCGCCGATAAACACGACGGACTTTCCGTCGGGCGCCCAGCGCGGCGTCGCGATCTGCAGTTCGACGGGCGGCTTGTAGATCGATTTCATTTCACCGGATGCGCCGCCCACCGTGTAGAGCTGCGCGGTCCACCAGTTGGCGTCGCCATCGCCGGGAGCGGCGGTGGCGGCAAAGCCGCGGCCGACCGGCGACCAATCGTATTCGTAGACGTACATGTCCTTGGGCGTGAGTTGGCGCGCCGCGCCGGTCGAGGCGTCGACCAGCGTCAAGCGCTGTTCGAAGATTTGCGATTCCAGCACGCCGGAATCCGGCGGCACGGGGTCGAGCGGGCCGGCGGCGTGCGGCAGGTTCTCGGTGAAAAGGATGGCAATCCGCTTGCCGTCGGGCGACCATTTGGGCTCGGCCACGAGCCCCTTCAGATGCGTCAACTGGCGAGCCGCGCCGCCTTCCGCGGGCGCCACGTAAAGCTCGAGCTGTTCCTTCTTCGCGCAATCGGAAAGAAACGCGAGCTGCTTTCCATCGGCGGACCACGCGAGGGAATGCTCGTCGCACGCGACTTTGCCGTCGCCGGCGCCGACGCGGACGCGCGGCGCGATGTAGACGGCCGATTGATTGGGCGCGGCCATCGCCTCCACGTAAGCCAGGTGCGCGCCGTCGGGCGAGATGGCGGTTTCGAGGAAGCGATGGGTTTTCGAGATCTCAGCCAGAGCCGGGTCCACCGGAACCACGGGCTGGGCCTTGAGAAGTGTTGCGGCGATTAGAAAAAAGAGTCGCATGGTCAAGTTGAGAGCTTAGCAGATCGGGTGGAAGAACTGCCGGGCTGCGCAGCACCGGAAGCCGGCTGAAGCCGGCTGCGGCCAGAATGGGCCGCCCCACTAGGTCGGCTTTTTCGACCCTGTCGGGCTGCCGCGCTTTGCCGAGGCATCACAGGCCACAAAAGGCGCTCGGCCTGTCCCACGAGGTGGCTCACTGTCCGATCAGCTCATCCACCTCGCCGGGCAGCGGGCCGGCCATCTCGCGCAACTTTTCGAACAAGGCGTCGTACAAAGATGCGTAGGCTTCCAGAGCCGGGTCCGATTGACGCGGCTTGGCAAACGTGCGCCGCATTTGCCGCACGGCCACCAGCAGGAGTTTCAGTTCGTCGTCGGTAAAGCCGAGGGTTTTCGCCATATGATGATGAGTGCCGCCAGCGCGGCGATCCATGCCAGCACGCTCACCGCCGCCATAATTCGCGGTTCGGCGGTGGCGCGGTATTCGAGTTCGATGTGCGTGGCCGCCGCGGCGGCCGGGCGTAGCACCACGAATCCCAGGTTGTCGGTTTCGATCGGAATCTCGTGGCCGTTTTGCGCGGCGCGCCAGCCGGGGTCGGCATTGACGCGCACCGCTACCAGGCGGCCAGCGGGCGCCGCGCCATCGATCGCCAGCGCGTCGGTCCGCAGCCATCGTGTCTGTAACACCGGCCGCGCGCCGTCTTCCATGGCGGCCACGTAGCGCTCCAGCACCCACGGCTTCGCCGCGGCTCGCTCGCCGGGCAGTTCCTCGCGGCTCACCAGGTGCGCCAGCGGACGCGCCGGCAGGCCATAAATGGTGTCGTCTTCTTCGTGATACAGCGGCGCGAGCGCGGCGGTGAGGCGCTCGGGATGAACGTAGTCGCGGTAATACTCGCGGCTCTTGGGGCCGTGGATCACCAGGTACTCGGTGTTCATGGCCTTGAGCTGCAAGAGCGTGTCGGCGGTCTCGTGGCCGGGGCGGACATCTTTGCCGGTGCGCACGTGGTACGCGAGGTCCCACGGCATGCGATTGGTGAGGCCGGTCTCGAATCCGCCACCCACTTGCGGCAGGTCGAACCACGAGTTCATGCGGAAGCGCAGCCCGCCGGAGGCGAAGACGCGGCCTTCGGGCGGATGATCGGCCATCCAGCGGGCCAGGTGGAATTCGATGGATTGTTCGCGCGGCGCGGGCATCCACGGGCCCCATCCCTGGGTCGCGTAAGCCCAAAGCTGCGGGGTTCCGGCCAGCAGCAGCACGCCGCCGGTTCCGATGGCACAGAGCCGCACCGTGGAGTTTGAGCTGCGCATGGCGAGGCGCACGGCTTCCACCAGCGCGAGCGCCAGGAACAGTTCGAACTCGATGGCGTAGCGCCGCGATTCGGGGATAGTGTCCAGCCCGTAAAGATAAAAGACCGACGCGATCCAACCAAAGGTGAAGGCCGCCATGGTCACGAAGCAAAGGTAGAAAGACCCGCGGAACAGGCGAAAGAGCAGGCGGACGGAGAGCACGCTGGCCACCAGGCCGGCCACCAGCCAGTGTTGCGCCTTGTCGAAGTGGTAAGCGAGAGAATCGGTGGGCCAGTTAAAGACAATGGTGCGGATGAACGTGGGCGTGAGCCAGAAGCAGGCCAGCAGATAGCCCAGCCCGCCCGCGGCGCAGATGCGCCAGGCGCGGAACTCGGGCACGCCCAGCGATGCCAGCAGCAGCACGACGCAGGCAATCGCGAGCGAAAAGGCGCCCACCCAGTTCACCAGCGGAGTGGCGGCCAGCAGGAGCGCGGCCACCAACACCGGCGGGTATCCGCGCCGCCGGGCGGCGATCCACAGCGCCAGCAGAACCAGCGGCATCAGCGCGAGCGCGGTATTGTGGGGGCCTTCGCCATACTTCGCCAGCACCTGCACGCGCCAGGGAAGTTGCACGATGCCGCGGTCCTTTTCCACCGCCGGAAACAGCCCATACGAAGGCGAAAGCAGACTGTAGACCAGCGCCGCGATCAGCGACCAGCGGCGGCTGCGCGTGAAGTGCAGCGCGAAGAAGAACGCGGTTACCGGGCCGGCGCAGGTCGCGAGCGAAACGATGGTGCGGTAAATGTGAGCCAGATCGGCATGCGGCATCAGGTGCGCGAGCGCGGCGGTGAGATAAGGCAACACCGGCACGTAGAGGAAGCGCGTGGGCAGGCCGCAGTATTGAAGCGGGTTCCAACCCCACGGATTGGGATGGGCGGAAACGAAGCGGGCGATGGCCACGTAGCCGTCTTCGATGGATCCGCGGAAGGGCAACTCGCCGTGCATGAATAACGGCCCGTTGAGCGCCACGTTGAGCAGCAAGATGGCAAGCGCCGCGAGCGGCGTGGCCACTCGTTTCACCGGCTCTGCTCCCGCCGCAGGAATAGCCAGAGCAGCACGGCCAGCGAAAGGCCGGTTAGCATCCAGCCCACGCGGTTTTCGAGCGGCATCGGGAACACCAGCCTGATCTCGCGATCGCCGGGCGGCGCATCCACCACCATGAAGCCCATGGCATCCTTGCGCAAGCCAAGCCGCGTGCCGCCGGACCAGGCCTGCCACGCCGGGTCCCACGTTTCCTGCAGCAGGACGGATTGGCCCGCATTCAGTTTGGCACGCACCAGCATCTCGTCCGGGCCGGGCCGTGCGAGCGTCGCTGGTGCATCCGGCCCGTGCTCGATCGCGTCCACGTAGGGGCGCAGACGCTCCATGTCTTGATTGTTGCGCGGCGTCTGCTGCGCATCGAGGAGCGCCGTATCCACCACGCGGACGCGCGGCGCCCAGCGGCGCGGAATGCGGTGGAGCGCGTTGCCTAGCCCATCGTCATAGAGCAGCGGCGTTGCCGCGCCGGCGAATCTCTCCAGGTTGTGGAAGTCCTTGTAGGGTTCTTCGGATTTCTCTCCGGCCGTGTAGATCACGTCCACTCCCAACGCCTGCATCCACAAGATGGCGAATTGCGGATTGGTTCCCGCGGCGATCTCCCATTGGGCGGGCTCCACCAGGGGATTCAGCAATCCCTGCTCGGAACCTCCGCCCAATTGCGCGAGGTCGTGCCAGGCATCGAACCAGAATCGTACGGTGCCCGAGGGACAAGCCCGCGCATCCGGCATGTTCTTCCACAGCCAATCGGTGATGCGGTATTCCACGCGCGCCTGGTAATCCGGCCAGCGCGGCATGAAAGTCCACGCGTGCTTCACAAAGCGATAGGTTGTGGCGAATGCCACTGCGGCCACCAGCACAACCACTACCTTCAGCGCGAGCCTGCGTCTTCGCCACAGCCATTCGAGCAAAGTGAGAACGCCGATGATGATCACCAGGTCCAGTTCCGGGATCAAACGGCCCGGCTCGCCCATCACGCGGAACCGAAGGAAGTGGTTGCCCACAACGTTGACCGCGAAGAAGAGCAGGGCGCCGGCGGCGAAGACCGCCCAGGCGCGCTCCGGCCGCGACCGCGCCAGTTTCCACGAGACCGCCAGAAAAACGGCCGTTACGGCGGCGGCCACCCAGATAGACCACGTGTTGCCGCCCACGGAAACGTACTGCATGTTGTGGATGGTGATGCGGAAGTAAGAAGGCACCAGCCAGAACGCGGTCAGGCCGTAGGCCAGCGCTGGAATGGCAACCGCGGTGAGCAGGATGCGCGAATCGCGGCGGGTGATCCAGAAGCTCCACACCAGGACGGGATAGAACATGGCTAGGGCCGTCGCGCCGTAGAAGTTGTTCGACACCACCGCGGCGCAAAAGATGGCGGCTAGCGCCAGCCAAGCCGGGCGCCGCCGCTCCAGCGCGAGCCAGGTGAAGGCCAGGGCGACGGGAACTAACGAAAGCGAGGTGATGTGCGGACCCTCGCCGTATTTCACGAGAGCGCCGAAGCGCACCGGTTCCCACCAGCCCGCATCCAGGCGCATGTTTTTCAGGAACAACAGGGAGGGCGACATCAGCCCGGCCGCCGCGCCTCCGGCGTAGGCCGCGGCGCGGCAGCGGCCGCCCACGCGCATCAGCAGGTACACGCCGGCGATGCCCACCGAGTAGAAAAACATAGTGTAGAAGTGGTACGCCTTGACCGGCCAAAAGCCGGTGATCTTGGAGATGATGGCGGTCGAGTAGCGCAACGCCGGCGGATAAATATAGTCGAACCGCGTGCCGGTGTACCAGAGCGGCTGCCAGCGCGGATGCGGCCAGTGGCCGGCGAGAAACCGCGCGTCGGAAATGAAAGTGCTTTCGATGGACGGCCACTTGTCGGTGTACTTCTTGGTGAAGTAGGGCCATACCAGCGCCGCTCCGAAGAGAAAGAGGATGCAGCAATCCAGCAGGATCTGCCTTCGCCGCGTCATGCCCGCTCCCACCGCGCGCTCCAGGCGATCAATCCCACCAGGATCAGCAGCGTCAGGAGCGTCACGATGCGCCCGACCTGGTTTTCGAGCGGCGTGACGAACTCCAGGCGGACTTGTCCGTAGCCCGGCGGCGCGTCGACCACCATGAATCCCATCGCGTCCTTACGCACCGGCACCTGTGTTCCGCCGGCCCACGCCTGCCAGGCGGGGTCGTAGCTCTCCTGCACGACGATCGACTGTCCGGCCTGCACTTTTGCCCGCACCAGCATCGCGTCGCTGCCGTTGCGTTCGACAGACGGCGGCGCATCGGGGCCTTTTTCGATCACGTCCGCGTAAGCGGCCAGATACTCCACGTCGTCGTTGAAGCGCGGCGGTTTCAGCCCGTCCAGCTTCTGCCGGTCCACCACACGCGCGCGCGCCGTGTACCGCCGTGGAACTTTGTAGAGGAGGTTGCCCTGCTGGTCGTTGTAGATCACCGGCAGGACTCCCGACAGTTTCTGCGGATGCTGAAAGTCCTTGAACATTTCCTGCGACCGCTGATCCGAAACGTAAATCGCATCGACTCCCAGGCACTGCATCCAGAGGATGGCGGGCTCCGGTTTGGCGCCCAGGTTGGTTTCCCATTGCGCCGCTTCCACCGCGCCGTTCAACAGCCCCTGCTCCGAGCCGCCGCCCAATTGCGGGAGGTCGTGCCAGGCATCGTACCAGAACCGCACCGACCCGGTGGGGTAGGCGCGCGCGTCGGGCATGTTCTTCCACAGCCAGTCGGTGACGCGGTATTCCACGCGGCTTTGATAGTCCGGCCACGTGGGAAAGACGTGCCACGCGTGGCGAACATAACCTTTCGCCGTCCAGAACGCCGCCAGCACGATCACGATGGCCACGCCGCGCAGCGCGATGCCGGGGCGAACCCACATCCACCGCAGCGCCAGCACGATGGCCATGATGTAGATCATGTCCAGTTCCGGCAGCAGGCGCAGAGGCTCGCCCGAGACGCGGAAATTGAAATAGAAATTGCCGAGGACGTTCACCGAGAAAAAAACCACGCATCCGGCGACGAACACGGCCCAGGTGCGGTCCCGGCGGGCGCGCGCGAAGCGGTCTGTCGAAACCGCGTATGCCACCGCCACGGCGACGGCCAGCCAGATCGACCAGGTGGTCCCGTGCTCGGAGACGTACTTCATATTCTCGGCGGTCACGCGGAAGTATGAAGGCACCAGCCAGAAGGCCGTCAGGCCGTAAGCCAGTAGCGGAATGGCAGCGGCCGGCACGACCATGCGCTTCTCCTGCCGCGTGATCCAAAAGCTCCAGACCAGCGTGGGATAAAAAACCGCCAGCGCAGTGGCGCCGTAGAAATTATTCGCCGCGACCCCCGCTGCAAACAGCGCGGCCGCCGCCACGGCCCAGGGCCGCCGCTTCTCCAACGCCAGCCAGGTGAAGGCCAGCGCGATGGGGATGAGCGCCAGCGCGCTCATGTGCGGGCCTTCGCCGTACTTCACCAGCACACCCAGCCGCTGCGGCTGCCATTGCCAGGCGTCTCCGCGGTATCGCGGCATGAACAGGAAAATCGGGGACATCAACGATGTGGCGACCGCTCCGAGCCAGGCGCAGGCCCGTGATTTGGTGCCCACCCGCATCAACAGGTAGACGCCCGCGATCCCCAGCGCGTAAAACAGCGCCGCATAAAAGTGGTACGCCTGCACCGGCCAGAGACCGGTCAATCTGGAGATGGCGGCGGCTCCGTAACGCAGCGCGGGCGGGTAAATGTAATCGAACCGCGTCCCGCCGTACCACAGCGGCTGCCATTGCGGATGGGGCCAGTGCTCCGCCAGAAACCGCGCGTCGGAAATGAAGGTGCTCTCGATGGACCCCCACTTGTCTTCGTACTTGGCTTTGAAGTACGGTTTCACGAGCATCGCGGCGTACAGAAAAACCAGCAGGAAATCGAGCAGAATTTCCTTCCGGTGGGAGAGTTTCAGCGGAAATTTCAAGTCAGTTGGCCTGATGTTTGATTTCGCCCGCGTTGCGGTAGCGCCGCTCCAGGCTTTGGAAACGCCGCTGGCGGATAATGCCCGAGCGGTGCAGCAGGTACCGCGCGAGCAGCCACAGAATCGAGATGCCGTAGATGGAGCTCTGGATGAACGATGCCGACGATGCCTGTTTGAAGTACCTGGTAGGCACCGGCACTTCGGTGATCCGCATCTTGATGTTGACCAGTTGCGCCATGATTTCCTGGTCGAAGATGAACTTGTCGGAGTTCATCGCCAGGTTGACGGATTCCAGCGCCTCCCGGTCGAAGGCCCGATAGCCGGTATGGTATTCGGAAAGATCCAGGCCGAACACCAGGTTTTCCGCAATCGTCAGGAAGCGGTTGGAGATGTACTTCCACCACGGCATGCCCTGTTTCATGGGGTGCGCGCCCATCAGGCGGGAGCCCAGCACCACGTCCGCCACGCCGTCTTGAATCGGTTTGATGATCTCCGGCAGGAGCGTCGGATCGTACTGGTAGTCGGGGTGCACCATCACGATAATGTCCGCGCCGGCGCGCAGGGCTTCGCGGTAGCAGGTCTTCTGGTTGGCGCCGTAGCCGTAATTGCGGTCGTGCACGAAGAGCTCGAGGCCCAGCTCGCGCGCGATCTTGGCGGTTTCATCGGAGCTGCCGTCATCCACCAGGATGACCAGGTCGACCATGTCGCGCGGCAGGTCGGCGTACGTCATGTGCAGCGTCCGGGCGGCATTGTAGGCCGGCATGACCACGACTACTTTAGGTTTCTTCAGGCTCATTCGGTGCGCTCCGCCCGGGCGCGAACAATGAATTGGTAGGCGAACAGGTTTTTCCAAACTCGCGCCGACTCAAACGATAGCCGTTCCACGGCGCGCACTGCCGGCTTGCCGTCCCACCGCGGAAAAGCCAGCCCCACCGGCACGCCCGACGAGCGAACGGTTTCGATCCGCAGCCCCGCGCGGCGAAACAGTTCCACCCATCCGTCCCAAGTGTAAAAATGCAGGTGGGTGCTGTCGAACAGACCGCGCTCGTGCTGCGGAAAGCGGCCTCTCAGCACGTTCCACCGGAACCAGGCATGGCCGCTGTTGGGCAGCGAACCCACCAGTGTGGCGCCGGGCGCCATCAGGTTTCGACACTCCTTGAGCAAATCGAGCGGCGCCCGCAGATGTTCCAACACGTCGGCGCAAATGATGTATTCGAAGGGGCCGGCCAATTTCGGCAGCCCGTCATCCAAATCGGCGCCGGCAAACTCAACCGTTGACGGATGCGGCGTATTCGGCCAATCGATGCTGGTGACCGCGAAGCCGCGATTGGCGAGAATCTCCGACAGGTAGCCCACCGCGCACCCCACGTCGAGCACGCGCCGGCCTTCCCCGTGGAGCGGGAATTCGGCCAGCAGCAGCGCATGGCTGCTGTAAGGCGCTGCCTTAAATTTGTATCGGAGCACCGTTTGGGCCGCGGCTGAGGCCATTTTCATTATTATGACACGCTATGAGAAGCCGTCCGGTACCGCTGTACCGCTGGCATCGAATGCTACTCCCAACCGCCTCCGCCGGAGAGGCCGGCTCTGAGCCGCCCGGCGGCAGCGGAGCGCCACGAACCACACCAGCCCGCCGCTGCTTGCGTTGTGGATCGCGGTTGCCGCACTCGCCTATCTGGTGCTCAGGGAATTCGGGTTCAGCAGGATCAAGAAATATCCGCTGGCCGTGCTCATCCTTGTGATGTCGCTATGGATCGGCCCAGCCTTTGCGGACTGTCGGCACTCCCCCAACGACCGCGCCAAGAAGCCACATCCGCTGCCCCGCAGCCACTGTAGCCGCTGTCCCGTAGCTTGCCGCGAACCGTTTCGACGATATAGACTTAGGTTGCCTAATCGTTTTGAAGAAGTATTGTGGAGGCTCGATGAGAGTGATATTTGCGTTCCCTTTATTGGCGTACAGCGCTTTTGCGCAGGCCACGATTTCCGGCTGCCAATCGTTCCCGGCCAATAACTTCTGGAACACCGCCGTGGACATTCTGCCTGTTCATCCTCTGTCTGCGGCCTTTATCGCGAAAATTGGTCCCACAGCAGGTCTTCGGCTGGACGACACGATGCCCATTTGCGGCCAGATGGATGGACTTCGGCAGACGCAGCGGGCCTCCCCATTATGCCTGGAATCTTGCGGTACGAAGAGGTTGCGGCAGGGCACGTCAATCACGCGCTCCGCGTTACGGCTCCTTACACGAGAGGTAATGGTGCGTATCAATGGCCGGCACGACATTACGCATCTCACCACCCGGATGGTCCGCCCATGGGGCAGCGATTCCGCCTGAAGGCGAGTTTTGACATCTCCGGCTACCCTCCCAACTTGCAAGTCATCCTTCGTGGGCTCAAAAAATATGGCGCGGTGTTGAGCGATAACGGAATGGCCTGGGGGATGGAACATGATGCCGACTCGCGGTGGAATGCTACGGAGTTGACGGCGCTGCACCGCGCGCTCGGCTCGAATATAGAAGCCGTGGATGTGTCGAGCCTGATGAGCGACCCTAACTCAGGCATAGCGGGCCCGGCAGGCGGTTTGATCATGGCTACAGATGCGCTGGGCCGCCCGAACGCCGTCAGATTGGGTGCGGGACTGTCGATTGTCAACGGGATACTGGTGCTGTCACGGTGACCCGGATCCCGAGGCCCAATTCGTTGATGGCGGGGCAGCGAGTGGAACTTCCGTGAGTTTTCGGCAAGCCGGAGGCGGGATTTCAGTTCGTCTCCCGCGAGACCGTGGGTAAGTTCTATCGCGTGGCAGCGCGGCCCGGCTAACTCGTACTTACTCCGGATCTTAGTGTCTGACCTGAGCGGCTCGCGCGGCGCTATCTTCGACATGGCGGCCGTCGCCTTCGCGTTGGTTTCGCGCCGCATGAGCGCACTCCGGTCGATGGCGCTCGCGGGCGTGGTGATCGCGGCCCTCGTGCTCGACAAGTTCGGCGGCGGGCGCGGCTTGTCGCTGCACGAAGGCAATGCGGCCGGCCGCTTGATGGCTTGGGGGTCCGGCATCTCGCAGCTCTGCAGCGACCCGCTATTCGGAACCGGCTTCCGCCAATTCACCGGATACGCCGATCTGACGGCCCACAATTCCTTCGTGCGGTGCTTTGCCGATACCGGATTCTTCGGCTACTTCTTTTGGCTGGCGCGGCTGGTTAGCTTAGCACGCGACTAGCCCGCCTTTCTCAGTGCGCCTCAAAGGCGTGGATCACCAGTGGGGGAAGGACCCACCCAAGGAGGTTGTTGGTTGAACTTGGTAGTTTGCGAACGTCCGAGGCGGGAAACCTGCTAGTGCTTTGACCGGCTGGTTTGGTGCCTTTGCGCATTCCATCGCTCACGCTGGTGGCCCCGAGACGAGCCGCGACTTGTCGCACGACCGTGAGGGAGCGGTGCCCGTCCCGCGAATGTTTCCTCGCGGTCAAGGACCTAGGGCGGAGCCTCGCGATAAAGCCCACGAAAGGTGGGTGTCTACCGGCCGGCCGGATGCCGCGGTCCGCTTTGGAACGCTCATCCGCTTCCTCTCCGCTGGAAGCGTGGCGCGCAACGGAGCATCTGCCTTATACTTGCGTTAGCGACCCGCGCACCGTGGCTCTTTTCCTGACGCTGTTTAGTATCGCTTTGTGTTACTTTTCGCCGGAGGCGGTGGTGCCGTTCCTGGCGCCCTACCACATCCAACAGTTCCTTCTGGGCGGTGCGGTCGTAATCTCCCTGGTCACCTTCAACATCAACAGGGGCGGATTGCGATCCACCCAAACCATCCTGATGGGCGCTTTTTGGTTTGCGATCGTGATCTCGGTCCTCACCAGGGGCTGGCTCCGCGATTCGCTGACCGCATTCCTGCAGTTCGGCCTGGTTGTTGGCGTCTTTCTCCTGGTCGTCATCAACGCTTACAGCGTGCGGCGTATCTCGTTGTTCTGCCGTGTCATCTCGCTCTGCGCACTGGTCATGGCGCTGGAGGCCATCGTGGCTCGCTACACCGGTATTCAGGCCGACAAACTGGTGTGGAGCAGAATCGTGGACGGCGAATTAGTCCAACGCGTCAACGGCTACGGCATTCTCAATGACGCCAACGACTTCGCCCAGTTCCTCCTGATCGGACTCGCCTTTCTGGGCGTTTCCTGGAGAAAGGGCGATCCCATCCGAAACTTCATCCTCGTGCTGCTCCCCGGCTCCATCCTGATCTATACCATCTACCTGACCGGCTCGCGCGGCGCGATCTTCGGCTTAGCGGCCATCGCCTTCGTGGTGATTTCGCGCCGCATGAGCATGGTCCAGTCGGCGGTGCTCGCGGGCTTGGTGGTGGTGACCCTGGTGCTCGGCAAATTCGGCCGCGGGGCCGACATCTCGCTGCATGAGAGCTCCGCGGCCGGCCGTGTGATGGCCTGGGGATCCGGCATTTCGCAGCTCCGCAGCGACCCGCTATTCGGAGTCGGCTTCGGCCAGTTCATCGAATACTCCGACATGACGGCCCACAATTCGTTCGTGCTGTGCTTTGCCGAGACCGGATTCTTCGGCTACTTCTTCTGGCTGGCGCTGCTCGTCACCAGCGCGCTGGGCCTGGAGGGCCTGAACAAACTCCCCGTGAACACACCGGAGGATGCCGACTTCGCGCGCTGCGTAACCGCCGTGCGCGCGGCCCTCTACACCTTTTTGGCCACCGCCTGGTTCCTGTCGCGCACGTACCATGAGACTCTCTACATCATTCTCGCCCTTGCCACCGTTCTGATCTGTTTGCGCCGGGAGGAGTTCCCGGCAACCGACCTGCCCTTGGTGCGCTGGGCTCCCCTGACGTTCGTGGTCCAGGTGGCGTCGGTTTTGGCGATCTACGCAATCATCCGCCTGCGCGCCTTCTAACCAGGAACCTGCTCACTTTACCCGGTAAATCTGCAGGTCTCCGAAAACGCTGGTTGGCGATGCCGATATAGTCCTTGTAGCGAATCATTTCGAAGTTTAAGGCCGTATTCTCAATCTGCAACTTCTTAGCGCGGATTCTCGCACGGTCGGGAACGGTTTTGGTCTGCCTGCGTGCAGGCGGCCCAAGTTTTCAGATCAGGGTGTTCGCAACCATCAGGGACGTCCATTCGGCCAGGAGATTTGCGGGCTGGGCGTCTGATTCGGCTGATCGTACGTGATGCGGTATACTCGCAGATCCCCGTAAAATGGATCGTCGATCCGGGCTGAGAGGTGGCCCATCCGGGCTACGAACGCGAAGGCCTGCTGGCGCTCCTCCGCAAAATCGTCATCCCCGTGGCCGGAACCGTGCATCATTACGCGATCACCCAGGATCATATATTCCGGTCTCTGAACCTGCGCGGTGTACGAAAACGGCGTCCGGTCGTACGAGTGGCACTCGCGATCGAATAAGGCAAACTGAAAAGTCATCGCGCCATAGCACGAGTGGCCAGCCGGGATGGCCGCTCTGAGTTTCGCAGTCACTGCCACATAGTCCGCCTTCCGCGCCTGGTTAAGTACAAGGGCCATACCTGCCACCTGACTCACGATACAGAGCGCACAGACGGCCATGGCGGCGCGGTGCCAACGCGTCCCAGCCAGAGCGGTCACCGCGAAGCCCATGGCGAGGCCAAACACCGGCGCCAGAATGGCGTAGTAGCGCGAACTCGGATTGGGCATCCGCAGCAGCCAGATCAGGTAGGTCGCAGCGGCAATCGCGAGCGGCCAGAAGATGCGCGGCTTGCGGCGCAACAGGACAGCGAAAGCCGCGGCGATCGCGAGGGCGATGTGCAGCCTGAGCGGAAGCGGAGACGGCAAGTGCAGCCGCTGGTTGGAAACACCG
>Ga0116111_1000142_pt1 | contig 63872 bp, 60 predicted proteins | sample June2015DPH_8_10_FD_89720 | JGI IMG/M metagenome (GOLD analysis project Ga0116111, IMG submission 89720) | Peatland microbial communities from SPRUCE experiment site at the Marcell Experimental Forest, Minnesota, USA - June2015DPH_8_100 | ecosystem: Environmental > Terrestrial > Soil > Wetlands... | reverse complement strand
CCTTGGTCGGGATGAGCCCAAAACGAATCGCACAGGGGGAAAGGCGCGAGAAAAACCCAACCGCCACCCCCACGGAGAAGTTTTGCTTGACAACGCCGATGCCGTTATAGACGCGCTACACTTGCTCTTCGGGACTTCAAGGGCGCAACCTTTGGTTATGTGTTAGTGTACAGCTATCGGAGAATTTGGATTCACATGGCGGATGCGGCGCGTGGGCACTCTGGAGCTTCATGCTACTGACGGCTTCGGTCGAGTGCGGAAAGTACTTGAAAGCCGATCGCGGAACACTAACGCTTGCTGACGGCCAACTGCGATTCGAGACCGGTGGCCGCTCCCTGTTTGACCTCCCGCTCCGCTCGATTGAGAAGATCGTCTGGCACTGGTACAGCTTTGGCGGCGCATTTGAAGCCACCATTGCCGGCCAGAGTAACTTCATTTCCTTCGTCCCGCGCGGGGCCGGTCTTGGCGTGTGGTACACCGGCTTATCCACCGCGCGTCAATGGCGCGCAGCCTTCGAGGGCAGACCCGCACCGGAAGGCCCGCCCCTCGCGGCGCGCCTGTTCATGGTCGTTTTTGAAATCGCGATGATCTTCATTCTGGGCTGCTTCGCTCTTCTCTCGCTGGGCGTCGCGATCGACCCCGCGTCTTCAATCTTGAGCCGGATTTTCGCCGGCGCGTGCGCGGTAGTTTTTGGCCTCACCTGCATAGTCCTGGCTGGCAAGGGTATTAAGGCTATCGGCGCCACGCTGTGCGGCAAAAGGTAGGTATCTCCGTTGGCCAGCATCCAAACGGACCAGGGCGCACAACGGGTCTCGGGCGTTTGACAGGTGACCTGAGCGGTGTTAGAAACATCAAATAACTGAAGTCCCCGAGGGCGGGCTTCAATTCTTGGGTGGAGGGCACTTATGCGACGAAGAGATTTTCTTAAGAGAGGTACCGCAGCGGCCGCGGGACTCGCGGCATCAAAGGAGCTTCTTGATCCCCTCGCGAAGGCGAGCGAGACCGCGAAGTTGAATCCCATTCCCAAACGACGCCTGGGCAAGACCGGCGCGGATCTTTCCATTATCGCGTTGGGCGGGATCGTCGTGATGGATACGGAGCAGCCGTTTGCCAATGACATCGTGGCTGAAGCTTTCGACCGCGGCATCAATTACTTTGACGTGGCGCCTGAATACGGCAATGCGCAGCAGAAGTTGGGGCCGGCGCTCGAGCCCTATCGAAAGCGCTCGTTCCTTGCCTGCAAGACGCTGATGCGCGATAAAGACGGCGCGGCGAGCGACCTTGAGGACTCGCTGCGCAAGCTGCGCACGGACCACGTTGACCTCTACCAGTTTCACGCCGTGACGACGAAAGAAGACGTCGAAAAAATCTTTGGCCCCAATGGCGCCATGGTAACCTTTCAGGCGGCGCGCAAGGCGGGCAAAGTCCGCTTCATCGGTTTCTCTGCCCACTCTGTCGAAAACGCGTTCTCGATGCTCGATCACTATGATTTCGACACCATCCTCTTCCCCATCAATTTCGTTCTCTTCTCGCAAGCCAACTTCGGGCCACAAGTGCTTGAGAGGGCGCACGAAAAAGGCATGGGCATCCTGGCGTTGAAATCCATGGCGAAGACTACCTGGCCGGAAGCGGAGAGGAAGAATCACCCCGAGCCTAAGTGTTGGTATCAGCCCTCGGCCCTGCCGGAGGAGGCCGCATTAGGCTTGCGCTGGACCCTGTCGCACCCCGTCACCGCCGCGGTGCCTCCCGGCGATGAGAAATATTTCCGGCTCGCAATGGACGTGGCGCAGAAATTCGAGCCCATCAAGCCGGAAGAAGAAAAGGCCCTCATGGCGCGCGCCCAGGGAGTGGAGCCGATTTTCCACTTGGCGAAGGCGTGATGAATCGAAATCGCTTTCCCGCGGGCTGGGATGAGGACAGAGTTCGCGGCCTTCTGGAGCATTACGAGCAGCAGACCGCGGATGAAGCGGTCGCGGAAGACGAGGCAGCTTTCCGGCTGAAAGGCCAGACTGGGGTCGAGGCTCCCAAACGCCTCGCTCGCAATAAGTCATTGGTCACCGAGCGGAGAGAGGGGTGATATACTCGCAAGAGAGCGGAGCATTATGAGCAAAGTGAAGGACCTCGAAAAGCAGATCCAGGAGCTCTCTCCCGAGGAGCTGACGGCATTCCGCGAGTGGTTTACAAAGTTTGACCCAGACATAGGGGACCAAGAGGTTGACCCTGACGTAAAGGGTGGGACACTCGACACCCTGGCGGAACGTGCGCTTCGCGACCGCAATGCGGGCCTTTCGACCAAGCTGTGAACCAACACGCCTTGTTTCTCTGCTGAGAGTGCCACTGACTTTAATCCAAAATCTAAAATCCAAAATTAACAACGAGACCACAATGAATCCCCCACCCCCAGACAAATCCCCGAAGCTTCGCAGCGACGATTGGTTTGGCAAGCGCGATCGCTGGGGCTTGGCGCACCGCGCCTGGCTGCGCTCCGAAGGTTTCAGCGAGCGCGTGTTTGACGGCAAGCCGGTCATCGGCGTTTGTAATTCCTGGAGCGAGCTCAACAACTGCAACGCCCATCTGCGCACCGTGGCGGAAGCGGTGAAGCGCGGCGTGTGGGAAGCGGGGGGATTCCCGCTGGAATTCAACACCATTTCGCTCGGCGAGATGCTGATGAAGCCCACCGCCATGTTTTTCCGGAACCTGATGGCGATGGAAGTGGAAGAATCCATCCGCGCTCATCCGCTGGATGGCGTGGTGCTGTTGTGCGGGTGTGACAAGACCACGCCCGCGCAGTTGATGGGCGCCTCGAGCGTCGACGTGCCCGCCATCATGGTGCCGGGCGGACCGATGCTGCGGGGCATGTGGCACGACCGCGAACTCGCCTTCGGAACGGACGTCCGGAAGATGTGGGAAGAGGTGCGAGCGGGCCGCCTGGGAGAAGAGGAGTGGTGTGAAATTGAGAGTTGCGTGGCGCGCAGCGCGGGCTACTGCGGGGTGATGGGCACGGCCTCAACCATGGCCAGCCTCGCTGAGGGACTGGGCATGACCCTTCCTGGCGCGGCGGACATCCCCGCGGCCGACTCGCGCCGCATGATGATCGCCGAACAGAGCGGAAGGCGCATCGTCGATATGGTCAGGGAAGGTTTGCGGCCATCACACATCATGACCGCCGCGGCGCTCGAGAACGCGACGCGGCTCCTGATGGCGCTGGGCGGATCGACGAACGCCATCGTGCACCTGGTGGCCATTGCCGGGCGACTGGGAATGGACTTACCCCTCTCCTTGTTTGATGCCGTCGCCACCACCACACCCTTCATCGCCAACGTGAAGCCCTCGGGAAAATTCCTGATGGAAGACTTCAGTTACGCCGGCGGTGTGCCCGCCGTGCTGAAGGAAATCAGCCCCCTGCTGCATTTGGAGGCGCTGACCGCGAGCGGCAAGACCATGGGTGAGAATCTGAAGGGCGCGGCGTGCTTTAATCGGGAAGTCATCCGGCCTCTCAACGAGCCGCTGTTTCCCCAAGGAGGCGTCGTCGTGCTGAACGGGAATCTGGCCCCGCTCGGCGCGGTCATCAAGCAATCCGCCGTTTCACCGCATTTGATGAAGCACCGAGGCCGCGCCGTGGTATTCCAGAACAACCTGGATTTGCTGGCGCGCCTCGATGACCCGGACTTGCCGGTGGATGAGAACTCCGTGATGGTGCTGAAGAACGTCGGGCCCAAGGGCGCTCCGGGAATGCCGGAATGGGGCCATCTACCCATCCCGGCAAAACTGCTCAAAGCCGGCGTGAAAGATATGGTTCGTTTGAGCGACGCGCGCATCAGCGGCACCAGCTTCGGGACCATCGTAGTCCACGTTGCGCCGGAAGCCGCGGTGGGCGGGCCCTTAGCGATTGTTCAGGATGGGGATGAAATTGAGTTGGACGTGCCGGCGCGGCGCCTCGAGTTGCGCGTGCCCGACGCGGAAATCAAAACGCGGTTTTCACAATGGAAAGCGCCTGCCCCGCACTACACGCGCGGTTACGGCAGGCTTTTCCTCGACCACATCCTGCAAGCCAACGAAGGGTGCGATTTCGATTTCCTGCGTGGCGCCGACCGTGAAGACGACGGGACGCCGCTCGCGCGCTATCCGAATCCTGCCCTGTGAGCCCTCCCGGCTCATCATCCTGCGATAGAATAGGCGAATATGGCGCCCCTCAACTCCGAATCTGTGAAGCGTGTCGCCCATGCCTTTGTAAACGCCATAAATCAGCAGAGCGTCGAAGGGATCGCGGGCTTGATGACGGAAGACCATGTCTTCGTTGATTCACTCGGAACGAGAATCGAGGGCCAGCAGCGGATGAAGGCAGGTTGGGAAGGTTACTTTCGCATGGTCCCTGACTACACCATCGTGATCGACGAATCCTTCGTGGATGGAGCGGTGGTGGTTATGCTTGGGACCGCGCAAGGCACCTACTCTGCGGACGGCGTCCTGCGGCCGGAGAACAACTGGTCGACGCCGGCATCCTGGCGTGCGCTCATTCGCGGTTCGCTCGTGGCCGAGTGGCGCATCTATGCGGACAATGAACCGATCCGCCAGATTATGGCCGGCAAGGGAAAGTAGCGCCGGCCGGATGAAGTGCCGCCCTGAGGGCGACGCCACAAGTACTATCCCCCTGCGACACAGCACCGTAGGATAGATTGCACCTTTCTGTACAGTAGTGTACAGTTTCCTTGGACTCTTTGGAGGCTCGCAAAATGAAGACCCTTACATTCACCGAATTTCGGAAAAACGCCTCGGCGGTCCTGGATCGCGTGGAGGGAGGAGAGAGTATTTGTGTCCTGCGCCACGGGAGGGCCATCGCCAAGATCATTCCGGCGAAGCGTGACCAACCTGAGCCCGCCTGGAAACGCCCAGGTCCGCGATTGGTCATACCGGGGGCGTCGCTCAGTAGGGCTGTGCTCGAGGAAAGGCGGTCGGCCCGTTGAACGTATTCCTGGACTCCTCTGCGCTCGCCAAACGGTACGTCAACGAGACGGGAAGTGATCGGGTAGGCGAGATCTTGTCTGCCGCATCATCGCTCGGCCTCTCGGTAATTTGCCTTTCGGAGGTTGTTTCCGGGCTGTACCGCCTCCGGCGCGAAGGAAAGCTCTCCCCGCCACAATACGCCGCGAACAAACGGGCCTTGATCCAGGATGTGGAAGCCTCGGTCGTTATCCACATTACGGACCAGGTTGTAGCGCGTGCTGTCGAGTTGCTGGAGCGCTGGCCGCTGCGCTCGTCCGATGCTTTGCACGTGGCCTGCGCGGCAGAGTGGGGGACGGATTTGTTCGTTTCCGCAGACGAACGACAATGCAGAGCGGCTCGGGGATATGGACTTCGAGTCGAAGCGCTGGGCGCGAGTTAAGGGGCGGCGGCACGCAGCCTGTAGCTCACCGCAGCATCGAGAAGCCCGTGGGCGAAAGGAACATGTTGGTAATGTTGCGCACAATCTCCCCGCCGTGCCGGACTGACTCGTCGCGAATCTTGACCCAATCAGGATCGGCGCCGAACGTGGCCCACGCCTTTTCGCGGTGGGCTTCACTTTCAAAGGGAATCAAGTAAGCCATGTTGGGCTGGTTGGGCCCAAAGACCGTGTCCGCGTAAAGGATGGGGTGGATGCCACTCTTGTGGAAGATATCGATCTCGCCTGCCTTGCCGAACCGGTCGTGCAGATATCCAAGCTGGCGATTCGTAGGTGATTCATAGATGCGCATCTCATAGAGCTTGTGAGGCGGGTCGCCGGCCGGGGTCGCGGTAAGCGGAGGGCAAAAGTCAGTCGAGCGGAGCAACGTCGACTCCACCCGGTGAAAGGGCGGTTCGTCCTTTTCCACCTCCTCGGCCGCTGCCGCGTAGTCGGGGTCGGAGCTGAGCTTCCCCCACTGCGTTTCCATTTCCGCGAGGCTGGGGTACGTAAAGATGATCAACGTCGTAGGAAGGCTCGTGCCCACCGTTACGTTGAAGAATCCCATGGGACCAAAGCCGTGCTTTTGGCAAATCGGCATGAGCCGGTTTTCCAGCCATTTCGCCATTCGCGGTGTTTGGCTGCCGTTCTGCATGTGAATGTAGTAGAACTCGAAGTAGGAAGAGCTCATGGGTTTGTCTCCAGTTGAAGTTGCCGCGAAGGAGGATTTCCAGGCGGCCGCCAAGCCGATCGTCGCCGCGGGTATATCCCTAATTAGGAATGTTCGCCGGTCCATCATTTCACCTCTTTCAGATAAAGAACGGCCTCACCGTTGTTGGGCGGAGTAAAGGAACGGTCACCGGTAACAGCCGTGAAGGATTCTGTGGATACCACGGTGTGGTCGACCGGGTTAAACCATTCGTAATGGTAAGCCCCGGCTCGGAGGTTCACCGTAAAAGCGCTTGTCCCGGGCTGGTACACCAGGTATTCGTGTCCAGGGTTCGCGAGACAGTAATGCGTAGATGACAGCGCGTTCTGGGGAGTCATATCGGCCAGATTCATTCGATCCGCGTAAACCCTTGCATCTCCCATGGCACTGCGGAGTGTGTCCCAATAGGGGTCGGGCGTATCACCGGAGGGATGGTTGCGGTCGTTCATATCCCAGGGGAATGGGTCAAGGTAGGGGTCCATGAAGAGCACCTGGTTGCCGCGCGTAAGATTCTTCCACACCCAGGCGCGCTGGGCAGCGGGGCCGACTTTCTGGAGGGCGATATAGTAAAATGAATGATCCGTGTCATTGATGATGACCTTGCGCCCGTCGGCGGCAGGCGGATCGGTCTGATAGCCCTCTGTGTCGTTGGGTGAAATCCAGTCGGCGCCACTCGCGAACAGCGCGGCATTGGAGCCCTTGGGGTACTGAGCCGTCATCCCCACCGGATGCTGATGGGGTTTGGCGGCTTCATAGGTCTTGATGCACTGAATCATGTGGGCCTGCCAGGCCGTATTCTGGGTGCTGCCCTCGTCCTCGTTAGTAATTTCATACAGCACATTATCAAGATCATTCACATCATCAATAACTCTCCGTATATAAGCCTCTTGCAGCGCGGTGATGGCCGGAATGGAAAGGGCATGGGCCGAAAGGCCACCGCGCGTGTGATTGGGATCGCCGTCAATCCCATTTATGTTGTTGTGGGCATTATAGGGATGTCCCGGCCAAGGATCATCGTGGCCTTTGTTATTGAGGCTAAAACCCTGAAAGAGCATGATGGAAACATACATTCCAGCGTCCCGCGCGGCGATGACGCGTTCGCGCATTCTGTCAAAGTAGGCGGAATTGAAGAGGTGCAGATCAAATTTGGGGTCGCCGTCCAAGGCGGTGCCGAGGCCCGGGCGTTGGTAGGCCATCGGCGAATAACGGTAGTTGACGGCGCCCGAAGCATCCATCTCCGCCGGCGATTCCCAGGTCCATAGCCGGAAGAAGTTATGATGGTGAGATTTCAGGAATTCCAGGTAGACACCAAAGTCCAACGCCGGATTGGGATATGCGCTTGGACGGGCGATTTCCAAAAGATTATTCCAGGTGTGCGAGCCGGTTAAATAGATCGCCTTGCCGCTGTCATCGGTGAAGTAACGGGGATTGGTCTTGAGCACGCGCAAGGGGCCGCTGGCGGAAGCCGACGTGACCGTGGCGGCGAGTGCAACAAAAGCAAAAATCGATCTTATAGAATGAGTCACGGGGCATCCATCCTGCTCAGTCAATATCGCGCGACGTCAGTTTGCAGAATTCGTTATTTGTCGTTCCGGCGTCTGAGAGTATACGCTCGTTTGTCTCCAACCGCTTTCGTCATTTCGGGGGTGATTCCTCGAATCGGATTTGTGACCAGACCGACAAATCACCTCCGCCAGGGCCGGAAGGTGGAGGGCTCGTGGTCAGCATGATGCTGTGATCACGGGTGCTGTCAATCGGAACGCGGAAGGTAAATCGGCCGCGGTCATCGGATCGAGACAACGGTTGCAGGAAGCGATCAAGCACCACCCGGCTCTGGCCGGACTGATCCTCGACCGCAATGGAGATCTCCACCCCCTGCGTCCCGCCATCGCCGGTGTAAGCTTCCTCAGGTACGCCGAAGTATCCCGAGAATGACGATGCCTTCTCTGGGATTTCCACCTCGATCTTGCTGGGGGCGTGCACGATCAAGGCAGACGTTCCGTGAAAAATCATCACCCGCGCGGGCGTGGCACTTTCCACCGCTTCCGGCTCCGGCCAGAAAACGCGACCCTGCACATCGGCGAGCATGCGGGGAACCGAAATTCCCCTGGCTGCCCACGGAAATCCCGCGGAGGTATAGAGCCGCACGGTGAGATCATTCCGGAATTCCAAGGGCCCTTGCGGGGGGCGCTCAATAGTCACACTTTCCGGCACCTTGCCGGGATGGGAAGCAAAAAGGTTTATGACATCGTAGTTGCTGATCAGCAGCGGGTTCACCAGGAACGGCCGCTCCGCCATGGAAGGAACAATGCGGTATGGTTCCTCGACTTGACCCCTCGCAACCCGCATGTAGAGTGGATGCGGCTGATAGAGGAAAGCAGCGGCCTTTCCCAGCAAGTTCGGAGTGATCGTGACGGACATGAACAACGGCCCGTGCGTCCAGGGGCGCAGATCCAACTTCTCGCCGAAGTGCAGGTTTTCCTCGTGTACAAGCTGGAAGGCAGGGTCCTCCGCGGTTCGCTGCTGCAAAACCAGGAAGTGCCCGTCCCACGCGACGGGAACGTAATTATTGAGCACGTAATTCAACGCGGCAGAATCCTCCAGAGTGGGAAATCGGCCGTCGGTGGCTTCGTGGCAGAGCAGAACAAAATGCGGCCGTCCGGCACTCCGGAAGTATTCCTCATTGAGGCTCTGGAGCGCCGGCGTATACGCCACGAACCCTTGGATGCCCGGGCGCGGCTGGTAGTTCATCCCATTGACCACGGCAGCCAGCAACAGGTAGTTCATCACGTCCACGGATTCGTTCCCGACGACGTCTTTCGCGTGGTCGATAAGGAGCATTTGAACATTTTTGGCATCGAGACAGTCCGCATAGAGGGCGTCCGAGCGTCCCCGCAAGATGGTAATGATCATCTCGGTGTTGTGGATAACGCGTCGGGGCCATCCGCTTACTGGCTGCCATGCGAAACCTGAAACCTGATAGTTCGCCCCAATCAGGCAGAGCATCATACCGGCGGCGAAGGTAACATCCAACATCCACGGGCGAGAAGCCGCGCGCGCTTTCCACAGGTCCTCGTGGAAACAAAAAGCCAAGCCCAGCGGCAGAAACCACAGGAATACAAAAGCGTGCCAATCTCCGGAACGAGTGAAGCCCTCTTTCCACGCAAGAAAAACATATTGTGCCAACGTGACCAGGCCGGCCCAAGTGAGAAGGCTGCCGCGCGCCCGGGCGATGGTCGCGATTAATGCGACTACAAACAACCCAAGCGCCGCCAGGGCTGCGTACAAGACATGCGTCTTTGGAACCAGGTTCATGGCCGCGCTGTACCCGGACTCTAACTCGAGCGCATGCCGAAACCAGGGGGCAAGATGGGAGGGCGACTGGCCTAAGGCCATCCAGAAAGCAACGAATCCTGTCGGCGTCGCCAGCGCCAGCGCGATCGCCTTCCGGTTTTTCCGCTGCCAGATCCAACAGATAACAACCAGCGCCAGGCTCACGATCGCTGCGGTCAGGAACGACTCTTTGATGAGAGATAGAACTATGAACGCAAAAACCCACAGGGGTCCTTGCCAGCGCTCGTGGGGGTTGTCGATGACCAGGAGTAATGTGCCGGATGCCATCACGAGGAACGCGGTTTGGTCGAACCCCGCGGAAAGCGTGAAGACCACCAACCATGCGAGAAAGGCGTAGCGCACCCATCCCGGTAATCGCTTCGCCAGCCCTGTCGCTGCCAGGGCCACAAGCGCGCTCCAGAAGAAGGCAAAAGCGATGCGTGGACCCAATAGATGGCCCAGGCTGGTCCGTGTGCTCAGGAATCCCAAGGGCCCGAACGTAAAGACAATTTGGGTGCCGAATTGCAGATGGTGCGCGGTGGCGTATTCGAGCGCCGCGTGCCAGGAGGGATCAAGTTCGAGGGGCGGTTGCTCGGTCCCGCTGAGGAAGAACGCCGACACAAAAACCAGGGTTAAACAGGCAGGCCAAACAATCCTCTGGGGGGGTGGAGACATCATCCTCAAACTCATCCTCGTCGGATGAAGAAAGCCGGTTCTTGCGTGAGCTGGACGGCAGCCTTTAGGAGCAGTTTTCCAGAGTTTGAGTCAAGCCTTCTAGCCAGCGGGAACTTCTTAGCCGGGACTTCCACTGCGCCAGAACTCCCCGGCCACGGATACTCGACGTTTGGCTGATCGACGTGAGGGTGTAAGAGGTCTATTTCCAGACACAAATTTCGAATCTCCCCCGCATTGGATGGCCGGGGAAATCGAATTCGGCGCCAGTGCTCATCGATTAGGCGCGGCAGAATTGTGGCGATAACGTTGTGCCTAAATTTCAACGCCTCGATATTATTCTCGTACACATGCGCCTTGCACAGCTTTTCCAGCCACATTTGGAGATAGTGTAACCGGTGGCTGACCGGTAGCGCGCTGCGGGCCAACAAGTCATACGCCTTGAGGTCCGAAGCCGCTTGTGCTGCGAATGCCTCGCCCCAGGTTGTCATTAGGCCGCACTCGGGTAGAGCGTATCACCGAGACGCCAGCCATCCGGCAGCAACAAACCGCCCGCGCGAATGCTTTCGAATTCTGTCTCTGTCACCTCAATCACCACCGACGGAAATGGTATTCGTGGTGGATCAGGACCGAACGCGATTGGGACGATGCCGGAGGGCGACGTGTCGGGGTTAACTTCGAGAAGCTTCACGGGCTCGTCAGTGGCGTGCTCCTGATCGGCAATGACTCGGATGATTCGAGTGATGCTCGGTTCGTATTCTCGGTGAGCGTCGGCGAGTACTTTGGCAATTTCACCTTTGTCAGGCATGTTCGACATACCGATTTCTCCAAAAGAACTCTAGCATCCAAGAGGCTTCCGCGCAATCACCAGGAACTGCTTTCCCCACAAGCGCTGCGCCAGAGGAGACGCCAGGTACAGGCGAATCAGGAATGCCCACTGGTGAACTCGGGAGCTCATCGTGAAGGGAAGGAAGCGCGGTATGACGAGTTCCTTTCGAAATCCGGCGATTTCCAGAACTTCAGCCATCGAGCGATCGCTGAGAGGCAAATGGTGATCCCAAAAATCCCAGTATTCATCGAAGCAAAACCGGATGTTCGGCCCCAGGGCAATCAGCAACCCTTGCGGGCGCAGCACCCGGTACGCTTCGGAGAGACAGTAGGCAAAATCCGATTTGGTCCGGAGGTGTTCAAAGAAGTTGCTGCTGAATACCACGTTGACAGACTCCGACGGCAGGGACCACGGCTGGGTGGCCTCCTGAGAAAGCACGGTAACGCCGGGGCCGGCTTTATCCGCGGTAGTGGGGTTTGAGTCCAGCGCGTACTTGTGAGCCGCTGAAATGCCGTTGATGAACTCGCAGTATCCACCGCCCAGATCGATCACGGTGTCCGTAGGGTTTACCCACCGCTGAAAGTAATGGCGCGTGAGGATCCGCCACACCTTGACGCGCTGCTGCTCGATTCCTCGAAATCGGCGGCCATACACGGCCTGTTGATGCTCCGGGTGCGTCATATCCATATCATTCGCGGTCTGCGCTTCAGAAACTTTGCTGGCCGGACCGCCAGAATTCTCCCTCAAGTGGCTAACCTATAGTATCGCTCAGATTAATGGCTTTTGTGGCTTCAGAAGAGCCCCTCGCAGGTGGTTACTCCGTCCATCTTCTCTCGGAGTCATAAACTATTAAGATATCAACTCACTTATATCGCCTGGAGTTTTGCTCTTTCGTAACTAGGCGCGGCTTCCAACCTGTGCTAATATGGGTTCGATTATGACTTCGCAACCGATTTGCCCGAGCTGTAGCTCGTCCCGGATCGTACCCTCTCCGAGTGGCTTTCACCTTGTCTGTTCCGATTGCCAGCGCGTCATGATTCAGGAGCGGGTCAGAAAGCCGCGGGGAAGAAAGCCGCGTAGCAGGCTCATTCGGCCTGAGTCATCGTCCGGTGCAGGAAACAAGAAAGGGTGAGGTCCGGGAGAGCACTTTCTCGGGCGGTTGTACGCGCGGCAAACTTGGGTCGCGGCGCGAGTACATTTGACTTGCCCCGCTCAATATGCCACGTTGAGCGTGCATGCGACGCAATCCGGTGGCATTTCAAATCTGCAAAATAAGCGGACGTTTAGCCATTCTTCTTGCCACTCTCGCCGGGGGGGCAGACCTGCTTGCGGCGGAGAGCTTGCAAAACTTCGTCAGCCATCTGATGCAAGGAAAGTCGGGAGCGGTCATCGTCTCCGATCCGCGAAGCGGCCAAATCCTCGCCATTTGGAATCCCCAAAGCGGACTCAGAGAAGCTTACAATCCGGGGTCGACAGCGAAGTTAGTGGTGAGCGCCGCAGCTCTCGAGGAGGGCATACTCTCGCCCTTTGAAAAGATCATGTGCCGCCGAGTCCCGCGGCTTTTGGGAGAATCGTATCATTGCTCCCATCCGCCTCCTGTCCGACCGTTCGATCTGGCCGAGGCCCTGGCTAACTCTTGCAACTATTTTTTTTCGGAGGTGAGCACCCGGCTGTCTTCGTCAGCTCTAGCCCATTGGTATGCCATGTTCGGTTACGGCATCGCGGGAGAAAATGTTTCGCCCGGCGAGGTACGCATCCCCGATAATCCTCGGGAAAAAGCGCTCGCTGCCCTGGGCGAGCAGGGAGTGACGGCGACGCCTGCGCAAGTGCTGCTGGCATACTCAGCCATCGCTACGCACGGCGAAGTTTTCCGCCTCATCATGCCCGGGCAACGAAAGGCGCCGAGCCTTGATCGTGTGGTCTCGCTGCATGACAGCACCTTTGAGGTTCTGGAGAAAGGACTGCGCGATTGCGTAGACGACGGCTCCTGCCACGCCGCTGGCGTTCCCGGTGTGGCTGTTGCCGGCAAAACCGGAACTGCCCCCACGATGGATGGAAGCCACGTGACGCAAGCGTGGTTCGTGTGCTACGCACCGGTTGAGGCGCCGGAAGTCGCCCTGGTCATTTTCTTGAAGCGCGGTACGGGCGGCGCCGACGCCGCGCCACTAGCGGCGCGAATCCTTAAACGGTACTTCGCCCAAACGCCACACACACCATGAGAAAACGGGTGTTGGTATTCCTGGCCCTCGCAGCAGCCGCACTCCCCGCGCGCCCTGCGAGTCTGGAGTTGAGCATCGAATTGTTTTCTCATCGGAACGTCAAAACCCTAACCGTGGAAGCCGCAGAGCAAAGCGTGAACATTTGCGGCTCGAAGGCGGATGGGCCCTGTTGGGTTCTGCCGCCGGAAAAGAAGATCTCCTGCTTCGCCAGCCGTCTCATCCAATGCCGCCTTGAGGCCACCGACCGAAGCTTTATGCTTCTCACGTTTGAAACCACCGCGCCCATTCCCATAACACCCACGTTCGCCAATTTGAACGAAGCTCCGCAAACCTTCCTGCTGCGGAATGCCCACGTCACCTCCACTCGGGCGGGTTTACAAGTCATCACGCGAGTTGATTTGGAATCCTGCGTCTCCGGTGTCCTCAGGGGGGAAGCTTCCGTGCTCGAAGCTCCTGCCGCGCGCCAGGCCATGGCGATTCTGGCCCGCACCTGGGCGCTCCGCTGGCAGGGGCGCCATCGCGGGCAGGGATTCGATTTTTGCTCGCTCACGCATTGCCAGGTTTTCCGGCCTCCGCTCGTGCGTGAGGCGAATGGCGCGAATGGGCTGGATCCAGCCGTCACCGTCACACGCGGCCAGGTCCTGCAATATCGCGGAGCGCTGGCGGACCCTTACTTCACAGCGTGCTGCGGGGGGATGACGGAGGCTGCGGGGAACGTCTGGCCCGACCGCGCCCAACCGTATTTGATTTCGATTCACGACCCTTATTGCCTCTCGAGCAGCCACGCTTCGTGGAAACAAACGCTAACCGCCGAAACCTTGCAGCAAGTTTTGCGGGAAGCCTTGGATCTGCCAATGGCTGCCCCCCTCGTCGAACTCTCCGTCGAGAAGCGCGATTCCTCGGGCCGGGCGCTCGTTCTGCGTGCCGTCGCCGGCCCCACTTGGAACATTGGCGCAAACCAGTTCCGTTACGCCGTTGACCGGCGCCTGGGCTGGGAGCAGATCAAGAGCAACCTATATACAATTCAACCTCAGGGAGATTTGTGGGTGCTCTCCGGGAATGGGCTGGGCCATGGTGTGGGACTTTGCCAAGCGGGCGCCGAGCAGATGGCGCGGATGGGATCTTCGGCGGTGCAAATCCTCAACACATATTTCCCGGGGACGCAAGTTGCTCTGCAACCCGCGGATGACCTCGACCCGATGGCGTCAAGCGAACACTTTGAGCTTATTTACCCGTCCTCCCAGGAACCCTGGGTGAAGCAAACGCTGGAAACCTTGGAGCATTGGCGCAAGGAATTGGGTGCCCACGCGGAGATTCTGGCGCGGCATGTGCGCGTCGTAACTTGGGCGACCACGGGAGAATTTACCGGTGCTACGGGGCAACCCGGATGGATGGCAGCCTCGAGCGATGGCCAGTCCATTGCCTTGCAACCGCTCGAGCTGCTGGCGCGAAAACAAATCCTGAACCAATCCTTGCGGCACGAGTTGACCCATCTGGTTGTGCATCGACTCAGCGCAAAAGGTGCACCAAGGTGGTTGGAAGAAGGATTGGTGCTCTATTTGACCGGGGAAAGAATCGAAACGCCGTCAACCGCGTCAAAAGCCTCGAGGGAACTGGAAGAGGCCATTACCAAGCCACGTTCGGAAGCCGAAATGAAAGCCGCTTATGCCCAGGCCCTGGAGCGGGTTCAGCAATTCGCACGACAAGAGGGCGACGCTCCTCTGTGGCGGCTGCTCGAGCATCCCACCGCCGACGACCTGCGCTGGCTTCATGAGCAGGAATAGCGCGGACCTGCTTTGAAGGTCCGCGGTTTTTCTTGCCCATCGGGGACGCGCCGTGGGCCTATATAACAGGTCCGCTTTCCCTCCTCTGTCGAAGACTATGCTTTGATCGCGGGCCGAATCGTAGGCGACCCCACCGCAGCCTTTAATTCCAGATCGCTGTTGATAACTTCCATGACTTTCTTGGCCATTTGATTATCGATCTCAGTCTCCCGGTGCAGCACCACCGGGTACCTCACAATGAGATCCAAGCCGTTTTCCACCAACTGAAGGCTCGATTGCGGGCTGGGAATCGCGGAGGAAACGGCCATCCAACCTTCCAGAGCTTGCTGCTGCTGCTCAAGACTGCCGCGATATACGGAGTATACGGAATTGACTGCTTCCAGCATCTTTTTTTCCGCCATGGTGTAATCGCCGCCTCTCTGCAACTTGATATCCAGCTCATGCCAGGCATAAGCGGTACCTGGGATTTGCTTGAAAAGCGTGCCCGAGAAAAGCACCGAGTTCGAGACTACCATCAATCGTCCTGTGGGGTGCACGTCAGAGCCTGACCCACCCAATTCCATCAGGGAAAGCCGAACCAGCCCCACATCGATGACATCTCCCGTGACACCGGAAACACTAATACGATCTCCCACCCTTATGCCATGCCGCCCGAGCAGGAAGAAATACGCCGCGACCGAAAGGATGACGGTTTGCAGAGCCACCGCAATTCCGGCGGTAAGAAAGCCGGCAAAAGTAGCCAGCGATCCGAATTCACTGACGAATCCCATAACCAGGACGATAGCCAAAAGCAGGGCGGTGACGAAGCGGCGCAGAAGCAAAAGTTGATGTCGCCTCAGCGAATCGCGAACGTATCGGAAAGTTGCCTTTCGCCAAACCTCGGAAATGCCCATCACCACGCCTATTCCGATTAAGAGGAGCGCAACGCGAGCAAGAAACGATTCGAGGACGGACACGTATCCCTTGTGTACAGAGGCTTCCCACTGTCGCATGCTCGCCTGGCTTTCCTCCATCAGAATAATTTCCTGCGCAAGCGGAATTGCGGCGCTCGAAATCTGCTTGAATTGCCTCGTGAGTAAAACTATTTTCGCCCGATTTGCCTCCACATTTGCGGGATCTTGCACTGCGGGCAGGTTCGCCAAATTGTGTCCCTGCCTAATCGTGTCGCGGAGTTCGGTTCGGAGCGGAGATTGTACTTCCCGGGCCGTTTTAATAACCCTGGTGGCGCCATCGATCAACTGTTTAATCGCGCGCAGATCTCCCAAGCTTGAGAACAGAATCGCCCCTTGACTGAACAGCCCTGTCGCTTGGGAAGTTTTTGTTGCCGGACTGGAAGTCGCGGATGGGGTTCCTTTCGCCGGGACTTGGGCAAAGAGATCGGGGACCGATCTCTTCAAGTCATCGATCTCTTGTTGCAAGCCCGCTCTTTTCCCCGTACTCTCACTCACGAACGCCGACAACTTCTGAAGGGCTTCCTGAAGCGTCTTGTCGAACTCCAGTTGATCCTGCAAACCGTCGCGCTGCGAAACCAATTCCTTGAGTTTCTTCCCAGAAACCTTCGGGATCTGGCTGTTCAACGTCTCAATTTGCGTTTGGATTTGGCTGATTTGAGCAGCGGAGTTCGCAACAGACTTGGCGATGTTTTGTTTCTCGCCGGAGGTTTGAGAGGAGAATGCGATGCTCGAATCTTCTCCCTTTTCCGTGTGCAGAAGCGCGGCTTCCGCGTCCGCGGATTGGAAAGCGAGTTGCACCGCCTGTTTGGCAAGGCTGCGGGCATTTTCCAGGTAATACGCATCGCTCGGCTGGCCTGCGGATTCATCAGCACCCATGAGCTGCTTATACCATTCGATGGCAACATCGAGATGCTGGATGATGGCAGTATCTTCAGCATTGGCCTCCTGCGCCGGAGTCGCCTGGGGCGCGGCCCCACCTCGAAGAAGAGTTGCCGCAACTACGGTCAAACCGAATACGCCTGCCGAGACCCTGAACCCTTGCCTCATCACTTTTCACCCCTCACTCTTTGTTAGCACGATTGATTAGCGACCGCAATACCGGGGGTGTGACATGAAAGTGAAAGTGGAGATCCCCGGGACGTAGCGCGGGCGTCCCGCCCGCTGGGGCGTGGGCATCCTGCCCGCGCATTCTTGGCGGGAGCGGGACGCTCCCGCGACAGCGGGCAAGATGCCCGCGCTACCCTTCTCGCAAGGGGTCTTGCTTCGAGAGCTGCAAGCGTGCCAGGGAGATCGACCAGAACAACACGCCGGCCGAAATGAGGATAAGGGCGAGGGAAAATCGCACGATCATCTGCAAGTAATCCCAGAATCCCGGTGCGACAATGGGATGCCAGTTGGCCAGCTCGTAGGCCATCCCGTCGAACACCGCCACGCTCAGCAAGTTCGTCAGGAAGGGAGTCCCGAATACGCATCCGGCGAGGAGCTTCCGGGTTTGCGCACCCGCCCCGCGCCAGCCGCCACACAAAAGAGCGAGGAAGAAACTGAGAAGGAATCCACCGAGAACAATCCACAACAGCGCCTCGATGACATCGTAAATTTCCTCAATGGGCACGTGGCTGACAGCTTTTTCAGAATGGAAGGTCAGGAAAGATGCGACTTCCACCGAGTGTTCATTGACCCAGTTAAAGACTGCTCCGCACACCCAGACGAGCACGAAGCTGATGAGGAAGAAGATCAAAGCGTTGAGGAAGTTTTTTCGATTTATCGCCCACAGAGACCTGAGCGGAAGACGGCTGCCCTCAATGGCTGCCACCTCGCCAGCCCCTGAAACAGTTCCCGTTACGAGGACAGTTGAGACAAGGAGTTGCACGACGGCCCAGATGAGTGCAAGGAAGAGCAGCAGCGCCGAGGACTCCGGCAAACCCAGCCATTGGTAGGCCGAAAACCCCCAAAGCGCGATGAGCGCCGCCAAAACAACAACGGTCCGGTAGCTGCGGGCGACAACCCCCAGGCTCCATATCCAGGCTGCAAGGGCTCTGTTCATTTTTACCTATCAGCGATCGGCTAATGTCATCGTTGAAATTCCTCAATGTCCTGCAACGGTCACCGTCGCCGCTCGCGTTGACGCCTGGCGCGCGGGCTCATACATGGGCAGCACGCGCGCCGGATTTGCCTGGAACGTTCCGGGAGTCGCTGCCTTCAAAAGATAGTGGAACTGGCCTTGCCCGCGCTGGAACGTCGTGGAGAACAGCGCCGCGCGATCGTCGTGAAATTCGCGCTGCGTGTAGTAGAAATCCCACCAGGACGGTTTTTCCTTGAGCTCGTACAAACCCTCTTGCTCAATGAAGTCAAATCCCGCGGGGATGGGGTCCTCGATTTGCAAATACTGCTCGTCCTGTGTAGTGCTGACGGTCAGGCGCACCTCAAGCACGTCGCCGGTCTCGACCGGTCCCGCAAGCGGCTGCTCGGAATAGACGATGTGGTTGTTCCGCTGCTCCGGCGCCAGCTTGAAGTATTCGCGGACCACATTCAAAGCGTAGCTGCCTGCTGGCGCGGGTTTAGGCTCGCGGGAAAAGTAAGAGGCCGACGCCGACCAGTAGAGCACTCCGGCGCCAGATTTCACAATGCGCACTTCGTTCGCGCCGGCATGCACTTGCGGCGCGGCGGCCGTTAGCACGATGGGCAGTGGATTCGCGACGTCCTTTTCCGTGATGTTCCGGTCGGCAAGCTTCTGACCATTCAGGTAGACGCTCAGCGTGTAATTCGGTTTGAGCTCGCCGGAAACCTTCAGGTAGTCGATCAGGCCGTAAATCGCGGTCGCGGTCTGCTCCGTTGACTCCCAGTAGTACCCATCGGAGCGATGCTCGATCAGCCAGCGCGCGGCGCGCGGCAACAAATCACTCTTCGGATCGAGGTTCGCCAAAGCTTTGAGCGCATACGCCGTCGTCTCAAAGGAATTGTCAGAAGCGAAGTCGAGCATTTCCTCCCGTTCGGACTTCCATGAAACAAAGGGCCCTTCCGAGTGCGCGCTGGCTTCCAGCAGTCTTACAAATTCCTGCGCGCGCGAGTCCTTGAGCTGCATGAGCAGCAGGGCCATCAGCGCCTGTCCATGCGCGGAGAGTTTCTCCCGCGAGGAATACAAGGCTTCCACAAGATCGCGGTCCACGTCTCCGCTTAAGGCCAAGGCGTAAACCATGTAAACGCGGATGTCCGCGAGTGCGCGGGGATTCTCCTTGATCTGCTTCAGGAGCGAATCGCGGCCATTCTTTAGCCGCTGCTCGTCAATTGGGTAACCCGCCGCTTTTGCCTGAGCCAAGCCGGCCACCACGTATGCTGTCATAAAAGGATGGGTCTCATCCGTCTGCCACCAGCCCCATCCACCGTCGTCATGCTGGAACGTATCGAGGCGCTGGAGCCCCGCCGCGATCTTCTTCTCCAGCTCGGCGGAAGCCGCGGGGGGTGCTAGTCCCAAATCTTTCACAGCTTTCGTTACCAGGATGTTCGGGAGGAAGCTCGACATAGTCTGCTCAACGCACCCGTACGGATAGGTAGCCAAGTAATCTAAAGCCGACATCAGCGTGCCGGCAATCGAAGGCGCCAGGTCGATGCGCAGCGTGGAGGCATCGGCGTTGACCTCCTGGGGAAGAATCAACGAGCGTTTGATTTCGTCCTTGTCGCTTCGCAGAGCTCCCGACTGCGCGACGCCCTGCTGGAGTCCCCAGGGCTCCACCGGCATCTCGAGCTCGAGCGCATCGGATTCCTCATCGGTCAGCGCTTTGGCCAGGAACTTCGCCTGCGCAATCTTCGACGCGCGCACGGTCCATGTCACCACAGCTTCACCATTCTTGGGAACTTTGACGCTGGCTTCGGCGGGGCTGGCGAGCTCCACCCCTTGCGCATGGAGAGAAACCTTTGCGGTTTTATCCGTCGAGAGATAATTGTGGACGATTCCCGTGAGCGTCGCGGTGTCGCCCTGTTCCATGAAGCGCGGAGTTTCCAGGCGCAGGATCAGGTTCTTGCGAGTAATGACTTTTGCCACCACCTGGCCCACCAGGGTGTTACGCGTGACGGCGCGCACCGTGGCCCGCCACGTGGTGAGCGAATCCGGGAAGTTGAATGACGCGTGCGCTTTGCCGCTGGCATCGGTCGCGAGCGTGGGCAACCACTGGATGGTGTCGGGGAAGAACTTGCGGACTTTGGGCTGAACCGTTTGCGGATTCTTGAAATCGGCCAGCCGCGTGGGGGCGCGAAGTTGCGCCAACTCCATCCTGTGCTGGCCCGAGTAGCCCATGAACCAGTAAGTGGTGGAGAATTGCGTAAAGACCTTGTCCCAGGCGCGGGCGTAGAAAACCTTCTCCGGGGGATCGACACTATCCGGGCGGACCGCATAAATGGCCTCATCCACCACACCCAAACTCAACTCCGCGTTTACCGGGCGCCCCTGCGCGTCTTGTGCGGTTACGGTGTAAGTGACCTTCTCGCCGGGCCGGTACTCCGGCTTATCTGTTTCCACGGTGACTTTCAAAACCTTCTCCGTCGCCGGCACGGAGATGTTCTTTGAACCCTCAAGGAGTTGTTCATTTCTTACAAACGCGATGTTGAGGAAGAAGTTGGGTTCGAGGCGCTCCTCAATGGGAACGTCCACCATCAGCGAATCGCCGGCGGCCGGATGCAGCGACCAGGTGTAAACCTGTTGTCCCTCGGTCGTTACCAAAACCTGCGCGCCGGGCGCATGCGTGGCGATTAACACGTGTGCCGTGTCACCGGGCTTGTAGGAATGCTTGTCAGGATAGATGTCAACCGGGCGAATCACGCCCTCTTCTTCAGCGGCTCCCACGTTGGAAATCCAGAGGCTCGTTGAGAAAGTCGCAGCGCGTTGATTGCCGTCGGAACTGCTGGCGGAAACGGTGAGCCAGGGAACTCTGGGTACAGTGTACGTATAGTGAGCCACGCCGCGTGCATCCGTGGAAACACCTGCCTGGGAGAGAACTTCCGAAGGCGCGTTCGAGCCCCAGGACCGGTGGCTTTCAAACTTCAACTGAACGTCGGCGGAGATCGGGTTGGAGTCGTAGTCCAAGGTGTGAACGGTGATATCCGCCTGCTGCCCCGGCGCATAAACGTAGCGGTCAGTCTCCAAGAGGACGACGACGGTCGAGTAGGTCACGATCACGCCGCGTCCGCCCATGATTTCCCGGTTGCTCGCGTCGGTCACGTGCGCTTCAATCCGATAGCGATAATCGTGCTTCTGGGCATCGACCTCGGCAGGCAAAGTGACGTGCAGCACGCCATCCGCATCCAATTGCCCGGCGCCCTGCTTGATCTCTTGCCCGAAATAATCCTCGTTGGCGTTCCCTTCGCCCTCGTCACCCTCAAAGTCCTCATCGCCCCAAAGGATGCGCCAGTAAGGGAACCCGTAGCCGGAGCGGAAAATGGAGTACTTGACGTGGCCGCCGGAAACGGGCGCGCCGAAATAATAACGCGCGCTGATGGTGCCCTGGATCATTTCACCCTGAAGAAAGCGCGGCTTGTCGGTAGAAACCGCCACCTCAAACTCCGGTTTCTTGTATTCCTGCACTTCGAATGTTCCATAGAGACGCTTCTCGCCAATGTGCGCGGTAATACCATAGGTGCCGAGCGCCGAAAGCGGACTAAGTGTCAGCGACCCGTGGAAGGACCCGAAAGGCGAGAGTTCCAGCTTCTGTTGATAGATGGTCTTCTGGTTGGCGTCAGCAACCTCGACGGTGACCGGACCGGGAACGTCCAAACTGAACTGTCCGCCCCTCCGTGCGCGAACAACCCCTTTGAAATCAACCTCATGCGTGGGTCGGTATACTGGGCGGTCGGTGTAGATATACCCTACGTAGTCCGTGGCGGACGTGTCGAAGAAAAAAAACGGCTCGACGCTGGTCGCTGCCACATCCTGCCCCACTGTAGCTAGCATTATCGAGTTATCCACTTTCACTTGTTCGAAGGTAGATTGAAAAACCCCGGAAGCGTCCGTCGTGCCACGCGCCAACTCCTGATGATTGTTGAAGACAACGGCGGTCGCGCCCTCTACCGGAGTGCCAGAGTCGCGCCGCACCACAAAAAGCAACACTTGGCCGGGAGAAGTTTTGGAAACCAGCGCCAGATCCGTGACCACCACCAAGGTGTACGCGCGCAGTTCGTGGTACGCCACCTCGACAAGATACAGACCCTTATCGTGCACATCCACGGGGATTTCCTGGTACTCGGAACCGCGCGTTTTGGGCACCAGTTCGCGCCAGCCGAGCGCCAGTTGCTGGCGGTTCAGAAGGGGTACTTGGGCGTAGGTGGTGACATCGAGGGGAATGCGTTGCCGCTTTCGCTCCTGAACCTGCGAGGAGTGATATTGCCAGCGCGTTTCGAAGCGCAGTTGGGAGCGGAAGAAGTCCCGGACGTTCGCGCGTAAGTCACGTTTCCACTCATGAAAGCGCTCGAGCCAGGTTTTCTCGCGCGCCAGTTCCGCTTTTTCGCTCCCGAAAGAATGTGCGTCTTTCAGCTTGGAGAAAAACTGAATAGGGTCCTTGACGCGATAGACGCGAAAGTCCAGGTGATCGACCTCGCGAAAGCTGATCCAGATTTTCGGTTGCTGGGAAGGCGCGAAGGTCTGGCGCGAGGTGACGGAAAATGCCGGTTCTGTGGAGGCAGTTTCCCCCTGGGCAAGCGCGGCTGTCGGCGCGGCGAAAAGGCCTGCGAGGAGGAACAACCCTGCCAGAGCGACGCCGGCAATTCCCTTAATCCCCCCTAAGGCCGCGGGCCTTCGCGATGCGATGGCGTTATTCGGCAAGCCGGAGTTCATCAGATTCGGCACCGTCGATCCTTTATCATCGCAAGGGATAGATTTAATAGCTGGGGTCGTTGCCCCCGGCTATTAACTTGAGCCCTTGCAGGCCACGAAAAGCCTTCTAACGCAAAATCTCCAGCCTGTAGACCCCCAGGAAACTCGGGTTGCTGAGCATCGGCCTCCAATGCAGGTCAGGATGTTCGAGCAGGGTTCCCGCCTGCACCTCACGAATCTCGCCGCGGTGGCCATCCAGGTCGCCAGTGTGATAAACGATCCAATCTAAGCCCTGCGGTTGGTAGTAGGACTTTCCGACATAGAGCATGGTATGGAAAGGCTCTCGCTGCACGGGTTGGTGAAAGAACAGCAGGTCGCCCGGCTGAGCGGCCCGAACGTCACGCGAAATCAGGTACGTATTGTAACGGAGGAGTGTGGCGCTGTCGGCAAACTCCACGAAAGCGCCTTGCGCAAGATCCCCGGGAGCAACGGGGCCGGGCCGGGCTCGGAAGAGCGCCCGCCCGAGCGGCCCGTAAGGGTAATGATATTTCGCGATGTCCCCAAAGCCCGGATCGTAAGGAAGTTCGGCGTCCTCACGCCACGCGCGCGAGTGGGCCGCCAGCGAATTCCGAAACGCGAAGCGAACCAGCGCCGCGCAGTCCTGAACCTCCGCCCGCGTCCGGGGCGTCGGCGCGTAGTACTGCGTCTCCGCCAGAAATGTGAACCAGCGGGTGAAGTTCTCTCGGTCCTGGGCTCCATCAAGCCGCGCGCCGTCAGGGAGGCCATCGCCCAGGCTGTCGCGCCATGGGGAGCCGGGCGAAGCCGCGCCCGCACTGGGCGAGGCGTTCGCGGCCACCGCCAGCGAGCTTGCCGCGAGTACGGGCCGGTGGCGAAGAACCAGGCTGGTGCCGCCCGATAACATGGCCAGCAGAGCGAATCCTCCGGACAAGCTGAAGACCAGCACGTTCCTTTGACGTCCGGATAGGGCTGAGTTTTTCATAAGTCTACGGCTGGGCACATTCTAACTGCTCCCTGTAATGTAAAGCTGGATGGCTTCACGTTGTGCAGGCGTCAAGCCGAGAAAATCCAACCCCATGGTTTCACCCGAGGGGGCTGCGTAACGGACTTTGGCGCGCACCCTCTGCGGCCCTGTCACGGGCTCCTCGTGCTCGGCGAAAAGGCCTTTTCGAGACTTTTGCACGGGATGTGGAGGTCGTGAGACTTGGGGCATCAGGAATTCCAAATCCAAAACCTGACCTACCTCGACTCCACCCGAAGGTCTTACCGACATTCCGCCTTCGCTAATTTCCACGCTCTCGGCCGCGAACCGGCTCCGGTCGAGATCCCCAAAGGTGCAGGTCACCGGCGTATGGTAAGGCAACCGGTGGTGGCGCCTCCTTTGGGTCTCCATGGCCCCGCGAACGGCGTTGAAGAGGTGGTAGCAGCGTTCGCGATTGGGTGGTTTAACGGCGAAGAAAGTCACACCTGCCTTAAACCCTCTGCGCATCGTGTCGAGGTCATCCTCCCCCGTCAGCATAACTATGGGAACGCCCGCATTCAGCGTCGAACCCTTCAGGTGTTGGATGAGATCGAACCCGTCCACATCAGGGAGCCGGTCCCCCATGACGAGACCGTCGAACTTTTGGCTTTGCAAATACTGCACGGCCTCGCGCCCGTCCGTAACCGTCACAAGATCACACCACTTCAACAAAGACATGGTTGATCTGGCCAATTCCAGAACCGCGAGGTCTGGGTCAACCATGAGAATCTTAACCGCCATCGGGAAAAATCCTGGCGCGAAGGGATTTGGATCTCCGCCCCCCCCCCACAACCACTCCTTCCTCAATCTAATCCCGGCTTCGTAAAGGTCCTTCTTGGGACCAACCCTTCTTTCCCCTTTCGACGGCATGATATGCGAGAGCGCCGCTTTTCACAATCGCTCCGGGATGCAAATTAGTTTAAACTGGCCAGGAGTACCAGCAATAATACAGGGATCCCATACGGGAACGAGGAGAAGAAATGATCGAGAGAAAAGGGTGGTGGACCGCGCTGGCAGCAGCGCTCTTCCTAGTCAGCGGGCCGCTTTGGGGGGCAGAGATTTCCGTCGAGGGTGGGCCCATGGACGCAGGATTTAACAGCGGCACGTTCGCTTACATTCGCGCCGCCGTGCACGGGCTCACGGGCCAGCCAAAACGCTACGTGGTCTTTGCGGAAATCCAGTACTACGGGACGACTTCCAGCACCAGTGTGGAAATGGACCGCGTCCCGGAAACCAAGCCCGGCGTGGAGGAATTTCAGGTGGGGTGGCCGATCCCCCCGCAGGCGCCCACCGGCCTTTACACTCTAACCTTGCACGTCGACGATCGAATCGATCACCTTCCCGAGGTCACGAAGAAGGTGCGCGGCTTCGTGGTGTACAAGAAACTGGTCAAGATTTCGCGCGTAACCCTCGACAAGACGATTTACAACATCGGCGAGCCGATCAAGTGTGAGGTTGGGCTGGAGAATCTGTCAGACACCGATATGAAGGGTTTGCGCGTCGAATTCTCCAACGCCAATTATCCATGGATCTCGCTCTATTCTTCTCAAGCGGGGCACGACAACCCGGACCTCGCGATCAAGGTGTTGCGCGAGCATCTGGATATTCCGGCCGGAACCGCAGTGAGCATCCCCATGATGGCCGGCGGGACGGCAGCCTTTTTGAGTGGCAAGCAGCGGGATGTGATGGGTTCAGGCATATCCGTGGGCAACGAAAAAGTTCCTCCTCCGGAAATCGACACCTACACCGTGGCGGTGTGGAATGCTGACCGTACCAAGCTGTACGACATGCAATTCACCCCGCAGGCGATTGTGCGCGCCTGGGACCGCGACCTGCCCAAGCCTTACACCCGCAACTTTACGCATCCGTACAATTCGTATATGGATTTTACCAAGTACCGGGAATTCTACGCGCCGGGGCAGATTTCGGCGGCCGTGCGTGTGGACCCTTCGCACACGCTCTATCGCCCCGGCGACACGGTGAAGATTGCTGCCACTTTGAAGAACCCCGCGAGCGAGGCTTGGAGCGGGGTCTCCCTTCAAGCGCGTATTACGGATTCGAAGGGTAAGGAAGTTTTCTCCGGCACGCTCCTTGCCGGGATTAACATCGCAGCCGGCGCATCGCAAAAGGTGGCGGCGGACGCCTGGGTAATTCCATCCACCGGAACCCCGGGCACTTATCCCGTGGAATTGACTCTCGTTGGGAGCGCGGGGAACCTTCTGGCCCGCACCACCACGGAAATCGCCGTGAATGCGCTTCCCTCCTCGCTCATGGTCATTTGCGCGCATGAAGACGATGAGCAGGCTTATGCCGGACTGATGCGCGCGGCCGTCGAAGCCAATATTCCGGTCGAGGTCCTGATCCTTACCGCTGGCGACGTGGGTGAGTGCGAGCGCTATTTCGACAAGCCCTGCGGTCCCAACGAGGCGCGCGAATTCGGCACGGTACGCATGGAAGAATCCGCCGGTGCGGTCGGGCACCTGGGCATTCCGCGCGATAAGTTCATCGATCTCGGCTTGCCGGATGGGGGATCGGGGAAAATCTGGTTTGACCACAAATCTTCTTCCAATCCTTTCCTCTCCATTTATCTTGCCGTCGATCACTCTCCCTACGAAAACGTTTACAAGCCCAACTTGCCGTACGCGCGTGATGCGGTGGTCGAAGCCATCGGGAAAGTCATTACCGACTTTCACCCGGCGATGCTCGCGCTGACGGGTCCCGATGAGCGGCATGTGGACCACCGCACAGCGAACTGGTTCGCGATCAAAGCCTGTCACGCGCTGCTGAAACAAAAGGCGCTCGATCCCCAGACCATCGTGCTGGCGGATCAGGCGTACGGCTCGGGGGGATTTAAGCCCGCACCCTACAAATATGAAAACTTCGTGGTCCACCTGAGCGGCGAAGCGGCCGCCCTTAAGCAGGAAATGGGTTGGATTTATCAATCCCAAGATGGGAACCTGGCCGAAGGCGATAAGAAAACATTTTCCGAACTTCCCCGCGAAGAAAAGCACCTCCGCATCATGGACTGGCAGGAACACGAGGGATGGAACGAAGAGGAGCGGAACTGAGGGGAGGGGCTGAGGGTTGACACTCAATCTTCGATAGGAGTTGAAACGATGACCGCTACACATCCCTATGCGCAATTGCTCGGCGACCGAGATCCGCTTGAGGTTCTTGCGCAAACGCAGGAAAGAATTCCCGCCATCGCCCAGACACTGGGCCCTGAGGGTCTGAAGCGCAGCTATGCGCCCGGAAAGTGGACAGCCGCACAGGTGCTCTCCCACTTAGCCGACGCAGAAATCGCGTTCGGGTTCCGAGTGCGGCAGATCCTGTCAGAGCCGGAGCTGGCGATTCAGACCTTCGATGAGAATCGGTGGGCCCGGCGTTATGACCACATGGACGGGCTGGAGGCGGCACATACGTTTCAGGCGCTTCGCGCGTGGAATCTATCGCTCTTCCGGTTGCTGGAAAAAGATGATCTTGAGAAGGCGGCCGCCCACCCTGACCGCGGTCCGGAAAAAGCCGGAACGGTCATTCGCATCATCGCCGGACACACCCTCAATCATTTGGCACAACTCGAGACGATACTTCGCACCGTCTCCCCAACCTGAACCGCACTCTCGCCGGCGTTGGGCTTTTGACTGCGCTTGGGCTTTCTGCCTTCCGCGTACTCCCTGTTTTCGTATTTCTTGAGCTTCTTCCAATCCTTCTGGATTTCGCGCGCGGCATTGTGGCCGGGTGCGCCCATCACGCCGCCGCCAGGGTGGGCGCCGGAGCCGCACAGGTAAAGCCCGCGAATCGGTATGCGGTACTTGGCCCAGCCGGGCACAGGGCGCAGGAAGAAGAGTTGGTCCACGCTCATCTCGCCGTGAAAGATGTTCCCTCCCGTCATTCCGTATTCTTCTTCCAGGTCGAGTGGCGACAGCACATGGCGATGCAGCACGTGGTTCTTAAATCCCGGCGCGTATTCTTCAATCATGTCCGTCACGCGATCGGCGTAGCTTTCCTTGATGGCATGCCAGCTCGGGGCCACATCGGGCGAAAGCGTGTAAGGCGTGTATTGCAGAAAGATATTCATGACGTGATGTCCAGCGGGCGCGAGCGTGGGGTCATACGTGGTGGGGATGGTGATTTCCAGCATGGGGCGTGCGCTGGGGCGGCCGTACTTGGAATCGTCGTAGGCGCGCTCAATGTATTCGAGCGTGGGGCAGATGTGGATGGTGGTTTTGTGATGGGGCGCGAGCGTGGAACCGGGCAGGCAGGTGAAATCCGGCAGGCCATCGAGCGCCAGGTTGATCTTCATCGAGACGCCTTCGATTTTGAAGGACCGAATTGCGGCGAGGAAATCTGAAGGCAGCTCGCGGGCTTCCAGCAGCTTCAGGAAAGTAACCTTGGGATCGGCGTTCGAGGCCACCACGCGGGCGCGAATTTCTTCGCCACTCGCGAGCGCCACGCCGGACGCGCGGCCGTCCTTGGCGAGGATTTGCGCCACGCGCACTCCGGTGCGAATCTCCACTCCCACGGAGCGCGCCGACGCCGCCATCGCCTGGGTGACGCCGCCCATGCCTCCGCGCACGAATCCCCACAGACCGCGCTTGCCGCCCACGCCGCCCATGACGTGATGGAGCAGCACATAGGCCGTGCCGGGCGTGTAAGGGCCGCCCTTTGTGCCGATCACGCCGTCGGTGGCGAGCGCCACCTTCAGGGCCTCCGACTCAAACCACGGGTCAAGAAAATCCTTTACGCTTTGCGAGAGGATGTGCAGGTGGCCAACCAGCTCTTCCGTGGGCATCTTCATCACACGGCGGCCCAAACTCGCCAGCTTTTGCCAGTCTCCGAATCCGCGCCCCGCGATGTCAGGTGGGGTTTCAAGCAGCAGCGGTTCGACGAAGCGCGCCAGACGGTCGACATACTCTTCGTAGTGCGGGTAGCGCACGGCATCGCGCGCGGAGAACTTGCGGATCTCATCGCAAGTCTGCCCGATGTCGGACCCCATGATCAGGTAGCGGCCGTCAGGAAAAGGGCAGAAGAATGCGGGATCCTTGGGATAAACGGCGAAGCCGAACTTTTCCAGCTCGAGGTCGCGAGTGACTTTCTCTTGCATCAGGCTACAAAGATAAGACGTGGTCGAGAACTTGTAGCCGGGGAAGATTTCCTCGGTCACGCATGCGCCACCCACCACGCGACGGCTCTCGAGCACCAGCGTGCGCAGTCCCACCCGCGCCAAATATCCGGCGGTCACCAGGCCGTTGTGGCCGGCGCCGATGATGATCGCGTCGTATTCATTGGGCATAGAGCACCAGAGAGGCCTTTCACCGCAAAGGCGCGGAGGCACAGAGGTCTGCGTTATAATGCGGGCGCAAGCTTATCCGAGCATGAGCGGTAGAAGCAAGTCTTCCGGGCGGAGAATAGGGGTTAGTTTCAGCATTGCGCTACTCGACTTAGTTGACTGACGCCGAAGTTGAAGGAAGGACTATGGATAATTTTCCAGATTTCATGAAGCGCGCAGCAAACAAGATCGCCACGAGCAGCCAGGCCACTCCCGGAGTCGAAGGGTACGTGTTTGATGGCGCGGATGGAAGTCAAATGGCGTTCTGGACCTGCCGTGAATCGGCAGTATCAGCTCCGCATTCGCATGACTACGACGAGTACTTTGTCGTCGTGCAGGGTTGCTATACGCTGATTATCGACGGCAAGCGCATTCCAGTCAGAGCCGGTGAGGAGTATTTCATTCCGAAGGGGACCTGGCATGGGGGTGAGCCCCTCGCCGGTACCCGAACCATCCATGCCTTCGGGGGCCGGCGCGCCGAAAGGGTTCAAGCGCAAGGCTCCCAGATTTCAAACTGACCCACTACCGGGCGGAGAAAATCACATGGGACGAACGCAGGTGCTGGCTGTAGCGATTCTGAGCGCGTGGATTATGTCAACGTTGTGTATGTGGTTTGCGGCAACAAGAAGCTTTTCGACCGTGGAGAGCGTGCTGAAGCGCGCCGAGCCCCAATTCGTGGAGACCACCAAACCCCTGGGCGAAGGTCCCACGCGCGTGGTGATTCGCTATATGGCCTCGGAAATCAACCGCACGCTTTTCTGGGGTTACGGCGCGCTCCAGATCGGCCTGGGAGTGATTCTGTTCCTGCTCTTATGGTGGCAGAAGCCGCGCAACGCGGTGGACGTCGGCGTGGTGGCGACCATGCTGGCCCTGTCGGTGATCCTAACGCTGGTGATCACGCCTTGGATTACCTCGCTCGGACGGAGCATCGATTTTGTTCCGCGCAATCCTCCGCCGCCCGTCATGCCCCGCTTCTGGGCGTTGCACGGGTCGTTTACGGGACTGGATGGCGTAAAACTCCTCGCCGGGGTCGGCCTGCTGATCCGGTGGATCTTACGGTGATTTGACACCCCCCACCGCGTGGCGTAACCTAGAACCAGTGGGGGCGTACCGGTTTCGACGGGAGCCCTTGCGCTTAGGAGGCATGTCGGGGGTCCACACCACCCGTGATCGGCGTGGGACAAAGACAACTGCCAACACGCAGTATGCCTATGCTGCCTAATTAATTAGGTGGCCGTCTCCTCCTTCAGGCCCGCATGAGGGATGTGAGGCGTCGCTTGGCGGGATAGCTTGGGATCAGCCGCCTCGGGATTCTGAGCGAGAGCCCTTCACGGGGCAAGGGGCTAGCTAGCGGTTCGTTATTGCCCGTTCCTGAGGGCCGCCGGCGAAAGCTAGAAGCGAACCGGGATAAGCATGTAGGCTCCTAACCGTAAGTCTCTTCGGACGGGGGTTCGACTCCCCCCGCCTCCACCAGATAACTACTGTGTTTTCTTTTGTTTACCGCTGCGCAATTCGGATTGTACGGAAATTGTACGGTTCAAGATCGGATCGACCTTCCAAGCCCGCCTGACGTCTGCTTCCATTTGCTCCTGCCGCTCCCGTACCCATGGCGCATAGTGCCTCTCAGTGATTTTCACGCTGGAGTGGCCCAGCAAGACCGAAACCCGCTCCAGAGGGACCCCAGACAGTAGAAGTTCCACGGCAAAGCTGTCTCGAAAACGGTGGGCGTGCGCGTCCGGCACACCAGCAGTCCCATAGACTTTAGCCAGAGATCTCTGCCAATCGGTCACAGCGCTTTTCAGCTTTCCATTCCCGCTCCAGAAATAATAGCGCTCGCTGATGACAGGTGTCTGTTCGAGGGCCTCGAGCACGAAGTCCGGAAGCGGCAAATAAACCGGGGTCCCTGTCTTCTGCGTGTAGAGAAACAGCTTTCCATTCTGCACTCTGACCCTCTCAAGCGCCGTCACATCTCCAATGCGCATTCCCGTATACCGAAGTGCCAGCACGAAGGCTCTTAGCCTCCGCACGTTCTCCGACTTCGTATAAAAGGGGCCTCTACACCTCTCACCCTGAATCTCGCACGCTGCAACGATCCGTGCCACCTCCTCCTTTGTCAACGGAAGTGTGGGCACAGTTCTCACTGTGGGCGGGCGCAATTTGGACGCCGGATTTTCAGCGATCCATCCACTCGAGACCATGAAGCGGAAGAAGGCCCGCAGGTGCTGGAGGCGTTTGAGCGAAGTAATACCACTGCAATGCCAGGATACTCTGAACGCATGCAGGGCCTGCAAGTCGAGTTGCCGAATGCTCCTGATATTCTGGGTTGTCACGAAGGCGCGAAGATGCTTAAAGATTTGCTTGTATTTCTGGATGGTAGCGTCGGTCAACTTGCGCGCCTGTGCGTCGAGGAGGAACAACTCTATCGCCCGCTCCAGCGTTACGATCCCCAGATCAGAAGCTCTCTGCTCTTCTTCCCACTTGCGAACTTTGGATTGAGCGACCTCCCAATCGCGTGTCCCCATCGACTTCCGTATGAGCGCGCGACCGAGCGAACCTTCGACCCAAATCGGGCAAAGGCACCTTCGCCAGCGCCGCTCCTTATGAGGGCACCTGGGACCGTGCCGTCTGTATATCGTCAGCATTACTCAGCCTCCGATGAACCCGCTCCAATACGGACTCCGGTATGCGGAGCGTCACATACCTCTCCCCCATTACCAAAACTCCTGGCTCCCGGCGAAACAGGCGTCGTACAGAATCCCGACTCAAGCCCCAAAGCTTTGCAACATCGGTGACGCTGTAGTGGCGCTCGCCGTGAGGCACCAAGGAAGCCACCCCCGTTACCTGGGTCTCTTGCATTTCGGTTTGCCGTTCTTCAAGCGCGCTCAAACGTCCCATGGTCACCTTCCACCCCATCTGCCAAGGACAAGACCTTCGCTATGCCTTTGGCGGCTATAGGACTACCGTTAATTTTGTTCATTGTCCGCTGTGGCCCGGACGGATTTGCCGTCGTTCTTCAACGCGATATTTGACTTGCCAATGCAAACCCAGCATGTTCTCTTAGGATTTGGATGGACCAGTGCGGTGTGGACCGACTACGGCGATTTGCGCGGAATCCCCTGCGATCTAGATAGAACAGATTGTTCCTCCTGTCAAACGGCCTTGACCTGAGACGCTTTCAGTGAGATCCATTATTCTGCTATTCTGCAAGTAGTTGAAAACACATGGGGCTTGGGTCGATCGCAAGAGAAGCGTACCCATCGATGCCAGTTCCAGTAGGGTCCTCACAAAGATCGACCGGTGAAAAAAAGTTGGCAGGCGAGATGCTTCCCATTGGCCAGGTGCCCGGGGCGCATCGACGGCTGGATCGCGCAATCGCAGTCTGCGCCTTCTAGACGCACTAATGAATCTGATTAGGCCCCCGTGCCCGCCGCCATCGAGCGAGTGCCGGATGCTGCGCTTCGAGCGTCGTGTGAGTGGAGCAAGGAATCCACCTTCGCCTTCAATCGGACCACCGCCACCGCATGAAGCTGTGAGACGCGCGATGCGTCGAGCTTCATACGACTGGCAATCTCCTGCATCGTCAATCCGCGTTGGTAGTAAAGGGTGATGATTTGCCGCTCACGCTCCCTCAGTTGAGAAAGCGAGAGAGAGAGAATCTCGCGCTGTTCGCGAAGATAGCAGAGGTCGAAAGCATTGGAATCGTCACCCGCCAGAAACGCTGGCTCAACGGTCGTCTGCATGAAGGTCGGACCCGCTGAAAGGGTGCGCGCACCACAGTCAATCCCCGCACTCTGAATCTCGTTCAGTTCATGGTGCCATTGCGCCAGAGTCATTCCCAGCCCCGCAGCCATCTCCTCGTCTTTGACGGGGCGGCCGAGATCGGCCTCCAGTTCCTGATTGAGCTTTTGGAAGTTTTTGTGCTTGCGCCGTAAGTCTCGGGGGACCGGATCGGCGCAGCGGAGGCCATCCAAAATACTCCCACGGATCCGGTGCCGCGCGTAGCTCTCCAACTTCACTCGCTTTCGGGGGTTGAATTTGGCGACGGCATCAACCAACCCCACTACGCCGTCAGAGAGTAGGTCATCAACTTCCACGTGGGCAGGCAGGCGTTTGCGAATTTTCAGAGCCACGGCCTTTACCAGGGGGAGCATTTCAACCACCGACTTCTCCCTGTCTTGGGTGGGCTTTTCCCTTCCCCGCTTCGTGGGACGCATGATGGGAAGAGTCGGGACCGCGTGCGTCTTATGCCTGCCGTAACGGGCGGGGGCAGCCGCTGACCTGCTTAATGGATGAAAAGTGGAAACAAATTGAGTTGCCATAAGAACCTCACTCACTCTCAAATGGAGCCTTAAGCGCCAAATCCTTCCGCCGTTGAGCTTCAGTGCCGGTGTCCGGAGGCAACACTTCGCCGTCAGCACGAAGCCTGCGGCTCCGTGCTCTGTCCACGGCACTGGCCTTTGGGTGTATTTCCTATGCGGGTGCTGTTATGCGCTCGACAAGATGACTATGACATTGAGTCCAGGATGAAAAAAATGGCTGCGGGTTCGTTCAAAGCACGTCGCTTCATTCAAGGCCGATCCGCACCGTTTCACCGAAAGGCGCCGTTTCGCGGGAATCGGTCACCCATAACACAGGATATTCCGGGGTTTCCGGAAACGAATTGCAGCACAAGTCGCTGAGATAGATAAGGCAGACGGACGTGATGTCATTCTCAGCAACCCACTCGAACGCCGGGCGGAAGTCTGTTCCGCCACCTCCCTTGGGTTCAAGTTGCACCGGCTCCGACGATCCGAACTGTTGAACGCACTGAACCGCTGCGTCGCAGTAAACCACATGGATGGCTTCCGGCTGTGTCTCCTGGGAAATCGCCGAGATTTCAGCCGCGAATTGTTCAAGCTCGCGCTTTCCGATCGAACCCGACGTGTCAACCGCAATCACGACCTCACCCAGTCCCCGGCGCTCGACCGAGGGCAAGTACAGGCCGGAAGCAATGTAGCGGCGATTGGGTGGCGTCCAGCGATAATCAGACGGAGCCGTGGCGGCCATAAAGTCACGCAGGATCGCGCGCCAATCCTGCTGAGATTGGCGGCTTTCGCTAACGGGCCTTTCAATCCCTCCCGGTTCGTTTCCGCACGCCTTCGCCGACCGAAGAGCCTGCTCCGCCGCGATGCTCCACTCGTGCTCCTGCCGGCGCTTTTCGGCGGGCGAAGCCGCGTGACCGTGCTCGTCCGATGCATCCCAAACTGCGCCGAACCCTCCGGACCGCATCGACGCCGGTCCCATGGCTTGACCGGTCTGCTGCTCATTTTGGCTTGAACCCGACCCGTTGGAGGAGTCAGACATCGGATCGGACGTTGCAGCGCCGTGTGTTCCCTGTGGAACGTTGCCCATTCCCCCGCCAACATTTGTCTGCTGCGGTGCTTGCTGCTGTACTGCGCTCGCTCCCTCGCTTCTTCTCCGCAGTAACCGGGCGTAGATTTCTTCGGAGCTTAGGTTCGCGAATGCAGGATCAATCAATGCCCCGGCCGAAAGCGTCAACCCGTTTCCGAGCAGAAGAGGGTTGATGGCTAGGTCGGCGGCTTCATTCCAGAGTCCGGGCTCGCGTTCGCCGCGGCGGCAGTGGTGTCCCAAGGCGCAGTGTAAGACTTCGTGGGCCAGTACTCCCTCCAGTTCCGCCGGCTTGAGTTCGCCCACGAAAGCCGAGTTATAGACGATCCGGGAGCCGTCGGTAGCCATCGTCGGCAGGGAACCCGGCACCAGCTTCAGCCTAAGACCCAGTGTTCCAAAGAATGGCTGATTAAGGAGAAGCTGTGTCCGTGCTCGCGTCAGCTTTTGCGCCGTGGTCATCTGGGTGATCATGCCGCCCTTCCTTCGTTCGGGATAGGAACTGTGTAACCCGCCATGTACCCGGCCATGCGTCGGGCGATAGCAGCCGCCGCTTTGGCGGTTTCAGTGCGAACCGACTCCGACTTCCGCAGTTCTTGAGGATCGACCAGTAGCGAGGCCCGCACCTGTGTGGCCAGCCGTTCAAGCTCTAGATCCGCTGTGACGTTCAACTTGGGCAGAATGTCGACGAGTTTCACCAGGTTGGTGACGACGGAATCGCGGAAGGGATGTTCTACTCCATCCTCCGTCACTTGGTAGGCCTGTAGGCGCTCCGCCAGGTGGCTGACGGCCTCGTAGAGCCTCTGCCAGAGGTCGCGGCTGGCGACCTGAAGCGATGCATCGACGGCGACGGTGATCTGACGCTTGATTCGCTCTTTTTCCTCGTCACCCAGCGTGACGCGAAAATCGCCTGCATCTGGAAGTGGCATCACTTTGGTCTCGAAGGAAAACTTGGAACGAAGCTCGTCGGGGGCAGGATAGTCCTCGGGCCGGAACAAACCACCGAGCCGCGCCTTGGCCTGCTCGACGAGATTCCCGAACTCGTGGGCCAGAGCCTCGACAGCCGGTGTGAATCGGTTCGATAGCTCCCGCATTTTCTCCGTGTGGTCCATGTAGGCTGCGGCGGGGAGCACGCGATAGCCGTTATCGTCCCAGGGCAAGGTCATGAAGTAGTGTTCCTGACGAGCGTCGCTCACTATCTTTTGGATCTCCGCTAGCGCCGCTTTGGGAAGGAGCACCTTGTGGTAGCGGCCGGCATCGGCTTGGGCGCCATGGCGCTGGGCAATTTCTTGCGATGCGTCGGGGTCGTGTTTCCGTGCCGACCACACACTGATGGAAAGCGAGCACAGCATAGCTCGTGAGGACAGAGATGGTTCTGCAACAGAGATGGGATTCATAACATTTGCCTCCTGTTTATCTTGGAAAAGTGATTTGAGGGTGCGAGAACCGACAAACAGACGTTCCAGATTCTCGCTAAAGTCGGGAGTTCATAAGTAAATTAAAGATGCGATAGTGGTTGCCTTCCTGCCAATCGTTCACATTTCGGCAGGCATGATGAAGTGCAGAATCTTGGACTAACCCCGCCCAATCACGGGCAAACGCTGGGCGAGTAGGTAGGAGTAATGGGCCAACTGCCGAGTGGCTGACCGTACGCCCGGAACCACGGGGCGCCACATCCGCGCATAGGCCGTAATATGGCCAGGTGGCGCCCAGTAGACGCGTTGAGCAGTTAGGCCGGTCGAACCACGATCGAATAAACGCGGTTGTCCCCAGAAAACTGAAACCGGCGCAAGCCGAGTAGTCTCGAGCGAATGTCCTCGACCTCAGATGACGGACCACGCAGGTACGCGTTCTTGCTGATTTTTCCCAAATAGTCCGACACCTTTACAAAGCCGCCCACCAGCTCCTTAACCTCGCTGAGGGCCGAGGGTACACCCGGATACTCAGTTGGCGAGATCAGGTGGTTATGGCGCAGACTCTTTGTCGGCCTGTCCACGCAGTGTCCATGAGCGAAAGCATTTCGCCATGCTGACAGTTTCTTGATTGCCTCGAAAACATCCAATCCTTTACGCTGTGCTCGGCGGATAGAACCGACGCAACAAGTAACTTTTCTGTCGCCGACAACTTCTCGATTTGTTCGGAAACATCGCGAGGCAAATTATAGACACAGAACATGTTGATTTGGTCTTCAGCCTCGATAGCACTCATTAAGACGGCAACCTCGGATTTGAGTTTTATACGATGCTCAACTTCGCATAACTCATCGCAGATATCGCAGAATTCTGAATTGTCTTCGGAAGTATCGTGCGGATGCTTTCTGACGTACTCGGCAAGCCTGCTCTCAGTGACGCTATGCACTTGGGCGAGGCGCTCAAGCAACCCCTGCAAGGCCTCTAGCGATTCCTGGACATGGAAGATTGCCCCGCTCGATCTCCAGTAAGGGGGCGGCATCTTAAGAGGTTCTTCTGGAAGCTGCCCGACGTCCCGAACCTTGTCGTCATTCATGAGCGTTCTCTGAATCGGCTGGCTGGCGCAGAGCACTGCGCTTCAGCGTGGGCGTCTTAGATCAATGAATCATGGAGGTATCGCTGGAAAGGGATCGCGTTGAGGTCGTCGTACGGGCCGGAGTCTTTAGAGGAGACGTCGATCGGCCGCTCTTCAAATGCCAATCGCATATCATCAGGAATTGCCGAAGACTTCAAAGCATTGGCGTTCACATACAATTGCATTTCGTACCAAATCTCGCCACCATTGCATACATGCCAAAAGGCTGCAACTGCGCCAAGATTCTCATATTTGCTATCAGTGAAACACCCCTTAGCACTTTTTTCGTGGAGGGCCATGCCCAGTTGCAAATCTGTCCCATGCTGAAGGCTCACGAAGAGATCATCTGCTATAACTAATAGGTTCGAGTTCGCGGGGATGAACTTCTTATAAGCCTTCTCTACTTCAAACTGAACCCTCTCCCACGGTGCAACTGCTCGGGCCTCGCAGTAAAGGTGTTTTGGCTGGTTCTTTCTTCCACCCGTAAGCTCGTCCTCTGACAATTCCCCTTCCCATCCGGGACTCTTCACTTCTACAAACGTCGAGATTCCTGATGGGCCGGTCACCTCGAATTCACCTTCACCTCTAATGCCACGTGCTCCGACCGGTTCCCAGCCCGTCACTCTGAATTGGTTTCTATCCAAGTAGAATGCGACCCGTAACTCTGCGAGCGCAGAACCGAACTCTTTCCACCGACCTCGTAGGCGTGGTAGATACTTGCCGAACTGACCACGTGCGTCTGCGAATGCAAAAACCCTCTCGACCTCATCAGACCATACCTGAGACGAGGGAAACGCGTTCTGGCCACGCCAGCGGGCCCCATCCATTGCAGCCGATATGAGGGGACCAATTCGCACACCGTCCGGTGGAGATGTTCTTTCACGAGCAGATTGCTCCGCGCGTCGTCTTGCTATTGTATTGCGAAGTTCGTCGGGGTCGATCATGGTCTTAGAGAAGAATTCTATACGATCTGCATTCTAGACTCAACACTGGCTGGGGCGGTCTCGCATGCCCAGGCTGGGATTGGGGGTCGAAAAGGATTGATTGGAGTGAGCCGTGTACACGGATGACGAGCCATTCCGCTGTGTTAACAATGCCAAGTAGCTAGTGTTTATCGGTAAGTCTGGCGGCAATTAAACATTCCGGGCGGATCACGGCTCACTCGCAAGTTTGTCCCGCATCCGGCTCGCAGCGACGACTCTCCGGCGCGCCCAAGGCGATAGGCCAGGCCTAACGGCGAAGTGTAGACCGCCACTAGGAAATGGCGTGATGGTTGTCCACTGCCCACTTGGTGTACCCAGCGGTACAGCGAATGCCGGGCGCCCGAAGCGTGGCGTCACGCACGCACAGCACTCGAAACTCGGTAGGCAGGCGGTTCAGGTACAAGCAGATACGGTCGAAGTTGGTATCGGAGGCACACCGCGCCAGCGCGGAAGCGACGGCATACTGGGCGGCAGCGTTCTCCGGGACAGGCTCCTGGAGCGGGTTCAACAGAATGGCGTCGATGTTGGGCAACTCTCTAAACATTCTGAGGAAAGCCGACAATTCGGTCGCGGCCCCAGCGCCCACGGCTCCCGCGATGACTTCGTGCTCAATCGTTGGGTTCGACTGCGAGTCGAGGGAGTCGAGGATGTGCGAGACGAACTCCCACGAACGGGGTGAAGGAAATGCATGGGCATCGCGGTCAAAGGCGCTGATGAGTTCCGGTCGAAAGCGAAGGAAAGCTATCACCTCAGGTCGAATTCCCGCTTGGATCGCCCATTCGGACCAATCCTGGATATCAACTTCGAATTCGAGATGCACGAACCGATTTCGCAACGGCGTGGGCATTCGGGTCGTCACGCCACGGTCCGAGTCGCGATTCCCAGCAGCGATAATGGCCCAACCCTCGGGTAAGACGTATTCACCCAGTTTGCGATCAAGGATCAACTGGTAACAACTGGCTTGTACCATGGCCGGCGCAGCATTCAGTTCGTCCAAAAAGAGAATGCCCGCTCCCTCCTGCGGCAGGAACTCCGGCGTCGCCCATTTCGACCGGCCGTCGGTTCCCAGGAACGGCAGCCCGCGTAAATCGACCGGGTCGAGCAAGAGCGCCCGCACGTCCTGTAGTGTGACCTTTAACGCACTTGCAAGCTGGCGGATCAGGGCCGACTTTCCAATTCCCGGGCCGCCCCAGACGAAAACGGGCTGACGAGCAGCCACGAGAACGCATAAAGCGTCGAATATGGATGATGCTTTCATAAGGGAATTCCTTTCGCCAAGAAATTCAATTTGCATGTTCGAGAGAGAAGCTGAAGGGTTTGGGAGATTCAAACTCAAGGGTTGCGGAATCATACCGCTCGATGAAGTCGGTAACGGCGGGTGGATCGCATCAGCTCCTTCGCACGACGTTGGTGCTCACATTTGTCGACCGGTGAAAAAAAGTTGGCAACCAATGTGCAGGCGACGGTTCCGCTGAGACCAGTACACGATAGACGCATCAACCCGCGTTATATCAATGACTTAAGATCGCGCTGGAAGGCACCGAAGCCTTTGACGAAAGCGAGACCCTGAGGCCGTGATCGCCATCAAGGGTTTGGCTCCCACTCAATGTGCGTTGACGCATAAGATGAGAATCGACGCACTGAAGAATCAAGGACTTACCCCGCGTGAGACCCCATAACGTGAGACTCGAAGCCCACATAACGTGTGACTGTCGCCACGAATTTACGCAAAAGGTGCGAATACCGCGTTAAACGGAGGCACTTCCCCTGAACCATGCGGCAGCTATCGCGTCGCCGGTGATTCCGCCTCCGCAATGGCCGCAAGACATGACCGGCCCCTTATCAATCCCAGTCACATTTTAAAGACAATCCGCATTTCGACATTACGAGGTGGTGGCATACCCATTCGTTGGTCCCGCGAATACCAAGTCGTCGTGATAGGCGTTGCCCTCCCCCCTGGCATCTGAACGAATGGACCAGCAATCCTGTGGTCTAAGCACGGATACGCAAAGTCAAGAGTGAGGAGATATCATGATGAAAAAAATAACCTATTCCTTGGTAATAGCGTTCGCTTGCGGGATGTTACTGATATTGGCGGCCAACAATCTGGCTGCCGCCGACGCCGCAAATGTTGCCGGAAGTTGGGAACTATCGTCCCAAGGCCAGAATGGACCCATGACCTCGACCCTGACGATCCAACAGGACGGCGGCACAATTAAAGGGACGCTGAAAGGACGACGCGGTGACGCGCCGCTGGAGGGTACCGTCACCGGGAACAACGTAAGCTTCACCGTCAAGCGCCAGAACCAAAATGGCAAAACCATGGTCATGGAATACACCGCCACGGTTGACGGCGATTCCCTGAAGGGGAAAGTACACAGCGAACGGTTCGGAGACCGCGACTTTACGGCTAAGCGCACGAAGTAATGCGGGAAGTTCCCGCGGGTGGCGCCGAGATCGCATTCTATGTCTGCGACCGTTAAGAGGCCAGAACAGGCCACCGATAGGACGCGGTAACAAACCGGTTGCCCGTGTCCGTGGGGAGCCTACATAAAAGGCAATGTATGCGCCACCCGCGCTCTGTATAACATCGAGGACCGGCAGCATCCTGCCTACCGCCCAACCACCTCAAGGATTTCGGAGTCTGGTTCTGTCCAGGCCGCGACGCCCGCGTGGGTCAGCTTCTGGCTGGCATCACTCTAGCACAGTTGAGTCATGCGGCTGCCACCTTTCTCATAGGCGCAAGTTTAATCCCAGTCACATTTTATGGGGGTACCGGTCACACGTTATGGGGACTCAGTCACACGTTATGCGTTCACCCACACTCAAGCTGGGTAGGCAGAGGCCATTAACTACGAGCACCCACTCGTGCTTCCGCAATTCAGGCAGCGATAGCACGAGCCGTTGCGGCCCATGATCGCGCCGCACTCCAGGCAGGCCGGCCCATCTCCATTCCGCCCGACATGCGCCAAGTCCACTTGGGGCATCAGAGCTGCAGACGGCGCCAGTTCATGACCGCCTTCACCCGCCCCGCTCTGCTCTGCGACCGCCATTTCTTCCCCCGGCAAGAACTTGATAGCGAGCCAACGGAAGATGTAATCCATTAAGGACTTCGCGTAGCCAATTTCTTTCACTCCCGACCATCCGCTGGGCTCGAATCGTGTGTGGCTAAACTTCGCGACCAACACGGAAAGTGGGACGCCAAACTGAAGGGCCAGCGATACGGCAGTAGCGAAACAATCCATGAGGCCTGAGACGGTTGACCCTTCCTTGGCCATCCGGATGAAAATTTCGCCAGGGACGCCATCTTCGTACAAACCGACGGTTAGATAGCCCTCCTGCCCACCGACCGAGAAATGATGGACTACGGCGTTCCTTACGTCCGGAAGCCTTCGGCGATAGGCCTTCGCTCCCTCGGCAGGGTCCGGCCCCGTCGGTCGTACGCTGGGAGCATCGAGTGAAACTCCCGACTCAGGCATCTCAAATCCCTTACTCGCATCTCCGGTACTCAGCGGCTGAGTTCGCTTGCAGCCGTTCCTGTAGACCGCGACCGCCTTGAGACCCATATGCCAAGCTTCCAGGTACACAGTGGCGATGTCTTCGATTGTGGCTGCGGTTGGGAGGTTAACCGTCTTGGAGATCGCCCCGGAGAGAAACGGCTGGACCGCGGCCATCATTCGCACGTGGCCCATGTAGTGGATCGAGCGCTGGCCGTTCGCGGGCGTGAGCGAGCAGTCGAAAACCGGAAGATGCTCCGCCTTGAGGCTGGGGGCACCCTCGATCGTCCCGTTCTCCTTGATGTAATTGCCGATCTCGCTGGTCTGCTCTTCGCTGTAGCCCAGCCTCATAAGCGCTGCGTGCACGACGTTCGTTACGAGCTTGATCAGCCCGCCGCCCACCAGCTTTTTGTGTTTCACGAGGGCCAAGTCAGGTTCAATGCCCGTGGTGTCGCAGTCCATCATGAACCCGATGGTGCCGGTCGGAGCGAGCACTGTCACCTGGGCATTGCGATAGCCGTGCTGGGCGCCCGAGGCCGCGCACTCCTTCCACACTTCCTGGTTCGCGTACCAGAGGCTTGGTGGCACGTCGCATCCGGTGACATCCTCCAACGCCTTGCGGTGCATCCCGATGACCTCCAGGAACGCATCGCGGTTTTCATTGAAGCCCGCAAACGGCCCCACCACCTCGGCGATTCGTGACGACATCAGGTAAGCTTCTCCGTGCATCAGGGCTGTGATCGCGGCGGCGTAGCTCCGAGCCCCTTCTGAGTAGTAAGGCAGGCCTCTCGCCATCAGTAGCGCGCCCAGATTGGCATAGCCAAGGCCCAGCGGGCGGAAGTCGTGCGAGTTCCGAGCAATCTTCTCGGCCGGATAGCTTGCGTTATCGACGAGGATTTCCTGCGCCGTAATCATCACATCTACGGCCTGGCAAAAGGCATCGGTATCGAATCTCCCATCCGGTAGTAGAAACTTCATCAGATTCAGCGAAGCCAGGTTGCAGGCCGAATCATCCAGGAACATATACTCGCTGCAAGGGTTCGAAGCGTTGATCCGGCCCGTCGCCTTGCATGTGTGCCACTTGTTGATAGTTGTGTCGAACTGCACCCCAGGATCGCCACACTGCCAAGCGGCTTCCGCGATCTTGCGCAGCAGGTCGCGTGCCCGGTAGGTCTTTGCCGGCTCGCCGGTCGTGACGTTTCGGGTAGCCCATTCTTGGTCCTCAGCCACAGCCCGCATAAACTCGTCTGTGACGCGTACACTGTTGTTGGCGTTTTGGAAGAAAATCGAAGCGTATGCCTCTCCATCGAGCGAGGGATCGTAGCCGGCATCAATCAGCGCCCAGGCCTTGCGCTCCTCTTTGGCCTTGCACTCGATGAAGTCGACAACGTCGGGGTGGTCGATGTTGAGGATCACCATCTTCGCCGCGCGCCGCGTCTTCCCTCCGGACTTGATGACGCCGGCAAAGGCGTCAAAACCTTTCATGAAAGACAGAGGACCCGAGGCCATGCCACCACCCGAGAGCCCTTCCAGGGAGGATCGAAGCGGCGAGAGGTTCGTGCCTGTGCCCGAACCATACTTGAAGAGCATCCCCTCAGTTTTGGCCAAGTCGAGGATGCTGGGGAGGTTATCTTGGATGGAGTTGATGAAGCAGGCGGAGCACTGCGGGTGACGGTAGGCCTCGGTCTCCTGTTTCACGCTGCCTGTGGCGGGGTCCCAGTACCAGCCGCCACCATCAGAATGACGGCCATCATTGTGCCACAGACCGCAATTGAACCAGACGGGCGAATTGAAAGCTGCCTTCTGGCGAACTAAAAGGTGCGTCAGTTCATCTTGAAAACACTCGGCGTCTTCCTGGGAACGAAAATAGCCGCCCTCCACGCCCCATTGGGAGATCGTGTCCGTAACACGACTGATAAGCTGGCGGACGCTCGATTCACGCTCCAACGTGCCGAGTTTCCCGTGGAAGTATTTTGAGGCCACAATATTCGTGGCGGTCATTGACCACTCTTTCGGGACTTCCACGTAGGCCTGCTCGAAAATCACCTGGCCCTTTTCGTTCTGAATTGAGGCGGTACGCAACTCCCAATCAATTTCATCGAAAGGATGCTCGCCTGCCTTCGTAAAGAAGCGCTTGAAGGTCAAGCATCTCTGGGCGCCCGCGCTAGGGGATTCTGAGTCATGGCCGTTGATTACGGCATTTCTTACGTTCGTTTGTGACATCTCGACCTCCTGAAAACTTTTTCATAGCGATAGCGGGGTCGGGCCTCTTTTTTCACGAGACCAGTCCCTCCCGGCTACGCCTTTTTGAGTCGCTAACCGAGCTTGATCCAACCGCTGCGCACTCCTGCATTAAGGCTGAAAGGATTGACTGCCACGCGCACTTCCCGTTGGGCTGAGAGTTCGCTCTTCCAAATTCTCCGCAGGCAGACCTGCCGCCACCGGCGGGGCTAAGTAATGACGGTGAATGCAACCCACGCAAAGGGTTCCCCTGGTTACCGCCTCAACTGCCGCTCGAAATTCTTGGGGGATTTCCAATAGCTCACCACCACGGGAGTAGAAGACCGGCAGGCGGGAATTCGTCGCTTCTTTGCCTTTTTTTCCGGGTTCGATTTCGAGGTACCCATGAACTCCTCGAAACAATAGACTCGATTCGAGAGCGGGCCTTTTGCCACCCGCTGAATCGCCAGGCCCGTGTTTGGTGATGAGCAGCTCGCAAGTGCGCCCTGCCCGGAACATCTCCACACGCACTAACACCGGCGCCACCACCACCGCGTGAAGACCGTTGACTCCGACTGCGTCTATGGGGTGAAGGTAGGTCAATGGCTCCCCCTGATCGCCGGCGAAAGACACGTAGCGTCCGATCTCTTCGATCGCGCCGCCGGACTCAACACCCCGGATCACGTACCGCCGCGCCAAATGCTGGTGTTCCAGGCTGACGTCTGACTTGGCGAAAATGCCGACCTGGGCCAAACGGCGGACCGCTCGACGGGGCAAGCTGAGTCCACGACGAAGCGCGATTTCTGGTTCTGCTGACATGAATGACCCCCACTATTGCGGTTTTTGCTGAAATCGAATCGGGCAGCCTAACGCCTCACGGATCATCTCCTTGGTGCAACCGGCCCAACACTTGTAGAACCGTGGGTCGTCGATGCGAATCGCCAGGTTGTCGCCGCCACGGTCATGGCCCGCCTGGGCGCACGATGGGCAGCGAGTCACGTAATTGCGGCCCACCTTGCGGGCCTTGCCGACGTGCTCAAGGATTTGGAATTCTTGCTTCCCGGGGCTGGAGGGCCGAGGCGCAGGTTCTGGCGCGCGCGGTTGGCGTATGAACTCTGCCGGCATTGTCTTCCCCGCGATAAAACGGCTCAAGTCTTCCTCCGTCACTTTTTGCAACTGCTTCAGATATGACATCTGCGCTTCCAGGCCATAGTCGGCTCCATAGAACCAATACCGGCGCCCAGCCCCCCGGTGAATTCCCAGTGGACCTCGAATCGCGTTTCCATACTCGCCAGCCCCAAGCTCATCGTGCTTTGGGAAAACCTCGATGCCATCGGCCAGTCCGCTTCCTTTTACCGGCACGCCCAGCCTCAATGCCAGGTTGTAGATGTAGATTCGACAGTCTCGCGCCAGGAGCGGTGTATTAAGGAATATCCAGAGATGCCCGCCACGGCTGCTCATCTCTAGCGCAGGCTGAACCTTGTCCTGGCTCAGGTAGTACTGAAGCTTCACCAAATCTTCCATGGCGCCCTTATAGTCGGCGTCGATGGCGACCCACTTGCACCGCTGCGTGTCCGGGTTGATCGCGTAAAGGCCGGCGGTGATTTCCCCTTCGAGATGGCGCCGGATGGTGTCCGGCGTCAGGCTGAGACCGTCGCCAGTTTTCTTGTCCGTGGGCCGGAAGTAGTAATGCCGGTCGCTTCCCGGGTGGGGCCGGTCGGACTGGAGGGTGTAGGCCCGCCGGTTCACGAAGAGGCGGAGGTAGTCCGCCACTACGCCGGCCGGCACGTCTAGCCGAAGCCGCTGCATCTTTTCCTCCGTGAAGCCCGGTGGGCGCCATAGGTCCATACAGACTGGTGATAAAACGAGAAATATTTTCAGTCAAATGAGCCGAGGGGCAATTGGGCCGGTACTGTGTTTTCAATGACTTACAAAGAGGTGGGTTTGGTTCGCTGTCTGCCCCTGTCGTGTGGAGTTGTCTTCAGGCTGGGAGCCTTCCGAGGACCTCGGGTGATTGGCCGGCTGTGACCAGCCATTGGACGGGCGAGGTAAGCAACGCGGGGGATTCTGCAAGCTGGAAGAAATGGCATTGCTCGATCAGAACATCGAATTCTGAAGGGCTATACCCCCCGTAGTTCTGGTCATTGAAATCCACCCAAAGCCACACACACCGCTTCCGGTCGTAAACGTAGACCGCTCCGGAATCGGGGGAGTCAGCGTGGGCTAGAAAAACCAACAGGGCCGAGGGGAACTGGAACCAGCGAAAGATCTCAGGGTGCTCGGCGAACTCCAACAGCTTGGCAACAGCTTCGTCCACGGTTTCCGATTTGCTCAAAGGGACCATCTCGGTGACGTGCATTTTTCCAAACATCTTGTTTCCTCCTCTCGGTGGTGGAATTTGTAAAGCGAGCGTGCGTTGTAGGTTGTCAGAATTAGTGAAATTCTGTGTCAGTTGACCGGCCAATCCTTTGAATCGCACCTCTAAAAGCTGTTGCCGAGAAGCGTTATTCTCTTCCAGTTGGGATTTTCTCTTCAGGAGGAGGGGCTCCGCTTCCGGCTTGGATCCTGGCAGGTCAACGCCCGAGCAGAGCCCCGATGACCTACGATTCTTTTTATCCCACTTTCTGCTTCGTCGCACAAGCCTGAAATCGAATCGGCGGCAAGCTGCGGGGACGTCATCCTGCGGCGATGCCCCATTTGTGAATGCGATTCGATCATCGGCCACGGACGCCGCCGCAAGCAGGCGCACGATGAGCACCACGATTGGATTGGGATCAGGCGCGGTCGCTGCCCTGGTTGCGCGAAGACCTTTACCTTCCTGCCGCCTCTTTCTCTCCCTTACACCCACTACAGCTTGTTGGCTCGTTCTCAAGCATTGCGGCGGCGCTTTGAGGAGCGCCGTTCCTGGGAAGATGCGACGCCTGCGCTCAAAGACCCTAATCGCGTGCCCGATGCCTCCACGCTCCGCCGCTGGTCTCGCGGCCTGGATCCCTCCCAACCCACCGCTTCCTTTCTGCGCCGAACGCTCGCCGGGATAGCTCATGGGCTGGCACGCGGGGGTTCGGCGGCTCAGGAAGCTTTGAATTTGTCTCAGTTGACTCCGATTCTGCATATCCTCTGGCCCCTGCGTCGCTGAAAATTTTCTCTGGCGCCCACCATCCTTGCCTGGGAGGGCGGACCGGCTTCTCGTACCCTCGTCTCGGGAGGCCAAACAGCGCCATGGGCGAGGACCTCGAAAGACTCAAACAGCGACTTCCGTTGCTCGATTATTTGCGCCAGCAGAATTGGACCGCCCGGCCTGCGGGCAACAGTCGCGAGTTCGTCGGATTGTGTCCCCTGCACCCAGAAAGCCGGCCTTCGTTCTATGTCAACCCCCGCAAAAATCTCTTCTACTGCCACGGCTGCGGCCAGGGCGGCGATCTGATTCGCTTTGTTGAGTTATCTCGGCATCTCTCCTTCCGCCAAAGTCTTGCTTACCTCGAACAGGAAATCGCTCCCCCCGACCCTGCCGACGTGCTGGAGCACGCCGCTGTTTTCTATCAAAGGCAACTCCACGGTCACCCGGAGGCGCGGCGGTATCTCGAACAGCGCGGGGTGCATGATCCGGCTCTCATCCAAGAACTGCGGATCGGCTATGCCCCCGGCGGCAACTTGCGGCGTCATCTCCTGGGCCAGGGCTACTCCCTGAAGTTGTTGCAGCGCATCGGCCTCGTGAACCCCCAAGGCTACGATACCTTCTACCGGCGCGTGGTCTTCCCCTGCGGCCAGGATGGACACGTTCTTAACCTCTACGGCCGCAGTCTCGGCGCCGCTTTCCCTCATCGCTTCCTCCCGGCTCCAAGGGCGGCCTGTTCGCCTGGGAATCGGTTCGCCAGTTCTTCACCGTGATCTTGGTCGAAGGCCTGTTCGACTTGGCGGTACTCTGGCAAGCGGGCTTTCGCAACACCACCTGCGCCTTCGGCACGCACTTGACGGCTACCCAACTCCGTCAGCTTTCCGACTCGTCGGGTCGCCGGGTTTATCTGGTCTTCGACCAGGATGAAAACCAAGCGGGCCAACGCGCCTCCCAGGCTCTCGCCGGGCGGCTCCAGCAAGCTGGTTTGGCCGTCTCGCTGGTCCAGTTGCCGGCCGGACAGGATCCCAACAGCTATTTCGTTCGCGGCGCCGGTGCCGCCGATTTCATTCTCTGCCTCCAAGGAGCGCAACCCCTATGAAGATTTCCCTGAGCTATCAACCTTCCGTGCCAGCTAGCGCTTCCCCCTACCGCCTGCGCGACGAGAACGGACGAGAACGGGACTGGGCGAATGCCTTTCTCGACGCCCAGCGCCTCCGGCAACTCTCCCTGCGTTCGCTCCGTGCCTACGCCTATGACCTGCTCGACTTCGCCCGCTGGTTCGAACCGCAGCGCCAACCGTTCACCGAGATCACCGAGTCCACGCTCGTCGACTATGTCCGGCATCAACTTGAGCAGCAGCCGAAACCCACCCCCCAAACGGTCAATCATCGTCTGGGCGTGGTGCGTTGTGGGTATCGCTTTTACACCGGCCGGGACATTCCCGCCGGCCAGGTCCACTTCCAGCGTTCCTACCGGACACGATCCCCGCTCGGCTATGGCCGGCCCCGCCGCGCCATCGCCTTCGGTCTCCGCCTCAAACAAGATCGGCGGGTCATCATGCCGCTCTCCGCCGAAGAAGTGGCCAAATTCTGGCAAAGTTTCCACACCTTCCGCGATCTCGCCTTGGTGGGATTGATGCTCCTCGATGGGCTGCGCTCTTGTGAGGTCTTGGCACTTCAACTGGAAGACGTGCAACCCGCCGATGGCCAGATGCGCGTGCTCGGTAAAGGAAGTAAGCAGCGCGTGGTGCCGCTGCCCCCGGAAATCCTGGAAGTGCTCGGAAACTATTTGCGCCTGGAAAGACCGCTGACCAACTCACCCGCTTTGTTCATCTCCTTGAAAGGTCGGCAGCGCGGTCAGCCCGTGACTCCAGCCGGCCTCCGCTCGCTGTTCCGGCATCATCGGGTGCTGAGTCGAGTCCGTCACGCCAACCCTCATCGCCTCCGGCACACCTTTGGGTCCGACATGGTGCGGGCCGGGATGTCGCTGCACGCCCTGCAGCATCTGATGAGACATTCGCAAATTCATACCACCATGCTCTACGTCCAACTCGCCCCCCAGGACGTGTGGCGCGAATACGCCCGCGCCATCCAGAAGCGCACCCGCTTGGGTTCGGGGCAACTCTCATGAACAGGTCCCAGCCCAGCCTCGAAAAGATCTTTGCAGCACACATCCAAACTCTCGCCCTTCCCTTGCGGCCCGGCACGGTCGCTAACTATCGATGCGTCGCGCGACACTTCCTATCCTATCTCCGCACCGCTTTCCCAAAGCTCCACCGGCTCTCGCAACTCCGCCGCGATCCCCATCTCCTTGGCTGGTTCCGTCGGCTGTGCGAACAACAGCCGCCATTGGACAATGCCAGCCGCGCCGCCTACCTGATTCGGCTCCGACGGTTGCTGGCCGATCTGGCCGCCAACGGCTACCCTGTTGCGCCAGACCTGATTCGTCCCGAAGATTTCCCTCCCCAACCCCGCTATCTACCCAAACCTCTCTCCGCGGAAGAGGATCAACGCCTGCAGCAGGAGCTGCGCCGAACGGATGATCTAGCGGCGAATGCGCTGTTGCTCACGCGCGCTACCGGCATCCGCATCGGCGAATGCATCCATCTGCCTCCGGACTGCCTGCGGCAGGTCGGACCCGACCAGTGGGCCCTCCACGTCCCCCTCGGTAAACTGCACACCGAACGCCTGGTTCCCGCCGATCCCGAGGTGCGGCGGATCGTCGCTCGTATCCTCACCCTGCGCGCTTTGGCCCCGCCCACGCTATTAGCGAAATCCGAAGGCCTTCTACCACCGCGTCGCGTTAGTCGCCGCGCCTTGTATTACCATCTCCGTGCGGCGTTACTCCGTGCCGCGAAGCGAGCCCATTGCGCTGGCCAGGTGACGCCGCACCGGATGCGCCATTCGTTTTCTACCGAGATGCTCCGACTCGGTGTCAGCCTCCCGGCCCTGATGCGCCTGCTCGGCCACAAAGATATCCGCATGACCTTGCGCTATGTGCAGGTCACGCAGCAAGACTTGCAGCGCGAATACTACAAGGCCCGCCAGAATGCAGCTCAAGGCCATCGCCTGCCCACACTCTCAGTTCCCAAAGGCATCATCCATGCCGACCTTCCCGGAATCTGCCAAGCGCTGGCGGCTACCCGTCATCTGCTGGAGATGTATCGTCGCCAGCTCCGCGATGAAAAAGCTAAGCGCAAGCTGCAACGGCTGGACAGGCGACTCCTCGCCATCGCTTCACATCTCCAGCCCAGCGCCACAGCCGAAAAATGAGGAAAGATTGGCCGGTCAAGTGCCAGAGTTGTTGAAAATTCGTGTCACCGTTAGTGAAATGATCCTACCTGGCAGGTCAGTGCGGAAGGCGGCCAAAACAAGTGTCGCCCTTAGTAATCCATGATGCTGTGAGTTGGCCGCTTAAAGCGGCCCCATCATCCGCCTTCGGATTCAAACTTTTTCCATAGTCGCATAAAGAGTTCAATCGACCCTGGGCCAAATCCGGCGTAATGATTATTCCAGTAGCCCATGACCTGAATCCGACGCTTGAGCAATTTCCCGATTATTGGAATCCATTCCTGCATCTCGGGTTCACGATTTAGGATAATCCGGTCCCAGCGCGTCGTCTGTTCCTCGATGCCCTTGCGGTCCCCAAGCCAGCGGATGTAAGTAAAGTCAGCCGTCACCGGGTCGCCCATTTCAAAGTACTCATGTGGTCGTGGCATCCATGCGTGGTCCACGAGTGCCAGCGCAACGCCATGTTGCCTTAAGACGGAATACAGCTTCTCAGACAACCAGCCCTTATTCCTGACTTCCACCGTCTATTTGTATCCCTTCGGTAAAGTTTTGAGAAATGGCACAAGCCTTTCGATGAAGAAGCCGACTCCGCGAAATGCCTTCTTGTTGAAATAGGGGAACTGCAACAATAGCGGCCCTAGCTTGTCGCCGAGCAAATCCATTACCCCCAGGAAGGCTTTCAGATCGCTCTCGGTATCCATCAACACTTTCTGATGCGTCACGACCTGCGGGACCTTCGCGGCAAAGATGAATCCCTTCGGGGTGCGGTCACGCCACTGCTCAACTGTCTTCGCCACGGGGATTCGATAGAACGTGGTGTCAATCTCTACGGTTGGGAACCGCTGGGCATAGTACGGTAGGAAATCTGCTGCTTGTGATCCAGCCGGGTAGAAACTCCCCACCCAGCCATCCCCGGTCCAACTGGAGGTTCCGAGGAGCAATTGGTTGCTACTGGTGGGACCCAGCGCCGCAAAAAGTCCTAGTTGAGATTGGCTTCGTGGCATGGCCCTTGTTAGAGTTCGACTCCTTACCCATTATACCTCTCATTACAATCCTTGCTCCCGCCCCTCCGTCACAGATGATCGCCCTCCCCGGGCTTCCACTTTCCCCGGTTCTTAGCCGAATATACCTTCGAAAACCGCCAATTCTGGTTTAGTGGAATCACATTTCCTCGAAGGTGAGTCAGGGGTTGCACTTCCTCCGCCGTGATTCCTTAGCAATCGCCATGGCCGGCGTGGAATCAACAGCTAGGAGCCTGTCGGAGATAGAAGTTCTTCGACGAAGAATCAACGACTTACAAGCATTGTAAAGTCGCTAAGTTGTTGATTCTACATACAGCAAAATCTATCTCCGACAGGCTCCTAGTACTCTACTGGCAGGTGCCGCTCTCGGTGCGATGTCAAGTCATTGGCCCACAGCCGTGATATGCTATATGCAATTAACTCGACTAGGTGATCACCGCTTAATGAGCGATCCACAAGAAACCTTCCGCTCAATTTTAGAGAGATACCGAACCGGTCGGTACGAGGCATCTCGCACTATCGACCTGCTGGAGGGTTTATATGCACAAATGGACCCAAAGGGGAAAAAGTGGCTTCTCAACTCCTTATGGGAAGAACTGTTGGACGACTTTCAGAAAGCCATCAAAGGGGAGAATGTCCTAAATTGGATTTTTGGTATCCCTTCGGTAAGCCTGCTTAACTCAAGTATGCCGTCGTGGTAGCGTCGGTCTCATGCCCAGCGGGGGCAAGGAGGATCGACGATGGCCAAGACGGAAATTCCCAATAACATGCGGAAGGTTTATCAGCGTTTCCAGCGGTGGCGGAGATCGCACACCGGCCGCTTGCCGATTCCAGAGCCTTTGTGGGCCGCGGCGGCGGAACTGGCTCGGGAGCATGGAGTTTTCCCCACCGCGAAGGCGTTGCACTTGGAATATGGGAAGCTGAAGCAGCAGGTGGAAGCGGCGGATCCGGTGGCGAAGAGACCGGTAGCGAAGGCACCGGTGGCCCTTCGACAAGCGCAGGGTGGTAAGCGCCGTCGAACCCCGGTCCCGCGTCGCGCACGGTCCGCACCGGCGGCATTTGTGGAACTGATCGCCCCGCGACCCGGCGGTTCCCCCGAATGCCTGGTGGAGCTGGAGGGACCGCGCGGCCGGATGAGGATGCAGTTCAAGGGAATGGCGACGGCGGAATTGGTGGCGCTGAGCCGGGCGTTGTGGAGCGGCGAGGCATGATCCAGGTCAGCCCGCAGACCCGCATCCTGGTGGCGGTGGAGGCGGTCGATTTCCGCAATGGGATTGATGGCTTGGCGCGGGTGTGCCAGGAGCAGTTGCAGGCGGACCCTTTTTCGGGTCGGCTGTTCGTGTTCCGCAACCGTCGGCGCACGGCGCTGAAGATCTTGGCCCATGACGGCAGGGGATTCTGGTTGTGCCAGAAGCGGCTCTCGCGCGGGCGCTTCGGTTTCTGGCCGATGAGCGCAACGGCGATGACGAAAGCCCTGGAGGCGCACGAACTCTACGTGCTGCTGGCGGGCGGGGATCCCACCTCGGCACAGGCGGCTCCCGTCTGGCGGCAGGTAAGCGCCCCCGGCTGAGAAAAAATGGCGTTGGGGCCTTGCGTTCTAATTCCGTCTCTGCTAGGCTGCGGGACATGGAAGGTGAGTTTCGCTACCGGGGCCGGGTGATCACCGTGACGGAAGTGGAATTTATCCGGCAGTTGATCGCCGAACATCCCCAGGCCAACCGGCGGCAGCTTTCGCTGCGGCTGTGCGAAGCGTGGGGGTGGAAGCAGGCCAACGGCGCACTCCGCGACATGGTCTGCCGAGGACTGCTGCTGGAACTTGAGCGGGCTGGGCGCCTGGAGTTGCCGCCCGCGCGCCATGTGCACCGTAACCCCCTCGTCCGGCGCGCGACGGACGGGGGGAAAGCCCTGGCCCCGCTCCTGCTGGACACCACTCTCCTGGAGACCTCGCTGCGGGCGATCCGGCCGTTGGAGTTTCAGCAAGTACGGCGCACGCCGGAAGAGCCGCTCTTTAACTACCTCATCGCCCAGTATCATCCGCTCGGCTACGCGCGGCCGGTAGGCGAGCACCTCAAGTACCTGGTGTACGCCACGGGTCGCCCGATCGCCTGCCTGGCGTGGTCCTCGGCCCCGCGGCATCTGGGCGCCCGCAACCGTTTCATCGGCTGGGCCGCCGAGGTGCGGCGCCGTAATCTCCGTTTTCTCGCCTACAATCCGCGCTATCTCATTTTGCCTTGGGTCCGCGTCCCGCATCTGGCGTCGCACGTTCTGGGTCAGATGGCGCGAAGAATCGGGGGCGACTGGGAGCACAGCTACGGGCACCCGATCTATTTTCTCGAGACCTTCGTCGATCCCGAACGCTATCGCGGCACCTGTTATCGCGCGGCGAACTGGGTAGTGATGGGGCGCACGACGGGGCGGGGTAAGAACTGTCCGAACAAGCGACCGAACCGGTCGATCAAAGAAGTGCTGGGGTATCCGCTCACGCCGCATTTTCGCGAATTGCTGGCGGAGGTGTAGGATGAAGCCGGGACGCGAGGTGATCGAGGTGAACCTGCCAGAGTGGCAAGCGCTGCTGGAGCGGGCGCGCCAGGAACCCCTGGACGAGGAGGGTTATGAGAAGCTCCAGGCCGCGCTGCGCGCCTTCCGTCTTTTGACCGACTTGATTGGCGAGAAGGATACGACGATCAGCCGGCTACGCGCCGTGTTGGGGAAACCGAGCACGGAGAAGACGAGCAAAGTTCTGGAGCAGGCGGGGCTGGAGCTCCCGGCGAAAAGTCATCCCTCTCCCGGCGGGAAGGGGAGCTCGAGCGCGAAGGCGAAACCCGGCCATGGACGGAACGGGGCGGCAGCGTATCAAGGTGCCGAGCGAATCAAAATCCCGCACGCTTCCATGAAGCCAGGGGATCACTGTCCGGAATGTTTGAAGGGGAAGGTTTACGTACGCAAGGAGCCCGCCTTGAGAATTCGGGTGGTGGGCCAAGCGCCGCTGGCGGCCACCGTTTACGAGTTGGAGAGCCTGCGCTGTAATCTGTGCGGAGAGGTTTTTGAGGCCGCCGCGCCGGAGGGCGTGGGGGAGAAGAAATACGACGAGAGCGCGGCGGCGATGATCGGGCTGCTGAAGTATGGCAGTGGCGTTCCGTTCTACCGGCTGGCGGGTCTGGAGGCGAGTCTGGGGATTCCGCTGCCGCCTTCGACGCAGTGGGAGATCATTGCGGAAACGGCGGAGGTGATCCAGCCGGCTTTCGACGAGTTGATCCGCCAGGCGGCCCAAGGCGAGGTGCTCTACAACGACGATACGGCGATGAAGATTCTGGCGCTGGCCCGGGCCAGCCCGCACTCGGCCGGGGGGGAAGAAGAACCGTCGCGCTCGCGGGAGCGCACGGGGCTGTTCACTTCCGGGATTGTCTCCACCTGGCAGGGGCGGCGGATGGCGCTATTTTTCACCGGCCGGAGGCATGCGGGAGAGAATCTCGCCCAGGTGTTGGCGCAACGGGCCGCCGGGCTGGCTCCGCCCATCCAGATGTGCGACGCGTTGTCCCGCAACTTCCCCAAGCTGCCAAAGCCCCTGGAAATCATGGTGGGGAACTGTAACGCGCATTCCCGGCGCCGTTACGTCGACGTCCTGCCCAACTTTCCCGAGCCGTGCCGTTATGTGTTGGAAAGCCTGGGCAAGGTCTATGGCTATGACGCCCAGGCGGAGGAACGGAGTCTGTCGCCGGAGGAACGGCTACGCTTTCACCAGGAGCACAGTGGCCCGATCATGGACGAACTGCACGCCTGGCTCCGCGCTCAGATCGAGGAGAAGAAAGTCGAACCGAACTCCGGGCTGGGATCAGCGATCACTTACAGTCTGAAACATTGGTCACGGCTAACCCTCTTCCTCCATCAAGCCGGCGCTCCGCTGGACAACAATATCTGCGAACGGGCCTTAAAGATGGCGATTCGCCATCGAAAGAATTCGCTGTTCTACAAGACCGAGAACGGTGCGGAAGTGGGCGATCTGTTCATGAGTCTCATCCCCACCGGTGATTTGAACGACGCCAATCCTTTTGACTATCTCATTGAATTGCAGAAACACGCCGCCGCACTGGCCCAGAACCCGGCAGCGTGGATGCCTTGGAATTACCGCGAGACGCTGGGGCGGGCTGGCGCCGGAGGGGATTCCACGTAGGCCCCCACCTGAAGTAGAATGCCTCCCACCTGGCCGGAAACGATAAATTCTGGCCGGAATGATTCACCCATTCAAAATGAGCCAAAAACGTGTCATTTCGGGATCCAAATCCGGCGGGGTTTTTGGCCATCCCTCTGGACGAACCAGAACTTATCCTCCGCGTGGGTCTTAGCCGAGAAGGTCTCGGATCGTCGAGATCAACTGTTCCGAATCTACCGGCTTGGCGAGAGCGGTATTCGCCCCCACCAGCTTCGCCACATTCAGGAAACCACCACCAAAGGCTCCCGACGCTGCGATGATCTTCCGCCTGCCACAGAGCGCTATGCCGCGTCCGGCGACCGGGATCATTTCAGAGAGATTTCCACAGGACGAAACACGCTGGGCAAGACTCTGGCAACCGGGGACAAATGGCAGTGAAGAGACTCACCGGAGTAGCGGGGCGCAGGGAGGATTTGAGGACGATGCTGGGGATGCTAAAGCGTCATGAAGTCAAGATATTGCTGAAGGCCGGTCACTCGAAGACCGATGTGGCGCGTTTGACAGGAGTTTCCTTTCATTCAGTAAGCCGCATGGCCGAGGAAGCTCCGGTCGACCATCTCGATGACGCTGCCGAGCGAATGAAGCGGCGGATCGGCAGGCCGAGCCTGATGGAGGATTTCCGGAAAAGGGTCGTCGAAATTCTGCAAGAGAAGGCCGACCTGCCGTCGCTAGAGGTCTTGCGGCGAGTGCGGGAGGCGGGCTACCAGGGGGGCAAGAGCATGCTTTACGCCCTGGTGGCCTCCTTGCGGCCAAAGCAGGTTAAGCCCCTGGTTGGTCTCGAGGGTCTGCCGGGAGATTCTTGTGTGCACGCCTTCGGGCAGGTGGACGTCGAGTTTATGGATGGTTCGTGGCCTGACGCGATCCGACAAGGAGTGTTTGACTGGATGCGTGCGCTGCTGCAGGGAGCACTGCATCGTGCGGCGCTGGCGAAGGAACTGGGACACGTGGCTGAGCTCGATCGACTCCTCATGGGTATGCACGAAGGAAGGCTCTCGCACCGAAACAAAGCAATGGCCATTCTCGCCCGTGAGCGGGGCATTAGCCAGTCTCACGCCAGTTCGTTTCTCCACGTCTCCCCAACAACTGTGTCTAGGTACTGGAAAGCTTATCGGCGGGGTGGTACGGCGGCCCTTTTCGCCAGAAAAGTTAGCCACCCGCCGAAGTCCAAGGATGAGGGGATCAAACAAGCAGTCTTTGCACTACTGCATACACCGCCCATGGCACACGGGATCAATCGATCAACTTGGAGGCTCACCGATTTACAAAGTGTTCTGCATGACCGGGGACTAGAGCTGTCCAAAGATGTGATTCCCGTCATCATCAAGGAAGCAGGTTACAAATGGCGCAAAGCACGCCTTGTGCTTACCAGCAAGGACCCCCAGTACAAGGCAAAGATCGAAGCCATCAAGACGATCCTTTCGGAGCTGAAAAGTGACGAAGCCTTCTTCTCGATCGACGAATTCGGTCCGTTTGCGGTGAAGGAAACAGGAGGGCGGAAGCGAGTCGCGCCAGAGGAGAGCTACACGGTGCCGCAATGGCAGAAGTCGAAGGGCCACTTGATAGTCACCGCTGCACTGGAATTATCCCGTAACCAAGTGACGCACTTCTACTCAGAGAAGAAGAACACACGGGAGATGATCAAAATGATGGACCTGTTGCGCACCCAATATCGGGACTGCAAAATCATCTATCTGTCCTGGGACGCAGCCTCGTGGCACATTTCCAAGGAGCTCTTCTCAAAGATCAAGGAGAGGAATGAGGAAGCGCCAACCCATGGTTACCCAATTGTAAAAACTGCCCCACTGCCCGCCGGGGCACAATTTCTCAACGTCATCGAGTCGGTTTTCAGCGGTATGGCACGAGCGATCATCCACAATAGCGATTACCATTCGCTCGATGCTGCCAAAGCGGCTATCGACCGGCATTTCAAGAACAGGAATGAGCATTTTCGGGAACATCCCAAGCGAGCCGGCCGAAAGATTTGGGGTGCGGAACGGGTTGAGAGCGAGTTCCAGGAAAGCAACAATTGCAAGGACCCCCTCTACCGATAAATAAATTGGACAGCCTTGCCGAAAGCACACGATTTTTGCAGTCACAATCCCGCTTTGGGTGAAGTTAGGCGATACCGCATGCTTGACAAAGAGCATGCTTGAGCTATTACCTTCGCAGGACAATAGGGCTGGTAAGGCGTGGGCGACGCACATATCTGGTCAGTTGTGTCACGCGCTGCGCCACCATTTGGATCGTTTTGCTGAGCCGTCCATAGCTGCCATCCAAGCATATATCGGCGACTTGAAATTCGGGGCAAATACCCAGCTTGATGACTACCAACTCGACCCTGAGCTGGACAGAGCGCTCAAACGCATAAATCAGATTATCGACGATAGCCAGTTCGAATCTGTCGAGACGAGCCTGTTGGCGGCGCGGAATGCACAGCAATCGAGCATCAAAGAAGGGCAACCGGTTTCGAAACATGATGCTCCGATTGGACGCCAAGGGCCTCGTTATGCCGTGGCAATATCGCCAGATACACTCCCACTTCCGAAGAAACAGTTACGGGATGTTGTAATCCATACCAATACAGGTATCTTCGGAAATGACGTGGCCCTAGAGAAATTCCCACCTGTCAGCAAACCTGTGCGACTGTCCGATCAAATATGGATAGGACCTATTGAAGCAGACATAGCCAAGGCCGTCATGGATAGCTGCGAAACCAAGGGTCTCGGAATCATCGCTCCTATCAGGCAGTTTGCCCAACTGTATTCGTTTATCAGAGAACTGCCAGCAAACTCGGACATATACGAATGGGATTCCGACAATCAATTGACAACTTCGATTGCGCTCTCCCGACTTATCCACCCAACCTCTGTTGGTTTAGCGTATGCAGCCAGGATTGCATACGGCCCCAATGGATTGACAATGGTTCACCCAGCGCAAATCCGGGGCATCGGTATAAATGCATTCATGTCCTCTAGTCGGACGCGCGACTGGATCACTGAGCATGAAGCTGAGCGGTTAGGTAAGCTCCTGTCCCCTTATCCGTCGAGCTTGCCACAGCGCATCCTGAACGCCCTTTGGTACCACGAGTATGCAGCAAGAACGTATTATCTCGATCACCGGTGGACCTTTGTTTGTACCGCTCTGGAAGCACTCATTCACACTGATAGAGGTGGGAGCACGATGCAATTTAAGAAACGAGTTTCCAAACTGGCATCTGAACTCGGGGTGACCTTGTCCGAAAACGAGGCGGACAGGGCCTACGACCTCCGATCTGGGCTAGCCCACGGCACATCGTTTCTGTCAACTTCAACAAGTCGAGGTGCGACTTCCGACCAGATAGATTGGTATGATCGCCTCGAAGACACTCTGCGGTTGGCCATCCTACGGGCAATGCAGGACAGGAGGTTCGCGGACGTCTTCATGGATGACGATCAAATCCGAGTGAAATGGGTGATTTGAGACGTCAATGATGATGAGGACGCCCTGATGCTGCCGATCCAGTTGAATTTTCGAACTTCCGCCCTTGCCCTATATAATCAAACAACATCGGCCCTCCAACGCAAGGGGCCCAGCTCTATGGGCAGTGCTTTTACCAGTTCAAGGAATCCCTCAAGATCATTGGAAATGTTCTTATATACATAGGGTGCCAGCAGGCTAGGCACCGGAGAAGCGTCTGTATAGCGGAGAGTGATGATCGCAAATTTCTTTTCTTTGTTGCGTTTTTGGAGAATGGCGTATTCGACCTCGGTCGCCAGATATCTCTCATCCTTAAAGTTGGCCGTGATGAAGAAGACTGCTGCACAAGACTCCTCAAATCCTCGCAGGAGCTCACGCTCGAGATTTGAACCTGCTGGCATATTTGGTTCATCGAGCCACGGTTCAAACCCGATGGCCTTTAAAGCTTGGTAGTAACGATGAACGAGAGGCTTGTCTATCGACTTATGGCTTAAAAAGATCTTTACTTCCGTGGAGGCAGGGATCCTGTTTAGGGGAACTGCTTGAACTGCGCGCGTCTCTGGCGTTGCCAAATCGGCAGCTCTACCTATTCGGTATGTGAGGTCTTCAACAAACGGCCGGACAATCAGTGTGCGGAATAGCTCTATTTGCGCGTTCATTTCTCCTTTCTCGTGAGCTATTCCCAAACTAATGATGTGATTTTGGTCCTCCTGGGCAGACTTCATGAGACAGTAACGGAGGGCAAATTCCGCATCGCGGTCCGGAGGGAACGACAATCTGGGCGGGTAGTCTGTCGCGGCGTCGCACCATGCCTTCACATCGTAACTGCACTTCGACTCAAGAGGATCCAGGACACTTCGAACAAGAGGATTAGTCTTGCAAAACTCAAGGAATCGTTGGGAATGGTGGTCAAATGTGTCCACGTCCTCATGGAGCAAATTGTCTCGGCGGCTCTTGAATGATTGAAGAGACTCCACAACCTCTTCCCTTGGAAATCGCATACAATCGCCCTCGTCTTCCAACCTAGATAATCATCACTTCACATCCGCAGAACGTGCAGTTGCGCACGCCGGTCCAGCCTTCCGAGATCTTGACCTTCTTGCCACAACAGAGGAACGTGACTATCTTGAAATCCGGAGGTTCAGGTCCATGGATCGGTCGTACTGGCATGGCAATTCGGGAGCGCATAAATTCAACCGAAATCTGGAAAAGTCCGCCAGATTGCCTTGCACCGCCGACTGTTTCTTCGAGGGCGGAGGCCAATTCGTTCAGCCGAGGGATCGCCAACTCACGGTATACAAACCGTTTCAAGTATGTCACAGTTTCATCGGTGTGCATCTCAACGGTCTGATCCTCATACGTGCAGTATGGACAATGAATGCGAGTTGGTTTAGCTTGGTCTCGGTTCTTCGGTTCGAGGTTGTAGCCCATCCGCTGACAGTATGAACCGAGCGCCCATTGCAGATCGGTTGGGTCAATCAGAACCTTAAAGTCGCGGCCACAGGAAGGGCACGTAAGGCGGAAAAACTGGTCTCGATCTGTGCTGACCACAACGCCGAAACTAGTAAATTCGTCTTCCGAGTTTTCCGGTTCCATATAATCGTCCGCCGATTTCCCCTAATCCGATATCGTCGATGCCATCTGCTTGCCGTGCGGTCGCGTTTAACTATTGCCGGATATAATCTGCTGCCGAAGCACATGGCGCGGATTTGGGAGCACAGCGCACTACTCCTCGGCTCTAAACACGACAAACGTCCAGATGTTTTTCATACGCACGATTACAAAGCGGCGGAGCAGTCCCCCTCAAAACCCGATGATTTCACGCCTGCGCCCCGTCCCGCGCGCCAACTGGTCAGGCGGCTTACCAGTGACGAGGACGGGGGCGTGGAAATCGGGGCGCATCCACGCCGGCTGCTTCTGCGACGCGGGCGAAGGTTTCAATTACCTGGGCACGAGTCCCATCCATCCATTCCGCGACCGTCTGAGCATGGATACAATACCAGGTTCGTCCGTCCGCTTGCGAACTTACGTGAATCTCTTTCAAGCGAATGGCACTGTCGTAACGGGAACGAATCGCGCGTAGCAGATCGACGATCACACCCATCTGTTCACGCCACTCGGTATTGTGGAGAAAGGCCTTGCCCTCACCTTTAACGAGAACACCGCCATCGCGGGACCGGAGGCAGCCCGTGTTAATCGCCGTAATCGTGTCTTCGATTGCTTTGTCGAAAGCCTCCATAGAACCCTCTTCCATGAAGGGATCTTGAAACGCCGGCCGGTCAAAGCATTGGGCATAGAAGCGGATTATGTCGCTGTCCGATACGGCGGAGAGGTCCTCGGAGCTTGGACTGTCGATCGCGAGTCGGGCCGCCTCCTCAGACAACTTCTTCCATTGTTGAAGCAGGTCGACTGTATACCTCTTCGAGTCGTTGTCAATGAGCTTCGCGCAGTTTTGACATAGCCAAATCGCATTTTCGGCGGACTTGCGATCGGCGGTGCCAAGGCTAGGGTCATAGCGCGGGCCGCCGCGCGAGGCCGCCGTGACGTGTGCTGCGACTCCAACATTCAGTGCTTTCGTCAGATCCTGTTGCGGTCCACTAGTGGGCTGTCGGCAGTTGGGGTTGGAGCAACGCATTCCAACTCGGAGTGCCAAAACATCTTTGACTTCGGCAGGAAAATCATCGCGTCCCATTTGATCCTCCATAACCTACATCGAGTAAAGATTTGGCATTCTAATCGGTTCTTTCCGTTTCCGACCCCTCCTCACCGTAAGGCCAACATTGATTTTCGACTAACACTCTGCGGAGGTCACGGAAGAGCGTGCGGTGATATACATCCGCGCATAATTAAAGGGACATAGGTTGCCCCTGGATGGCATACTTCTCGCAGGAGGAGTAGCCATGCTTCCTCGCCTGCTGCGGTTGCATCCTTTGACCTATCGCCGGTTGATCCGATTGAGTAAGGAGGCGGAGCAGGAAGGTGCGTACCGCGTGGCGAAATGCCTGCAGGCCGTGGTCCTGAATTCCGAAGGCCGGACCAGCGGCGATCTGGCCAGAATTCTGAAGGCGCCGCACTCCAAGGTGTCCGCGTGGTTGGCTCGTTATCAGGCGCAAGGCGTCGAGGGCCTCCTGGAAGGTTACCGCTGCGGACGGCCCGCGCGCTTGAGCGAGGCACAGCACCGCCGCCTCGGCGACATCCTCGATAGCGGCCCGGTGGCTTATGGGTTGGACACCGGGATCTGGACTTCGCCGATGATCGCCTGGGTGGTGGAGGAAGAGTTCGGCGTCGTCTACCATCCCGGGCACGTGCGCAAGTTGCTTCATGACTTGGGTTTCTCCGTGCAGCGACCCCGCCGGGTGCTGGCCCGTGCCGACCGCCGCCAGCAGGACCGCTGGCATCGCTACCTTTATCCCCGCCTTAAAAAAAAGCCCGCAGCGAGAATCGGGCGCTGATTTTTACCGACGAAGCCAGTTTCCGGCAGGACTCCACCCTGCACGCTACCTGGAGCCGGCTCGGCCATCCGCCCGAGATCCCCGTCAGCGGAGAACGTAAGAGCGTGAAGATCCTGGGCGCTATCGAGCTCTGGAGTGCCCGCTTCCACTATGGCCAAGCCACTGTCTTCAATGCTTCCACCCATTTGGGCTTCCTGCATCGCCTGGCCCCTCATTATCGCCGCCGCGGTGCCATTCTCATTCAAGACAACGCCTCCTATCATAAGGACTCCGAGGTCTGGAACTGGTTCAAGTCCAACCGCCACTGGCTGGAAGTCCACCAACTCCCGCCCTACTCGCCCGAGCTCAATCCCACCGAGCGGCTGTGGCAATACACCCGTAAAACTGGAACGCATGATCGCTACTTCGCCAGCCAAGGCGAACTGCTCGCCACTTTGACCCGGGTCTTCGGGGAGATGCAATCCTACCCTGAGCTGATCCGACCCAGGCTGCTACCTTTTTGTTAGCCATCATGTCCCTTTAATTATGCGCGGATGTATAGCGCTCCGATTCGGGATCGCTTGTCACTGTAGTATGAAAATTTGGGGTGCCAGTAATATCAATATGGAGCTGTTTGCCGCGGCGCTTCGCCCACACTCCGATGCCGAGTACAACTGCCTTGCCTTCGCCCCGCTTGAATGTACGCACATCGCCAGGCTTCATAGCTCCTCCATCATTTACCGAAAGCAGACATGCGAAATTGAATGGTATCTTACCACTCGTACGGGGTGACGGAAAACCGTGTCCTTACGGCAAGGCTGCGTGACTTGAGCTGAGGGAAGTTGCTAAGGTCTGTCCATTGCCCCACGGGGCGAGGAGGACAGACGATGGCCGGCGAGGTTCCTGTTATTCCCCCTGACATGCGGAAGGTTTACCTGCGTCTCAAGCGGTGGCGGAGTTCGCACGCCCGCCGCGTGCCAATTCCGGAGTCTTTGTGGACGGCGGCGGGAGAACTGGCCCGCGCGCATGGGATTAATCCCACCGCGAAAGCTCTGCACCTGGAGTATGGCAAGCTCAAGCAGCGGGCGGAAGCTGCGGCGCCGACAGTGAAGAGGCGCAAGGTGAAGGCCCTGGCAGAGGGCCCGCGCCGTGCACGGCGACACGCACGGCGCACCGCACCGCCGACGTTTGTGGAACTGATGGCACCGCCTCGCGGTAGTTTTCCGGGAGCCGTGGCGGAGATGGAAGGGCCGCGGGGCCGGATGCGCATCGAGCTCAAGGGTGTCGCCACGGCAGAACTGGTGGCGCTGATCCGGGCGCTGTGGGACGGCGAGGCATGATCCAGGTCACCCCGCAGACCCGCATCCTGGTGGCAGTGGAAGCGGTGGATTTCCGCAACGGGATTGATGGCTTAGCGCGGGTGTGCCAGGAGCAGTTGCAGGCGGACCCTTTTTCGGGTCGGCTGTTCGTGTTCCGCAACCGTCGGCGCACGGCGCTGAAGATATTGGCCTACGACGGTAGAGGATTCTGGTTGTGCCAGAAGCGGCTCTCGCGCGGGCGCTTCGGTTTCTGGCCGGTGAGCCCGACGGGGGTGACGAAAGCCCTGGAGGCGCACGAACTCTACGTGCTGCTGG
>Ga0116111_1000138_pt1 | contig 64620 bp, 51 predicted proteins | sample June2015DPH_8_10_FD_89720 | JGI IMG/M metagenome (GOLD analysis project Ga0116111, IMG submission 89720) | Peatland microbial communities from SPRUCE experiment site at the Marcell Experimental Forest, Minnesota, USA - June2015DPH_8_100 | ecosystem: Environmental > Terrestrial > Soil > Wetlands... | reverse complement strand
CGCCGCCCACCACGTGTCGCCCAATAGGAAGAATGGCGTGCCGTCGGCGTGCTCCAGGGCATGTTGGTTTGCGGTGGCGCGCAGGAAGCCGCGGCGGCAGATATTTTCGGCTTGCTCCGCCTCGGACCAGGCCTCCGCGGTGAAGCTCCCCTTCTTGCCGTTCAAGCCCGCATCGGCCGTGTTCGAGCCGCTGGCCCACGTCCACTCTCCCGGAGCCGTCGCCAGGACGCGCACGCGAAAGGTGCTCGCTCCGTCCCAGAAGCCGTAGATGCGCTTGGCAAACCCCGGCCCTTTCAGGTCCACCCACACATCCACATCAAGGTATGGGTTCCCGAACTTCTGCTGCGCGGTCAGCGTGACTTCCCGCTTTTCCCAAACGTGGGTCGCGGTCTGGGCGTGGAGCTCGACCGAACAGAGCGTAAGGCAGGCGATCGCGAGGATGAATCGCAACATAATACTGATAGAGTAACGCCGGGCTGTGGGACCAACGGCGAGCGCGGGCGGATCGGCGGGCATTCGCGGGGGTACCCGGTTGTTTCCGGACGCGCCATCGGAGACAATGCCGCTTCCAATGGAAATGGGGGGCACATTTTATGTCCAAGCGCATTCTGTTTCCGATGCTGTTTTTCACTGGTGTCGCGGTGGCCCAGGTTCAGTCCGTCAGCGCTACGATTGATGCCGGTAAGACCCGCGCGCCGATATCGGAATACGTCTACGGCCAGTTCATCGAGCACATCGCCGGTACCATCAATAGTGGCATATGGGCCGAAATGCTCGACGACCGGAAGTTCTACTATCCGGTGACGTCGCAGCCGCCGGCGCCCGGCCCGGCGCAGGGGAGGCGCGGGCCTTTGCGGCGTTGGACCCCGATCGGTCCGGATGATGCCGTCGTCATGGATAGGAAGCGTCCGTATGCCGGCGATCTTGCGCCGCTGGTGAAATTGAACGGCGCCGAAGCGCGCGGAATCCAGCAGGCGGGATTATCCGTGCGCAAAGGAAAGGGCTACGCGGGCCGCGTGGTTCTGGCGGGCGACGCGGGCGCCAAGGTGGCGGTCAGCCTGGTGTGGGGAATGAACCCGAACGAACGTCAGCTTGTGGCTACGGGAAAACTCGGCACGGCGTATGCCAGGTTTCCGCTGAGCTTCCAGGCGCAGGCGGATAGCGATAATGCGCGTTTGGAGATTGCCGGAACCGGCGTGGGCACTTTTCACATCGGCGCCGTTTCGTTGATGCCCGCGGACCATGACCACGGTTTCCGCCGGGAAGTGATCGCGGCGCTCAAGCAACTCCGTTCGGGCGTTTATCGTTTTCCCGGTGGAAACTTTGTTTCCGCTCACGAATGGCGCGACGCCATAGGCGACCCGGACCAACGTCCGCCGAGAATGGACCCCGCGTGGAATGCGGTGCAGCCGAACGATGTCGGCACGGATGAATTCATGACCCTGTGCCGCCTGCTTGACGTAGAGCCGTATATCACGGTCAATGCCGGCTTCGGCGACGCCCGGTCCGCGGCCGATTACGTCGAGTACGCGAACGGGCCGGCCTCAACACCCATGGGCCGTTTGCGCGCGGCCAATGGCCATCCGCAACCGTATGGCGTCAAGTTCTGGGGCATCGGCAACGAGATGTGGGGCGAGTGGTCGTTCGGTGTGATGCCGCTCGCGCAGTTCGAACTCAAACACAATCTGTTCGCCCAAGCGATGCGGCGGGTGGATCCTGCCATCAAGCTGATCGCGAGCGGGGCCATGCCCGACGCCATGACCGGGTCCAAGCAGGCAAAGCGCATCAGCGGCAAAATAGTTCCCGATTACCTTTCGCCGGCGGATTGGAGTGGCGGGTTGCTGTCGCACTGCCTGGAATACACCGATCTGATTAGCGAGCATTTCTATTCGTACAGCAACCAGCGTTTCGATATCGGGAAGGGTGAGCGGGTGAGCGTGGACGCGGGCACGCCCCTGCTGGAATGGGAGCGTGCGCCCGCCACCCAGGTTCGCGTGAAGTACGAGCATTATCAGGAATACCTCGCGCGTATCCCCGGGCTTGCGGCCAAGCCGGTGCCCATCAGCCTCGACGAATGGGCCTACACCGGCGTTCCCGCGAACTCGTACAAGGTGGTGCCCGCTTATGCGTGGGCGTTCCACGAGATGTTCCGGCATTCGGACCTTTACCAGATGGCGGGCTTCACCTTCGCCACATCCCTTCTGAGCGCGAACCGCACCGAGGCGGTGTTGAATCCGGCGGGCCTGATGTTCAAACTCTACCGCGATCACTTCGGCACGATCCCTGTGGAGGTGACCGGCAATTCCCCACAGCCGGCGCCCAAGTATCCCGCGGGCGGCGACCAGCCGAGAGTGAACCCGGGGAGTGATACTTTTCCACTGGACGTAGCCGCGGCGCTCAGCGCCGACCGCAGAATCCTCACGCTGGCCGTGGTGAATCCGGCGGAAGCCGAACAGCAACTGCGCCTCTCCTTCCGCGGCGTGGAACTCTCGGGCAAAGGACGGTTGTGGCGCATGGCGCCTCCAAGCATCGACGCGAGCATCGTGGTGGGGCAGAAACCCGGAGTGGCAGTGGAGGAACAAGTGCTGGAAGAGCTGCCAGGCACTGTGAAGATAGCTCCCATTAGCGTGAACATTTACGAGTTTCCGGCGAAGTAAAGCGCGGAAGCGATCGGCGGCGGCACGCGCAGGAGCCGGCGCGCTTATCGCGCAGTTCGTCTGCGGGGCACAGGGCGTATGATCCTCTCAGAGCAGCCGAATATGCCCACGGAAGGGAATGCACGGCGATAGCAGCCCATTAGGAACCCGGCTTGGCGCTCCCGAAACGATCTGGGACGCGTGTCGCAATGCCTGCCTCCTTTAGGTGAACCGCATTGGGGCCGGGAAGAGCCTTCAGCGCGCGCTGAAGCGGTACACCGTTGTCGATCGAAACTCCGCGCCGGGCCGAAGCACGGTGGTGGGGAAATCGGGACGGTTCGGCGAATCGGGAAAATGACCGGTTTCCATGCAGAAAGCCGAGCGCGGCGGATACAGGTGCCCGCCTTTGCCGCGGTCTTGGCCGTCCAGGTTTTGGCCGGTGTAGAACTGCATGCCAGGCTCGGTAGTGAGCACTTCCATGATGCGGCCGGACTCCGGTTCCAAAATCCGCGCGGCGAACCCCAGCTTTCCCGCCGCGTGGTTCAGCACGTAGTTGTGATCGTACCCCTTGGCAATGCGAAGCTGCTCGTCAGCCGCGTCGATGCGCGCGCCGATGACCGTGGGCTTGCGGAAATCGAACGGCGTGCCGGCAACCGGCCGGAGTTCGCCGGTGGGGATCAGGCCGGCATCCACCGGCGTGAACCGATCGGCGTCGATCGTCACCACATGGCGCAGCACGTCGCCTGAGCCCTCGCCCGCCAGGTTGAAGAACGAGTGGTTCGTCAGGTTGACCACGGTTGGCTTGTCGGTCGAAGCGGAGTAGTCGATGCGCAGTTCGTTGGAATCCGTGAGGGTGTACCGGACGGTCACGGTGAGGTTGCCCGGGTAGCCCTCTTCACCGTCGCGGCTGAGATAGGTGAACTCGACCGCGGGCGGCGGGCCGGCGATGGCGCGACCCTTCCAGACCACTTTGTGGAACGCGCGGACGCCGCCGTGAAGCGAGTTTTCGCCGTTGTTGCGGGCCAGCGTGTACGCGTGGCCGTCGAGTGTGAAGGCGCCGCGCGCGATGCGGTTGGCATACCGTCCCACGGTGGCTCCGAAATACCGTTTGGTGTTGAGGTAGGCGTCGAAGGTATCAAAGCCGAGAACGATATCCGCGAATGCGCCGCGCCGGCCGGGAGTCTTGAGGGATACCAGGATGGCGCCGAAATTGGTGACCTTCGCCTCCACGCCCCTGGCGTTGGCGAGGGTGTAGAGGCAAATGGGATCGCCGCCGGGCGCATCGCCCCAGTGAACGGCGGCCGGCGGATTCGCCGCGCCAGCCATGCCCAGCAGCGCGGCCGCGAGCGCACCGCATCGCAGCAAGGGAGTCATAAAGGCATGATATCGGGACGGGAAAGGACGCGGGGCGGACCAGACCGCCCGCCCCGCAAAGGGACTTCTAGAACATGAACTTCAGTGCGAACTGGAGCACGCGCGGATCGTACGCGGCGGTGATCCTGCCAAAAGTGCCGGAGGAAACCGACGCCACGGGATTCTGGAAATTCGGCCGGTTCTCGGTGTTGAACGACTCGGCGCGGAACTGGAGTTTAAAGCGCTCGGTGAAGGCGAAATCCTTGAACACCGACATATCCACGTCGAAGTATGCGGGCCCGCGCAGCATGCCGCGTCCCACGTTGCCAAAGGTTCCAATGGGCGCGGCGGTGAATGCAGCCGTGTTGAAGTACTGTTGAATCTGGCTCACTCCCGACAGGCGGGCAGGATCGCCGACGATGTTTGCATAATCGTTGCCGATGCCGGACTCGGAGCGGTCCGTACCGCTGAGGATGGTGACTGGCGTGCCGCTATCCAGGCTTGAGATGAGGTTGAGCTTCCAGCCGTTGATTACGGTGTTCTCCCAGCCCTTTACCTTCAGCCCCGGAACCGCATAAACCACCGAGAGGTTGTAGCGGAATTTCTGATCGAAGTCCGCGGGTCCGCGCGCGCTGCGGAAATTGAAGGGATTCGGCGGACCGGTGTTCCCCTCCGCCGCGCTCGAGGTATTGTCGATGGTCTTGCCCCACACCAGATTGGTCAGCACCGTCAGACCGCCCGAGAAGCGTTTGGTCATGTTGATCTGCAGCGAGTTGAACTCATCGTACACGTACGAACTCGCAAGCTCGACGGTTGCCAGTCCCGGGTACAGGCGGCGCGAATTCTCATTGGCGACCGTCGCGGTGGAGCTGAAAATCGCCGGATTGAATTGCCGCGATCCCATGATGTTCACGCCGTGATTGCCCACGTAGGCGACCGATACCGCGATGTCATTGCGGAATTGATGTTCCACCGTGAGGTTCCAGTTCTGGGTGTAGCCAACCCTGGAGGCGGGATCGAGCACGCCGCCGGAAAGCGGAAGCACGAACTTATAGGTCGAGAACTGACTGGAGGCAATGTGCGGCCGCGGGAATGGATCGCCGCCGGCAAAACCCTGATACGGATTATCGAAGCTCGGCGGATTCGGGATGTTCAGATAGAGGTCCGTCGGCTGCATGGCATCGGTGCGTTGATAGAGCAAGCCTTCGGGGAAACTGTAGAAGATGCCGTATCCGCCGCGGATAATGGTCTTGCTATTGCCGAGCAGATCCCAGGCGAAGCCAATGCGCGGAGCGAAATCCTTCCAGTCCTTTTTGAAAACCGAGGTCTGGATGCCCTGATCTCCGGGGAACAGCAGCCCCAGCGGCGCGTTGGGCGCGATGGTGGACTGCACGCCGGGAGCAAAGCCCGTCAGTGAATTGTTCAGGTCGTTGGGCGGAAGCCAGGGTTCCCACCGGACCCCCAGGTTCAAAGTCAGCCGGTGACTGATCTTCCAATCGTCCTGCAGGAAGGCGGAGAAGCGGTCCTCCCGCAAGTAGAACGTGCGGCCGTTGTCCTGAAAGAAATTTGATTCGGCGCCGATATAGAAATCCGCAACCGCGTTGCCGGTATTCTGTCCATTGAACGTGTTGTCGCCGGGAACGTAGGAGTAATCGTTGGCGTCGATGCGCGTACGTTCGAATTCGGCTCCAAAGGTAAGCTGGTGCGCTCCGGCAATCTTGGTGGCGATGGCGCGATAGACAAACGACGTCGAATCCTGGCGCAGGGAACCACCAGAGAAGATATTGACGAACCCCGAAATGTTGGCTCGAATGCCGGGGAATTGCGGCACGCCGGTACCCAACGGAACATTCTGTCCGAAGCCTTGCAGCGTTACCAGACCAGGGTCCTCGGGAATTTGCGTGCGGGCAAACCGTCCCGCGCTGGCGTAGAGGGCCAGCGTCAGCGTCGGGGTGAAGATCTGCGTATCGTTCAACGTTACCGTCTGGTTGCGGAAAAGATTCAAGGCGAAAAACCCGGTCGGCGCGGGGAAACTCCGTTGGAAGTTGTCCTGATCGTAGAAATAGCGGCCGCTTAAGTGATTGTTCTGGGTCACCATGTGGTCGATCTTGACCAGATACTGGGTATCGTCCAGATTCTGATTCGCGTTGCCGACCCACTGGGTGCCGCTATTCGGCAACGGGAGCAGCGCATTGACAACCTTTACCGAGACCGGATCGAGCCGGCCGGAAGGAATCATGTTGCCCGGGAACGGCGCGCCACTGTTGGAGGGGTCCGTAATCACCTTGGGAAGGAGGGCCGAAAAATCGCCGGTGCGCTGTGCCGCCGTCGGCGTGGTAATCGAAACCGGACTCGGCGCCGAGCGGCGCTGCGTGTCCTGCGCGGAGAAGAAGAAGAAGGTCCGATTCTTCTTGATTGGCCCGCCCACCGTGCCGCCAAATTGGTTCTGGTGGTACGGTGGCAACTTCAGTGCGAAAATATTCTTCGCGTTGAAATCCGTATTCCGCAGGAACTCGAAAGCCGTGCCATGAAGCTCGTTGGTTCCCGAGCGCGTCGACAACTGCACCAGCGCGCCCGCTCCACCATACTCCGCGCTGAAGTTGGACGATTGGATGGTGAACTCCTGAAGCGCGTCCGGGTCGGGCATGGTCGGTACGGAGTCGAAAAAGCGGTCGTTGTAGATGGTGCCGTCAAGCTGAAAATTGTTCTGCGTGGCGCGCAATCCGTTCACCGTCAATCCGCGGTTGTCCTGCTGGCCGGATTCCGTGCCCACGTCCGTAATGGCTGTTCCCGGGGTGAGAGTGGTAAGTAGCAGCGCATTGCGGGTGCTCAGCGGCAGATCCTGCATCTGCGCGACGGTCACCGAAGCCTGAACGCTCGAAGACGTGGTTTGCACCAGTGGAGCCTCGCTGGTCACGGTGACGGACTGTTTGGAATCCCCGACCTGCAACTGGACCTTCATGTCCATGACCTGTCCCGTCACCAGCGTGACCTTGTCCATCTTCTGCGGCTGAAAGCCATCCTTGGTGAAATTCAAATCGTACAGCCCGATAGACAGGTCGGGAAACTCGAAGAGGCCGGATGCATTGGTTTGCACAGTGCGAGTGATTCCGGTGTCCACATTCTTGCAGGAGATGCCGGCGTTCGGCACCACCGCTCCGCTCGAATCGGTCACGGTGCCGCTGATGCGACCCGTCGACTGGGCGAAAAGAGCATTACCAGCGAACGAAAGGAAGAAAAGAAGAAACAAACTGAAGGTGACGCTAACGAGGCGGCTGCTACGAGACATCTTGGATCTCCTTGCCCACCCCTTGCGGGAGAGCACCCTTGATTTGGGACCCTAACAAATCCTGACCTGGCGTCCTCCAGGGCACGGACAGGCCTAACCCCCGGACCATCGTCCGGGCTGAAACCCAAATGGCGGCTGAGACACGGCACACCAACGAAGCATTTTTAGACTGATGTATGATATACCATGTATCGTTGAGACTGTCAAGCCCGGCAAAACGGCTGTCAAGGCAAATCGGAGTTGTCAATAGTCGGTCTTCGGAACCGGCCAGACGGCCTGCGGCCGTGCGGTCAGTGGCCGCTGGCGCGGGCCTTGGTGAGAGCTTCGCGGGTCAGGACGCATAGTGGCTGGTCACAAAGGCGATGTTTTTCTGGGTGGCATCAATACACTGTTGTGGATCGGAATGCGACGTCTCGAAGACCAACCAACCGGTGTAGCCGACGGCCGCCAGGCCTTTCACGGCATCGGCCCAGTTGACGCGGCCGGGCTCCTCCAGCAACCGATCTTCGTTCTTGAGATGGACCTGACGAATGCGGTTCTTCAATAAGGCGATGCCGGGTACGGCTTCCCCGGTGTGAGCGTACCTTTCCACATTGTCGAGGTCGTAATAGACCCGCACACTGGGACGGTCCACCAGGTCGATGAGCTTGCGGTCGTCGGCGGGAGCATTGGAGGTCTCCATGCCGATGGTGACACCGCCATCGCGGGCGGCGCCGGATACTTTTTGCAGCAGAGCCACCACCGGCCCGTACGATTGCTCCTGATCCATTTTGGGGCAGGTCTGCTCGAAGCACGCGGCCAGGATGGTCGTCGCATGCAGTGATTCCGCGGCCCGGATGGCGTTGCGCAGGTTCTCTTCCGCCGTGGGCTGAAGGAGCGAAGCTCCGGGCGGCCAGACTCCCGCCAGCGAAGGGGTGGTCAATCCCGTTCGCTCGGCGGCGCGCTGATAGGCGGCCAGGGTTGCCTGGTCGCAGAGCGTAGTGCCCTTGAAATACACCTGCAACTCGACTCCGGAGAGGCCGTGAATCTGCTTCGCCAAATCAAATACGGCGGGACCCGGATCGTTGACCATGTTGGCCTGACGATGGCCGAACTTCAGGGCGGCAGCGGCAGCGCCCCGCATGCCAGCCGCGCCCGCGGCGGCGGCAAACGACGAAAGCAGAAACTGTCTGCGTTGCATGGTGGTCGCTCTTATGCGGGCAGATCATTCCAGTTCATGATGCGGTGCGTGCGCAAAGATTTCTCGGCGAGCAGCACCAGCTTGATCGCGGTCTTGCCCATCTCCGGACTCACCGCAGGCGTGCCGCCGGTGCGCAGGCTCTGCGCAAACCGCAGGTATTGCTGATAGGTCTCCGGATCCTGCGCCGAACCGACTGCGTTGGCGGTGGCTTCTTTGGGTGTGTTGTCCACTGCATCCACGTAGCGCACCGCGCCGCCGCGGCTGCGAATGGCCACCCGGCCTTTTTCGGGCTCGGGTTCCATCACGCCCTCGCTGCCGATAATCACCATGCGGCGGCTGCCCGGGCCGGCATTCGGCGCGAACAGAGAGAAATCGAAGCTGAGCTTGACGCCGCTCTCGTATTCGACCATGACGGCGGCATGATCGACGGTTTCGCGCTGTTTGAAAACGTTGTTGCCGCCGGTCGCCGTCACGCGCGCCACCGCGCTGTTGATGATCCAGTTGAGCGTATCGAGTTCGTGAATGCCGTCTTCCAGAAGGGCGCTGCCCTCGGTGAAGGTGAGGTATCGCCAGTTGGTGGAAACACCGGTCTTCGGATCGGTGTACTTCCAACTGTTTGGATTCCAGTCGCCCCGGAAGAGATTGCCGCTGACGAACTGGATGGCGCCGATTTCCCCGGCGGCGGCCAGTTCGCGCATTTTCGCGGTGGTGGGAACCAGGCGCTTTTGAAAGCCGATGTACAGTAGCTTCCCGGACGTTCGGGACGCGTCAATCATGCGGTTGGCGTCTTCCACGGTGGTGGCCATGGGCTTTTCGCACAATACCGGAAGCCCGCGGCCCAGAGCCGCGACGGTCGTCTCGGCGTGCAGGAAACTCGGGGTGATGACCACCACGGCATCGATATCGTTTCTTTCGCTGAGCAGCTTGCGATAGTCGGAATAGGTTGTCGCGCCGGGGGCCAGGCCGGCCCCCCGGGCGAGATTCGGCGGAGTGGGATCGGCCAGCGCCGCCACCTGGAATTGAGGCAATGTCTTGAGGATGGCCAGGTGGGCCCAACCTCGGGCTCCGGTGCCGATGATCGCGAGGCGAATGGGCTTCTCGGTCTGCGCATCCAGCGCGGCGGCGGCAGCGGCCAGCGCGGAACCTCCCGCTGTCGCCAGGAACGAGCGTCTGTTGGTTTGGTGGTCCATTTCAACTCCTAAGATATTAAATATCATATTGTGAGGTCAGCGGACACCGGCGTGGGCATCGGTGAAGAGCTTGGCCGGCGGCACTTTTTTCCAGTCGTCGAGGAACATGGCTAGGCCGGCGTCGGTCATGGAGTGCTTATAGAGCGCCTGCAGCATGTCCAACGGCATGGTGCACGCGTCGGCGCCCGCCAGCAGACAGTCGAGCACTTCCTTCACCGTGCGGATGCTCGCCGCCAGGATTTTGGTTTGGTAGCCGTAGCGATCGTAAATGGCGCGGATCTGCCGGACGAAAGTCAGGCCGTCGTCGCCCGCCAATTCCTTGCGGTGGATGAAGGGGCTGATGTACGTGGCGCCCGCCTTGGCAGCCAGAAAGGCCTGCGTGGCGCTGAAACACAGCGTGACGTTGGTGCGGATGTTTTCGGCGGAAAGCCGCTTTACGGCCTTGAGGCCCTCGATCATGACCGGCACCTTGACCACGGCGTTGGGATGGAAGCGCGCGATGGCGCGGCCCTCGGCCACCATGCCTTCGGCGTCCAGGCTGACGGTCTCCACGCTGATGGGGCCGTCGACAATCGAGAAGATCTCGCGCAGCACGTCTTCGAAGGGGCGGCCGGTGGCGGCGATGTGAGTGGGGTTGGTGGTGACCCCGTCCAGGATGCCCCAATCGGCGGCGGTGCGGATTTCGTCCGCTTTCGCGGTGTCGATGAAAAGTTGCATACTCCGCAGATTATAACATCTGAAATTTGATATGTTAGGTGTGCATGGCGTCTTCCAGCACCAGCAGCGCCGCGCCGGCCGGGGGCGTGATGCCTGCCGCGTGGCGGCAATACCGATGGCGCATCCTGGCGCTGCTGTTCCTGGTCACGGTGATCAACTTCGTCCATCGCCAGACGCTGTCGGTGGTGGCCCCGGTGCTGCGCGAGCAACTGCATCTCACCAATACCGACTATGGACGGATCGTCTCGGCCTTCATGTTCGGCATGATGGTGGGCGAGTTTCCGGTGGGATGGCTGATGGACCGCATTGGCGCGCGCAACGGTTTTTCCTTCTCGGTAACGTGGTGGTCGCTGGCGGCGGCGCTGCACGCTTTCGCGCGCACGGCGTTCCAGTTTTCGGCCGTGCGGTTCTGGATGGGGTCGGGGGAGTGCGGTAATTTCTCGGGCGCAATGAAGGTGGTGTCGGAGTGGTTTCCGGCGCGCGAGCGGGCCTTTGCGGTGGGCGTCTTCAACGCCGGTTCGATGGTCGGTTCGCTCATCACTCCGCCGCTGATCGTTTATATCGCGCTGAATTTCGGCTGGCGCATGGCGTTTCTGGGGCCCAGCATTCTGGGGTTCGCGTGGGTGATCCTGTGGCGCCGCATGTACCGGCCGCTCGATCGTCACCCGGGCGTGAGCGAGGCGGAGCGGGAGTATATCCGCGCCGGCCTGCCAAAGGTGGGGCCGCCGCCGGCCAACCGCGAACTGCTGCGGCACGCGCCGGCGTGGGGCCTGATTCTCTGCCGGTTGTTGGTTGGCCCGGTGATTCAGTTTTACTGGTTCTGGATGCCGGCGTACCTGTATCAGGCGCGCGGACTGAGTCTCACGGCGATCGGGATGTTCACATGGATTCCGTACCTGTTCGGCGACCTGGGCAGCGTGGGCGGGGGCTGGGTGGCAGGGTTCCTGATGCGACGCGGCGTGAGCCTGCCGGCCGCCCGCCTTGGGACCATGTGGACCGGCGCGGCCTGTTGCGCCCTGAGCGTCTGCGTGACGCTCGCGCCCTCCGCCGCTACCGCCATTGGGCTGATTTGCCTGGTGATGCTCGGCCACACGGCGCTTTCGGCTAACATGTTCGCGGCCATTTCCGATATATTTCCGGACGGCGCGGTGGGGAGGTTTACCGGCCTCACCGGCATCGCCGGAGGCGTCAGCGGGCTTCTGTTTCCCCTGCTGACCGGCCACCTGGTAGACAAGCTGTCGTTCGCTCCGGTATTTGTGATCGCGGGAATGCTGCCCGCCGCAGGCGTGTTGTGCCTGGCGCTGTTGGGCCGCGGTTTCCGCAGGCTGTCAATTTAGTGCGCGAAATTGTACTCTGATAGGGAGCAGCATGAAGAAGATTGACATTCCCAACAACCTCACGACGCTGGCCTATAACAGCATCCGGGAATACATCCTGCAGGGCCGGCTCGACGATACGTCGCGGTTGACCGAGGATTTCCTCTCCAACCAACTGGGCATCAGCAAATCGCCCGTCCGCGAGGCGCTGAACCGTCTGGAAGCCGAGGGCCTGATTCGCATCGAGCCGCGCAAAGGCGCCTACCTGCGACGGCTCACCACGGTCGAGATCAACGAACTCTACGACACTCGCGAGGCGCTGGAAGCGCACGTGGTCCGCACCGCCAATGTCACGCCGGCGCTGCTGGGGGAACTCCGCCAGTGCCTCAAGCGGCAGCGCATGCTGGTCAAGGCCAACGACAAGCCGCACTATATTCAGGAGGACGTGCGGTTCCACTCGCTGCTGGCGCAAGCCACTGGCAACGCGTATCTCTGCACCATCCTGAATAACATCCAGAACCAGATCTGGCTGTCGCGCCGCAGTACCTACGACCTTTCCGGCAGCACCGCCCCGGATTTCCACGATGCCATCCTCAAGGCGCTCGAGCAGGGCTCCGGCGACGCGGCCGAACGTGCCATGCGGGATCACATCCGCACCGTACGCCAGCGCCTGCTGCAGTTCATGGAAGACCAGCAACCGGTCGGTGTAGCCGGCTGATTGAGCGGTGGCCGGGACATCCGCCGGACGGCCAAGCCGAGCCGAGCCAGCCGAAGTTCGATCCTCCTTTGACAAGTCCTCAATTCCGCCCGTGACTTGGGGTCGCCTATATTCAGAATCAGACTCATGAAGGAAGACATCCGTTCGAAACTCGGCCGAGAGCTGGCTGAAGGCATCACCGCACGGCTTACTCAATTTCGGGGAGTGGGCTACTTTGAATTTTCGCTCGGAAACGGCGTCAATAGACAACGCATTTGTCAGGCGGGTGAACCGCCGCCCGGCGCCGGTTGCCAACCGCCGCGCAGGATACCATCCTGCCCCGCCAAACCCGCCGGGTGTAACCGCATCCCGCGAGTCTCAACAGCTACTTGATTTCCAGAATGTCTTTCTCTTTGCCCTTGGCCGCGGCGTCGATCTTGCCCATGAAGAGGTCAGTCAACTTCTGGATTTCGTCGTGGGCCTTCATGTCGTCGTCTTCGGTGATTTTTTTGTCTTTCAGGAGCTTCTTCACGTTTTCGTTGCCGTCGCGGCGGATGTTGCGCACGGAAACGCGATGGTGCTCGGCGATGGCGTGCAGCTTCTTCACCAACTCCTTGCGGCGCTCCTCGGTGAGCGGCGGAATGGGCAGGCGGATGATCTTGCCGTCGTTGGCCGGGTTGAGGCCCAGGTCCGAAATCCGGATGGCCTTTTCAATCGGCCCGATCTGCGAAATGTCCCAGGGCTGTATGGTGATCAGCGAAGGTTCCGGGACGTGCAGGTTGGCAACCTGGTTGAGCGGCGTCGGCGTGCCGTAGTAATCCACCCGGATATGATCCAAAATCCCCAGTGAGGCGCGCCCCGTTCGAATGGCCGCCATTTCGTGCTGCAGATCCGAGACGGCTTTTTCCATGCGGGCTTTCAGGTTGGCATCGACTTCCTTGATCGAGTTGAATGTGGAAGCGGCGGGTGCTGCGTGCTGTTCTGGCTTCATAAGGACGGTGTCTCCGAATCGCCGTGAGCTTGCCCGGAGCTATTGAATCACTGTACCCACGGGCTCGCCCATCGACATACGCATTATATTGCCTGTTGTATTCAAATTGAAAACAATAATCGGAAGCTGGTTGTCCCGGCACATGGCTATGGAGGTGGCATCCATCACTCGCAGGCCCTGGGCCAGCACTTCGAGGTAGGTGATCTTGTCGTACTTGACCGCGTCCGGGAACTGCAACGGGTCCTTGTCGTAGACGCCATCCACGCGTGTGGCTTTGGCGATGATGTCGGCCTTGATCTCGAGCGCCCGCAGCGTGGCGGCGGTGTCGGTGGAAAAGTAGGGGTTGGATGTGCCCGCGGCGAAGATCACGATGCGGCCTTTTTCCAGGTGCCGCATGGCGCGCCGCCGGATGTACGGTTCGGCCACCTGGCGCATTTCGATGGCGCTCATCACGCGCGTGGAAACACCGGCCTGTTCGAGCGCATCGGAAAGCGCCAGGGAATTGATCACGGTGGCTAGCATGCCCATGTGGTCGGCCGTCACGCGGTCCATCTTCTGCGCCGCCGCGGCCACGCCGCGGAAGATATTGCCGCCGCCCACCACCACCGCGATTTCGATGCCCGCCGCGGCCACATCGGCCACTTCCCGTGCCAGGCTCTTGACCTTTTCGGAGTCGATGCCGAACGATCCGGCGCCGGCCAACACCTCGCCGCTCAGCTTCAGCAGGATGCGTTTATAGGCGGGCATTTACGCCACGGCCGGGTTTTCGTGGCCCGCTTCCATCGCCGCCACATCGCCCACTTTGAAGCGGACGAAGCGCGCAATGGTGATGTTCTCGCCCAGTTTGGCGATCTTGGTCTTCACCAACTGGCCCACCGTCAAGGTGGCTTCCTTCACGAACGGCTGTTCCAGCAGGCAGACTTCTTCGTAGAATTTGCCCAGGCGGCCCTCGACGATCCTGTCGAGAATCTTCTCCGGCTTGCCTTCGAGCACCGCGCGCGCCCGCGCGATTTCCCGCTCCTTGGCCAGCACTCGCTCGGTGACGTCTTCCTTGCGAATGAAGCGCGGATCGGCGGCCGCGATGTGCATGGCCACGTCGTGTACCAGCTCTTTGAAATCGTCGGTGCGCGCCACGAAATCGGATTCGCAGTTGATTTCCACCAGCACGCCCAGTTGCCCGCCGTGGTGGATGTAAGTCCCAATCAGGCCCTGCCGGGTCGCCCGCGCCGACTTCTTATCGGCCAGGGAAATGCCGTGCTTGCGCAGCACCACTTCCGCGTCGGCGATATCGCCCTTGGCTTCTACCAGAGCTTTCTTGCATTCCATCATTCCCGCGCCGGTCCGGTCGCGGAGTTCTTTTACGAGTGCCGCGGTAATTTCCGCCATAAGATTGCGTCTCTTTGATTCCGTGGCAACCGCTCCCTTACGGTCGCGACTCCCATCAGAGCCGCGACTTGTCGCACGACCGGAAGGGAGCGGTTGCCACAATTAATTCCTAGTGTCCGGCCTCGCCGGCCGCCGGCTCCGCGCCCGGCTCGGCGGTTTCGGAAACGGGGCCCTTACGCTGCGATCCGGTGGCCGGATCGTCTTCCATGGCCAGGCTTTCGGCCATGATCTTCTCGGCGTACTTGGGGTCCACGTATTCGGTGTACTCCAGCATGCTTTCCTCGGCCGGGGCTTCGTCCTGGGCGATCTTGTCGGCCGCGAAATCCTGCTCGGTGGCCAGCGACCGGCCTTCCACCACGGCATCGGCGATCTTGCTGGCGAATAGGCGAATCGCGCGCAGCGCGTCGTCGTTGCCGGGAATCACGTAGTCCACTTCGTCGGGGTCGCAGTTGGTATCGACGATCGCCACCACCGGGATTCCCAGGCGGCGCGCCTCCTTCACCGCGATAGCTTCCTTGTTGGAGTCGATCACGAACAGGATATCGGGCAGCCCCGGCATATCCTTGATGCCCGCCAGGTTCTGATCCAGGTGCTTGCGCTCGCGCTCCAGCCGGATGACTTCCTTCTTCGGCCGGCCCGCGTATCCGCCTTCCACCGAGGCCATGGCTTCCAGTTCTTTCAGGCGCTTGATGGATTTCTGCACCGTCAGCATGTTGGTGAGCAGGCCGCCCAACCAGCGCTGGTTGACGTAGTACATCTGGCAGCGGGTGGCTTCTTCGGCGATGGCTTCCTGCGCTTGGCGCTTGGTGCCTACGAAGAGCACGTTCTTGCCCTGCGCGGCCATCTCGCCCACAAACCGGGCGGCGTCTTTGAACATCTTCAGAGTCTTCTGAAGATCGATAATGTAAATACCGTTGCGTTCCCCGAAGATGTACTCTTTCATCTTGGGATTCCAGCGCTTGGTCTGGTGCCCGAAGTGAACGCCCGCTTCGAGCAATTCTTTCATCGATATTGCCGGCAAAATACCTCCTAGTCAGCCACCGTCGCCCGCCACACGGCCCAAAGCGAGATTTGTGGGCGGATCGGAACGGATGGGCCGTTGTTACTGCAATGGGGCCTCGCGGCCCCACGGAAAAATCTAACGTTTGGAGAACTGGAACCGCTTACGGGCGCCCTTCTGACCGTACTTCTTCCGCTCGTGCGAGCGCGGGTCGCGCGTCAGGAAGCCGAGCTTCTTGAGCCTGGACCGCAGTTCCGCATTGAACTCCACCAATGCCCGGGATATCCCCAGACGCGCTGCACCCGCCTGGCCGGCTACACCGCCGCCATCGGCCAGAATCAGCAGATCGAACTTATCCATGGACTCGGTGGCCGCCAGCGGCTGCCGGACCACGGCGCGCGAACTTTCCGTCGGGAAATAATTCTCGAACGCGCGTCCATTCACCTGAATCTCGCCCTTGCCGGGCCGCAAAATCACGCGGGCCACCGACCTCTTCCGCCGGCCCGTGCCCAAATATTGAACAATCGTCGCTGCCACTAAACTTGTACCTCTATCTCACGGCCAACGCGGACGGTTTCTGCGCCGCGTGCGGGTGCTTGTCGCCCGCATAGACCTTCAGTTTTCGATACATCTGTTTGCCGAGCTTGGTCTTCGGCAGCATGCCGAAGATGGCGTCCTCAATCAGGCGGACCGGCTTTTCCTGCCGCACGCGCTTCAAGCTCTTCTCCACCAATCCGCCGGGATATCCGGTGAAATGGCGATACATCTTGTCTTCTTCTTTTCGCCCGCTGACTTTTACTTTATCGGCGTTGATCACGATCACGTGATCGCCCGTATCCAGAAACGGCGTATAGCTGGGCTTGGTCTTGCCCATCAGCAGCATGGCCGCTTTGCTGGCGATCTTGCCTAAAACCGCCTCTTGGGCGTCAATCACATGCCACTGTCGGATAATGCCGTCCTTGGAAGGGAACTCGGTACTCATTGACACACGTCTCCACCTGATTCTCGAACTGCAAAATACTAAGCTTACAGAGATTAGGGGTTCATTGTCAAATCGGGTCACGGGGCACAGCCTGACGGCCTCGTCGATGACCTCCTGGCGGTCCATCGTCTTGCCTTACCCCTGCGGGCGGTTCTTCGCCTGCTCCATGGCGATCTGGTTGATGTGCGACAGAGCTTTCGCTCCGCTGGCGCCTTCGATCGCTTTCACCGCGATGTCTTGCACTTGTTGCTTGGCATCCGCGAGTTGCTTTTCCAGTGCGGCGATCTGCGCCTGTTGCCGGGCCACCGACTCTTCCAGCGACTTGACCTGCATAACCGCCAGGCGCTTCTCGGTTTCGGCGTCCTTCTTCAGCACCAGGATCTGTTGCTCGAACCCGGCTTCAGTCTCCTTGCGGGAGTGCTCGGCCGCGGTCTGCGCTTCTTTCTGCAACCGGGCTGGAAATCCTTCCGCCTCCTTCTGCAGCCGGGCGAAATCCTCTTCGCGCTCTTTGAGGGCGGTTTCGCGCTGCTTCCAGCCTTTCTCCAGCGCTTCCTGCTTCTCCTGGTTTTTCTTCTCGGTCAGTCGCACCTCTTCTTCGTACTTGTCCTGCGCTTTTTTCCGTTCCAGAGTTTTCTTGTATTCGTAGTCTTCGATCTCGCGCTGGCGCTGCTTTTTGAGGCCCTCTTCCACCTCCTTGCGCTCGCGTTCGGTTTTTTCCGATTCTTCCTCCCAGGCCGTGCGTTGGGTGGCGATCTCGGCCTCGAGTTGCTGCTTCTCGCGGGCGTAGTCCTGCACCATCTGGTCGAGAGCCGTCGCCGCCACGTCGATCTTGTGGAGGCGTTCCAGTTCCTTCCGTTCGAGCGTCACGGTCTCGCGCACCGCCGCCAGCAACTGCACCTCTTCGGTGAGTTTGCCGGCCACATCGGATAGCGCCCGGGAAACCTCCAGCCCCAACGTGGAAATTCTCTGTACGACGCCTTCCACGGTGGCTCCATCGGCCGCGTGCCGGATTTCGCTTTCGCGCAATCGAGCGGCCTCGAGGCCCTTGGCGTCCGGCGACTCACGCGCTTGTTCCACCTGTTCCTGGACTTCCGCAAACTCCTGCTGCACTTCCGCTTTGCTTCGCCTGGCGCGTACCGGCGCCTTCACCGTTTTAGCTGGCATGATAATTCCTTTCCGTAACGGCAGATTAGCAGATTTAGCGCGATGTGGCGCATCCTCCGTGGCGCCCGCGTTACGCTACGATCGAAACATCTCGACCAACTGGAAAGACAACCTCCGGGTGGTGATGGTTTCGACGCGCAACCCGCTCAACATCGGCGCCGCGGCGCGTGCCATGGCCAACTTCGGCTTCTCGCGTCTGCGCGTGGTCAGCCCTTACGACCTGGCTTTCCGCGAAGCGCGCTCGGCCGTCGGAGCCGCCCCGCTGCTCAAGAATGCCGAAGATTATGCGGCTCTGGCGGAATCCATCGCCGATTGCCACCTTGTGGTGGGCACCACCTCCATTGGCCATCGCGGGTTGCAGCACCCCATGCGACGCCTGGAATACGGCGCGCGCCTGATCAAACGCGCGCTGGCGGAAGCGCCCGTGGCCCTTCTGTTCGGCTCCGAGAAGTTCGGACTCTCCAACCAGGACCTCAGCCACTGCCACTGGCTGATGCGCATTCCGACTGTCGATGCCGATCTTTCCATGAACCTGGGCCAGGCCGTCGCGCTCTGTCTCTACGAGCTGGCGCGCGACCCCAAGGCGGCGAAGGCGCGGCCGGCGAAGATTGCGGCGGCAACGGCGGCGGAGACTGAACAGATCACGGCCATGCTGATCGAAGTGCTGGAGCGCAGTGGTTACGTCAACCCGGTGACCGCCGGTTCCACCGAAGAGAAAGTCCGGCGCCTGGTGCGCCGGCTGGGTATCGCCGCGCGTGATGCCCCGGTGCTGCTGGGGATGTTGCGGCAGATTCTGTGGAAGGTGAACGGCTGAGGGCTATTCGTGAAATACTTCTTCCCGCGTCACTGCTTGCCCCTGGCAGGTCACTGTGACTTGGTTTCCGTCCACCTGACAGGGAATCGAAAGCGGTCGCCGTGGCGCCAGGGGGTAGGCTGACTTAACTAAATCCCGCCGCCCCGCCCGCGCCCGCTCCGGCCCGGTTTGGTATCGGTCCCCGCGCCCGCGAAAGTCAGAGTGACGTCGGCCGTGTGGTCCTGCTCATTGATTTTTGATTCGGCCTTGGTCTTGCCGAGATTGTCGAAAAGGCCTTCTTCGCGCACGCGAGCCAGGAACAGATCCGGGTAATCCGGATTGAACGGCTTGCCCGGCTTCATGGTCCAGATGCGGTTGATCTCCGCTTCCGAATCCAGATCCAACCCCACGATGGTCAGCTTGCGCATGGAAAACTGCGGCCCCGCCTCGACCAGCACCGTCACGTTGACCGTATGCTTATCCTCATCCACCTGGCGCGAGATGGTGACCTCGGCCTGCATATAGCCGGCATGCCGCAGCGCCTTGCGGATGCGCTCGAGGCCTTCGTTCACGCGGTCGAAGTTGGCCAGATCGCCGGTCTTGAAATCTCCGGCCTTCAGCAGTTCCTCGGGCTTGAGTGGCGTCGGGGGCTCGACCGTGACCTTGCCCAGGTTGTAGGTCTCCCCTTCATCCACTGAAACTGTCACGTTGACGCCCTGCACGTCTTTGGCCGGCTCGGTTTTGATTTTGGGGAAGGCCACGCGCACCCGGCCGCGCGCTTCATATACCGGCCGCACCGCCGTGTTGAGCAACTCGCGGAAGCGGTCTTCGGTATAGGGCGTGCCCACCGCTACGCTCATGATGGCTTCCTTCAGAGCTTCCTGTGGGATCACCCGGTTTCCTTCGAACGATACCAGCGCCACCGCCGGCAGCGCCCGAGCCGGATAGAAAACGATGGCGAACTCGCCGGGCCGGTCCGGCATCACCGTGCCCACGATCTTCTCCTCGATGCCCTTGGCCGCCAGGTATTCCTCCACCCACTTTGTGTAGCGCTGGAAGACTGGCTGCGTGGCCGGCAGGATGCCCTTCGCAAACAACGGGTCTTTGGCTTTCAGCGCGGCCACCAGGTCCTTTTCCGAAACGTGCAGTTCCTCGAACCGCACCGGGTATACCTGTTCGATTTCGGTTACTTGAAAGGTGGCTTCGTAACCCCCTTTGGCGCCCGCCACGAATTTGTAGCTGACGGTCTCGAAGGCTCCCGAGGCCGTCAGGCGGTCGCGCGCGGCTTCAAATTCCTGGCGGCCCGCCACCTGGCCAATTCTCACGCCGGCGATGGCCAGCACCTGCTCGCGGGTAAAATTGTGAGTCCCTTCCACCGCAAGGCTCGAAATAGGCCACTTCGCCGGCGCCGCGGCGGGTGTGGACTTCTTCTGGGCCGGTGGACGGGTCTGACCGAATCCCGGCCCCGCCGCCAGCATCAGAATAAGGAGCAACCACTTCATATCCTTATGGTAGACGCACCGGCATTGCCTCCGGTGACATGGGAGAATGATAAAAGTGCCTTACGACCTTGTTGTGATCGGAAGTGGTCCCGGCGGCTACTCCGCAGCCATCCGCGCCGGCCAGTACGGATTGAAAACCGCTCTCGTCGAGAAGCAGCCCAGACTCGGCGGCACCTGCCTGTTGGTGGGATGCATCCCCACCAAGTCGCTGCTCCAGACGGCCGACGTCTGGCAGCGTTTCGTGCACGCGGACCAGGAAGGAATCGTCTGCGAGAATCCACGCCTGGACTATCCCAAGGTGAAGGACCGCAAGGATGGCATCGTCGCCAAGCATTCCAAGGGTGTCGAGATGCTGCTCAAGCGCGCCAAGGTCGAACGCTTCTCGGGCTATGCCACGCTTCAGGGCGGCGGCAAAGTGGAAGTAAAATCCGACGCCGGCGTGCAGACGCTGGAAGCGAAGAACATCATCATCGCCACCGGCTCGGAAGCCCGCATGCTTCCGGGCCTGGAAGCCGACCCCGAACGAATCCTCACCAACGTCGAGATCCTCAACCTCACGGCCGTTCCGAAAAGCCTCATCATCATCGGTGCCGGCGCGGTGGGCGTGGAGTTCGCTTCCATCTTCCACCGCTTTGGCACGGAGGTGACGGTGGTCGAGATGCTGCCGCGCGTCGTGCCGCTGGAAGACGAAGACATCTCCAAGGAACTCGAGCGCAACTTCCGCAAGCAGAAAATTCGCGTCGAGGCCGGTGCGCGCGCCGAGAACATCCGCAAGACCGGCCAGGGCGTGGCGCTCAAGCTGGTCACCAAGGACGGCCAGGAGGAAGAGCTCCAGGCCGAGAAGTTGCTGGTCGCGGTGGGCCGCAAGCCCAATACCGAAAAGATCGGCCTGGAAAACACCCGCGTCAAGCTCGACCGCGGATTCATCCAGGTGGACTCGCACCAGCAGACCGCCGAGCCCGGCGTCTACGCCATCGGCGACGTGGTGGCCGGCACGCCGCAACTGGCGCACGTGGCCACGCGCCAAGGCATGATCGCGGTGGCTCATATGGCCGGCAAGGCGGCCGTCCCCATCAACAAGAATCGCATCCCCGGCTGCACCTACACCGAGCCCGGCATCGGCAGCGTGGGCCTCACCGAGGCGCAGGCTCGCGCGCACGGGTGCCAGGTGAAGATCGGGCGGTTCCCGTTCGCCGGCGACAGCCGCGCCACCATCCTGGGACACCACGAGGGCTTCATCAAGGTAGTGGCCGACCAAAAGTACGGCGAGATCCTGGGCGTCCACATCATCGGGCCGGAGGCATTCGAGCTGATCGGCGAAGCCGTCGCCGCCATGGAAGCCGAAGCCACCGTCGAGGTGATGATGCAAACCATCCACGCGCATCCCACGCTCTACGAAGCCATGGGCGAGGCTTTCAACGCGGTATACGGTCTTTCGATCAATGCGTAAGTGCCGCGTACGGGAACTCGGGCGCATCGATTACGGCCAGGCGCTGGAACTGCAGCAGCAGCTTGCCTCCCAGCGCAAACAGGGCACTGTGGGAGACCACCTGCTGCTGCTGGAACACCCGCACGTCATCACCCTGGGACGCAACGGCCATTTGGAGAATCTGCTGGCTTCGGACGAGATTCTGGGCCGCGCGGGGATCTCCTTTTATCCCACCGACCGCGGCGGCGACGTGACGTATCACGGGCCGGGCCAACTGGTGGGCTACCCGATTCTGGACCTCCGCGATTGGCAGCGCGACGTGGGCGCCTACGTGCGCGCCGTCGAGCAGTCGCTCATTGGCACGCTGGCGGAGTTCGGCATTGCGGCCGGCCGCATCCCCAAGCTCACCGGGGTCTGGGTGGGCGATCGCAAAATCGCCGCCATCGGCGTGCACCTCAGCCGATGGGTGACTTCCCACGGTTTCGCGCTGAACGTCCACACCGATTTGAGCTATTTTCAATACATTGTCCCCTGCGGCCTCACCAAGCCTGTGACTTCCATGGCGCAACTGGGCGTGCGCGCCTCGCTGGCGGAAGTTTCGCAAGTCTTTGCCGCCCACTTCGGCCGCGTTTTTGAGTGTGAGATGCTGTTCGAGGCGCCCGTCCTGGCAGCCACGGAAAGAGAGAACTGAAATGACCGACGTAGTGATGCCCCAGATGGGCGAAAGCATTGTCGAAGGCACGCTGACCAAGTGGCTCAAGAAGGCCGGCGACCGTGTGGAGCGCGACGAGCCCTTGTTCGAGATTTCGACCGACAAGGTAGACACCGAAATTCCGTCGCCCGCCGCCGGCACGTTGGCCGAGGTGCTGGTGGAAGAGGGCCAGACGGTAGGCATCAACACCGTGGTGGCGCGCATTGCGGAAGAGGACGGAGCGGCCGCCGCCAAGCCCGCAGTTCCTGTTGAGAAAGCGCCCGCCGGGAAGGCCCCGCAACCGCCGGCCCCGGCGGCAGGCGCACCGGCCACGGCGCCTGCTCCGCCGCCAGTCGAGCCTGAAGTCGAGCCGGCGGCAGAGCCTGCCGCCGAACCCGCCGGCGAAGCGTCTGGTCCGCTTTCTCCGCTCGTGCGCAAGATGGCGCGCGAGAATAATATCGACCTCAGCCGCGTCAAAGGCACCGGCGCCGGCGGGCGCATCACCAAGCAGGATGTGGAAGCCTACCTCGCGCAGGGTGCGCCCGCTGCGCTCGCGCCCGCTGCGCCCGCTGCGGCTCCGCCCGCTACAACCAAGCCCGCCGCAGCGCCCCCGCCGCCGGCCTTCGCCCCCGGGGCCAAAACGAAAATCGAGCCGCTCAGCACCATGCGGATCAAGATCGCCGCGCACATGCTGCTCTCCAAGCGCACCTCCGCGCACGTCACCACCATCCACCGCGTGGATATGTCCAAGGTGGCGAAGATGCGCGAACGATTCAAAGGCCAGTTCCAGGCGAACCACGGTTTCTCGCTCACCTACCTGCCGTTTATCACCGCCGCCGCCGCCGTCGCCTTGCGCCAGTTCCCGTTGCTCAATGCCTCGCTCGACGGCAACAACATCGTCTACCACAATGAAATCCACATCGGCATCGCTGTCGCTCTGGATAATGGCTTGATCGTGCCGGTGATCCGCGGCGCCGACGAAAAGAACGTGCTGGGATTGCAGTGCGCCATCGTGGATCTGGCGACGCGCGCCCGCTCGCGCCAGCTCAAGCCGGACGAAGTGTTGGGCGGCACCTTCTCCATCACCAATTTCGGCAGCTTCGGCAGCCTGGTCGGCACGCCCATCATCAACCAGCCGCAGGTCGCCATCCTGGGCGTCGGCACCGTGGACAAGACTCCGGTGGTGATCGACGATGCCATCGCCATCCGCTCCATTTGCCACCTTTCCCTGAGTTTCGACCACCGCCTGGTCGACGGCGCGCTGGCCGACCAGTTCATGACCAAAGTGAAACAGGTGCTGGAGGGCTGGGCGGAGGAAGTGCTGTAGGGGGCCGTGGGGCATTTTCAAGCTTCGTAAAGACCAACTGGTAGCACCGGCGGTCTTGCCGCCGGTGTCTTGTGCGCGCTTGACCATCCGCGCCCCACAAATCGTTGCCCGGTCGGTTCTCGGGCTCGCTCGGTTACACTGCGGTACCATGGGACCGCGTGATCCCATGCGACGCACTCTTTTCCTGATTTGTCTGACGGGCGCGGCGTGTCTTTTCGCCGCTCCGCATCCCCTCTCCCCGCTCACCGCCGACGAAATCCGCGCGGCCGCGAACCTGTTGCGAAGCTCCAACCGCTTTCCCGCCGGCGGCATCTTCAGCCTCATCGCGCTCGACGAACCACCCAAGGAACTGGTGCTGGCGAAGGCTGCCGTTCCACGGCGCGCTTTCGCCGTGATCTACGACCGCAAAGCCAACCAAACCTTCGAGGCGATTGCCAACCTCTCTACCAGCGCCATCGATTCCTGGGAGCTCGTCCCGGGCGCACAGCCCGCCATCAACTCCGGTGATTCCCTTCTGGCGGATGGAATTGTGCGCGCCGACCCTCGCTGGGCCCAAGCCATGCGCCAACGCGGCATCCGCGACGCCGATAACGTCCTCACCATGGCCTGGAGCGCCGGCTATTTCGGCCAGCCCGGAAGCGATTCCGGCCGCATTGTGTGCGTCGTGCCTTATTATGCCGGCGCCGGCGCCAATCTGTACGCGCATCCGGTCGAAGGCGTCGTGGCGCACGTCAACCTCACCACCGGCAAGATCATCGACTTTCTCGATATCGATCGCAACGTCCCCGTCTCGCGCGAGAATGCCGACCTCGGGCCGCGCCCCGGCGCGCCGCCGCTCGCTCCGCTCGTCGTCACCCAACCGAACGGGCCCGGCTTCCAGATTGAAGACGGCGAAGTGCATTGGCAGAAGTGGCGCTTCCGCTACGCGCTTCATCCGCGCGAGGGGCTGGTAATCTATACCGCCGGCTATGAAGATGGCGGGCGCCTGCGCCCGGTGCTGTATCGGGGGTCGCTCTCGGAAATGGTGGTGCCTTACGGCGATCCCTCGGGCGCCTGGTATTTCCGCAACAGTTTCGACGCCGGCGAATTAGGACTCGGCGCCATGGCCAGCCCCTTGCGCCCCGGTGTGGATTGCCCCGCCAATTGCACCGTCTTCGATGCCGTAGTCGCGGGCAGTTCCGGAGAGCCTCACGCCATTCCCGGCGCTGTGGCAATCTATGAACGCGATGGCGGCGTCGCCTGGAAGCACGAGAACAACACACGGCGCGAGCGCGAGCTGGTGCTTTCCTATTTCAGCCAGCCCGGCAATTACGAGTACGGCTTCGACTGGATTTTTCACCAGAATGGCGCCATCGAAGTGCGCGTCTCGCTCACCGGCATCATGGCCGCCAAGGGAGTGGCCGATGGTTCCGACCAGCACAGCCACCTGGTCGCCAAGAACCTGGCCGCGCCGCACCATCAGCATTTCTTCACCTTCCGGCTCGACATGGACGTGGATGGCACGCCCAACCGCGTCGTGGAAATGAACAGCGTCCCCGTGGCGGCGGGCAAGCAGAATCCGTACGGCGGCGGGTTCGTGATCGAGGAGACCACGCTGCGCACGGAGCGCGAGGCGGAGCGAAGCCTCAACATGGCGAGCAGCCGCCGCTGGATCGTGGAAAGCGCGTCGGCCAGGAATGCGCTGGGCCATCCCACGGGCTATGCGCTGTTGCCCGGCGAAAATTCCGTGCCGTTCGCGCAACCCGATTCGTGGGTGCGCAAGCGCGCCGGCTTCCTCAACGCGCATGTCTGGGTGACGCCCTACAATGCCGCCGAGCGCTACGCCGCGGGCGATTATCCCAACCAGTCGAAAGGCGGCGACGGCCTGGTGAAGTGGACCGCCGCCAACCGTTCCGTCGACAACCGGGACATCGTGCTCTGGTACACCATGGGGATCACGCACAACCCGCGTCCCGAGGATTGGCCGGTGATGCCGGTCTACGAGGCCGGTTTCAAGCTCGTGCCCTGGGGCTTTTTTGCGAGCAACCCGGTGATGGACTTGCCGCCGGGACACTGACACCGGTCCGGCATGCCTCACCACGGAGGTAGTGGGTGATCGATTCCGCCCATTGAGGCTACGGCTCAATACCGGCATCGCGGGCAATCCGGTTTGCCAGGCCCGGTTTGAGATCTCGATTTCCGTGAATCGGAATGGAGATGATTTTGCGTTGGCCGGGTTTTGAGTAGATATGATGGCTGCCCTTGATGCGCTGAAGAAGCCAGCCGTGGGCCTCCATCAGGCGGCACATCTCCGGCCCGCCAATCGGCTTCACACGGCTACGTCCAGGATCTGGATGTTTCCCTCGGGGTGCGCGCCCTGTTCCTTCATCACTTCCAGCACGCCGGTGATTGCTTCGCGAACGTTGGCCATCAGTTCGTCAATGGAGTCGCCTTGCGAATAACAGCCTGGGAGAGCAGGCACCTCAGCCCAAAACCCGCCTTCGGCGTCTTCATGGATGACAACGGCGTACTTTTCCACCCCTTAATTTTCGCATAGCCAGCGGCGTCCGGTATCTTAGCGTTAGTTCTCGATCGGCGATTTTTCGGCATGGTCAATCACGAATATGTCGACCATCGTCTTCGTTGGCTCTAACTTCAGTCCCAGTTGTTTCTCCAGAGCGGCGAAGATAGTAAGCCCGCCGGCGCTGTCGGTAGCGCCCATCGCTGTGCCGCCCACCAGGCTTTCCAAGGTGAACGTGACCGTGAAATCGTATTTCGCCGTTAGACCGGTGGAGTCGGTGACCGGCCGGCCCACATTGTTCGTCAAGAAATTTGCCAACGCTGCCATGGGCGCATTGCCGGCCACGATTCGGCCAAGTCCGTTCGCTCGCAACATCCGCATACCGCGGGGAGCCGTAAACATCGGAAAACCGTCGGCGTCCTGCTCCATCTTGTTCTCCGGCACGTATGCTGGCGGGGCCGCGCCCGCTGACTCCGGCAACGACTCCTTCATCTTCAGACCGCCCTTGGCTACCACCAGGTCATACACCGGCATTTCCTTTTTCTCGTAGTGAAAGGCCAGCTTGAATCGCTCGGCGAGCAGGGTCCGCAGCATCAGCTTGACCTGTTCTGCGGTTGCTTCCGGCGGCACCTTCGCCAGGACGTTGAAAGCCGCGGTATCCGCGTAATACCCTGGCCCAATCTGGTACGACTTCAGGCCATACGCCTGGAACGCCATGAGGGAAACGGTGGCGTTGGAGCAAGTGTAAAGGCTCGCGTCGGCTGATCCTGGGCCGGTCCCTCTGAAGCATCCGGTGAGCCGTCCGCCAGGTCCTGTGGGGAGCGGGGCGGGTTTGATCGACGCCACCTCAAAAGCCAGCGGCGGGTCGGCCGCCTGACCGTGCGCTTCGCAGCACGCAAGAAATGCCAGCACCGTCCCCAGGATCGTTCGCGTCATCGTGTGAACCTCGTCAGCGCTCGGATAGATGACGGTCGGCTGACCCAATGCGTGCAGAAGCGTGTTGAGGCGCCGCCGATCCTCCACAACCCGGCCCAAAATGTCGCAACCATTACAAATCCCTGCCACTTGAGCCTAATTTCGGAGTCCAGCCCCCCGCGATTGCGCCGCCGCTCGCCCTGCCAAATTCCCCCGTTCCCATTGGAAAGTCGCCGTTCGATGGATATCTATTTCTTTCAATCGGTTAAACGGGCAAGATGGCCTCAATCTGGGAAGGTTCTACAACTATGAGCACTCAGTCCTTTGAACCGAAAGCCATCCTACCCGCCAATCTCGTACAGATCGGCTCTTCCATCGAGAACATGATTCAGCAACGGCTTGCCGAGGAACGCGCCCGTTTGGAACAGGAAGTGGGCCTCTCTAAACGTGAGGTTCATCACTTCAAGAGACCGATCGAAAAACCGTTCACGCGCGATCAGCGCTCCACCACTACGCTGCTCTTCGGCGGCCTCACGTGGAAACACGAAAAGCTGGTGCATGGCGCGCTCGAAGGTCTCGGCTATAAAGCCCGCGCGGTGCCCACGCCCAACGTGAAGGCCTTCCAGGCCGGCAAAGAGTACGGCAACAACGGCCAGTGCAACCCGACCTATTTCACCGTGGGCAACCTGGTGACCTATCTCCAGAGTCTGGAAGAGCAGGGCATGTCGCGTCAGGAAATCATCGACACGCACGTCTTCTTCACCGCCGGCGCTTGCGGCCCCTGCCGCTTCGGCATGTACGAAGCCGAATACCGGCTGGCGCTGCGCAACTCCGGGTTCGACGGCTTCCGCGTGCTGCTATTCCAACAGTCCGGGGGCTTGAACCAGTCCGACGCCGAAGCGGGCATGGAGATGAATCTCGACTTCTTCCTCGGCATTCTCAACGCGCTGAACTGCGGCGACGTGATGAACGAAGTGGCTTACGCCATCCGCCCGTTCGAAGCCGAGGCCGGCAAGACCGACCAGGTGCTCAACGAGACCATGGACTACATGCACGAGGTGTTCAAGAACAAGCGCCCGTGGAAGCTCGACGGCGGAATGAGCAAGTATCTGCGGGGCTTTTCCGACACCGCGGAGTACATCGGCAAGTTCGTCAACCAGCTCAAGGGCGACGATTACGTGGGGCCGCTCGAACACTGCCGCGACCGTTTCAACGAAATCGATATCGACCGCCTGCGCGTGAAGCCCATCGTCAAGATCACCGGCGAGTTCTGGGCCCAGACCACCGAGGGCGACGGCAATTTCAACATGTTCAAGTTCCTGGAGCGCGAAGGCGCGCAGGTGCTGGTGGAACCCATCGGCACCTGGATCATGTACATGATCCACCAGGTGGTGCAGAAGTACAAAGACTTCAAGGGCCTGGAAGAGGGCGCCGTGCTGCCGCCGATCTGGAAGGTGGGGTCGCGCGCCAAAATCGAATTCACTTACCGCCAGAAGGTGGCCAAGCTGAAGCTGGCCGAAGGCATCTTCAAGGGTGAGTACCACAAGATCGTCAGGGCGCTGGGCGGAATTGCCCATCACCTGGCCGACCAGTACGAACTGCAGCGCCTGGGTCACCCGTTCTACAATTCGCGCGCCGGCGGCGGCGAAGGCCACCTGGAAGTCGCCAAGAATATTTACTACTCGAACAAAGACCTGGCCCACATGGTGCTTTCTCTCAAGCCCTTCGGCTGCATGCCTTCCACGCAATCGGATGGCGCGCAATCCGCCGTGGTTTCGAACTACAAGGACATGATCTACCTGCCCGTGGAAACCTCCGGTGAAGGCGAGATCAACGCACACTCCCGCGTGCAGATGGCGCTGGGAGAAGCCAAGAACAAGGCCAAGAAGGAATTCGCGGCGGCCCTGGAGAAAGCCGGACTGACGCTGGCCGAGTGCCGCGCCTGGGTGGAGCGCCATCCCGAAACTAGGCGGCCCATGTATCAGGTGCCGCACGCCAAGGGCTATGTCGGCGGCGCGGCGAATTTCGTTCTGCACATCGCGGAGCGCATGAAGGCCGAGAAGCAAGTCCGGCCCGAGCGCGAACTGGCAGCGGTAGCGAATTAACCGATCACCATGGAAAAACACTTCCTGATAGGAATGGATGTCGGCTCGACCACGGTGAAGGCCGTGGTGATCGACGCCGCGACCGATGAAATTCTCTGGAGCGATTACCAGCGGCACGATACCAAACAGCCGGAGAAGGTTCTGGAGTTCTGCAAGCGGTTCGACACGGAGATCGAGGGCTTCGACGCGAATCGGTCGCGCATGTTCATCACCGGCTCGGGCGGCAACGGGCTGGGCAAGCACCTGGGCGCCAAGTTCGTGCAGGAAGTCAACGCGGTTTCGCTCGCCGTCGAGAAGATGTATCCGGAGTGCGGATCGGTGATCGAACTGGGCGGCCAGGACGCCAAGATCATCATCTTCAAAACGGACCCGGAGACCGGCCGCAAGAAGAAGATCCCGTCGATGAACGACAAGTGCGCCGGCGGCACGGGCGCGGTAATCGACAAGATCAACGCCAAGCTGCGCATCCCCGCGGCTCAGCTTTGCGAAATGGGCTACAAGGGCGTCAAGCTGCACCCCGTGGCCGGCAAGTGCGGTGTGTTCGCCGAGACCGATATCAACGGCCTGCAGAAGATGGGCGTACCGCCGGATGAGCTGATGGCCTCGCTGTTTGAAGCCATCGTCATGCAGAACCTGTCGGTGCTGACGCGCGGCAACACGCTGCTGCCGGTGGTCCTGCTGTTGGGCGGACCCAACTGTTACATCAAGGGGATGCGCGATTGCTGGAAGAGCAACATCCCGAAGATCTGGGAAGAGCGCAACACCCCGCTGCCGGAAGGCGTAGCGCCGGAAGATCTCATTAAGACTCCCGACAACGCGCAGTATTTCGCCGCGATCGGTTCCGTGGAATTCGGCAAATCGGAAGATGACGAAGTCGGGCAGTATACCGGCTACGAGAAGCTGGAATGGTACGTCACCGTGGGCCGCGAGCAGGAGAAGGCCAAAAAGGGCGGCACGGGCGGCCTCGCGAAGGACGAAGCGGAGCTGGCGGCGTTCAAACAGAAATACCGCACCAGGAAATTCACGCCGGTTACCTTCAAGCCGGGTGATGTGGTGGAAGGCTTCGTGGGCCTGGATGGCGGATCCACGTCCACCAAGGCCGTGCTGCTTTCCAAGGACCACAAGCGCCGCATCCTGGCCAAGACTTACCAGCTTTCCAAGGGCAATCCGATTGAAGACACCATCGAGGTGCTGCAAAAACTCGACGCGCAGGTCCGCGATCAAGGCGTGGAGCTGAAGATTCTGGGTGTCGGCACTACCGGATATGCCAAGGACATTCTGAAGGACGTGATCGGCGCCGACGCGGCGCTGGTCGAGACAGTGGCCCACACCGAGGCCGGTCTGCACTTTTACGACGACGTGGACGTGATCTGCGACGTGGGCGGCCAGGATATCAAGATCATCATCCTGAAGAACGGCCGCGTGAAGGATTTCAAGCTGAATACGCAGTGTTCGGCGGGCAACGGCTACTTCCTGCAATCCACCGCGCAGGGCTTTAACGTGCCGGTGGAGCAGTACGCCGATACGGCCTTCGGGGCCAACGGATTCCCCTCGTTCGGCTATGGCTGCGCGGTGTTCATGCAGAGCGACATCGTGGATTTCCAGAGGCAAGGGTGGAAGCCGGAAGAGATCATGGCTGGCCTGTGCAACGTTCTGCCCAAGAACATCTGGCTTTACGTTTCGCAGATTCCCAACCTGTCGGCCATCGGCAAGCGCTTCCTGTTGCAGGGCGGCACGCAGTACAACCTGGCCGCGGTGAAGGCCCAGGTGGACTTTATCGAGTCGCGCTTCAAGGGCAAGGACGTGGAGGCCGACGTCATCGTTCACGAGCATTGCGGCGAAGCCGGCGCGATCGGCGCGGGCCTGGAAGCCGGGCGTCTGTGGGACAACGGCCGGCAATCGACCTTCATCGGCCTCGACGCCTGCGCGCACATCAATTACAAGACCACGCGCAATGAAGCCACCCGCTGCTACTTCTGCAAGAACAAGTGCCTGCGCACGTTCATCGACGTCAAAACCAACATCATCAATATCGACTACAAGCCGCCAGTCAAGACCAAGGTCCCGCTGGAAGCCGGCGCGCAGCGGTTGATCATCGCCACCTGCGAAAAGGGCACCGTCGAAAACATCGAGGAAATGCGCGGCATAAAGGGCGATCTCGACAGGATCAAGAAGGCCAACCCGAACTTCGTGGAAGTGGCGGCCAAGGGCGTGTTCCGCGTGCCGGACGTGCCCATTGTGGCCGACGCGCTGCCCAAGTTCCAGATTACCGCCGCGCAGAAGAAGCGCGCCGCCCTCATGAAAAAGCGGTCCGAGATTCGCATCGGAATGCCGCGCGTGCTCAACATGTACTCGCAGACGCCGGTCTTCACCGGATACTTTGCGGCCCTGGGCATCAAGGCGGAAAATATCGTCTATTCGGATTTCACCAGCGAGGAACTGTACAAGGAAGGCGCCAAGCGCGGCGCCATCGACCCTTGCTTCCCCTCCAAGCTGGGGATTCCGCACGTGCACAACCTGCTCTACAAAGTGCACGCCAAGAAACCGCTCGACATCATCTTCTTCCCCATGATCGATTGCCTGACCACGGACCTGCACAACGTTCAGGCCAGCCGTAGCTGTCCCACGGTAGCGACCACGCCCGAAGCGGTGAAAGCTGCGTTCATCAAGGAAGGCGACCTGTTCGCCGAAAAGGGCGTCCGCTTCCTGGACACCTTCGTCAACCTCTCCAAGCCCGACCTGCTGGAACGGCAACTCTACGAAGAGTTCAAAGACATCTTCGGTTTGTCGCCCGAGGAAAACAAGAAAGCGGTGGAGCAGGGCTACCGTTCCCTGCACTACTTCGACAACGTCACTATGCGCGGCGCCGCGCGCGAGGTGCTGGAGCAACTCGAACGGGAAGATCGCCTTGGCGTGGTGTTGCTGGGCCGGCCGTATCACAACGACCCCGGCGTGAACCACGAAATCCTGGAAGAGTTCCAGAAGCTTGGTTGCCCGGTGTTCGCGCAGGACTGCCTGCCGATCGACGACGATATCATCTGGCGCCTGTTTGGCGAAGATGTGGAATCGGGAGAGACTCCGCACCCCATGTCCATCGCCGATGTCTGGAAGAATTCCTACTCCGAGAACACCAGCCGCAAGGTTTGGGCCGCTAAGTACGTGGCGCGCCATCCTAACCTGGTGGCGCTCGAGTTATCCAGCTTCAAGTGCGGTCATGACGCCCCCATTTATACCGTCGTAGAGGAGATTGTGGAGCACTCCGGCACGCCTTACTTCTGCTTCAAGGATATCGACGAGAACAAGCCCACCGGCTCCATCAAGATCCGCGTCGAGACCATCGGCTACTTCCTGAAGCGTTACCGCGAAGACATGGTGCGCAATAAGAACAAGGCTAAGACCATCGAACAGCAGTTACAGCAGTTCGAGGCCCGCCTGCGCCGCGAAATGCTGCGCCAGAAGCCGGACGCGAGCGATGACGCGCGAGTGCGTGAGTCCTTCGAGACCGGCTCTATGCCGCAAATCCACGTCAGCTTGGGCGCACTGCAGGCATCCAAGCCGCCGGCGCGAGAGTACGAGACGGTATCGGGGGATTGAGCCGCAAAGTGGGACAGGGCCTCCTGGCCTGTCTTTTCCTGTCACAACTCTTGCTTGACTCATGAGGAATGACAGGCCAGGAGGCCTGTCCCACCTATTGCGCCGCGCAGCCGTAGCGGCTGACGGCGGCGTCACGCAAGGCTTGCGATTGTGCGGGCTGGCGCGCCTCCGTGTAGGCTTGCGCCAGATCTGACCATGCCAGGCACAGATCGCTCTTCACAACGGGGCAACTCATATTCAGTTGCCAGGCTGTGCCCTGTTGCGCGAACGCGCAGGCGCCGTCGGGGATCTTCCGATAGACCTCGCGGATGGCGGCCACGGTGGCGGGCTGGAAGCCATCCACCTGGGCTTTCTCTTCCAACGACACAGCCGCCATGCGGAAATTGCCGGTGGCGGCGTAGGCCACTTGCAAGCCGTCGTAGGCTTCGAGCGTGGCCGGGTTCAGCCCTCTGCCGTAGCGCAGGGCGTCGATGGCCTCCTGGTAGCGGCCCAGGTTGAGGCAGGCGTTCGCCAGGTTGAAATACAACTGCGCAAAGCCGGAACGCTCAGCCGGAGCGCCGCCGCGCGCACGCTGGACGTCGTCATAGGCTTTCTCCGCGGCCTGGGAAATCTCGCGGGCCTTCTCCAGCACGGCGAGCGATTTCTCATACCAGGCGCGGCTGTTGGCGGGATCAAGATCGGCCTTGGCGCCGTAATATATTCCCAGAAAGGCCGGCGGAAACTCGGAGGAACGGGCAGGCGGAAGCGGGACGAGAATCGCCCACGACTTTTCCTCTTCCTGGATGCTGCGGTCGATGTTGCGGCGTGCGTCCTGTTCGAACAGGGCCTTGGCGAGCATGTCGTGCAGGCGGAAACTTTCAGGGGTGGTCTGGACGTCGGCGGAAGCGAGGGTCAGGTCGTTGTTCCACGCGGCATTGCGAGCGAACGTGCGGCCGGCGTAGAGGACGGCCAGTATGGCCACCACGGTTAGGGTGTGACGGCCGCCTTTCACTTGGCCGGCCAGCGCCACCAGCGCGATGGCGAACGCCACGGAGGGCAGATACAGGAAGCGCTCGGCCATCAGAGCGCCGATGGGAAAGACCAGGTTGGCGGTGGGCAGCAGGGCGATGGCGAAGAAGCCGGCCAGCCAGAAGGTGAGGCGGTCGCGGCGGTACCGCGCGAAGGCCAGCGCCAGAATCGCAACCACCACCAGCAGCGCTATCCAGGCCCAGGGGTCGGACCAGCCGGACAGCGGCACCTGGTTGTAGGAACGGTCGCAGGAAAGGCCCAGCGGAAAGACCAGCAGCCAGAGATCCAACCCGATCACTTTGATGGCGGTGAGCCGCGCGGTGACGAAATCGGCGCCCAGGATGGGGTTGTCCACGTAAACCGGTTGCGGCACGGGCAGCGGGCCGAGAACCGCGTGGCGCGCCCAGGCGAGCGCAACCAGCGACGCCGCCACGGCCGCGTAGGCGGGCCAGCGAGTTAGCAGGCGCGGCTGGCCTTCGGCGAAGCTGAGGTCCCAAAGCAGCATGAGGCCCAGCAGCACGGCGGCGCTCTCCTTCGAAAACACGCCGGCCGTGGCAATGGCGAAGAGAGCCGCGGCGGCCCAGTAGCGGCGGCGGCCTTCGAACGATCCGGTGCGCGCATAGAGCAGCAGGCCACCGAGCACCGCCATGGCGGCCAGGAGATCGGCGCGGCCGACGATGCTGGTGACCGCCTCCGTGCAGATAGGATGCACCGCCCACAGCGCGGCTGCGAAAAACGCCGGCCGGACGGTCCGGAACAGCAGCAGCGCCAGTTCGAAGACCAGCCACACGTTGATGGCGTGCAGCAGGGAATTGATCGCGTGATATCCAGCCGGGTTCGTGCCATTGCCCAACACCGCGCTGTTGAACAGCAGCGACAGCGTCGTCACCGGCCGGTACAGCCCGTCGCCGGTCTTGGGCCACCAATAATTCCTGGTGAGGATCAGCTTGATATTTTCCGCGGTGACTTCGCGGATGCGAGCATCCTGCGTGACAATCACCTTGGAATCCTGCGCCAGCCCCAGCCCGAAAGAACCGGCGTACGCCGCCAGCGCCAGCGCCACCAGCCCCGCCCGCGCCTTCCATTTCGAAAAGGGGACAGACGCATTTTTACGACTCTGTGACGGTTTCAAGCCCGTCATTATCCCATAATGAGAGAGGAGGGCAGATGAAGCACTTTCTGGCGAAAACCGACCCCGAGACCTATTCCATCGACGATCTGGAGCGCGAAGAGAAGACCTCCTGGGACGGCGTGACCAACGCGCAAGCCGTCCGCGCCATCCGCGAGATGCGGCCGGGCGACCGCATCTTCGTCTATCACAGCGGTGGCGTTTCCGGAGTGGTGGGCCTGGCGACGGTGCGGTCCGAGCCGCGCGACGACCCCCAAAACCCGAAGTCCGCGGTAGTCGATCTGGAGTTTGCCGAACGCCTGGACCCGCCCACCACGCTGGCCGAAATCAAGCAGTCGAAAAAGTTCGACGACTGGGCGCTGGTGCGCCAGGGCAGGCTTTCCACCATGGCCGCGCCCGAGAAATTCGTGGAGTGGATGAAGGCGCGGTATCCGAAGGCGAAGATTTAGCAGTGGACCGAGGACTTCAATCAAAATGGATTGCGAATCACGATCCCGCGAATGGTTCTTCCATCCTGTAGGTCCTCGGTGAGAACTGTGTCGCAGCCACCGGCCAAAGCGGAACTCACCACCACGGAATCATAGAAGGACCACCCGGTTTCGTCCGCAATCGACAACGCATTGGAGTACAGCGCCGTATCCGGGAGAACCTCGCACAGCGGCGCCAGCACCTTTGACAGGTAGAGTTGGGCCTGGGCCTGACTCATGCGGCACTGAGGTCTGCGGGTTGCCACATTCAGGAATTCCTGCACCACCTGAAAACTGATGATGGCGTCGTGCTTGTCCAGTGCTGCGCGGACGAGCGCACGCGCCCTGGTTTGCTTGGCCTTATCGCCGTCGAGGAACGAATAGACCAGGATATTGGTGTCCAGGAGGCTTCGCCCAGCGGTTTTCATCTGGCGTTCATTTCCTCGCGCGTGAATTTACGGGTGAACTTCACCTGTGAAAGGCTGCGCATTAAATGATCGAAATCGGCGCCCCCGTTGGCTGTGCTGGCGTAGCGCTCCAGCCACTCGCGGAACGCCGTGTTCAGTGTTTTGTGCTCATGGAGAGCCCTGGTGCGGGCCCTTTCGATTAGTTTCTCGTCCGCGCTAAACGTCACATTTTTCATGATTCCAGTGTACACGAGTTTCGTGTATTTCACACAAGAGCCAACTGCTCTTCCGTAGGCTCCGCTCAACAGTACCAGGGCTCGGTCAGATACGGGATGGTGGCGCGCGAGACCATCGGCGCGTCCACCGGGAACTCGCCGGCTTGCGCCAGCTCCCAGATCTGCCGGAAGATTTCCCATCGGCTCTTGCGGCGCCGCTCCTGGCGCTTGATCAACTCCTGGACCGAGGCCCACAGCAAGTCCAGCCGGCCGTCGCTGTTTTGCCACGGGTAGCAGAGAGCGCGTGTGTCGAATGGCTGGATTCTCGACCGCATTTCCGGCAGATCGAGCAACAAGGAGCCTTCCGGCAGCAGCAGCCGGATGGCCAGTTGAATCGGCGCCACCTGGTCGGCCAGTTCCAAATCCACCAACGCCCGCAGGAACTCGCGATAGCCTTCCAGCGTGGTCCACGGTGTGAACGGAATGAACGTCGGCGCGAGCGCCAGGCCGGTTGCCCGCATGAGCCCCAGCGCTTCTTCGAAACCAGCCCGCCTGTGGCCCTTGGCCAGCTTGCCGAGCACTTCGTCGTCCAGCGATTCCACGGCGCTGGTCACGAACAGGCAGTTCGTGGCTTTCAAGATAGGCAGCAGTTCGCGATGGTTCAGTAAGTGCTCTATCTTGATGGTGACGTCGTAAGTCAGTTCCGGCCACTCACTGTGTAGCGTCTCGACAATCGGAACGGCGTGCCCCGGGCCATTGAAGAAATCCGGGTCGCCGAAGGTGATGTGCTGCGCTCCCGCCGCCACCTGCTGGCGGATGTCTTGCAGCACCACATCCCGCTGCACGATGCGGAACAAACCGCGATATACCGGCGCCACCGGGCAATGGCGGCACAGATGCTTGCAGCCGCGCGAAGCCTCCGTGTATCCGACCCGCCGCGTTTCGCCGCCGGTTACCAGTTGCGCATAGGCTCCCAGCGCCGGCAGCCCCGTGCGGTCGGGCACGCGAAATTGCTGCCGCGCCATTGAGATCAGCGGCTCCGGCTGCCGGTAAGGCAGCTCGCCCGCGCGCGTCACGCTCAATCGCCGCGCCAGGTCGCTCAGTCCTTGTTCGAACTCACCGCCGATCACCGTCTGCGCGCCCAACCGCCGCAGCAGCGCGTCGTTCAATGGCGCGTACAGCCCATACCCGCACAGGTGCGCGTGCGGATTGGCGGCCCGCACTTTTTCGATCAGTTTCTGGAACAGCCGCGTGGCCGTGTGCATCGGCAGAAAAAATGCCACCAGATCCGCCGCTTCCACGGCCGCCCAGGGCGTCGGACTGCACGAAAGGTCCGCCGCCGTCACCTCGTGTCCATCGCCTCGCAGCCACGCCGCCGGCGACGCCAGCCCGAACGGCTGCCGCCCCAGTTCGTAGGTCGAAATCAGGACAATGCGCACGCTCTTCCATTATGGTTCTTTCCACTTTGATAAAATAAAGCCAGGTACCATCTCCCCCATGTTGGCCGCTCCCACTACCGCCGAGGAAATACTCGACCTCAAACGCCAGCGCAAGGCCGTTCTGCTGGCACACCATTATCAGGAGCCCGAGATTCAGGAACTCGCCGACGTGGTGGGCGATTCGCTTGAGTTGGCCCGGCAGGCGCGCGAGTTCTCCGGCGACGTCATCGCTTTCTGTGGCGTCTGGTTCATGGCCGAAACCGCCAAGGTGCTGAATCCCGATCGCGTCGTCGTGGTGCCCGATCGCGAGGCTGGTTGCAGCCTGGTCGACGGCTGTCCGGTCGAGCCCATTCGCGAATTTCGCCGCCGCAACCCCGATCACGTGATCGTCAGCTATATCAACACCTCCATTGAAGTGAAGGCCGAGAGCGATATCCTCTGCACGTCGCGCAACGCCGTCCGCATCGTCAACTCCATCCCTCGCGATAAGCCCATTCTCTTCTTGCCCGATAGCAACCTGGGCAATTACGTGCGCCGCGCAACCGGCCGCGAGAATATGCAGGTCTGGCAGGGCGCCTGCATCGTGCACGCCACCTTCCCCGCGCGTCGCGTGGCCGAGGCCAAGGTCGAGCACCCCGATGCCGAGGTTGTCGCTCACCCCGAGTGCCCCGAATCGGTCCTGGCGATGGCCGATTTCATCGGTTCCACTTCCGCCCTCATCCAGTACTGCGCCGCGTCGAGCGCCCAAGAGTTCATCGTCATGACCGAAAGCGGCATTCAGTATTCGCTCGCCCGCGTGGCGCCTTCCAAGCGCTTCTACTTCGTGGCCAACGAAAACTGCAATTGCAGCGAATGCCCCTACATGAAGCTCAACAGTCTGGAGAAACTCCGTGACTGCCTGCTGGCCCTGCAACCGCGCGTCGAATTGTCCCGCGAGACCATGCGCCGCGCGCTCCTGCCGCTCGAGCGCATGCTGGCCGTGAAATAGATGCAAGCCGCGCCTCTGGTCGATTCCTTCGGCCGCGTTCACGACAGCCTGCGCATCAGCGTCACCGACCGCTGCAACATCCGCTGCTTCTATTGCATGCCGGAAACCGGCGTGCAATTCGTCGACCACAGCGAGATCCTGAGTTTCGAAGAGATCGAACGCTTTGTGCGCATCGCCGTCCCGCTCGGCGTAACCAAGCTGCGGGTCACCGGCGGCGAGCCGCTGGTGCGCCGCGATCTGCCCCTTCTCATCCGCCGCCTGGCCGCCATTCCCGGCATCCGCGATCTGGCCCTCACCACCAATGGCGTGCTGCTCCCGGAGTTTGCCGTTCCGCTCTACCAAGCCGGCCTGCGCCGCCTCAACGTTCACCTCGACACGCTCGACCGCGCACGCTTCCTCGAGATCACCCGCCGCGACGACCTGGACAAAGTCCTCGCCGGCCTGGCGCTCGCCCGGCAAGCCGGCTTCTCCCGCATCAAGCTGAATGCCGTCGCGGTGAAGAATCTGGTGGAACCCGACATCCTTCCGTTGGCCCGCTACGCGCGCGAAAACGGGTTCGAAGTGCGCTACATCGAATTCATGCCGCTCGACGCGCAGAACCTCTGGGACCGCTCCAAAGTGCTCCTGGCCGACGAAATCATCGCGCTTCTTTCGCGCGAGATCTCGCCGCTCATCCCCGTCCCCGATCCCGATCCGCGCGCCCCCGCTGCCGAATATGCCTTCGCCGACGGCAGCGGCCAGGTCGGTTTCATCGCCTCCGTGAGCCGTCCATTCTGCCTGAACTGCAACCGCATCCGCCTCACCGCCGACGGCAAACTGCGCTATTGCCTGTTCGCCATCGAAGAGGACGATGTGAAAACTCTGATGCGCAACGGCGCCTCCGACGACCAGATCGCTGCGTTGGTTCGCCGCAACATTGCCGGCAAGTGGGAAGGCCACGAGATCAACTCCGCCAAGTTCGTCGCCCCGCCGCGGCCTATGTACTCGATCGGCGGGTAGAACTTCGACCGGAAAATGTACTGACTCGGTTAGACGGTTTTTCCCAACATCCATCTATTGCCCGAGGTTTGCCCGCAAGGCCGGAGTCCGCTTGCTGACGTGCGTGGCTCAAATCGGAGCCGTGACCGTAAGGGAGCGGTCGACGTTCACGGGGCCTAACGGCGCATGCGGCGGCACTACCGGCACGGTGAGCGAGCCGACGGCGCCGGATTGCGCATCGCGCACCACGACCCGCATCTTGTGAACGCCGGCGGAGACCGGCCGCTCAAAGGTGACCACCACTCCCTCGCGCAGAATCGCCTCGCGTGTTTCCGGTGTCAGCCGCAGCGACTTTCGCGCTTCCGGGCTGAGGTCCTTATCCCAGTCGGTGGTGTAGGTGACGAAGGTCACGCCGAATTCGGCGGCAGGGACGTCGCCCGCGGTCAATTGCAGGTCGGCCGCGTCCACGCGGACCTCGAAATGAAGCCATCCGGCGATTTTCTCGCTGGGAGTCACCACGGCCCGGATGCCGATGCTGGAATCGTCGCTTTGTCCCATGGCGGCCATGGTGAAACGGTCGCGCGGGTCGGCTTCGCGTGCATCGCCGAAGTAGCCCTCCGGCGCGCGCAGCCAGACGCTCTTGCCTTTGCCCTCCACGGTGATCCGCAGCTTGTGGAATTTGTTGTCCCATCGTTCCAGCGGCGGAGTATAGCCCACGCGGTAGGTGGCGGCAGCCTCCGCCAGGGCCTGCTGAATAGCGACCTCGGTGCGATCGCTGGACAGCCATTGACCTCCGGTGAGGCTGGCCAGTTGCTGCAAGGTATCCAAGCTCGCCAGGCCATCGGTATTGCGCTGCATCTGATCGACGGCATAGACCGTGATCCCGGCTTTGGCCAGTGACGTCCCGGCGTCCTGGACCAGCGTGGTGTAGTCGCGGAAATTCCCGTCGGCGCTACGGGCGGCGAAGACGGGAACTCCGAAAATCCCGTCGGCGCTACTGGTGGCGGAGATGGGAACTCCGTGGGAGATCCAGACCAGGCTCTTGCGGCCCGGTTGAGCGCCCAGATCGGCAGCCACGTCTTTCAGAAGATCCAGCGATTTCCGCACGCGCGCGTCCACGTTTGCACGCAAGTCCTGCGGCTTCAAAGCAGTAACGTTGCGCATGGCGCGGTCGAGCAGAGCCGGAACTTTGGCGGCCCAATCGGGATCGGGCGGCCGGAGATCTCCGGCGGCGGGCATGGCATGGACCGGGTACAGCGTTCCCTCGGCGGTGAGGAGGTAGACGTAGACGTGCTGCGTGGGATCGAGCTTCTGGAACGAATGGGCGACATCGTACCATCCCATGCCGCGCTCGGCGAGGTTCTCATTCAACAGGTCGAGCAGCACCAGCACGGTCTGAGAATTGCCGCGGATGGGCCGGTTGGAATACTCGCTCGCGCCGGGTTGCGCGGCGGGACCGGCCGTTTCCAGCGGACGGCAGAAAGCCGGGTGCATGAGTTTTCCGTCGTCGTAGATGCGGAGGTCGGTATCGCGCAGGTCGGCGGCCGGCCCGCCCTTCGCGTCCTGGGCGACGATGTTGAAAGTGAGCTGCGGCGCCTGGTGAAGCTCCGGGCTGCGCCGGACAAATCCGGGAGAATTCTGCAGCGCCGGGGTCTGCGCAACAACTGTAAAAGCTGCGGCGGCAAGCAGCACGCTCGTGCGGCGGAACAAGCGGGGGAATCCCATGAAGGCGGCCCTCCCTTGCCGTGGATTATACCGAGGAATTTCATCCAGGATTTCCATCTTGGCTTCCTCCTCATATCGATTGTAGATTCAATCGCGAGGTTTCGGTTAACCGCCGGGACGCGGAGAAAAACAGAAGCAAATCAAGACCTTGGAGACCGGCTAAAAAAAGTATTGCGTTTTTCGCGAGACTATTGTACAGTGTATATGTACAAAGTACAATGATATTGCGAATCGATCTCAAATCGAATGTTCCTGTATATCGCCAGATTGTGGACGCCACTCGCATCCTGCTGGTGAACGGCCAACTGAATCCGGGCGATTCCTTGCCGCCGGTGCGCCGGCTGGCACTCGACCTCGGGGTCCATTTCAACACGGTGGCAGAAGCGTACCGCACTTTGGAGGAGGAAGGATGGCTGGAGATCGGGCGGCGGAGCGGCGCGCGGGTGGTTTCACGGGCTGTGTCGAACCACCGCGATCCCGAGACTGGTGAAGTCTTTCAGCGCCGCCTGAGAGAGATGGTGGCCGAGGTCCAGGCCCAAGGCCTTCCGCGCAACCGCATTGCGCGCGAACTGCGGCGTCTTGCCGATACCCTGGAAAGGAGTTAGTCCATGCCCCCACAAACAATGCTGTTCGTGCTGCTTATCATCCTTATGACCGGGTTGTTCCACATCATGCCCGGACTCACCCGCCCCGACCTCTTCTTTGCCGTTACGGTTGCGCCTGAATTCCGTCAAACTTCCGGCGCGCGGCGGATACTGCGAAGGTATCGCGCCATGGTTTGGGTCTCTGCGCTGGTTGCGGTCGCGCTGGAACTCGTGGCCGGCATGGCAGTGGCGGCGGTGCTCCTCCAGCTATTGGGATTTCTATGGGCGCTGGTTGACGGGCACCGGGCGGCGCGGGCGTATGCCGCGGCGCCCTCTTCGATTCTTGAAGTAGACCTGGCGATGCCGCAGGAGCACCTGCCCGGCGGCCCGATTGTGGCGTCGCTTCCGGCGTTGTCGCTGGGAGCGCTGGGTCTCTGGGCGGGCTTGAACTGGGACCGCCTGCCGCGAAGCTTCCCGGTGCACTGGGGCATGTACGGGGCGGACCACTGGGTGACCACTGCACCGGCCGCGGTGTTCGGTTTTCTGGCGGTCCACGCCTTCGTGTGCCTGCTGCTGGCCGGGTTGGCCTGGGGCCTGCTCTACTGGTCGCGCCGTATTTCGACCACCGGCGCGGGCGCCGCCGCCGAGCGCCGCTTTCGACGGCGTCTGGTCCAGTTGCTGATCGTGAGTGCATACTTCCTCGCTTGTCCCGCATGGTTTGCGCTGTTCCAGCCGGCTTCAGCCGCTATCGACGTGTGGGGTTTGGCGCTCGGCGTCGTGGTAGTCGCGTTTAGCGTGGACCTGATGCGTGGAGGCCAGGGCGGCAGCCACCGGGGGGCAGCCCCGGGGTCCACACTGGTGGGCGACCGTACGCCCGATGCCTGTTGGAGGTGGGGCCTTGTTTACGTCAATCCCGCCGATCCTTCGATCCTGATCGAAAAACGCTTCGGCATCGGCTACACCCTGAACTTTGGCAATCGCTGGACCTGGGTGGTGCTGGCACTGCTGCTTGTGCCGGCGGCGCTCGGAGTGATCTTTCTGCGTTGACTTAAATCTCAGTGGGCAGAAGGCCGGGTTTTGTCGTCTGTTGGGCGCTCGGAGTGGAAAAAGAAAAGACGGGCCACGAAACCCGATGGCCTGTTCCACTCAGCCTAATACAATTCCCGTTCTCCCGCCGGCCTGGTCTTCCACCTGCGGTGAATCCACAACCACTGGTCCGGGTATTGCCGGATCGCTTCCTCCAGTTTGCTCTGCACCGCCTGCGTATCGCGCTCCGCGTCGCCGGTCATCTCCACCGGCGGATAGAATCGGAGCACATAGCGCCGCTCCGCTTCCGACCACAGCGCGAACCCCGGAATCACGCTGGCTCCGCTGTGCGCCGCCAGTTTGACGAATCCCGTGCCGGCGCAGGCCTTCACTCCGAAGAAGTCCACAAACACTCCCGCATCGGGCGACGAATTCTGGTCCACCAGGATTCCCACGGCTTCGTTGGCTCCGAGCGCCTTCAGAATCGACCGCGCAAAGTCTTTTTTGAAAATCATCCGGTTGCCCGATCCGCTGCGCCGCCGCTCCACCAGGCCGTCGATTCGCGGATTGTCCAACGGCCGCACCACCACGTTCATCGGCGCCGAGAGCAACGCGTGCGCATACGCGCTCAGTTCCCAGTTGCCCAGGTGCGCTGTCGCGAACAATACGCCGCGCCCTGCGCGCCGTGCCTGCTCGAAGTATTCGCCGCCTTCACAGCGGATCCACCGCGCCAGGTTTTCGCGCCGCATCGCTGGGAATTTCGCCACCGTGACCAACAGCCGCGCCACCGAGCGGAACACGCCGTCCACCGTCTCCCTGCGCCGCGCTTCGTCCAGTTCCGGCAGCGCCAGCGAAAGATTGCGGTACGCCACGCGCCGCAACCGCGGCAGTGCCAGGTCCAACAGCCTCGCGTACCCGCGAGCCAGCTTGTGCGCCACCTCGACCGGCGCCCACTCCAGCGACTTCAAGACGAACAGCGCCGCCCCGTATTCCAAACCGCTTCGCATGGCCGGGCGCTGCCGCATGAAACCGCATTGTGGCACATCCGCCGCGCAGTGGGACAGGCCTCCTGGCCTGTCAGTGGAGTTTCTACATTTTCAAGTTCCGTTAAGACCAACTGGTAGCGCCGGCGGTCTTGCCGCCGGTGTTCGACCGGCCGGAGGCCGGTCGTGGACAGGCCTCCTGGCCTGTCAAACCCCAGCGAAGCTCCCGCTCCGCGCGGCGCGGGCGCCCGGCATCTACGCTATCATGTTAAAAATCCCTATGATTCAAGACGTACTCATTGAGGGCCTGACTTTCGACGACGTTTTGCTCGAACCGGCCCACAGCGATGTGCTGCCGTCTGAAGTCGACACCCGCTGCTCGCTCACTCGCCAGATCGGCCTCAACGTCCCCATCGTTTCCGCGGCTATGGATACCGTCACGGAATCCCATCTGGCGATTGCGCTGGCGCAGCAGGGTGGCATCGGAATCGTTCACCGCAACATGAGCGTCGAACGCCAGGCCGAGGAAGTGGACCGCGTGAAACGCTCGGAAAGCGGCATGATCGTCGATCCCATCACCATCAGCCCCGACCTGCCCATCTCCGCCGCCCAGGAACTCATGGCCCGCTACCGCATCTCCGGCGTGCCCGTCACCAAGGACGGCAAACTGGTCGGCATCCTCACCAACCGCGACCTCCGTTTCGAAAACCGCTTCGACGCGCCGATCTCCGAAGTCATGACCAAGGAGAACCTGGTGACCGTCGCGGTCGGCACCACCCTCGAACAGGCCGAGGCCATTCTCCACCGCCACCGCGTCGAAAAATTGCTGGTGGTCGACGACCAGTTCAAACTCAAAGGCCTCATCACCGTCAAGGATATTCAGAAGAAGTTGAAGTATCCCAACTCCGCCAAGGACTCCCAGGGCCGCCTGCGCGTGGGAGCGGCGCTCGGCGCCACCGGCGATTTCCTGGAGCGCGCCCAGGAACTGGTGGCCCGCAAAGTGGACGTGATCGCCATCGATACCGCCCACGGCCACAGCAGTCGCGTGATGGACGCTGTCAGGACCATCAAGAGCAAGTTGCCCGACGTGCAGCTCATCACCGGCAACGTAGCTACTTACGAAGGCGCCCGCGACCTCGTCTCGCTCGGCGTCGACGGCATCAAGGTCGGCATCGGTCCCGGTTCCATCTGCACCACACGGGTGGTCTCCGGCGCCGGCGTTCCGCAGATCACCGCCATCGCCGAATGCGCCCGCGCCGCGCGCGAAGGCGGCGTCCCGCTCATCGCCGACGGCGGCATCAAGTTTTCCGGCGACATCACCAAGGCGATTGCGGCCGGCGCCGATTGCGTCATGATCGGCAGCCTGCTCGCCGGCACCGACGAGAGCCCCGGCGAGACCATTCTCTATCAGGGCCGCACCTTCAAGACCTATCGCGGCATGGGCTCGCTCGGCGCGCAAGGCAAGTCCAGCTACGACCGCTACGCCCAGGATCCCAACGCCAAAATGGTTCCCGAAGGCATCGAAGGCCGCGTGGCCGCAAAGGGTCCGCTTTCCGAGTTGGTCTATCAATTGGTTGGCGGCCTGCGCTCCGGCATGGGATACTGCGGCGCCCGCAGTATCGCCGAGCTACAGACCAAGTCGCGCTTCCTGCGCATCTCGCCCGCCGGCCTCCGCGAGGGCCACGTGCACGACGTCATCATCACCAAGGAAGCGCCGAATTACCGCGTGGAGTAGGGGTCTCTATCCTACACTCCCCGGCTCGGTGAAAAGCAGTGGGAGTAGTTCGGCCTGATCGACAGCAATCAAATAGCGGAGCGGGGAAGTGTTGGAAACGGCCAGCATCCGGCTATCGCTGCAGGTTCCGAGTCAGGTCTGCTTCCGCCGTGAGTTCCTCGTTTGAGTAGTCGTAGAGATCGACGTGACGGGCGAGGAAGTCTTCAGTCCCGATCCGCGACAGTCCCAGCAGTTGACCTACCTGAAACTGGGTCAGCGTCCGCGACCGGTAGCCTTCGATCGCCAGCGCCTCAAGGGCCTCGCGGCCAGGGTTGGTGCGCCGCGTCACATCGTCCGGCAACTCCACCGTGATCCTCATAGTCTCAGCGTACCAGAATCATCCGCCCCGGTACGCCTCGAAATCCGCCTTCACCGCCTTCTCCATCGCCCGCGCCGCCTCCAGCAGCCATCCCCGCGGACGCTTCTTCAAATCCGCCCGCAAGACGTTCGCGCGGCCGCTGCCCAGGTGGATGTTGGCCGTCTCCCAGCCCATGGCGTTCAGCAGCCGCAGCACGTCGTGCTCCTTGGGCAACGCCGAAAGCTCGATCCGCGAGCAATCCGGCGCCAGCCGCCGCACAATCCAGCGCTTCTGCAGCCGCACGAACGGATCGCGGCATCGCACCGCGCAATCCAGAATCTTCTGGTAGAGAATTTCCGCCGTGCCTTTTCCGTTTTCCGCCCACACGCAGGCTGAGGGCGCCAGCGCCTTGGCTTCGCGCGCCACCGATCCGCCGCGCCACTCGGCCAGCGCCACGAACCGTTCTCGCCCCAGGCTGCCCAGCCCCGCGATCCGGTGTGCCTCCCGCCAGCGCAGGCCGCGTTCCGGCATCATGTGGTCGAACGACTTGCCCACGCCCGCCGGCCCTGCCTGCTTAAATTCCGCCAGCGCTCGCAGCTTCTGCCAATAAGGTTCGGGATCGTGCAGCCGCGCCGTCGCCATGTGGCGCAGCGCCGGGTGGTGCTCCGCCAGCACGAAGGGCCGCCCGCCCGCTTCCAGCGCCTCGCGGTAGCCCTTCAGAATGGCATCCATGCCGGCTTTGACGTCGCAGTCCATCTCGGCCAGCAGCGCGCTGGCCGCCAGGCGGATCAGATCGTTGGTGTACGGAAGCCGCCACGCCTCGTCGAAATCGTTGATCCCCCAGATCAGCCGGCCCTCGATGTCGCGCCAGGTTCCGAAATTCTCCACGTGCAGGTCGCCCACCGCCAGCGCCTTGGGCCCGCGCGCTGCCTCTCCGCAGACGTCTTCCCAGATTTGCGCCCAGCGATAATACGTGGCGCGCATAAATGGAAAGACCGCTGTGCGCATCTGTGCGTGCTTGAATTTCAGGTCCGGATCGACAATCCGCAGGTGCCGCGCCAGCCACGCTTCATATCTCGCTGTCGCCTTTTTTATGTTCATGCTTCCCCCGCCGTCGCGGGCGTCAGCATCCACTTGAGCACGCCCCGCGGTTTCGGCCCGGCGCGTTCGCAATCCACGCGCACCAGCGCCGCCTTCTTCATGTCCACGGAAAGCGCCGGGCTGTCCAGCAAAAATGCCGCCATCGAGCTCATCAGCGGTTCGTGGCTCGCCAGCAGGATGGCGCGCTCCTCGCTGCGCTTGCGGATCTCTTCCCACGCGTCGAAGGGCGACGCTTCCGGCTCCAGCGCTCGCGTCTTTACCACCTTGCCTTGGTAGCCCAGCGCTTCGGCGGCCACTTCGGCCGTTTCCAGCGCGCGCCGGTACGGGCTGGAAAGTATCAGGCTCGGCTCCGCGCCCGCGCTCCGTGCCCGCTTGAGCACGCGGCGCAGTTTCTCCCGCCCTTCCCCCGTCAGTGCGCGCTCCGCATCCGGGTGTCCCGGCATGCCCGCTTCGGCGATGCCGTGCCGCAACAGATAAACCTGCATCAGCTTCCGGCTTTCCGCGCCGTGGGCATCCGCCGCAGGCGCAGCCGCGACACCTGGCGCTGCAACTCGCGGAAAATTTTCGGCACCGGCTGGCTGGCGTCGATCACCGTGAACTCGTATGGTTCCACCATGGTGTCGAGCGCCTGAATCAGCTTCTTCTGGTAGCGCACGAAGCTCTCGTACATATCCGGCCCGAACCGCAGGTCCATGCCGCTTTCCCAGTAATCGAAGGCGCCGCGTCCCAATACCACGCGCGAAACCAGTTGCTCCACCTCCGCCCGCAGATACAACACGGCGTGCGGCTTCAATGCGAAACCGGCCACCTGCTCGATCCATCGCCGGTTCTCGCCGCGCGCCGTGGCCCGCGCCATGATCGAAAAAATGTAGCGGTCGATCAGCACCACGAAGCCGGCCCGCAGCGCCGGCACAATTTCGTTCTCCAGCCGGTCCGCAAAATCGGTGGTATAAAACAAGGTCATCGTGATCGGCCCCAGGGTGTTGCCTTCCTTGGCCATCTTGATCCCCTTGCCCGCCAGCGCCGAGCGCGCCATCCCCGTGTCCAGCACCGCGTGGCCTTCCTGCTCCAGCCACTGGTGCAATAGCGTGATCTGTGTGCTGCGCCCCACCGCGTCCGGACCTTCAATCACAATCAGCTTGCCCTGTAGTTCCGAAACGTCCACGCCCGGAAGCGGTTCGTTATAAAACTGGAGCGGTTCTCGGCTGCGCATGGAACTCTCCTCCTTCCGGAGCGTGCAGGATGCCGTTCTTCAGATCGTCGCCGATCTCGTTCATCACAATGTCGCGCATGCGCCGCTGCTGCTCCTCGATCGACTGCGTCGCGTCGATGATGTGAAATCCCATCTCTTCCGCCATGGCCTCGTACTCATCCAGAATGCGCCCCTGGAAAATGCGGAAGCTCTCTTCCACGTCGCGCGCCAACCCCAGGTCCATGCCGGCTTCATAATACTTGATGGCGTCGCGCCCCCCCAGAATGCGGCCCAGCGCCACATCCAGCGGCACCCGGAAATAGAAGGCCAGGTTCGGGTGGATGGCGAAACGGTACAGGTTGCGCACCCACCGCCGGCTCACTCCCCGCGCCACGTCGCGCGCAAAGGCCGTGTAACTGTACCGGTCCGCGCACACGATCGCTCCCGCTTTCACCAGCGGTAGAATGTAGCTTTCCATCCGGTCCGCAAAATCCGTGCAGTGAATCAGGCTGAACGTGGTGGGCGTGAACATTTCCTTCTTCTTGCCCCGCCGCGTGGTCTCCTGCACCAGCGGGGAAGAGTTCCACTCGCTGAATGCCACCGCGAAACCCTGCGAACGCAGCCAGTGGCTCAACAAAGAAAGTTGGGTCGATTTCCCGGAGCCGTCGATGCCCTCCACCACGATGAGCTTGCCGCGGTACCGGTTCGGTACAAAAAGTGACATAAATGTTTGCTGCCGTCGCCCATTTTACCCCTTCGCCGTCGACGTTGTGTTACAGCGCGCCCCTGCGCCGCCTCTATGCCCTCGGGTTTTGGCTCTTTCTTGGTCTTCTCCGCGTCTCCGCTTCTCAGCGGTGAACCTGCGGTTTCGGCGCTACGGTAGAATGCCTAAAATGCAGCTTCCCGCCAGAATCGGCAAGTACCAGCTTGAAGAGTTCCTGGGCGGCGGGATGTCCCACGTGTACCGCGCCCGCGATACCGTCATCGGCCGCACCGTGGCCGTCAAGATTCTCACCGAAGCCGGCGGCCAGGATGCCGAAATCAAGGCCCGCTTCCTGGCCGAAGCCCGCATGGCCGGCAACATCTCCCACGACAATATCCTCGGTATTTACGATTTCGGCGAGGACGACCAGCACCGCCCTTTCATGGTGATGGAATTCCTCAAGGGCGAAGACCTCCGTCACGCCATCCAGGACGGCCACACCGGCGAACTCCGCGACAAGTTGAGAATCGCCCTCCAGATCGCCCGCGCCCTCGAATACATTCATTCCCGGAAGATCGTCCATCGCGACATCAAACCCGACAACGTGCACGTCGGCTCCAACGGCGTCGTCAAGCTGATGGATTTCGGCATCGCCAAGACCGAAGGCCTTCAGATGACCCGCGCCGGCTATGTCCTCGGCACGCCCTATTACATGGCCCCCGAGCAGGTCACCGGCCAGGGCGTCACCGGGCAGGTGGATGTCTATGCTTTCGGCGTGCTGCTCTACGAACTGCTTGCCGGCGTCAAGCCCATCACTGGCGAAACCGTCGAGCGCATTTTCTACAGCATCCTCAACGAAACCCTCGACGTCTCGCCCCTCCGTAAAGCCGGAGTTCCACAATCGGTCTGCGACATCGTCGTCCAATGCACCCTCAAGCACCCCTCCGCGCGCCCGCAAGGCTTCGGCCCGGTTTGTGCCTCGCTCGAAAGCATCCTCGCCGAAATTGACGCTCCCGCCATGCAGCTTCCCGGCGTGGTGGAACCGCCGCCCGTGCAGGCCCGCCCGGCCTGGCTCTTGCCCGTCGTCCTGCTATTCGTCCTCGGCCTGGGTCTCGGTCTGTATTACGCCATCAGGCCCACGCAACTCGCTCGATTCATCGACGCCAAATCCGGCCGCATGGCGCTGGTGCCGGCCGGCACGTTTCTGGCGGGGGAAAAGAAGCAGCCATCCGCTCCCATCCCCGCGTTCTACATCGACCGGACTGAAGTCACCAACGCCGCCTACAAAAGCTTCTGCGATGCAACCAGCCGCCACTTGCCCGATGCTTTTCCCCCCGATAAGCCGGCTTACCCCGTGGTCAACGTCTCCATCCTGGACGCTAACGAGTTTGCCAAGTGGGCCGGCGAGAGCCTTCCCAGCGCTCTGCAATGGGAAAAAGCCGCGCGCGGAACCGATGGCCGCCTCTTCCCCTGGGGCAACAATAAGGATGAGACGCTCGCGAACCTCGGCCCCAATGGCCACATCCTCCCCGCCGCCGGCTTCCCCAAAGGCGCCAGCCCCTTCGGCGCGCTGAACATGGTCGGCAACGTGTGGGAAATGGTCTTTGAACTGACCCCGCCCAGCGACCATCAGCTTCATAACCCGGACTATCGGTCTCTGAATCCTCCGCCCACTCGGGAAGACAGTTGGTACCAGATCCGCGGCGGTTCCTTCAAAGAGGGTTTTCAGGACGGTCTTATTTGGGATGCCAGCGCCGTCCCTTCACGCTGGAAAAACACCAACATCGGTTTCCGCTGCGTCAAAGAAGCTCGGTAGCGCGGTGGGGCAATGGCATCCTGCGCGCCAGGTGTCACTCGGTGCAGCCGGGCAAAGCCCGGCCAGCCGGTACCCCGCCGCGTGTGCGACATAAAAGTGGCGGAGCTCCCGATCCGGCGAAATTCGCTGGAATCTGAGTGTAGGGGTACGCGAGGTTTGGTCTTCGGCTTTGTATCAGGGCACGGCTTTAGTCGTGCCGTAGGGTTGCTCGGAAAGTTGGGCTTTAGCCGGCTAAAGCCTCTGGTGCGGCGACTTGCGGCACCGCTAAAGGCCGTGCCCTGATACAAACCAGCCGGAGTCCCACTTTTACGTCGCGCACCCTAACCCGGCTCATCATCCATCCATTCCCCGCCTTTGCTGCTATAATAGGAAAGTTCCGCCCTGCGCCCAGGCTTACCCTTATGTTCCTTAGTGTCAAAGAGATGGAGCTGCGTAAGATTCGTTTTGACGAATCTTTTGACCCCGCTCAAATCGAGTTCGCCAGTGAGAATCTGGAGCAGGCTTCTCCCTTGCACGCCGTCGGCTCCGCCGAGATGCTGAAAAACACCGGCGGGCAAGTGCGCATCCAGGGCCGCTATACTGTGGAAGTCACCGCGCCCTGCGATCGCTGCCTGGCACCGGCGCGTTTTCCGCTGGATGCCGGCTTCGACCTGTTTTACAAGCCCGTTTCCGTCATCGCGCGCGTGGAAGAAGTGGAAATCGACGAGGGCGAAGCCCAGATCGGTTTTTATGAGAACGGCGGCCTGGAGCTGGAAGACGTCCTCCGCGAACAGGTCCTGCTGGCCTTGCCCATGCAGAGAGTGTGCAGCGAAGACTGCAAAGGAATTTGCCCCGTCTGTGGCAGGAACCGGAACGAAGCCGAATGCGATTGCCGCATCGAAATCCACGACCATCGCCTGGAAGCCCTCCGCAAGCTCGAGATCTGATACATTCTGGAAGATGCACCGCCGCGCCCCGGCGGACGAAAGATTGGTTGAGAAAGAGATATGCCGAATCCCAAACGTAGACACTCCAAGGAGCGGACCAGCACCCGCCGCGCGCATGACGCGCTCAAAGCCGCCGGCCTCTCCGAGTGCCCCAACTGCCACGAACCCAAGCTGCCCCACCGCGTCTGCGCCCACTGCGGGCAGTACAAAGGCCGCGAAGTTGTCGAAGTCGAACAAGAGTAGCCTCGGCACAACATGCTGACCATTGCGGTGGATGCAATGGGCGGTGACCACGCCCCCAAAGCTGAAGTCGAAGGGGCGATTCGCGCCGCCAGGGATCTGGGAGTCAAAGTAATCCTGGTGGGCCAGCAGGATGTGGTCCGCCGTGAGCTCGAGGTGCAGGACGGCGCCGGCGAACTCCCCATTGAGATCGTGCACGCCAGCGAGCGTGTCACCATGGAGGACAGCGCCGCCAAGGCCTTCCGCGCCAAACGCGATAGCTCCCTCCGCATCGCCTCGCGCCTGGTTCGCGACGGCGCCGCGCAGGGCTTCGTGTCCGCGGGCAACACCGGCGCCGTCATGGCCACCGCCAAAATTGTCCAGGGCGTGGTTCCCGGCGTGGACCGCCCCGCTCTGGTCGGCATCCTCCCCACCGCCGAAGGCACTCCCGTGGTTTTGGTCGATGTCGGCGCCAACGTCGATTGCACTCCACGCATACTGGGCCAGTTCGCGGTCATGGCCGCAATCTATTCGCGCAACATCCTGCGCCGCCCCAACCCGCGCGTCGGCCTGCTCTCCATCGGCGAAGAGGAACACAAGGGCAATGAGCTCACCCACGCTGCCACGCCCGTGTTCAAGAACCTCAACCTCAACTTCGTCGGCAACGTCGAAGGCAGCGACATCTATGCGGGCAACGTCGATGTGGTGGTCTGCGACGGCTTCGTCGGCAACGTCGCGCTGAAAGTCAGCGAGGGGTTGGGCGACATGGTCAAGCAATTCCTGGGCGAGGCCCTCGAATCCAGCATCTCCGGCAAAATCGGATACGCCATCGCCAAGAAAGCCTTCGCCACTTTCAAGAAGCGCCTGGATTATTCCGAATATGGCGGCGCGCCGCTGCTGGGCGTGCGCGGCGCGTGCATCATCTGCCACGGCCGGTCCAACGCTAACGCCATCAAGAACGCCATCCGCGTGGCCGCCGAATTCTCCGGCGGCAAAATCAACCAGCGCATTGAAGACGAACTCCGCGGCTTAGTCCGCAAAGCCGGAGATTGAAGTGCGCTTCCTTTCGACCCTCTTCCTGGCTCTGGCTTCCGCCTTCGCCCAGGGGCAGCAGCACGCCGCCTGGACCCTGCAACTCGACCCGGCGCCGGCCCCGCCCGGCTCCACCGTCCGCATCCGCGCCGCCGCCCAAATCGATTCCGGCTGGCATCTCTATTCGGCTTCTTCCGCCGCCGGTATTCCCGCCACTTTCCAGGTTTCCCCCGGCACTCTGGTGCGCGTGCTCCAGACGGCTCCCCAACGTGTCTTCGACCCCAACCTCAACGCCCAAGCCGAATTCTACGAAGGCGATGAAGTCTTCCTGCTCGATGTTGCTCTTCCCGCCAACGCCCCCGCCTCGCCCGCTGCGCTTTCCGTCCACGTCCGCTACCAGACCTGCAACGACACCACGTGCGTAGCCGGCACGTGGACCGGCACGGCTGTGGCCATCGTCGATCCTGCCGCCGCGGCGCCAGCCACCGCCATTCCCGCCGGCTATAGCGAAGCGCATCCTCCGCCATCCTCTTCCGCCGCCGTCCCGCCGCCCGCTTACCAAGGCTGGGGCGCCTTTCTGCTGGTGGCTTTCGGTTTAGGGCTCGCCTGCATCTTCACGCCCTGCGTCTTCCCCATGATCCCCATCACCATGTCGTACTTCCTCAACCAGCAGTCCGGCGGAAAGCGCGACGGCCTCATTCGGGCGGTGGTCTTTTGCCTGGGGATAGTGGTTCTCTTTTCGGCTCTCGGCCTCCTCGCCACCCTGCTGCTCGGGCCCGTCGGCGTCAAGCAACTCGGCTCCAGCCCCTGGGTCAACGGCTTCATCACGCTCCTGTTCATCGCCTTCGGGCTCAGCCTGCTGGGGGCTTTCGAAATCGCCATTCCATCCGCAATCCTGACGCGCCTGAACCAGTCCTCCGGCCAGGGCGGTTTCGCGGGAACCCTGTTGATGGGCCTCACGTTCTCTTTGTCGTCCTTCGCCTGCGTCGGCCCGTTCGTCGGTTCGCTGCTGGCCGCATCGGTCACCCAAGGCCGCGCCCGTCCCACCTTCGGCATGCTCGCGTTTGCCGCCGGCCTGGCGCTGCCGTTTTTCTTCCTGGCGCTGTTCCCCTCTTACCTCAAGCGCCTGCCGCGCTCGGGCGGCTGGCTCGCGCGCGTCAAAGTGGTCATGGGCTTCGTGATTCTCGCCGCCAGCCTGGTATACCTCGCCAAGCTCGATCAGGTCCTGCAATGGAGCTTTCTCACCCGCGGCCGGTTCCTGGCCGCGTGGATCGTCCTCTTCGCCACGGCCGGCCTTTACCTGCTCGGCTTCCTTCGCCTGGAAGGCGTCAAGCCCGACGAAAACATGGGCCTCGGTCGCCTGCTCACCGGCATGCTGTTTCTGATTTTCGCGGTCAGCCTCTGGCCCGGCATGTCGGGCGACAGGCTCGGATGGATCGACGCCTTCGTCCCCATGGGCGCCGCCCAATCGGCCACGCCTTCCGATGGCCTGGTCTGGATGAAGGATCAATACCGCGAGGCCCTCGACCGCGCGCGCCGCGAAAACAAACTTGTCTTCATCGATTTCACCGGCTATGCCTGCACCAACTGCCACTGGATGCGCGCCAACATGCTGGCCCTCCCCGAAATCGCCGCCGTTCTCAAAAACTTCGTCCTCGTCGAACTCTACACCGACGGCCCCGATGCGGCCTCCCAGGCCAACGCCAAACTACAGCTTGAGAAGTTCAACACCGTCTCCGAGCCCTACTACGTGATCCTCGACCCCAACGAAAACCTGGTCGCCAAGTTCGAAGGACTCACCCGCGATTCCGCCCAATTCCTCGCCTTCCTCAACCAGGCCCGGACCCCGCCGCCTGCCTCGGCCGCACCCGTCCCCGCCGGCGACTACCCGCAAGTCACGCTCCTCGAAGACGGCCCGCTTTCGACGGCTTCGTTCGCCGGCAAAGTGGTCGTCGTCAATTTCTGGGCCACCTATTGCATCCCCTGCATCGGCGAATTCCCATTCTTCAACAGGCTCTACCATCAGTTCTCATCGCAAGGCGTCGCCTTCATCGGCGTCGCGATGGACGACGATGCCGCCGCCAAAGTGCCCGGCTTTCTCAAGAAGCACCCCATCGATTACACCGTAGCCGTGGGCTCCGACGCCATCATGCGGCAATATAAACTGGATGCGCTTCCGGTGACCCTGGTCTACAACCAGGCCGGCAAGCCAGTGAAGCGTTTCGACGGCAGCATCACCGAGCCCGAGCTCCTCGCCGCCATTCAGCAAGCCAGGTAAGCGGGCCCGCATTTCTCACGGAGGTTCGGCGGCGATGAGGTGGTGCGCCACATCGTCGGCAAGCGGTTGACCTGGGACCGGCTCACGGGGAAGACCGCAGAAGCAGAAACGTGCCCCGAGCCGTTCTAAGCGGCAGGGTCGGGGGAAGCGCGGGACTACTTAAAGTTCGCAGCACAATATCAGGCTCTTCGGAGTATTCTGACAACTGCATGGCGGAGTCCGACCTCATATATTCCTATCTTGATACGAAACCACAGCCACAGAACCCAATTCCATACGCATTTCGATGGTGGCCAGTGTGGTTTATAAATCGCGTCGTAATGTCGATCCTTCAGCGCGATCATATCGCCACGTTCGCACAATTGGCACATTGGCGGTCTCCCTTTCTTTGTTTCGAACTTGTGGAAAGCCACATTACCAAGCACTATGGCTTTCGGGTCCCACATTCCGCTGGCTCCGATGGTTCCATCCGCCGCCCGGTGCCGATGTAGTCGCGCTACCTCATGTCGATGATGGCCGATAGGATATTTGTCATCGAGTACGTAAAGGCTGTCGTTCCATACACATACGATACCCTTATGATCTACAAAAGGTTTCGATTTTGTAGTGCTCTGGATGTCCGGCCGAAATTCTTTGCTTTCCACGCGATTTAACAGCCGATACTGGGACAAAACCTTACACAGGTGCTCTGGACAAACGCGTATAATGCGGTAAGGAAGATTGCCCATGTTGAGCCTCAATGCATTGGCAGAAGAGATTGCCGCCTATAGAGACCGACGCATCGATGCCGCCGATTTCGAGGATTGGTTTCGGCACAACTCGTGGGGTTACTATGACCGGCAGGGCGAACCACTAAGCGATGCAATCGCCGCCGTGGATGTACTCCTATCGAGCTTCGAATTTGGTGAAATCGGAGAAGACGAACTACGTCTGGAGTTGGCAACCGCCAACCGCGCTTTTGCCTCCAGTGTTGAGATTCGCCCGGTTGTTTCTCGACTGGTGTGGATTCCGATTTGCGAGGACGACCCTCAACTCCCAGAATCGACCAGGACCTCAAGCGTTCTATACCCAGTTGACCACCTCCCACATGAGCGATTGGGTACTCTGATGCGTGCGCCGGTTGCTGCATGTGTAGTTGTAGCGCTCGGAATACTTGCCGTTCCTGATGCCGATAGGGGGCCATTGAGTTCAGCCCTCACTGTCGAGTTTCCAGTTGTTGCTCCGTCAGTATGAAGGGTGCTCTAGCTACCTCCTTTCCGTCAATATCGGCAATGAAATAGTGAAGTCCTTCTTGTTTCGTCAATACGCCGATCTGTGGTATACCTACGTTCACGCCAGAATAGGTCCCAGGGATTTTCGGCTTTTCCACCATGAATATAGCTGATTCCCCAACATCCGTGACCTCTCCATCTGGCCGAATTAGGCGGAGCGAAAACCTATGCTCCTTGCCGTCTATTCCTTCCGTTGTGACTTTGGCAACAAACAGAAGGGCCATCATTATGGCTGGTCTGACCATTGGGGGAAGGGGCGGCGAATCTGCGGGTGACTTCGTGAAAAAAACATCGACCAGCCGGATTGGGCTCAGAACGCCATCACGCTCACTGAGGACCTTTTCGCAGATGATGAGGTAGCAACAGATCAGGTGATCGGAAAAAGAGGCCATAGCCCCTCGATTCTAGCACCACCGTAGTCGATATCCCGTATATGATGGAGCCAGAATGAAACCATTACCCGCGCCGACGGTACCAGGCGATACGGAAGCGTGCGTTTTGACAATGCCGTCCGCGAGATGTTCAGCGTCTCGAAGGGCGACTACTTGAAGGAAGAGGCGCGTTTGAAGCGGGCACGCGACAGGAAGCGGGCAAAGAAACCCGCTTGACTGTCGGCCTGTCACGCCGAAGCCAAGGGTAGTGCGCGGGCTTTCATTTGGTCAACTATATAATTACCCTTGCGAGCTGCCTCGGCACTTGCCGACGCCTGGTCCCGACAGACTGCCCGCATCCCACCAGAGTGTCGAGAAGAGTCTCGACACGGCACGCACGAGTGCGTGCGCCACCTCCGGTCTCTACTTCTTCACCGTATCCCCGAACGTAATGCTCGATTCCCCGGTGTATTTGTGGTAATTCCGGAAATCGATCACGTTCCGGCTGCAGAAGTTCGACCCTCGCTGGCAGCTCAGGTTTTCCGCGTGCACCGGCAGCAGGTATTGCTTGGCGTCTCCCAGCCGCGTGTACTGGTAATCGGTGGCCGATTCCACGTGGTCGGTCGGAAATGCATCCGGGAATCCGTAAGCCTGCATCTCGATCCGCAGCACCCGCGCCGTCGCCGGATCGATCCATACCGACCCCTTGTAGGGCGGATCGAACGTCTGCGCCGCAATCGAAATCTGCCAGTGCGAACGCTCCCGCACCACCGAAAAATCGTAAACTTTGGCGCTCACGCCGCCCGAGCGCGAGTCCCGGCTGTAGTGGAAGTCCGCCGCCGTCGCCGGTGAGAACAAGTCGATCAGTATCGTCCCGAATTCGCCCGTCGACCACGCCCCGTCCAACTGCTCGATATTCTTCTTGATGGCCTTGCCGTTGATCGTCACGTCGCGGTAGTCTTCTTTGCCTTTTTCGTACACCACCGCCGCGCCCACAATGTCGAGGGCCTGCCAGTTGGCCGGCGTCGCCATGCTCTGGTAGCGCGCCATCATCTCCTGGCACACGTAGTCCGGCAGCGTCTCGGTGAAATCCATGGCTGCCTCCGCCGCCTTGCGGATCAGCGGATCCCCCACCGGAGGTGGCGGAGGCGGTGTATCGTCGTCGCCCCGCAGAATCGTCGGAGCGCCGGATAGCCTGCCGGTTGTCTGGCCCGCGGGCGGGGGCGTCATCGCCCCCACTCCGCTGCCCGCCGATTGCGCCGTGGCCGTCTGTTCCGGCGCCTCAGACGAACGTTCCCGCTGCGGGTCGGCCGGCTTGCCGCGCACCAGTTTCGGCCGCCCCGGATCGTCCGGGTCCGGCTTGGCCGGCGGCGGCGCCATCTCCGTGGCGGCCTTCGCGATCGCCGCATCCGTTGTATCGCTTCGTGGTGCCTCGCTTCCTGTCGCATCGCTTCTTGATGCCTCGCTTTTTACCGTCTGCGATGCCCCGCCTTCGCCGGTCTGCGCGCTCGTGGCCGTTCCTGCGGCTCTCTTTTCCCAATACACGTTCAAGGCCGTCAGGAAGCCTTCCGCGTCCTCCGGTCCCTCCACCGACAATTGGTCGCCCGGGTCGAACTTCGGCGTCTTCACTTCGTCGCCGTTCTTGAAAAACTTCGTCTTGCCCGTCCGCTTGAACTGTATCACCCGATGGTCGTCTAGCTCGAGGCTGATCGTTTTATCGTCCATCTGCTTCAGCAGACCCCGATAGTTCGGCATCGGAGCGCTGGCCGTGTCGGTCTTCGTGCTCTTCTTCGAGGGCAGCGGGATGCCCTGTCCGCCTCGCGGATACGTGCCCGGCGGATAGGTCCCCGGCGGATAAGTTCCAGGTGGGTACTGCCCCGGCGGATAGGTGGTTCCCGGCGGGTATTGCCCTGGCGGGTACTGCCCTGGATATTGCGCCGCCGCCGTTCCCAGCGCCAGCACCAGCGCCAAAACCAGCCCCAAGCCGCTCAGAAGCCGTTTTTGTGGGGCAGGCGCTTTCGCCTGCCAACCGGTTTTTTCGCGGCCGCTCAACCAGCCGGCGCGGTAAACACGATGCGCCAAATTTGCATACACCATCTCATGACCTCAGATGCTTCCCGGTTCCCCGCGGTTACACCGTTTTCCCAAGACCACCCGGTAGCGCCGGCGGTCTTTGCCGCCGGTGTTGGACCCGCCTCCTGGCCGGCCTCCTGGCCTGTCGTTCCGGCCCCATGACACGCTCTTGGGGTTTCAGCCCCTAAGGGCGCAAGAAAGTAGCCCACTGGCGCGAGCCATGGGAGGAGGGCGGGACGATCCAGCCCCGGTCCGGGGCGAAAGAGCCGTTGCACTTTCGCGCGGCCCCCCCAGCCATGGTATCCTGATCCTCGTCTAATAAAGTGTGGGAGATGCATTGAGCCCCCGCCGCCTGCTCCTAATCGACTCTGACCGATCCGTCCACGACTTCCTGATGGGCCTCCTCAAACGCGAGGATCGCACCATCCGGAACGCCTATGGCCGCGGTGAATCCCTGGAGTGCCTCCGCTCCGGGCCTTATGACCTCGTCCTTGCCGGCCAGGGCCGCAACGGCTTCGACGGCCTCCGGCTGGCCCGTCAACTCCACGCCCTTCAGCCCAACGCCAAAACCATCTTTACCGGCGATCCCGACCCCACCCGCGTCATCCGCGCCATCCGCGCCCACGCCTACAGCTACTTCCACTCTCCGCTCCCCACTCTCGCGCTCTCCGACATGGTCCAGCAGGCCCTCGACTCCGGATCCGCCCCGGACGATATCCTCGTCGTCTCCGCCCGCCCCGAGTGGATCACCCTTGGCATCCGCTGCAAGATGGACGCCGCCGACCGCGCCACCCAGTTCTTTCGCGAGCTCGAAACCGCCCTGCCCGCCCAGGTCCGCGAGGATGCCGCCGCCGCCTTTCGCGAGCTGCTCCTCAACGCCATCGAGCACGGTGGCAAGTCCGACCCCCACAAGCGCGTCCGCGCTTCGCTCCTGCACACCCCGCGGTCCATCATCGTTCACATCGCCGATCCCGGCAAAGGTTTCTCTCTCGACGCGCTCCCTCACGCCGCCATTTCCAACCCCGCGGATTCCCCCATCCATCACGTGGAAGTGCGCGCCGAAGAAGGCAAACGTCCCGGCGGCTTCGGCATCCTGATGACCCGTAACATGGTTGACGAGCTGGTCTACAACCAACGCGGCAATGCCGTTCTCTTCGTGAAATACCTCGACGGCAGTCACTGACCCGTTGACTGCCAGGACTTCCAGTTCAACAATTTTCCACTTTTTTTCGTTGATTCCAAACCACTTCCCCTCCGCACCCGCCATTTCCCCCAAGTCCCCATGCTATGCCTGGAATTGAGGAGCGCTACTCGCGTTCACCCCAGCCGCTCCTCCGAAAGGCACTCCCATGGCCACCGACAAACAAATCGCCGCCAACCGCCTCAACGCACAAAAATCCACCGGCCCCCGCTCCGCCGCCGGCAAGACTCAATCCGCCCTAAACGCACGCAAGCACGGCTTCTCCGCCTCCATCTTCACCGTAGCCCGTCTTGAAGAGATTGACGAAATCTGCGACCTTCGCCACGACCTCGTCGGCCTCTATCACCCCGTCAACTCCCAGGAACTCTGGGCCGTCGAACGCGTCGCCATCTGCCAGATGTCCCTCATCCGCGCCTCCCGCCTCGAAGCCGGCCTCTTCACGAATTGCCTCGACCAGGCTCTCGGTTCCGACGGCCAACCCATTCAAGCCATGAACGAGGGAATGGCCGGCCTGGGCAAGGCTGAAATCACCCTCGGCCAGGAACACAATTTCGACATCGCCGCAAGCTTTCACCGCATGACCCAGAGGCCTCACACCTGGGCCCTCTTCCTCCGTTACCAGGCCCAGGCCGAGCGCAACTACCGCCGCGCCATCCAGGAATTCGAACGCCTCCGCGCCCTGCGCCCCGAGATCGAGGAAGCCGAATTAGAAGAAATACCAAACGAACCCAATTCCATACCTCAACCCGAAGCAAACAACCCGGATCCCGCTCCCCAAACGAACCCAATCCCGCTCCTCGTCGCGCAGACCCCCTGGTCTGCGCGGGTCCCCCTCGACCCGATCCTGGATGCCGCCGGAAAGTCGCCGCGTGCCCCCACCGGCGGCGCGTGATAATCTTGTTCCACAAGATCATGAAACTCAATCGCATCGCCATTTTTTGCGTGGCCGCGACGCTGCTGGCCACTGAGCCGAATGAGGCTACCAAACGCTGGTGGGCGCACGTGGTGGCGCTGGCCAACGACGGCATGGAAGGCCGTGATACCGGCAGTCCCGGATATCTCAAAGCCGAACGCTACGTCGTCACGCAATTCGAGAGAGCTGGTCTGAAGCCGGCCGGCGAGAAAGAGTACTTGCAGCCCGTGCCGCTGCGCGTGGTGCGTTTGCTTACCGATCAATCCTCGATTGAGCTGGTGAGGAAAGACGGCGTCCACAAGCTCGCATGGCTGCGCCAGATCTCGACGGCGGCGCGAACCACCTTGCCGGACACGCTGGAAGGCGATCTCATATTCCTGGGTGATGGCCCCGCCGCCGGCGCGCCGCCGCTCGACATAAAAGGCAAGATCGTGGTGCAGATGCCCGCTGTTCGGCGCGCGGGAGCGGCTGGAGCCGCCGAGCCCGCGCGTGGAGCCGGCGACGGCCGCGGCCTGGTAGCGCGCAACGGCGCCCTGGCTGCCATCGCGATCGACGGCACGGGCGGCCCCGAACCCCCGCGCTGGCCCGTGGCTTATTCGGTCGCCATGTCCCTGGCGGAAACGCCACTGCGCCAGGCTGACGCGGTCTTGACCTTCCGCTTCAACCCGGCCTTCGCCGGCGAGCTTTTTCAAGGCTCCGGCCATACCTACGCTGAGCTGCAAAAGCTGGCCGATGACGGCAAACCGCTGCCGCAGTTCGAAATTCCGGCGAAGCTGCGCGCCACCATGAAAGTGGAATCCGGCGAATTGTCTTCGGACAATATCGTTGCTGTGCTTCCCGGCTCCGATCCCGCGCTGGCCAACCAATACCTGGTGGTCTCCGCGCATCTGGATGGCTACGGCTTCGGCGAACCCTGGAACGGCGACCGCATCTACAACGGCGCGTTTGACGACGCGGCCTACGTCGCCACGCTCATCGACCTGGCCCAGATACTGCACGAATCTGGCCGCCGTCTCAAGCGCTCGCTGCTGTTTCTGGTGGTGACCGGCGAAGAGAAAGGGCTGTTGGGCTCGCACTATTTTGCGGCTCATCCCACCATCGCCAAAGAGAAGCTGGTGGCCGATATCAACCTCGACCAGCTTCGGCCCATCTTCCCGCTCAAAATCCTGACCATGCTGGCGCTGGATGAATCCAGCCTGGGTGTGGTGGCGAAACAGGTGGCGGAGAAGATGGACATCGGGATTCAGCCCGATCCGGAGCCCGAGCGGCGGCTGCTCACGCGCTCCGACCACTACAGCTTCATGCAGATCGGCGTGCCGGCCACGGGGTTCATTTTCGGCTACGAGAAGGGATCGCCCGAAGAGCAGGTCTACCGCCATTGGTATGCCGAGCGCTATCACAGCCCGGCCGACGACATCAATCAGCCCTGGGATCCGCCGGCGGCCGCCAAGTTTAACGATTTCTTCGGTCGTCTGGTGGAAGCCGTCGCCAACGCGGCGGACCCGCCGAAGTGGCGCGCCGGCAGCCGATTCGCGCACGCCGATATCAGGTAGCATTACCGTGTTACAAGAACTCTGCCGCCAAACTCGCCGTATCAAGCCCGAAGGGCGAAAGACGCTAGCCCACGGCGCAAGCCGTGGGGACCAAGTCGTCCACCAGCGTAGCCCCGGAACGGGGCGTAAGTGCCCGACCTCTAAAGCTTCGACCATGTTCCGCCTTTCAGCCACCATGCTCGCTGCCGCCGCGTCACTCGCCGCGCAGCCTTTCACCCGCGGCGTCGGCGTTTATCCCGGCGATCCCGCGCAGGATTTCGCTCCCGTCCTGGCGCCTGATTCCACTTACCGCAACATCGCCCTGCGGCGTCCCGCCTACCAGTCCAGCGCTTACGATTACAACCTCACCGCCCAACTGGTTACCGATGGAATCAAGGAGACCACGCTGCCGCGCTGGCTTTCCACCACCACCAGCCAGACCGGCGTGGCGCGCAAGAACGAGCGCGAGCTGCTGGTGGACCACAACATGGTCACCACGGTCGGCCTGCGCGGAGCCAAGGTTTGGGTGCAGTTCGAACTGGCCGGCGGCGACGGGCCGATCGAGGTGGACCGCATCCAGGCCCTCGGTAGCGTGCAGGCCAACCCACAAGGGGCCGCCGGTTGGAGCGCGGCCGTCTCCGGGTCGGATGACGGGCAGTCATGGAACGAACTGGGCCGTGCGAACTCGGGTGAACGTCCCGGCCGCGATTTCCACGCCTCCATCGCCTTGGGATCCGCCGCGCGCGCGCGCTTCTACCGCCTGGAGTTGGAAGCCGCCAGCGCCGTTCTGTGGCGTCTCGGCGAGGTGACCCTCTACCGCCGCGAAGCGCGCGTCGAGATTGGCGGTCCCTACCGCTTTTCGAGCGCCTGGATGAGCGCCGGCTCGGGCGAAGAATGGGTCTACGTGGACCTGGGCGCCCACGCGACCTTCGATCGCATCAAGCTGTTTTGGCTGCGCCGCGCCGCCGAAGGCTGCATCCAGGCTTCCGACGACGCGGCCGCGTGGAAGACCCTGGCGCCTCTGGGCCACCCCCCGGTTGACGATGTCAAGCTGCCGCGCCCCGTTAAAGCCCGCTACGTGCGCGTCCTGATGACCAAACCGGAATCGCCCGGCGGCTACATCCTGAGCGAGCTGGAAGTGTGGGGCCGCGGCGGTCTCACCCCGCGGCCGAAGCCGGCCCAGGGCCTTTCCGGCGGCGCGTGGCGTCTGCAACGCGATTCCCTGGTCGCGGCCGCGGGCGATGCCATTTCCAAACCCGCATTCGACGATCGCGATTGGGTGGTAGCCACCGTGCCCTCGACCGTCCTCTCCAGTTACTGGAACTCGGGCGCCCTGCCCGATCCCAATTACGCCGACAACCAGCTCACCGTTTCGGACTCTTTCTTTTACGCCGACTTTTGGTATCGCAATGAATTCGTCGCGCCGCCCGCCGCGGGCAAACGCCAGTGGCTGATCTTCGAGGGCATCGACTGGAAAGCCGGCGTCTTCCTGAATGGAGAAACCCTGGGCCGCATGGAAGGCGGTTTCCAGCGGGGCCGCTTCGACGTCACTGGCAAACTGCGCGCCGGCGCGAAGAACGCCCTGGCCGTCAGGATCGAGAAAAACGCCACCCCCGGCAGTGTGCATGAGAAGACTTTTGACAGCCCTGGCTTGAACGGCGGCGCTCTGGGCGCGGACAATCCCACGTACCACGCCTCGGTGGGCTGGGACTGGATCCCCACCATTCGCGGCCGTAACACCGGCATCTGGGCCGGCGTGCATCTGGAAACCGCCGGGGATGTCACCATCGAAGATCCTTTCGTAAGCACGCTGCTGCCGCTGCCCGACATCTCCCGCGCTGAGGTCGCCGTGGAGGCCGTTCTGCGCAACTCCGCGGACGCCCCGGTTTCGGGCACCTTGCGCGGCCGCTTCGGCGACACCCCTTTCGAAACCGCCGTCACGCTCGACGCCCATTCGGTGAAAAGCGTCAAGGCGCCCGCGTTGCGCCTGGAACATCCCAAGCTGTGGTGGCCCAACGGCTACGGCGATCCCAATCTCTATGCTGTCCAACTGGTGTTCGAAACCGCGGACCATAGGGTCTCCGATACCAACGAGTTTCATGCCGGCGTCCGCCAGTTCAATTACACTGCCACGGCGCCGCTGAAGATCTGGATCAATGGACGCCGCTTCGTTGCCCGCGGCGGCAACTGGGGCTTCGGCGAATCCATGCTGCG
>Ga0116111_1000133_pt1 | contig 67074 bp, 63 predicted proteins | sample June2015DPH_8_10_FD_89720 | JGI IMG/M metagenome (GOLD analysis project Ga0116111, IMG submission 89720) | Peatland microbial communities from SPRUCE experiment site at the Marcell Experimental Forest, Minnesota, USA - June2015DPH_8_100 | ecosystem: Environmental > Terrestrial > Soil > Wetlands... | reverse complement strand
CAGCCCCAAGGAGGGCGCGCCCAAGGGCCACAGGGCCGCCAAGGGCGGCAAGCCCAAGGCTCCCCCGGCAGCCAAGCCCAAGAAGGCCACCCAGGCTAACAAAGCGGCCAAATCGACCAAGAAGTCCGCGAAGCCCAAGGCCGAGGGTCCCCGCGAAGGCACCAAGACCGCCCAGGTGGTCGCCATGCTCCAGCGCAAGAACGGCGCGACCCTGACCGAGATCATGAAAACGATGGGCTGGCAAAAACACACCGTCCGCGGGTTCATGGCTGGCGCGATGAAGAAGGCCGGATTCAGCGTCGAGTCCTTCAAGTCCGACAAGGGCGACCGGACGTACCGAATCAATTCGTAGCCCTCAGCTTCCCTCCTTCCTGGCCCGCCCTGGCTTCGGCTGCGGCGGGCTTTTCTGCTTCTGTCCCCACTCCTGCCCGCCCTACCCCGGTTTTGGCAACCTCGGCGGATAAGCCCCAGCCGCCGCCCGGTGGCCCTTTATTTCTGGGGGCGTGCTGTCCCAATGGAAGGTAAGCCGGTTTGTCGTCCGGAATGGCGCATTTGCTCAATTTCCGTATAGCCAACCACAAGGGAGTGATCCAAAGGGCTCATGTCAAGTGAGTCTGGCGCAGTTGCTTGAGCCTGGCAGAAGGCATAGAATTCTTCCTATGACAATGGCCATGCGAGCGGTGCGTGGGTTTCTCTTGATTGCCCTGATCGCTGGCGATTGGGGCTGGTCGCAGACGAAGAATGCCGCTCGGCTTGTTTTGTCCGAGCCTGTCCATCATCGCGATTGGATGGCCTTCGAACCGATGGTCGTCCAGCATCCCAACGGGACGCTCTTTGTAAGTGGATATGGCGCTGGAATGCTCAATCAGCGGCCGCTGCTATGGAGGAGCCGGGATCACGGCGCGACCTGGACCCGCGTGAACGTTGGCACCGAAGCCGACGGCGCGCTCGGGAACTCCGACGTGGACTTGGCGGTCGCAAGTGATGGCACTCTCTATTTTGCCAGCATGGGATTCAACAACACGTCTCACGAGGGTGCCTATGTGGCGATGGGTGTGAGCCGCGATGCCGGCGCGACATGGTCCTGGTCGTTGATCTCGAAGAACCGCTTCGATGACCGCCCCTGGGTCAAAGTCGCTCCGGATGGAACGGCTCACGTAATCTGGAACGACGGCAGTGGCGTGCTCTATCGCCAAAGTCGGGACCGAGGCGTCACGTGGAGCGATCCATCGCGCATTCACGACCAGGGCGGCTCGAGCCATCTCGCGGTCGGTCCCAACGGCGAGATCGCGGTACGCATCGCGCCTAAATCGGCCTCAGGTCACAAATTTCACCAGGGCGTGGATCTGATCGCGGTCAGTCTCGACGGTGGCAAGAGTTGGCAAAAACGCACGGCCCCGGGCGAACGCGAGTGGGTCAAGGAGGACAACGCACCCCTTCCACGCTGGGTTGAACCAGTCGCCTGGGATTCGCAGGGCGCACTCTTTTCTCTCTGGACGAACGTGAAGGGACTTTGGCTGGCGCGATCTCGCGACAAAGGCGAGACATGGAAGGTCTGGCAGCTTCTCCCAACCGATGAAGTCTCCTACTATCCCTACCTTGTCGCCGGGAGCCGGCCAGGCGAACTCGCCGGTACGTGGTTCTCCGGGCATGATGACGCCATGCAGGCGCATCTTGCTTTATTCCAGGTGAGCGATAGCGACGCGCCGCCGCGTGTCATCCAGTCGCCCCCATTTCGCCCCGATAGCTGGACATATACCAGGGATGGCGATCCGATGCTCCCGCCGACCCATTCTACGGGAGGCGAATATCTGGCGGTAACCTTCCTGCGCGGCGACAGCCTGGGAGTGGTCAGCCCGATGTTCAACCCGCAAACCAAGCGCGAAGGATTCTCCTGGTGGAGAACCGACCTCCGGTGAGATCGCTACACTGAGGTCAGGCGATCCACCCGCGCCGATGGATGCAAGGATCTCGTACGGGCCGAGCTTGTCGTCAACAGACAGGGGCATGAGCTGGATTGAGTTAAGTGTATACGATCAGAAAACGGATTGTTCCTGTATAGGGCGAATCCGGACAGTGGGATGGCGACTGAGAGATAGCCTGTGTTGAGCGCGGGCCGTTGTTCGATCCGACGATTCAGCCCTTAGATGGGCAACGAAGACGAAGGTGCAAGCAAAACAAGCCAGGGGGATTTGCTTCATAGTAAGGACGGCGTATACTATCCACACCATGAACGCCATTCATTCAGCGGTTCTTGCCTCGTTTGCGGGCTCGCTGCTACTAACCGGCCAGCAGCCCGGAGAAACTGGTTTGTTCGTTCGGGAGCAGGCGGATCAAGGCCGCGCGCTGTATGTGGCGAATGGCTGTGCCACGTGCCACGGCGGTGAACTCGCGGGAGCGTCGGCTCCAGCTTTGTCTGGGCCGGCCTTCGCCCGACGCTGGGCTGGGCGGGCCGTGGGCGACGTGCTAACGATCCAGAGCACCACGATGCCTCCAGGAAAATCGGGCTCACTCACCTCGCCGCAACATGCCGCGATTTTTGCTTACATCCTGATGCGAAACGGATACGCGCCGGGCGGATCGCCTCTGGCGGCGGATTCGCCAGAGCTCAGGACCACGTTGATGCGGGCTGATGCCTCGGCGGTCAATGGGCGTCCAGCGCCCGAGTTTATTGCCGGCAATGCCAAGGCGGTGGTCCAGGGTGCCGGACCGACACAATCCGAGCTGAATGATGCGGCGAAGTCGAAGCGCGACTGGCTCTATCACACTCACGATTACGCGGGTGCTCGGTACGTCGCAGCGGACCAGATCAACTCGACCAATGTTGCACGGCTTCAGGTCGTGTGCGCATTCCAGATCGGCGACAACGAAAATTTCCAGACCGGGCCTATCGTCTATCAGGGGATGATGTACCTAACGACACCACACTCAACGATCGCAGTCGATGCAACAAGCTGCAAGCCGAAATGGCGTCACACGTGGCAGCCACTGGGACAAGATGTCTGGATCACCAACCGTGGCGTGGCGATCAAGGAGGGCAAGCTCGTTCGCGGCACGTCCGACGGCTACTTGATCGAATTGAACGCCGAGACTGGCGAATTGATCTGGGCGCGTCGCGCGGCCAACACCGACTTGGGCGAGACGTTCACCATGGCGCCGCTGGTTTTCGAGGATCTGATTCTGATTGGCCCGGCCGGCAGTGAGAATGGCATTTCGGGCTGGGCGGGCGCGTTCCGATTCTCCGACGGGACGCCGGTCTGGCGATTCGAGACCGTCCCAGGGGCGAAGGAGAAAGGAAACAAGAGCTGGAACAACCCGAACAACATTCCGTTAGGAGGCGGGTCGGTCTGGACGCCTTTCTCGCTGGATCCGAAAACGGGCGAGTTGTATGTAGCGGTGACCAACCCGGCTCCGGATCTGCCCGGAGACCAGCGCCCTGGAGATAACCTCTATACGAATTCCATGGTCGTGCTCGATGTTCACACTGGGAAGCTGCTTTGGTATAAGCAAATGGTCGCCAACGATTCGCACGACTACGATCTGACGCAGGTCAGCCCGCTATTCACGACGTCAGTTCAGGGCCTCACGAGCAGCCTGGTCGCCACGGTGGGCAAAGACGGTGTGATGCGCATCGTGGACCGCAAATCGCGCGAGGTGATTCACAAGGCTGCTGTCACTACCGTCGAGAACAGCGAGACGCCGGTTACCCCGAAAGGTGTACACGCGTGCCCGGGTGTGCTCGGCGGCGTAGAGTGGAATGGGCCGGCATTCAACCCCGGCACGAATATGCTGTACGTCGGGGCAGTAGACTGGTGCGCTACGTTTAAGTCCGACGAAGTGGTGCGACGCATCGCCAACGGCCTTTACATGGGCGGCACGGTGCAGGCGGACAAGAGTTCGCAGGGCTGGATCACAGCCGTCGACGCGTCAACCGGTGCCGTGCGTTGGAAATACCGGTCGCCGCAGCCGGTGGTCGGGGCCGTGACCACCACGGCGGGCGGCCTGGTGTTCGGTGGCGAACTAACCGGCAATTTTGTCGCGCTCGATGCGCGCTCCGGCGACCTGCTGTACCAGTTCAATACCGGCGGTCCGATCGGGGCTGGAATCGTGACGTACGAGCTCAATGGGAAGGAATACGTGGCTGTGATGTCTGGACGCCCGTCGCGGTTTTGGGTGGATCAGAACCCCGGCGCACCAACGATGTTCCTATTCGCATTGCCGAAGCAGCCGGACTAAAACTCACGCCAAGAGAATCCTGATGAGAGATGGCGTGGCGTTGGCTCTCGTGAATCTCTCACATTCGGAGCTTCCAGACACCTACCATTACTGATTTGGCTGATTTAGCCAGGCTTACTCGATCAAGGACGCATAGCTCCTGGATGACGGCGCATCCGGAAGTTGGCGGGCTTCCGGTACATGTCTTCTCGCAGCCTGCAGCGTTTACAAGTTCCTGCCCACTGGCCAAGACTGGACTCTCGCAGAATGGACCAGCCTGACCCGCAGTTGTCGGCCCAATGGAAGGAAAGCCGGTTTCACGGACAGTAGCGGGCATCACCGGGGTCGCGCCCACGACGAAGGCGGCGCTCGCCCCGATGTTTGCGGGACGTCCGGCCCGCCTTGATCAGCCTGCCCCTCTTATTGTCGAGACCTTGAAGATCGTATTACGACCTGCTGCTCTATAGAGCTTTCGTTCGGCGCCAGGCGCCCGAGGAGGTTCGGTAGATTGAGGGGAACTTCTATTCGGTTGCCGCGGCTTGCAAGGGCTCATCGGCGCTGGGACCGTAGATGGAAGGGACCTTGGCACCCATCGGCCTCAGGTACGCAGAGAGCTGGCCGCGATGGTGGATGCCATGCGACATGTCCAGGCTCAGATAAGTGACGGCGGGCTGCGTCCATTTGGCAAACGTGACGTCGTGCGCCAGTTTCGCGGCGGGCAGGGCGGCGACCTGGGCGAGCAAGGGCGGAACGGTTTCGTCGTAGTACGCCAGCACTTCGGCCGGTGTCTTCAACTCCAGCTGCTTCCATTCGAAGGCGCCATTGATCACGCCACGAAGAAAAAACGCCTCGGCCAGAGCGATGTGGGAGGCCAGTTCGAGGCCCGTCATGCATTTCTCGCTGGGCTTGTAATCGCAATGCTCGGCCGGCACCGCGGCCAGTACCTTACGGGTGGTCGCGAACTCATGCTGGAGCTGCGGCAATAAATAATCGCACAGTCCTTTTGCAGTCTCTTCAGTCATAGACAGAGGATAGAGTGTTGGCTCGTGGCGGTCAAGGAGGCCTCTCCCGGCGTGTCGCGCTGCTTCGTTTGCGGCCCGCCCGCGACCTGTGCGTTATCGGACGGTGGGTATCGTCACCCATGCGTGTTTTGCCCATTGCTGAGACTTGGAACGGGAACCGCCAGATCCTCGCTGACGCCATCGTGATTTACTACCTCCGACCCACTTGGCGGAGAGTGTTTCCCTTTGACCGCCGCTGGCGTACCCGCCGGTCCAATCTCCGAAATGGCGGTTTCACGGCCGCGGTCCTCCGGGCACTCAGCCGCACCCCTGTAGGTAAACGTCGGTGCGACCACACGCGGCGGAACCCAGCGGTGGCCAGATTGCGGCGGCACTTCGACGAGTCGGCAATGCGCTCATCTGGCTTCCGACAACGGCGTTTGATTTCGCGTTCGGGTTCGCGAATCGTAACCACCGGAACCCTATCGATGTCGGTGCGACGTCAGAACCAAGCCAGCTCCGGAGCCACTACCCGTCCCGACCGCACCTCGGTTTGGAACTGGTCTACCTCGCTCCGAAGGTCCGTCCCGTACACGTCGGCAAAGATGCTTTGGCAACCCCGCGGGTCAGAGAAGCACGCCCGTTCGAACCTCAGAAATGTCGACTTGCCGTTTCGCTCAATCTGCCTGTCCCAGAAATATATCCATGCTGTATAGCTGAACCGCCAATCCTTCTGGGATGCGGCAGCAAAGGATGACCAGAGGTCCTCTGTCTTCGCTCGCGAGAGGAACTCCGATTCGGGCAAGCTAGCCAGGTGCAGCCCCGGCGCCGGCAAGCTTCTTGCGGCTACAACCCCCGCGACGCCCTCTGAAACCCACGGCTGTCGCAGCATTCGTAGAACGCTCACCACTGAGCAGTTTTGATTCTGCACGGCATGCGAAAGTTCGTGCCGCAGCAATCCCCCGATATCTGCCCATCCATCCGCCCTCGGCGTCACAAAGATCACCGTGCCCGTCGGCACTGTCACTGCGAGTGGACGCTGTCCCATCAGAAACGGCGCGGCGAACCTAAGACAGTCGTTCCAATTTCGACAGACCACTACCTTAACCTTCTTAGAGAACTTCAGTTGGTGAAAGCTCTCTGCCGTCGCCACGTAATGATCGATCTCGCGATACCCGGGATCCAAGACCCTGGAATCGGGATACAACACATCTGCACGCGAGAACCGCACCTGCCGATACCCAGGATGCAGCGGCGACCAGGCGAATAGCGGCCCCCATGGGAACGCCGCCAGGAGCGCGAGCATGAACAGGCCGAGGATACCGTGCTTCCAACTCATGCGCACAGTTTAGGACATTGCGGCGCCCGTGTCATGGAATCGATTATCGGCAGGAATCGATTGTCGGCGTGCTAGACAGCGTACTGAAGTTGCCTCTTCGGGCACTTGGCCGTATCACCTACTCGTAGAGTTGCACGTGCGTGGAGCCCGGTGCTCTTATTTTTCTGGGGGCGTGCTGTCCCAATGGAAGGAAACGCGGCTTCACGGCCAGTGGCACAGGTTGCCGAGTGGCGCGCCATCCGACCGAAACATCCCTGGAAGTGGTACCATGCTTGAAATCCCGGTCCGATGACTCCTCAACAATTGTTTGCGCATTACCGCATAGTCTCCAAGCTTGGCGAGGGCGGCATGGGCGAAGTCTGGCGCGCGACCGATACCAAGCTGAACCGCGATGTCGCGATCAAGATTTTGCCCGCAGCCTTTGCGCATGACGCCGACCGGATGGCGCGGTTCACGCGCGAGGCACAGGTTCTGGCATCGCTCAATCACCCGAACATCGCCGCCATCTACGGCCTGGAGGAATCCGGCGGCGTGCGCGCGCTGGTGATGGAACTGGTGGAGGGGCCGACGCTGGCCGATCGGATCCAGTCCGGCTCCATCCCCTGGAAAGAAGCGCTGCACATTGCGGGCCAGATCGCCGAGGGTGTGGAATCGGCCCACGAGCGCGGCATCGTGCACCGCGACCTCAAGCCCGCCAACGTGAAGGTCACGCCCGAAGGCAACGTGAAGGTGCTGGATTTTGGGCTGGCAAAGGCTACTGAGCCGCTGCCGGCTTCGTCGCACGATCCCGCGGCGTCGCCCACCGTAACGCTCTCCGCCACGCGGGAGGGATCCATCCTCGGAACCGCGGCCTATATGGCGCCAGAGCAGGCGCGCGGTGTTACAGTCGATGCGCGCGCCGACATCTGGTCGTTCGGCGCGGTCCTCTACGAAATGCTCAGTGGCCGCCCGGCTTTCCCCGGCGATACCGCCTCCGACGTCTTGGCCGCCATTCTGCGGGCCGATCCCGATTGGAGCGCGCTGCCGGCCGCCGTGCCGCCGGCCATCCGCAGGCTGTTGGCGCGCTGTCTGGAGCGCGATCGCAAGCGCCGCCTGCAAGCCATCGGCGAGGCCCGCATCGCGATGGAAGACGCGCTCGACGGCGCCGCGGAGCCCGCTCCGGTGCGGCCCTCGCACCGCGCCGCCCTGCCGTGGATTGCCGCGGTTGCCATACTGGCTGCAGTCGCGGGCGCCAGCTGGTGGCGCTCGCTGCGCGCCGGGCCGGGTCAGTCTGGGCTGCCGCCGGTGTCTTTCGCTATCGGTATTCCATCGGGTGGCGTGTCTGTCCTGGGCGAGAATCCCGTGGTAGCCGTCTCGAACGACGGAAGGTTACTGGTGTATGCCACCGGCGGACTGCTTTTTCAGCGTGCCATCGATCGCGTGGAGCCGGTGGCGATACCCGGCACTCAGGGAGCCATGGGGCCGTTCCTTTCGCCGGATGGCCAGTCGGTGGGCTTCTTCGCCGACGGCAAGCTGAAGCGCGCCAGCTTGCGCGGAGGCGCGCCCATCGTGATCTGCGACGCATCTGCGGCTCGCGGCGCCAGTTGGGGGCCGGACGACCGGATTGTCTTCTCCGGGTCCCTGTCCGGGGGATTAATGCGCGTTCCCGCCAGTGGAGGTAAACCCGAGGCCCTGACCACGGTCGATGCCTCCAAGGGCGAGCGCACGCATCGTTGGCCCGAGGTTCTGCCCGGTGGGAAGAACGTGCTCTATACCGTCGGGTGGCTACAGAGCCCCAACGACTATGACAATGCCGCCATCGTAGCGCGGTCGCTCGAAACCGGCGCGCGCCGCACCCTGGTGGAAGGCGCGCGGATGGCCCGCTTCGCCCCTCCGGATCGCTTGGTTTACCAGCGCGGCACGACCCTATTCGCTGCGTCCTTCGACCCGACGACGCTCACCCTCACTTCCCGCGCCGTTCCGGTGCATGAAGGCGTCGGAGGCGACGCCAGCAGCGGTTCTGGTTTCTTTGCCTTTGGCGGTAACGGAACGCTGGCCTACGTACCGGCCCAGTCTCAAAACCAGGATCTCCGCGTCGCCCTGGTGGATCGCAGTGGAGCCGCGACAGTCTTGAACCTGCCGCCGCGCCTCTACCGCAATCCGCGCTTCTCGCCGGACGGGAGGCGCCTGGTTTTCACCATCGGTAGCGGCTCCGGGGCGGACGACGATATCTGGATCTGCGATCTGGCCACCTTGCAGCTCAGCCACCTCACCTTCGGCGCTACCGGGCTAACGCCCCTCTGGACTCCCGACGGCCAGCGAATCGTCTTTAACCAACCGCGCGGAACAACGACCGGCCTCTTCTGGAAGTCCGCCAATGGCAGTGGCGCTCCCGAGTTGTTGTGGGCCTCCGACTCGATTCTGATCCCGTCTTCCTGGTCTCCGGATGGATCGACCCTCGCCGTTAATCGGAACGGCCAGGTGGACTCCCTGTGGCTGCTTCCCATCCACGGCGACCGCAAGCCGCGCTCGCTGGGAGAGACCCAGCAATTCGCCTCCGCTCCGGCATTCTCGCCCGACGGCAAGTGGATCGCCTATGCCTCGGTCGAATCGGGGACCAATGACGAAGTCTACGTCCGCCCGGTGGATGCTTCGGGCGGCAAGTGGCAAGTCTCGACGGCAGGCGGCAGCGACCCCGTGTGGCAGCCCAACGGCAGCGAGCTGTACTACACCAACGGCGATCAAATGATGGCGGCGCCGGTCCAGACCCGGCCCGCGTTCCACTCCGGCACCCCCCGCAAGATATTCGAAGGCCACTACGAAACCCGCACCGCGCCGACGCGCAACTTCGACCTTTCACCGGATGGCAAGAAATTCGTGATGATTCAGCGTGCCACGGCGGAAGGCGGCTCGCGCCAGCTCGACGTCGAGCTGAGCGGGCTACGTCATTAGCCCTTCCTGCCGGCTCTTCCGGGCGGTCGTGCCCGATATGTGGGCTTCACGACCGGAACTTGCTCGCACGGTCCATCCGCACTTGCACGGGCTCACGCCATCTGAGAGGCTGTATTTGTCAAATGCGATGGTTGGGAGCGCTCAAAACCGGTTTCGAGGGGTAGTGGGATGACCTCTCACGTAAGCCGCGATGAGCCCGTAGGTCGGTTCCCGGACCGTCTCCGGGGCGCTGCTCTGATCGCCGCGCTGGCCGGGGGCGCATGCTCGTTCGGCCTGGTGCTGCGCGCGGGTCAACGTCAACAATCCAGGCTACTGCTGTTCCTATTCGCGATTTGGACGCTCTCCCCCTTCGTGATCACCGCCTGGGCGAACATAGTGTCGAAGCGTTGGTCAGCCGTCGCCCGCGTGACCCTCTACGTCACCACTTTGATCCTCACGCTGAGTTCGTTGGTCATTTATGGAGGCGTCACTTTCGGGCATCTCCGGGCGAAAGTGGGTTTCGTGTTCCTGGTTGTTCCCTTCGCATCAGGGCTCCTGATTTCAGCCGTTTCGGCTCCAGCGTTGATTTCTCGAAGGCTTTCGAATAAGCGAGTGTCGCGCGGTTCAAGCTGACCGGCTGACGAATATTCGTTCAATGGAAGAGTCCACTTCAAGACCGCGAGGGTCGGTCGCGACTTCGTGAAAGGGTTTAGAATACACCTGATCGCGGATAATGGGGCGGTGACGATGCGCTTACTTTTCTGGGGTGCGGTTTTGACGGCGCTGGTAGCGGGATGGGCTCCGGCACAGACGGCGGCGGCGGTGGCCGTCGACGGGACCGTGAAGGACGGCGCTGGGCTGGCGGTGGCGGGGGCGATCGTCACGCTGGAAACGGCGGCCGGCGCGGGGCAGCGCACGACGGCAACGGACCAGGCGGGGGCTTTCCACTTCGGCGACGTGGCGGCGGGGAGTTATAACGTCACGGTCGCGGCGGGCGGGTTCGCGGTGTGGACGGCGAACGTGACGGCGGGAGTATTGAATCAGGCGCCGGTGGCGGCGGCGCTGCAGGTGGCGCCGATGACGTCGACGATCGAGGTGACGCCGCCGCCGAAGGAGCTGGCGGCGGAGCAACTGAAGTCGGAAGAGAAGCAGCGGGTGCTGGGCGTGTTTCCGCACTTTCTGGTGACGTACGAGCCGAACGCGGCGCCGCTAACGGCGGGGCAGAAGTTCCACCTCGGGTTCAAGACCCTGGTGGATCCGGTGACGCTGCTGGGCACGGGGATCGACGCGGGAATCCAGCAGGCGCAGAACAAATACCCGGAGTTCGGGCAGGGGGTGGAAGGCTACGCGAAGCGGTTCGGGGCGCGATATACCAGCCACATCAGCGGCGTGATGATTCACCATGTGATCCTGCAGGCGGTCTTTCACCAGGACCCGCGGTATTTTTACAAGGACACGGGGAGCTTCAGGTCGCGAGTGTGGTACTCGATCTGGACGGCGTTCGTGTGCAAGGGCGATAACGGGCGCTGGCAGCCGGATTATTCCGACGTGATCGGCGGCGCGGCGGCGAGCCAGGTATCGAGGCTGTACTATCCCTACACGTCGCGGCCGTGGCTGCGGCTGTTTCATAACGTGCTGGAGGGTTTCGGCGGCAGGGCGGAAGACCATCTGCTGGAGCAGTTCGTGGTGCGCAGGTTTACGACGCACACGCGGAAACTAGCGAGGATGTTTCGGAAGGTGCTGGCGGAGGGGACGGCGGCGCCGCTGGTGTCGGTGGGGGACTTGAGCGCGGGGCCGATGACGTTCGTGCTGGCGAGCGACCTTCAGGCGAACGGCGCGACGCTGGCGAAGGTGGGGGCGATCGCCGAGGGGCAGGTAAGTTACGCGGGCGGGATGAGCGGCGCGGGCGAGGCGGTTCGGTGGCGGCTGGAACACGTGCACCTGAAGGTGGGCAATGTGGACGTGCCGCTGAGAAGCAATCAGGCAAAGGGCGGGGACGGGGCGTTGGCGTACCGGCAGTTGGAAGGGTCAGGGAGGATTGCGCTGGTGCTGTATGTGGCGGAGGATGTGGTGGTGGGGCCGGGGAAGTGAATTGTGCGGCCCGCGTCCGCTGCCCAGGAATCTCTTCAATTCCTCTGACATGCCGGCGGCAAAGCGGACCGATGGAGTCCGCAATCGCTGAGGTCAGTGGACGAGATGCCCACATATCGTTCCCAACCCGGCAGAAAGGCGCCGCCCGCCCAGCGAGAGAGGCCATGAGCGGCAGGGACCGCCGGATCCCGAGGCCCGCGCGGACTGTCCCGAAAGGGGTCGTTAACGCAACGGCCTACGATGTAACCCGCCGAGAGTGTCTCCTTCTTGGACCGTCGTCTTTCTCAAATTGAGTTCGCGTGGGAGGTGAGTGTGCGTCAATGCCGGACTTCATATGCCGGACTTCATCTGCCCCTATCCGTGCGGAGAGCGTGATAAGATACCAACACCCCACGAATCGTGGGATTCCTTGAAGGCGAGGCAGCCCCGATGGAGAGTTCAGAGTTTGTTCTTGAGCAATATGACACCGTCCGCGGAATCGTCGACGATCTTTTTCTCAAAGGCTTGACGGATGACCAGTTTAGGTTTCAGCCCAAGGAGGGATTGAACTCGATCGCGTGGTATATGTGGCACACAGCCCGTTGGCAGGACGTTGCGAACACACTTATTATGCCTGGTTGTAAGCAGATCCTGGACGACACGCATGAACGTGTCTCGTCGTGACGTGGGCACAGGCATGACACGTGAGGAATGCACAAAGTTCAACGAGACGGTCAACGTGACAGAACTACGGGCGTACTGGAAAGCGGTTGGCGAGGCCGTAAGAAACGTGGCGCGATCATTACCGTCCGAGGATCTCCGAACACCGGTGGACCGCGCTCAACTTTACCAGATGCTCGAAGACGGTACCATTGCAAACGAACAGGCGAAATGGGTTCCCTCGTTCCTGGAGGGCAAGAGCCGAGGATGGTTCCTGTCGATGGCAGTTTGGCACATGGCTGAGCATCTGCTGGGAGGAGTTGTTTGCGTGCGCCGTGTTTCTGGAATACCCGTCGGCCTCTGATGTGTGAAAATGCCAGCTTTAAGATCCGTGAACTGGCCATGGTCCTCTCTGAGCGGCTCACCAGCCCACGTGTTTCGTAACTGGTCCTTTGGGCCACGTTTGGCACGCGGTAGCTCCGGGCGATCTTCACAGCGATGCTGCTGTCGAACGGCGATCCCCTTGAGGGGATAGCTATTCTAAACGGGGAGCCGCCGGACCTGATTTTCTTGTCGGTGCGGCTTCCACAAGATCTGGTAGCGCTCGCACCGGTGATCATTCGTGAAGTCGAGCGCGAGAAAAGCCTCCGGCCCTAATGCAGGTCTTGCGCGCGAGCCTAACTCGGACATTCGGCAGTTTCCGATAATGGCTGAAAGACAGGCTTTCCTTCCATTGGGCTGCCTGCCGCGGGCCGGGCCGGTCCATTGTCGCGGTAGGACCAACTGGGTGGACAGTTTCCGGATACGCCGTGATCCGGGCAGAACGGCGCCGAGTACAATGCTTCGGTTAACAGCCACGATTGCCGGTTGGTCTTACGTTCTTTCATTGCAACCAAAAACAGGTGGGTTTGCCCTCCCTGCCAAGCGCGTATAGCGTCTCACTGTTCGTCTTCAGTCAGCACCGGAATACGAGCCTGAGAAAACGGAAGAGTTCACGAATCCCGTTCAAAGAGATTAGTATAAGTTCTTGACGAGAGGTGGTCGCTCATGATCAGGATCGCGGACCTCCAGAACCTTAAGAAGAGTCTCGTGGTGTACGTTGAAGATGGTTGGAAACACAAGCGAACCGGTGCGATATTGTGGGTGGCACCGGTGCTGGGCTACGCGTATTGGGAGTGGCAATTGCCATCGCCGGGGAAAGCCGTTGCCGGTCTTGCCGTCGTTGCCGCAATCATGAGCGTCCGGGAAATGAAGGCCTGGACAAAGATGCTATGGATTCTTCTGCTCTGCGGGTTCCTTCATGTTGAATTGAGAGCCATCGATGCTGATCGAAGAACTCATGATGAAGGCCAGGCGACGGCAAGGGAAACCGAAAACCGACGCTTCAACACGACTGTTCAAGGGCTCACTACCACGATCAATGGCATGAAGACGGTATTAGGCCAGACTACAGCGGCGCTCACGTTATCCCAGAAGAAACATTAACACGCTTACGGGTGGGGATAGCTACGTCTATTTTGAACCGAGTGTACTCGGAGATCGGCCGATCGAAATCGATGCTGGTCAAATCAAGAAAGGGTCCTTGATATTCTCAGCATACGTGAGAATGTTTGGAGAATTCCCCGTCCGCGAGGTGTTGGTAGAAGCGGGGCCATTTGACGGGCCGACGGAATTCGTCAATTATGGCACCGTCTTTCCTCATGAGCTCGGTCGCCCGAGACGGGGCTTTCAGTTTGGTTTTCAGCCCGAACTTACGCGAGCCATCTTTCATTTCGTAATCAACGGCTCTAGCGGCTCGTTTGGGCAGGCTGTCTTGCTGCGAAGGATCGGACAGCATTGGGTCTGGCTGAGCCGAATCTACAAAGGTGGCCGTCCAAAGCCCTTCCGTCAATGGTCATCGCCGGACTTTCCGAGAGAAATACTTGAGAAGAGTTGGGACAAAGATTGAGGAGTACTACTACTTCTTCTTCGCAGCCGCCCACCGCCTCCGTTGCGCTTCCGTGATCCGAGCGCGGCCTTCGGCGGGGATGCGATGCTTCTTCTTCGGAACCGCCGCATGGAGGGCAAGTGGCTCTTTACTCTTGCCGGATTTCAACGTGCTGGTTCATCGTGTCCGAAGTGTACCAGTGGGCAACCAACAAAACCCCGGCCCTTGTTTCGGGCCGGGCGTTCAGGTTGCGGAACGCGTGTTACTGAATGGGCCGGGCCTTGGTGGCGTCTCTTCAAGGGGTGGACTGGGGCACGGGCGCTGGTTTCTTTATGATGGCCTCCAGGGCCTTGCGATTGGCGTCCGTGCGAATGTGCGAGCCATGAGGGAAAGGATGGTCGGCAATCCGGAAGTTGCCCCGAAGTGGGGATCTCCCGCTGGCAAGACAGGGCTGCGAGCGCATTTGGGAGTGATAAACCGCCATATCGGAAAGTGGCCCGCGCGACGCGGCTCGTGCTCTTCGCCGCCCGCGGGCACTCGCGGGTGTACGTTTCTGGCGAAGCAAAGCAGGGGAGCGATCGACGGCAGCGGCGCGCAAGGGCCGCCGCGATAATCGCGCAGTTCGTCTTGCGGGCCAGACGGCGTATTGTCCTCCTACCCCGCCAGGTTCAGGCTCCGGATCCCCCGGGTCTGATAGACCGATTGTTTCTTCGGCCCCGCGACCATCGCCCTCGCCAGAGCGTTCACGGTGGCTGCGATCCCATCGATCCGGGAGGAACTCGTCGAGCGCTCGGGCTTGGTGAACATCAGATTATCATTCTGTTCTTTCGCGGTGAGGCAGCTCGCATTCCACCTCAGCACCGGATGGCCGCCATGATAGAGCTTCCCACTGGTCACCAGCTCCAGGAGTTTCTTCGAGGGCTCCGAAAGGCTCATGACTCCCTGCCGAATCTCCACACACTGGAATCCTTCCTCCGCCATCGGAACCGACAGCTGCCGCGAGTTCCAGGGGTCGAAGCAGATCTCCTGGAGATCGAAAACCCGCGAGCCCCACTCCAACCGCGCCTTAACGTCCCGGTAGTCGATTACGCTCCCCGGACAGGCTTCCATGAACCCCTGGTCCACCCATAGCCGATAGGGCATCCCGTCCCGAAGCTGGCGCTTCCTGACACCCTCTTCGGGAATCCAGAAGAACGGCAGCACATCAAATCCGCCGTCGTCGCAGGGAAACACAAACGACACCGCGGTCAGATCGACTGTCATCGACAAATCCACGCCCGCCCAGCAACGTCGCCTGGCGAACCTCGACATCAGACTCCCGGGTAGCGGCCGGACCTTCTCGCCGGGCGACTGCGTCAGCATTCCCTCCGCGGCCCACTCACCGCTAGAGGCTTCCCATTTGGCGAGGTCAATCACCCGATTTTCCTTCTGGTCCCAGATGTTCAGGTAATATCGTCGGAAGGCTCGCTGCGATTCCGGGTCCGACAAACTGGACTCATATTTCTCGCGGATCCTCGAAATGTCCAGGAACCCTCCCTGCTCCTTCAGGCTCGGGTTGGCCTTGATCCAGGTGGCCTCCGAGGTCCAATCGTCCTTGGAGGTCGCGCCATAGATTCTCCCGACGAAGGACGGATCCCTCACTACTCCGTCCTGGATGCGGCGGGTTTTCTCGTGGAGCCTCCAGGCCAGCGGGGATTCGCTCTGCACGCCCGCGGTGGTGAGGCCGATCGTGAGCGGCTGCCGGCGAGTGATGCCCCCCAGCGACAGCACGTCCCAGTTCTCCAGCTGCTTACGGGTCTTCCAGCGGTGCAGCTCGTCCGCCACAACGAACGACGGATTGACTCCATCCGACAGGTCCCCGTCGGCCGCCACCGCCGCATAGAAACTATCGGGGTCGTCGCGCTTCACAATCCGGTTGGTTCCCCTCAGGAGCCGGAGGCGCTTGCCCAGATGGCGCGACTGCTCCACCATCTTGCAGGCCGCCCGATAGACGTTCATCGCCTGGCGGGTGGCTGCGGCCGCGCCATAGACCTGGCACCCGGGATTCGGGTCCACGACGAGCACGAACAGAATGATCCCCGCGGCCCACTCGGTCTTGCCGGCCTTCTTGGGGACCTCGAAGTATCCCATCTTGATCAGCCGGTTGCCGTCATCGTCCAACTGGCCAAAGATCTGGGTGAGTCCCTCCTCCTGCCAGGGCGTGAGCAAGAAGGGCTTCCCATACCATTCATCCGCGGTGTGCCTGAGTATCCGCTCGAAGAAATTACAAGCGGCATCGGCATGCGGTTGGGAGAAGGGCAAGGGATTGTCCGCGCCGGGGCGGGATCAGAGCTCCCTGGCTTCTCCCAGACGCTCCTGCCTGACCTGATCGAAGGTGGACCCTCCCTCCAGGGTGGCCTGGCGATTGGTGAGCGTCTGCCAGCGCTGGACGATCACATCCACATATTTGGGGTCGAGCTCCAGGCCGTAGCAGACGCGCCCGGTCAGTTCCGCCGCGGCCAACGTGGTCCCCGATCCCAGGAACGGCTCATACACAAGCTCCCCTCGCTTGAGATGGTTGAGGATGGGCCGCCGCATCAGCTCCACCGGTTTCTGGGTCGGATGATCGAACTTTTCTTCGTCCGACCCGCCCATGATGAACTTGGGCGAGGGCGAATCCCAGATGGTGGAGTTCTTTCCTGCCTCCCCGAACCACGGGGCGTTCTTCTTGCGGACATACCAGCAGGGCTCGTGTTGGTACCAGTAGTGGGTCCGGGTGAGCACCGTCCGCCCCTTGTTCCAGATGATCTGTTGCGGATACAAGAAGCCAATGCGGAGGAGCCCGTTCAGGACCTCCCGCGTGAACACGCTCGCGTGCCAAACGTAGGCGATCTGGAGGCTGGGCACCAGCTCGAACGCTTCCGACCAATCCGCCCGGGTGTCCCCCGAGATGGTCGTCTGGGTGTGGCCCTCGGTCCGGTGCTTCATGTAGGAGGCCTCGGCCGGCCCGCAACTATTCAGCCCAGCCCGGTCACGCCACTCGGAATCCAGCTCGATCCCATACGGCGGATCAGTGACCATCAGGGCAGGCTTGCTCTCCCCGATGAGCCTCGCGACGGCTTCCGCGCTGGTGGCATCCGCACACAACACCCGGTGCTGGAGGGGAGGGTCGCCCAACAGCCACAGATCCCCCGCCCGCGTCGTGGCAACCGTGGGCACCGGGGGAACCTGGTTGGCCTTCTCATCCTCCAAGGGATCCCGGAGGAGGGAGTCCAGCTCCCGCCCGCTGAACCCGGTGAGGAACAAGCTGATATCCAAATCCTTCAGCTCCAGCAGCTCCGCCCCTAACATGGCCATGTCCCACTCGACTTCCTCGTGCGAGCGGTTGTCCATCAACCGATAAGCCCGGACCTGGGCTGGGGTGAGGTTGGCCGCCACGTGCACCGGGACATGAGTGAGCCCGAGCTTCTTCGCAGCCCGCAACCTCACATGGCCGACGATGATCACGCCCTCCCGATCGACCACGATGGGCTGCCTGAACCCAAACTCCTTGATGGACGCCGCCACCTTGTCCACCGCGGCCTGTGTGATCAGCCGGGCGTTCCGGGCGTATTCAATCGGCCTATCGACGGGCCAGGATTCGATCAGCATTTCCGTTCCGGTCATTGGACTACCTCCCTCTCCTTCGTCTCCCCTCTTGATTCCCGCGGCTGGGTGAGCAGGGCTATGAGGTTATCTCCGTCCGACTCGCGCCGCTCCACGAACAGCCTTGCCCGGCTCACCGGCGACAGCCCGAACTCCGAGCAGAATGCTCTCATCTGCATCAGCGCCCGGTCGCGGATGGCTAGGCCGGGATGGGGCCGCACATCCACCACCTCAAGCTGGCCGGTCACGGGGTTCCTGTCTTTCTTCGCGACCAATTTCCCCTGCGTCTCGACCAGCTCGTACATCTCGACGAAGGTCGCATAGGAGGCGCACGCGCCCTCCAGCATCATGGCGTCGGGCCGGCAATCGAGGCTCATCCCTTCCAGTTCGGCTGCCCAGAATCTCCAGGCCTTCCGAGCTATCCCCTTCAGGTGCTGGGGACACTCCGGCAGGCCCCGGGTGGCCCTCGGCTCCGCTTCCAGCCGGGCGTCGAGCTGATGCACGCCACGCTTGCGAGGGTCGCCCTCAGCAATCTGCCGAGCGACGGGTTTGGGCTTTCGGCCTCTCATAATGTGGGCGATTTCGTGGTCATTCCAGGCAAATTTCGGCCCATTTTGGAGCCCTGTTTCGGGCCGAAAGGGTTCATATCATTGAGTTATCCCGATCGGATAACGGTTAACCAATTTCGCGGATTTGAAAATGTAGGCTTCGCTTGGTCACCGGGGGCCTCTCGAAATCACTTCTCTGTCCCCCTACCGGTCCCCCCTGGCACCAGCTAGCCCGTTCGCGCCACGTGCGCGCCCCGTTGGCTCACGTCCCAACGAGTGGCTCCGGGTGGGGCTATGGGGCCACCCCCTGATGAGCGCGCGCCCCGCCGCCACCCACGCCCCCGTTCGCACCGAGACAGTTAGCGAAATAGCGTGATCGTCCAGCCCGCGAAACGCGGCGACCGGCTGCCAGACTTTTGGCGCGGTCCTGCAAGCTCCGGCGCGGCCGCGTGCGGTTACGAGGCGTTATACTCAACCCCATACACGCGATGACCTGTAGGCCGGAACTCACTGAGATCTTAGAAGGACTCGTGCCATATTTCGCCGATCCTAATCAGGTCTGGAAACCCTGGTGGTGGCCAAAGGGCCCGGGCACCGATGCGTCTGACTGGGGCTTGGTAGCTCCACCTGCCGGAGTCTTCGAAAGTCTCAATGCTGGCGCGCCCCATCCGGGCAAAGAGTCCCGCAGATATGAAGCCTTTGCCGGAAGTGTTTCAGCCGGTCGTGGGTGTGTTTGGCTCCTTTCAAGCCGGCCATCGACGGGAACTTTTGCTGGATCGGTCGGCCCTCTCTACAGTGCACTGGTCAACGAGGCCGCTGGGCGGGAAGGAATCGTCGAGATGCACGTCACCGACCTCGCAAAGTTCCGCGGCCCCGACGAGCGTGACACAGGCATGGACGAGCAACTCTATCGCAGATCGGTCGCGTGCCTTCTCAGAGAATACGAGGCCACTACGCCCTCTCTCATTCTTATCACCAAGCTCGCGCTTGCGAAGTTAACAAGCCCCAAGTCGCTCCTGACCGACGCTCGGCGCGGTTGGGCCGCAGACAAGGAGACCTCCTCGCTCCACGAGTTCTTGACCATGCTCGAACGCCACGGACGTCCTGTGCCCCACTGGCGATCGCCGGGTTTTGTAGGAGCGATGGTTCGCGAACTCAAGGATGCAAGAAAGCGAATCTCGCAGTAGGACCCGCCCCTTTTACAGCACTTGCAGACTGCCGCCCGCCGATTCGTCTCTGCTGCCGGACGGGGCCAGACAGTCCGCCACAACCTGGAGGAAGTCTCCGCGCGCCTCCGGGGGCGCATAGTTCTTCCCGCCGCGGCTTCCGCCAAGATGCTTCAGCTCCCACGTCGGTCCGTTGGCCAGAAGCTCCTGGAAGCTGTATCTGGCGACCGCTACGGACCTGGCCGGCTTCGGCTCACCCGGCTGGAGAAAGAGGATCGCCCGCTTGACCTGCCCCTTCCGGCTCCGCACCACGCGCGCCACCAGCCCGGACGATTGCAGCCACGCCAACTGCGGTTCGGAAGCCCAGGCATGGAGGCTACCGTCGGCGTTGTAAACAGGAATCGGGGTATTCATGGTTTTGGGACACACGTGCAGCACCAGGAGAATCTGCGGGAAGGTTGAGAGCGTCCCGGCGCTCGAAGAACGCTCCGCCAGCGTTCAACTGATGCTTACCATTTGGGAAGTTCAGTCGTCAACAGAGAAGTGGAGCGCGGGTGAGCAGCGTCCCCGGAGGCAGCACTTCAGCTTCTGCTTAAAGCGCAACCGTCGCTCATGTGGAGCTTCCCATATCCCCGTTTCGGGACACTCGAGTGGCGGAAGTCCGAGATGACTACCCGGCCGGGGGCCTGCTCACCCAGCACTACGGCATTGAGAGGAATCGAAGGATTTCGTGCATGACGCGAGCACTCTGGTCCGTTTGGAAGAGAAACTGAGCGTGCGCGGAACCATCCAGAACGATCAGTTCTTTCGGGCCGGGGGCTTTTTCGTACTGAGCACGGATGCCAGGAAGGCGTAGGCCGGCATCTTTGGCGTCGTCGCGCGCAACAATGAACAAGGCCCGCGATTTCAGCTTTTCTGCAGGGAGGTTGGGCGCGGCGCCGAGAAATACGATGCGTTGAATTTCCCCCGCTGCCGACTTGATCGACGCATCGCCAGCGGCTCCGCCGCCGAAGCTACCTCCAACAACCGACACGGCTTTGGCACCGTGCGCTTTCAAATAGCGAACCGCAGCGAGTACGTCATTCTCAAAGGGCGCGTTATCGAAATCAGCCTGGCCGGGACCCGTTGAGCAGCCGAACCCGCGGAAATCGATTGCGAGAACGCGAAATCCTTCGGACACCAGAGCGTTAGCCTGGACCCGCCAGCTCTCCTTGTTGAATCTGCCACCGTGAGCGAGCACAACCGCACGGGTGCCTTGGCCATAGAGATCGGCGCAAACCCGCCCACCATCCTCGGCAGGAAACGAGATGCTCTGCTGTGCCAACGCTAGCGTCGCCACGGCGAGGGCAAGGGGCACCGTTCGCAACACGCACATGCTGGAATTATAAAGCGTCTGTTCTGGCAGCGCACTTGGTCGATAAACGCTCGATCCGCTGATGTGTCACCGGAGCGCCCAGAAATCGCGATAGAGGAAGTATGGCCCAGACACGCTCGGCCGCCTTGTGCTCCGTGCTCCGTCACAGTCCTCGTCGCCGAACGGCCGCGCTGAAATGCCTTCCGATAATGACATGCATCAGGCCGCGCGAACTTCTGAAACAGATCTTCTGGCGGGCGAATCTCGCCGGATCTGTGTGACGTTAATGCCGGCGATGGGGAGGGAGTTCGGGGAGAACTTATGAGGTGCGTTTCGCCACCAAATCGCCTTCGCCGAAGTCGCCTATGACGACATGGAACTTGATGTCCTGGCCGGTGACTTTGCCTTTGTAGAGGATCTTGAACTGGCCGCCGCCGGCATTGACGACGAAGTTCACATCGTCGCCTTTTACCGAGCCTTCGGAGATCTGCTCTTCGCCGTACATGTTGGTGACGGTGCCGGTCAGTTTTTCGCCGTCCACCTTGAACACCATTGTGGTCTCAAGATCGCCGTTGGGCGAGGCGAGGTTGCCTTTCCACTTGCCATTGATGTCGAGGGCGAAGGCGGCGGACGCAAGAACAGTCAGCAGAAACAGCGCGCCGGAAAAGCTTCTTTTAGTCATAGCGATATGGATCCAGCATATCCTAAATTCAACGGGGAATGCAGACCCCTCACCTTCGACGCCGGCAGCGGCTGGATGTGATTCCGGCGCTAACGGCAGGATCCTGGCCAGGAGTTCCGTGTACATCGCTCAGCGGTTATACCGTTCGATCGCACCTCCGAATAACTGCCAAACTCGGAGAACAACGCTCGTTGTCCATGTGTCGCGATCTGGGAAGCGGCCCCGTGGGCTTCGATTCCGCGATGTCGCCGGACATAGGCTCGACTTGGGCGGCCCCTTGAGGTCGGGAGGGGATGGCGGCCATGGTAGCCGCATGTATAGGAGATTCAATGTTGTTTCCTCCGAGAGCAAGTGGCCATGATCATGGTCGCCTTTGGGGGATGCACCCTGCGTCTCCAGCGAGTATTTGTCGGGTTTCCGGCTGGAATTTGTCGGGTTCGATGTCGGGTTTTTGGGGCTACCCGACATGGACTAGCCCTGCGAAATCAATGGGTTATCCCCGAAATGTCGGGTTTGTCGGGTTTTTATAGGGGTAGAGAGCCCCAGGGAAATCAGCCCTCCAAAATCGTCCCAATGCGAGGCGTTAGTTTTTCAGCTCAACCATCAGAGCCTCGAAGGGACCATCCATCAGGTTGTCTTCCTTGTGGCTCGTGGGACCGCCCCAACTCGCTTCCCCCGCCTTGTGAACGGCCGTGTCCAACTTCCCGTCCGGCGTCGTCAGTCGCGTGTTCTGGTCGGTCAGGTAGACTACCACGCGGTTGAGTTGGTGCTCATGCATGGGCGAGCCCTGGTGCGCTCGAAACTTCACGCGGACTACTCGAACCTGGCTGTTCTCGAATTCCACCTTGTAATCTTTGGGGTCCACTTTGATTGGGTCGAGAGCCGTGGTCACCTTCTTGGCCGGATCGCCCGGCTTCTTGACCTCGATTTCGACAATCGTTACCGGCGCGTCGCTGACCACCTCGGAAGTGTGCATGCCGGTCGCCGGGCTCCACTTCACGTCCCCCGCCTTCCAGGTCAAGGTGGTCTTTTTGCCGCCTTCGGGAGTGATTTCCTGCCGTCCGGCTTGCAGGTAAATCATCACCCGGTTTAGTTTGTGATCGTGCAGTTGCCCTTTCGAGTGCGGCTGGTCGGTAACAATCACAACGCGCGCCTGTTCATTGTCGATGCCCGTCCCGCCTTGCGCGAACAGGCCAATCGTCGCCGCAAACCCCAACGTGAGAAGCCGATGCCAACGTTGCATGCGTCCATCATACAGCGAGTTCAACAGACAAACGCACAGAGCCTGAATTGTTCCGCCGACCGGCTTACACTGAAATCGTCGGATGGACCAAGGCGCGAGCATCGACAAAGCGGCGGGCCTCTGCGGTACGTGCGCCCATGTCGAGACGATCCGCTCGGACCGGGGATCGATCTACTGCCGGTGCCTGCTCTCCGTTCGTGATCCACGGTTTGTAAAATATCCGCGGCTGCCGGTGCTCGCCTGCCCAGGCTACGCAACCGCTCCTGGATCACGGAAGAAGCCGGAACATGGCTGAACCACCGTCACCGCCAACCTGCGGAAACCGTCAGGCGGCGAAAAAGTCTGGCAGCCGAATGTCGGGTTTTCGGGAGCGAAATGTCGGGTCCGTGTCGGGTTTCTTGGAAGAACCCGACATCAGTTTTGCGAACAGAATCAGCCGCTTAGGTCGAAAATGTCGGGAATGTCTTGTCTTTCTAGCAGGAGAGAGGCGCCAGGAATTTGGGTGGTGGGCTACTTTCATGCCTGCGGCTGTTCATTCCTCATCCTCACGAAAGGCAAGATTCACGGCGCGCTTGAACCATCCGGCGCGTTTCTCTTCGGGCATGCTTTTGATATAGGCGAGGATGTCCCTGTCCGTGATGAGGGCGTTCACAAAATCCCAGCGGCGTTCAATTTCGGCCTGCTTAAGGAGCGCCGCCTTTTCTTCGAGTTGCTGGAACAGCAGATCCTCGTCGTGTTTGTAGTCGCTCATCATTTACAAACGATATCGCTTTCAGTGGTGAAGGACAACGAATAAAGAGACCGCGTAGGTCCACTCCACGCCCACTACTGGAATCTCAGCAGCTCTTCCCGTGTGCTCGGGAGGCCGTGGGGCCGGCGTCCATTTTGGACTCCACTTGGACTCCAAAACGTAGTTTTCGATGAATGTTTGGACTGTAACTCTTTGAGGGATTTGGTCGGGCCGCCGAGATTTGAACTCGGGACCTCTTGCACCCCAAGCAAGCGCGCTAGCCAGGCTGCGCCACGGCCCGAAGAATCTATTTTACACGGTTTCAGCCGCCCAGGATGTCTAGAGCGGTTTGCATCTCTCCCCGCGTGTGCAAATCGCCTTGGCGCATGGCCGCGGCGATCCCTTCGCGATACATCGCGCGCGCTTCGTCCAGCCGCCCCAACCGTTCCAGCGTCTGGCCGGCGTGAAAATAGGCCGCCGAATAATCCGGCTTCACCGCGAGCAGCGCATGGAATTCCGCCAGGGCCGCCTCCGGGTTGTTGGCATTCCGATACTCCATCGCCAGGCCATAGCGCAGAAAGCTATCGGTGGGGCTCTGCGCCACCATGCCCTTGAGGATGTCCAAACGGGTGCTCGCCATATCTCGTGCTACTATACCTCCGAAATGGCTTGCCCGTATTTCGACCCCGTACGGCCGCGCACCATGGTCTTCGGCGCGCCGGGTGCGATGCTGCCGCTGGGAGACGATTGGGTGGGTCTCTGCCGCGCCACAACCGGCCAGCCGTGGGAGCCCGATCAAGCCTCGCTCGCGACGCTCTGCAACCTGGGCTATGCCAGGGGCTCCTGCCCGCGTTTCCCCGCGGACGAAGGGGATCGAGGGCCGGACGCCGTTCGCTTCACCATTTCGCGCGACGATGGCCGCTCCGTCGAGGTCTACTACGTGGTCGAGCGCGACCACCATCCGTTCGCGCACGGCGGGCTCGAATTCTCGCGCGCGGCCGCGGCCTTCATCGCGCCGCCGGCGGCGGAAGCCCTGCACCGCCAGGCGCGCGCCTACGTGACCAGTTATTTGCGGCGAAAAGCCGAAGCGGCGGGGAGTTGAGCCGCATCAGAAAGAGTCAACACGATGGAAGGCAAAACAGTCAAGGAATCCGTCTCCGAGTATTTGGAGTTGGCCCTCCCCAACGACGCCAATGGCCACGGCAATGTGCTGGGCGGAAAAGTGATGCACCTGGTGGATCTCGCGGCGGCCATGGCCGCGATGCGCCACGCGCGGCGGGCGGTGGTTACCGCCTCCGTCGACAGCCTCCACTTTCACCACCCGGTGCACATTTCGGAGTTGATGATTCTGCGGTCCTCGGTCAACCGCGCGTTCCGCACGTCGATGGAGGTCGGTGTCAGGGTGGAGACCGAGAACCTCATGACCGGCAAGCGATTGCATACCTGCTCGGCCTACCTGACGTTCGTGGCGCTGGACGAACGCGGCAAAACCAGCGCGGTTCCCGCGGTGATTCCGGAAACCGAAGACGAGCGGCGGCGCTTCCGTGAGGCGGGAGAACGAAGGGAATACCGTTTAGCCTTGCGCAACCGGGTGAGGGCGGATCCCGGCGCCTGAAGGCGAGCTCCTAAGACCAAGCTTATAACACCTGGCTCAGGACTCTTTGTACATGTACTTGATGCTGGGCTTGTAGAGCAGCAGGTTGGGGCCTTCGGAGCGATTGACCTTGAGGCAGCACTTGTCGTACCACTCGATCACGCCATGCAGCGTTTCGCCGTCGCGCAGCACAAAAACCATCGGGGTCTTGGCCTGCATCTGCTTGACGTAGTAAAAGTTTTCCGCATTGGTCTGGTCCGGTGGCACAGGCTTTTTTTGCGCTGCGGCGGCTCTCCGCGGCGGCGTGATCTGCTCCTTGATCTCGTTCAGAGACGGACGAATGAGTTTACGATTAAGGGCTTCCACGGGACGCCATCCTTTAGAAGAGAATATGATTGGCCGTCGCGTCTTGGCGGGGCGGCTTTAGTTGGATCCAAATGTCCGACTTGAACCCATAAATAGCACAATGGATGCGCCACCGCAACGTCCAGCGATTACCCCACTCACCCTCACAACCAGCCGTGCGTCAGCGCCCTGAGCCGCCTCTTGAAGCGCTGCATAAAAGTCTCCGATGGAGCGGGCGCGGTCTGCGCCGCCGGGGCCCCTGACGGGGGCGTCACGCCAAATTCCAGCGGTGGCGGCGCTTCGCAGGCGCGGTCGGCGGCGAACCGTATGGAAGTGTTCACCAGCGCGTACGCGCGCCGGTAGCGCAGGCCGTCTTTCTTCTCCACGCACAAGGAGAAACCCGGGTGCTGGCCCTCCACGGTCCTGGCCTTGCCCGCCGCCAACTCCACCGGCTCAATCAGCACCGGCCCGTACCCTTTGAGATTGCGCTCGATGTACTGGGTCTCATAGCGGTGCCGACGCACGCTCCAGACGAACACCCGAAAGCTGTCGAAATCGTACGGCTGCTGGCCCTGAACGGTGGTCCAAAGCCAGATATCTTTCTTCTCATCTCCATCCCGCACCGCACCAAGCGAAAAGTAAGAGACGATGCGGTGGCCCTCGGCCCATTGCGCCACCTCGTCGGGAATCGCCATGCGGAGGCGGCGGGTCAACACCCAGCCGGATTGCCCATCCGCGGCGCGCACCAGGCTCCAGTCGTCGCTGAGGACGGGCGCTTCGGGATTCGCCCCCTGTGGCGACGACTCCTCCGGCAGGCCGGGCTTGGAAAGATCCAGCCAGTTGTCGGGCGGCCCGGGCGGCTTGGGCGCGGGCGGCGGCGGAATCGCCGGCTCTTTCCTGGAGTGCCTCTTCGGGGCTACGGTTTGCTTCTTGGGCGGCGGGAGAACCAGCGGCGGGCGTGGCAAATCGGTTCGCGGCCTGGTGATATGCGCGAGTACGTCCACCTTCTCATTGGCCTGCAAGGCGAGAAAGCTGGGCGATTTCGCGGCCGGCTGGATGTGAACGCGAAGGTCCGCATCGGCGATGGCCCTGCCTTGGGAGGGCATTCGCGCCGCCCGCGCCGCCAAGTCCTTCAGCGAGACCATATCCGAGGCTGCCAGCAATTGGCGCTCGTCGGTCCAGCCCTCGGCGCCATTGGGCGCGCGCACCTTCAGGAAGGAGCGGCGGTGCTGCAGAATCTCCAGCCGGTCTCCGTGGCGCACCACAGCCACGGTGGCGGATTGCGTGGGAATATCGCTTCTCAGGTTGAGCGTGGACGGGCCCACGAAGGCTTCGCCCAGCGAAGGTGCGGCATGGGGAGTGCCGCGGCAGGCGAAGAGCAGCACGGCCAGAGCGGCCGCCATGCCAACCTTCGTTATGGAACCCTGCTGCACACTTGCCTACTATCTTAGCAGCAGGCGCGCGAATACAATGCACGCGTGGGGTGGTTTTTCGATCGCCGGATCTTTCAGATCGGCGGCGCTGTCTTGGCCTGCGTCGCGCTGGTCTGGCTGGTCTTGTGGGTGCTTCCCAGGCCGCACCGGCCCCTGGAGTACATGATCGCCGGTACCGCCGGCACTGTCGTGTGGCTTGGCCTGGTGCTGGCTATCCTGTTGCGCAGTTCACGCCGGGTCATTCGAAGGGTGCGAAGAAGCCATCCGCCGGGCTAGGGGCAAAGGCTTGGCAGGCGGAAGCGCCGGCCCCACCAGGATCCATTAAACAGCGGCGCCGGCCGTCTGGTACGGCTGGCGCGTGCAAGCGTTATACAAGATGCGGCGAACTTCGGGCTCATAAAACGGCTGCGTGAGCAAGTCATACGCGCCCAGGTTGAGGGCCTCGGCCCAGAAGCGGGCATCGGCCTGCGGATCGGTCACGATCACGTTGATCTCGCCCGGGTGTTGGCGAGCCAGGTGCAGGGCGTCCAGCCAGTCCCCATCGGGCAAAATCGCTTCCGTCAGAATGATCGCGTAGTCACCGTGCTGAAGCTGGTTGCGCGCCTGCTCGAGCGTTCCCACCTGTTCCATCACAAGGGGAAGAGCCTGCAACATGGGCGCGAGGCGGCGGGCATCGTCAGGATGCCCGGAAACGAACAAGATCCGGGATCTCATGGAGCCGCACTCCTTCCTACTGTTCTTTCCTAATTTTACGCCCGCTTTGATAAAACGAAGATGACAGACCGCTGGCTCTTTGGGGCCCTTTAGTGTTGCGACGTACCCTTGTCGGGCTTCATCACCGCCACGTAGCCCAGGTTGCGATAGAGCTGGTTGTGATCCAGGCCGAAACCCACCACAAAGCGGTCGGGAATCTCGAAGCACCGGTAATCCACCTGCGCCTGCACAATCCGCCGCGAGTTACGGTCCAGAAACGTGCACACCGCAAGCGAGTTCGGCCCCCGCCCCGCCAGCGCCTGCAACAGGTAGCGTAGCGTGAAGCCCGTGTCCACGATGTCTTCCACCAGCAGAACGTCTTCGCCCTCGATGCTCTCATCCAGGTCTTTGGCGATGCGCACCAGACCGGGAGCGCCGCTCTTGTTCGAGAAACTGGAAATGGCCAGGAAATCGATTTTCACCGGAACGTCGATGCGCCGCGCCAACGCCGTCAGGAAGAACACGGACCCCTTGAGCACGCCCACCAGCTTCAACGTCTTGCCCTGGTAATCGCGCGAGATCTGGGCGCCGACTTCGCCAATCCGTTCCTCGATCTGTTCCTCCGTGAACAGAACCCGGTCCACTCCCGGCAGCGTGGCTGCGCTCATGCCTGCACCAGCCGTTCCGCCAACCCGTACTTGAAAATCAGGTTCTCAAAATCCTTCTGGTAGAAGACCTGGATGTTCAGGTGCGGGTACAGCTCGCGCAGCAGCCGCACTTTGCGGTTCTTGCGCGTCACGTGTGCTTGTTTCATGGTGGTCAGTTCCACGTAGAGATCGAATTCCGGCAGATAAAAATCGGGCGTGAAGGATTCCAGCACTGCGCCATCGGTGCCGTACTGCACCGGAAAACTGCGCGGCTCGTACTCCCACGCGATGCGGTAAAAGTCCAACAGGTTGGCGAACATCTCCTCGCTCTGGTGCGCGAAGCCTTTCTTGCGCAGGGTCACGTGGCCGGGCGGAACCATCCCGAAACGCGCCAGCTTGAGCCTCATCTGAAACTGGAGCTGCGCCTCGGCCGCCGCCGCCAGGTAACCGCGCTCCTTGAGCCCGGTGGCGGTTACAGTGGTTTCGATCAACTCCGCCATCTGCTCGGAGGTCAGGGATTCGGCGTTCAGCAAGACGTCGAAAAGGTCGGCGGTGGCGCGCGTCTTGCCAAACTTGGCTTTGCGGCTGGCGCGTTCCTCGGCCTCCAGTTGCAACAGCAATTGCCGGGCGGCGGCGCGCTCCATACGGTTGTCGAGCATCAGATTGCCGATGCGCACGCTTTCCGGCGCCACCACGTGCACCCGCAGCATGCCCGCGAAATGGCGCACCTGCAACTCGCCGCCGACGGCGCAATACACGATGTGCGCCTCGGTCGCGGCCCTTGCCAGAATCGACGTCACCAGGCTGGGATAGGCCTTATCCGGAATCCGCACATCCGTGCCAAATTCCTTTTCAATGAGAACCCGCAGCCGGGACTGCGTCAGCAGCTCGAAGCCGAGGCGCTGCGCGCTGATGCGCGCCAGCTCCTCGAACCGGCAGCCGGGATGACCCGAAACCGCGATCAACGCCATGTCACAAGCTCATCATAACGCGCCACGCCCCGCCCCGAAGGCGGGTTAGTGAGACGATTCGGGGCAAGGCAGCAGGTCCGCGTAAACAAAACCATCGACGTGGCGGATCTCGCCGGACTCCACGCGCAGCGGCGAGCGAAACATCGGGCCGTCATAGGCAAAGGTATGAAACTCGCCGTTTTCGCCACATGGGTCGACGGTGGCCGGCAGATTTTCGAGCAAGGCCAGGTCGAATTCGCGGCCGGCGAAACTGGCGTCGAGCGCCCTCGAATCCACGCAGGAAAGCCGCGCCCGCAAGCCCCCCGCGATCATCTCCCGCGCGAGCGAAGCCGTGGGCAGTTCCCAGAGCGGGAACAGCGGCTGGAGACCCGTACCGGACAACTGCCGCTCACGGTATTGGCGGACGTCACGCAGGTACAAGTCTCCGAAAGCCATCGTGTCAAAGCCTTCCGCCACGGCCTTCGCGCACGCCTCAGCCATTCGCGATTCGTAGTCCCGGTTGGCACAGGGCCACGGCAACCGCACCACCCATAGCGGAACTCCGGCCGCATCCGCCTGCGCTTCGAGCAGCCGCCGCCGCACGCCGTGCATGGCCACGCGGTCCGCGCTCTGGTTGATGGTGGTGAGCAGAGCGCCCACCGGAATGCCCTGTTGGCGCAGGCGGTCGAGGGCCCAGGCGCTATCCTTGCCGGAGCTCCACGCCAGCAGTGTCTTCACGCTACGCCATCTCGACAGCGACGCGCTCAGACCTCGCCACCGTGCGGCTCAGCACCGCGTGCAACCCGAAGAAGACGGCGGCAAAGAGCAGGTCCGAAACCAGCGTGTTCCGGAAGAACGGAATGGCTGCGATGTAGCAGGCGATCAACCCGCCCAGCGTGTGGCCGTAAGTGGCGCCGGGAGCCAGCCACGTCCCGAAGTTGGAGAGCAGGAAGAATTGCACGCTTCCGATCAGGGCCGCTGCGCCAATCCATTTGGGACTTTCCGTGGCGCGCAGCCGGGAGCCAATCCAGACGTTGATCAGGAAGCTGGCATAGATGAACGGGGTCGCGAAGGAGTAGCCGCCGCGAAACGGGTCCGTCACCGCCATCAATGCGATCGGCAGCAGGTAAGCCTGCCATCCCCGCAGGCGCGCGCCGGCAAAGAGGCTCAAAGCCCCCACGGGCGCGAAATTCAGGTTTTGCGCGAACCGCGCCAAACCACCCAGAACTGTCAGGCCGATGGCCAATGGCCTTGCCGAATTCTCTTGCATCGATTTCTCCTTACCTTTAGATTATCCATCAGACCGCCCCGAGGCGGCCTGGTTAGGTTCCCACAACGTTTCCGGGGCGCCCGCCACATGGCTGGCCCAGCGGCTCCATACGAACATGGCATCGCTCAGCCGGTTCAAGTATCGAACCGTCTCCGGAGGAATGCTCTCCGCCCGCGCCAGCTCGACCGCGGCCCGCTCCGCGCGGCGGCACACCGTCCGGCAGACGTGCAACTCCGCGTTCAGCCGGTTTAAACCCGGCAGCACGAAGGAGCGCAACGGCGGCAGTTCTTCGTTCATGCGGTCCATCTCGGTTTCCAGTTGCGCGACTTCGGTTTCGGTGACGCGCGCCTGCTTGGGATACACGTCTTCCGCCAGGGTCGCCAGAATCGACCCCAAATTGAACAGCTCGTGCTGCACGCGCAGCAGGATGGCCCCCAGCAGCGCGAGGCGCGGCTCGCCCGCCGCCATCTCCGTGACAGTCGAGCGCGCCAGGCCCACGAAAGAGTTCAGCTCGTCCACCGTGCCGTAGGCTTGGATGCGCGCGCCATCCTTCGGCACGCGCTGGCCTCCCGCCAGCGCGGTTTCGCCCTGGTCGCCCTGCCGCGTATACACGCGGTTGATGGCGATGCGCGGCTTGTCGAACGGCTGTTCGCTCATGGCTTCATTTCGCTCGCAATCTTCCACTTCAATCCGGCCACGAAATTCAGCCGCGGCGACGGGTAGCCAAACACCTCTTCATAGCGCCAGTTGAGCGCGTTGCGCAGGCTGCCGTACGCCGTGACGCCGTGGCCCAGCGCAAAATTCAAGTTGATCCCTACATTAGCGAAGCCCGGGTTCCAAAACAACCCGTCGGTGGCGCCATAGGTCGGCTCTTCGTACAGCGTCTGGCCGCGGAAGTAACCCGTCGCGTCGGCCGTGACACGCCCGCGCGTGTACGTGGCCACGATGCTGCCGGAGTTCTTCGGCCGCCGCGTCAGCGGCTGCCCCACCTGAAAGGGCAGCGGCGCCAAGCTGGTGGAACCGTCGAGCGAGAGAATCCGCGTGCCGAGCAGCGTGTACGATCCCGTCACAAACAGCCTGCGTCCGGGCCGCAGCGCAGCCGAGAATTCCGCCCCTTGGGCGCGCGAGTTGGCGAGGTTGGCCGATTGATACCGGCTCAACTGCGCCAGCGATCCGGCCAGCGTCACGATCAAATCGTAGTAGCGGTTGTAAAAGCAGGTAGCGTCCAGCAACAGGAGGTTGCCGAACAGCTTCTGCTCGATGCCCGCATCCACGCTGCGCGTACGCTCCGGCTTGAGCTGCGGGTTATCCGTGAAGGCGATTTCAAATCCGCTGGGCGGCCGGATGCCGGTTCCGGAGGAGGCGTGCAGCCGCGTTGCGCCGGGCCGAACTGCGTACGCCGCGGAAACTTTCGGGTCGGCGCGCGACACCGTGTTCGCCGGGAAGAACGGCCGCGAGTATCCGTCGGTCGGGACCGCCGGCGTTTCGATCCACTCGGCGCGCACGCCGGCGTTCAGGAAAAACCGGCCGCCGATTTCGAAGCGATTTTCCCAATAGGCCGCCAGATCGGTGCGCGCGATGGGGAACGTCTCGGAATTAGCGTCGCTGATGAATGTGTTCTTGGTTTCTTCGCGTCCCGCCGAAACGCCGATTGCCGCCGTATAGTGGCGCGTCACGCTGACTACAGTGCGCGCTTCGCCCTGCCAGCGCATGTCCTTGTTGAAGCTGGCGCCGTATGGGCTCGCGAAACCGCTATTCGCCACGAAGAAGCTTGCAAACACTTCTTCGCGCACCCGCGCCGAAAGATCGGCTTCGTAATGCAGCCCGAAATCGCCAAAATTATTCCTTTCGCGGCTGATGGTGTCAATGCCGGTAAACGTGTCTTTGGGATCGGACCCCCAGGGCCCCGGCTCGCCCACGTTGTTGAAATCGAAGTCGGCGTGCAGCGAAATGCTTTGCCGCGCAAAACGCCGCGTCACGTTGAGCAGCGCATCCTGGTTGTGATAGTCGCTGTTTTCGACTGGGCCGCCGGTATCGATACGCGAAACCGACGCCGCCATCCCGAATCCCGCGACGGCGCCCGAGCCGGTAATGGCGAAGCGGTGCTCGCCGAACGTTCCGCCCTCAGCCAGCACATCCAGCTCCGGAGCGGCTCCCGGCTGGCGCGTAATAAAGTTGATCGCGCCGCTGTTGGCGTACGGTCCGTAGACCGACGATTGCGGCCCGCGAATCACCTCGATGCTCTCCACCGCCTCCGCTGGAATGTGGGCGAAATCGAAGCTGCCGCCGAAGGCGTTCACCGGAACGCCATCGATTTCCACCAGGCTGAAATCCGAGTCGCCGCCGCGCAGAAACAGGCTCGCCACGCTGCCCGGCGCGCCGCTCTGGTTGAAAGCCATGCCCGGCAGATAGCGCAGCAGGTCCATGGCGTACGGTTCATTACGCCGCCGGATCTCTTCGCCCGGCACAATGCTCACGCTGCCGCCCTGCATGCTGGCCGGCACATCGATGGCGGAGCCCACCACCCGCACCGAATCCACTTGCGGCGCGATTTCGAGGCGCACCGCAACCGATGGCCCGGGCGCGAGCGACTGCGTGCTGAACCCCGGCGCCGTTACTACCAGCCGCGCACCGGGAATGTTCGCGATATCGAGCTCGAACGAGCCATTCGCCGCCGATACCGTCTGGGCCTCCACGCCGACGCGGCTCACGACGGAAATCTGCGCGCCGCCCACGGGCGCGCCGGATGGATCGGTGACCGTTCCCGTCACTTGGGACGCAAAAAGACCGGTGGAAAGCAACAGGCAACAGGTCGCGAAGGCCGCAACGTTGTGACGCATACCAAGCTCCTCCCTAGAGAGCTGTGCGAGCTCATTCCCGCCGGCCGGTCTCCTGACTTGCGCCTCATCGAACCCGCCGGCCTTCCCATCCCGTCGCCGGGACAGTGGCATCTTCGAAGGGCTCTCCGCGCTTACAGTAGCGGGGCTGTGCTGGATTTTCACCAGCTTCCCGAACACCAGCGGAACTGCAACTACATTCCGAGTGTACACTAATTTCAGAGCGCTCATGTGCAAGCTAACTTACCGCGTGGCGCGGATCGTACTATCGATCGCCATATCCGGCCTGGCCCCGTCGGTTCACGGCGCGCAGGCCAAGCCCGATAAGAAAAAATCCCAGGCCGCTTATCAGGAGGGCCAGCGGGCCGACCAGGCAGGCAAGCGCGCCGACGCCATCGCCGCCTACTCCGAAGCCGTCGAGGCCGATGCCGCCAACTCCGCCGCCTGGCGCGCCCGCGCCAAGGATTACTTCGCCGCCGGCAACCGCGAAAAAGCCGCGGCCGATTTCGATCAGGCCCTCAGGGTCCAGCCCGGCGACGCACAGTCTTACGCCGCACGCGCCGAATTCTTCGCCGCCACCTCCCAGCCGGAACGCGCCGCGCAGGACTTCACCACCGCCATCAGTCTGAAGCTCGAACGCACCGAGATCTATAGCGGACGCGGCTTCGCCTACCTGGCCTTCAAGGAATACCAGAAAGCCATCGACGATTTCACCCAGGCCATCAAACTCCGGCTCGACAATCCCGAGCCCTACAAAGGCCGCGGCATCGCCAAGGCCGCGCTCGGACGGTTCCGCGACGCGGTGGACGATTTGGACCGCGCGCTGAGCTACAAGCCGGATTACGAAGACGCCTGGGTGGAGCGCGCTTTGGCCTACGCCGGTCTCGGCGACTATCAGCACTCGCTCGAGAACCTCAACGCCGCGCTCAAGCTGAATGGCGGAGACCTGCGCGCGTGGCGCATCCGCGGCGCCGTGCGCGAACGCCTCGGAGACGACGATGGCGCCGTCGCCGACTACACCGAAGCCATCCGCCGCGATCCCAAGGATTCCCGCCTCTACTCGGCCCGCGGCGCGGTCTACGCGCGGCAGCAGAAACTGACGGAGTCGCTGCAGGATCGCGACCAGGCCGTACAACTTGACCCCCACAATCCCGAAGTCTACGTGGCCCGCGGCAGCACCTACCACCTGATGGGCCAGCATGAGAAGGGCATCGCCGACCGTACCACGGCCATCGACCTGGACCCTTCCAGCGCGCTCGCCTGGACCGCCCGCGGAAACGCCTACTTCCTGCTGGGCCGCTTCGACGATGCGCTCGCCGATTTGAAACGGGCCCTGCAACTCGACCCCAAGGACGACGGCTTGCAGGCTCTGACCGCGCAAGCCCAGGCCAAGGTCGACGAAATCGTGGCCAAGGCGGTCTCCAATGAAGCCTTGCCCGACACCGTTTCCGTGAAGTTGCCGGGCACTGTGGGCGCGCCGCCCAAGCCCGAAGAGAAAGCCGCGGCGCCACCGGTGACCCAGCCCGAAACCGCGCCGCCACGCGAGCCCAAGCAGGAGCCGAAGCCCGAGGTGAAACCGGAGGTCAAGCCCGAAACCGCTGCGCCGCCGGAACCGAAACCCCTGCCGCCGCCCGTTCCACCCCCATCGGCGACGCCAGCGGCTCCCGCCGCGTCAGCCGCCGCAGTTGTGGAGTTGACCGCGGCCCAGCACAATTCGCTCGGCCGCAAGGCTCTTCAGGAGGAACACCTGGCGGAAGCCATCAAGGAGTTCAGCGCCGCATTGAAGCTGGATCCGTCGCTCTCTCTGGCTTACAATGCGCGCGGTTATGCCTATTTCCGGCAGAAGCACTACATTGACGCCCTGGCCGATTTTGACAATGCCATCCGTCTGAACCCGGCCTACATCAACGCTTACATCAACCGCAGCGCCGCCCGCCGCGCCGCCGGCGACACCAGCGGCGCCGACGCCGACATGGCGAAAGTAAAGCAATTGGTGGGCAAGTAAAGACAGGGCGCTACTTCACCAGCGTCGCCGATTTCCCCGCGAAGTCCAGCACCCACGTCGGGAAGATGCCCAGGAACAGCGTGCCCAGCGCCGGCAGAATCAGCGCCAGCCGGAAGCCCGGCGTCAGCGGTTCGCTTTGGCCGGCGGCTTCTCCCGGTTCGTGCATGTAAACCATCACCAGGATGCGCAGGTAGTAATACGCGGCCACCGCGCTGTTCAGCAGGCCCAGCACCGCCAGCCACACCAGGTGCGATTCCAGCGCCGCTTTGAAGATATAGAACTTGCCGAAGAAGCCTCCGGTGAGCGGCACGCCGATCAGCGAGAGCAGAAAGATGGTCAGCAGCGCCGCCATCATCGGCTGCTTCCGCCCCAGGCCCGCCAGGTCGTCGATATTCTGGTACCGCTCGCCGCGTCCCGATAGCTGGCTCACCACCGCGAACGCTCCGATATTCATGAACGCGTACGCCGCCAGGTAAAACATGGCCGCCGCCGCGCCCGTGTCCGACTGCGCCGTGAGCGCCACCAGCACATAGCCCGCGTGCGCGATGGAACTGTACGCCAGCATGCGCTTCACATTGGTCTGCATGAGCGCGGCGAAGTTTCCCACGGTCATGGAGAGCAGCGCGGCCATCCACACCAGCGGCTGCCAGGCGCTGCTGATGGGCCCAAACGCCGTCAGGAAGATCCGCAGAAAGATGGCGAACGCCGCGGCCTTGGGACCGGCGGAGAGGAACGCCGTCACCGGCGTGGGCGCGCCCTGATACACGTCCGGCGCCCAGATCTGGAACGGCGCCGCCGAAACTTTGAATCCCAACCCAACGAACATCAGTGCCGCCGCCAGGGTGATGAACACCACCGGCGGCGCATCCGCCCCGGTAAGGGCCGCGCGGATCGCGGTCAGATTCACCGTGCCCACCGTGCCGTAGGTGATCGCCACGCCGTAAAGGAAAAACGCCGTGGCGAACGAACCCAGCAGGAAATATTTCAGGGCCGCTTCATTGGACCGCTTGTCGTCGCGCAAATAGCCCGCCAGCACGTAGCTCGAGATGGAGGAAATCTCCAGGCCGATGAAGACGATGATCAGATCATTGGCCGCCGCCATCATGCATTGCCCAGCAATGGAGAAGAGCAGCAAAGCATGATATTCGCTGGTTTCCGCCTGCTGCCGCGCCAGGAATCCATAAGACGGCAGAATGCTCAGAATCCCCACCACCATCACCAGCACGCGGAAGTACGTGGCGAAGCCATCCACCACCAGCATGCCGCCAAACGCCGTGCCGGGATCGGTCTGGGCCCACACCGCTCCCCCAATGCCCGCCAGCAGCGCGAAGATGCTCAAATGGCCGAAGGCGTACGAAGCCCGCTTGTGCAGGACGGGATCGAGCACCATCAACGCCGTGCCCATCACCGTCAGGATGATCTCCGGCAGGAAGCGGACCAGGTCCGTCGCGCTGGCGCCGAAATTAACGGGCATGCGCTACCTCCGGCCTCTGGCGCAATTCCACTCGTTCCGGCACGTTGATGTGGGTCTGTTCCAGCACGCGCGCCGTGGTCTTGCTCACCGGCGGCAGGAAACTCTGCGAGTAAACTCCCATCCACACCATCATCACGACCAGCGGCACAATCGCCGCCCATTCGCGCAGGCCCAGGTCCGGCATATAGTGCTTCACGTCGGCCGCGGTGACGCCATAGAACACCCGCTGGTACATCCACAGCATGTAGCAGGCCGAGAGGATCACGCCGATGGCGGCGTAGACCGTCCAGGTGAAGTGGGTGATGGCGGTGCCCTGCAGCACAAGGAATTCGCCCACGAAGTTGTTCAGCAGCGGCAACCCGAGGCTGGCCAGGGTCGCGATCAGGAAGACCGTGGACAGCCAGGGCGCCTCCGTGGCCACGCCGCCGTACCCGGAAATCTCGAGCGAATGGCGCCGCTCGTAGAGGAAGCCCACCAACGCGAACAGCGCGCCCGTGGTAATCCCGTGGCTCAGCATCTGATAGACCGCGCCGTCCAGGCCCATCTGCGTGAACGAGAAAATTCCCAGCACCACGAAGCCCAAATGGCTCACCGAGGAATAGGCCACCAGCTTTTTCATGTTGGGCTGCACCATGGCCACCAGCGCGCCGTAGATGATCCCGATAATCGCCAGCACCGCAATCCACGGAGCGCATTGCCGCGCCGCCACCGGGAACATCGGCAGGCAGTAATGCAGAATTCCGAACGTGCCCATCTTGAGCATGACGCTGGCCAGCATCACCGATCCGGCCGTGGGCGCCTCCACGTGCGCGTCCGGCAGCCAGGTATGCAGCGGGAAGAGCGGCACCTTGATGGCAAACGCCAGGAAGAAGGCCAGGAACAGCAGCATCTGCTCGCCCGGCGCGAACGTCAGTTTCCCGCTGGCCAGCATGTCCAGAATCGTTGCGTAGCTGAACGTCCCGGCGCGGTTGTACAAAAAGATGATGGCCGCCAGCATCAGCACGGAGCCGGTCATGGTGTACAGGAAAAATTTCACCGCTGCGTAGATGCGCCGCGAGTGGCCCCAGATGCCGATCAGGAAATACATCGGAACCAGGGAGATTTCCCAGAACACGTAAAAGAGGAAGAGATCCTGCGCGATGAATACCCCAACCAGGCCGAACTCCAGCAGCAGCAGGAAGGCGAAGAATTCCTTCACCCGGTCCTGCACGTGCTTCCACGAGATCAGCACGCAGATGGGCGTCAGGAAAGTGGAAAGCAGAACCAGCCACAAGCTGATGCCATCGGCCGCCATATGGAAATGAATCTCCGGCTTCGAGATCCAGGGGATGTCCACCGTAAACTGGTCGCCCGCGGCGTTGCGGTTGAACTGCGAGAGCAGAATCAGCGATTGCGCAAACGTGGCCAGCGACACCGCCAGCGCCCACGCCCGGCTGTTTTGCGGGAAGCGCCGCGGAATGGTCAGCGACGCCAGGAATCCCACCAGCGGCATGATCAGAACCAGTGTCAGCAGGTTCATCGCAGGCCTCCCGTGCTCCCGATCCCGGCCAGCGCCAGCGCCACGATGGCCACCACCGAACCGAACAACACCCACGTCGCGTAACTGCGGATATTGCCCGATTGCAGCAAGCGCAGCACGCCGCCGATATCTTTCGCGCGCGTCCCCACGCCATTCACGCTGCCGTCGATCAGCCCCGCGTCCACGTCCTTCCACAGCACCGTCCGCGAGCCGCCCACCAGCGGTTTTACGATCGCCGCATCATAGATCTCATCCACGTAGTATTTGTTGTAAAGCGTTTTGTAGATCCATCCGAAGGTCGACGCCAGAGAGTCCGCCATCGCCGGCTTCGCCACGTAGATGAACCAGGCCAGCAGGATTCCAATGACCCCGGCCCCGACCGAGATCAGCATCAGCGAATTGTCTTCCGCGGCTTCCCGCGCCGGAAAAACGCCGCTCAGAAACTGGGGAATGTTGAATAAGAACCCGCCCACCAGCGATAACAGCGCCAGCACCGCCAGCGGCGCCAACATCACCGGCGGCGATTCGTGCGCGTGTTCCTTCCCGCGGTACTCGCCGAAGAAGGCCAGGAACATGGCGCGGAATACGTAGAAGGCCGTCATTCCCGCCGTCGCCACGCCTACCCAGTACATCCACGGCGCGTGCTCGTGCGCCGCCAGCAGAATCGCGTCCTTGCTGTAGAATCCGGAGAACGGCGGCACACCCGCAATCGCCACCGCCGCGCACATCATGGTCAGGAACGTCCAGGGGATTTTGTTTCGCAGGCCGCCCATGTTGCGCAGGTCCTGCTCGCCGGAGAGCGCGTGGATCACGCTGCCGGCCCCCAGGAACAGCAGCGCTTTGAAGAACGCGTGCGTCATCAGGTGCCAGATGCCCGCCGAGAAGGCGCCGCAGCCCACGCCCACGAACATGTAGCCGAGCTGCGAAACCGTCGAATACGCGAAGACTTTCTTGATGTCGTTCTGCACCAGGCCGATGGTGGCCGCGAAAAACGCCGTGGCGATTCCCACGGTCGCCACCACATTCATGGCCGACGGAGCGTGCACGTAAATCGGCCACGACCGCGCCACCATGTAGACGCCCGCCGTCACCATGGTGGCCGCGTGGATCAGCGCCGATACCGGCGTCGGCCCCTCCATGGCATCCGGCAGCCACACATACAGCGGCAACTGCGCCGATTTCCCGCACGCGCCCACCATCAGCAGCAGCCCGATGGTGGTCAGCACCGCTTCGGAAGCGCCCGGCGCCTGCTGAAACACCTTGGTGAAATCCAGCGATCCGAAATTCTTGAAGATGTAAAACATCGCCAGCGAGAATCCGAAATCGCCAATCCGGTTGACGATGAAAGCCTTGTTGCCGGCGTTGGTCGCGGACTGCCTGTGGAAATAAAATCCGATCAGCAGATAGCTGCACAGCCCCACGCCTTCCCACCCGATGAACAGCACCAGGTAGTTCGACGCCAGCACCAGCACCAGCATGAAAAACATGAACAGATTCAGGAACGCGAAGAAGCGGTAGTATCCGCCCTCGTGCGCCATGTAGCCGATGGAGTAAACATGGATCAGCGACCCGATGCCCGTCACTACCAGCAGCATCACCACGGCCAGCTTGTCGACAGCGAAATCGGCGGCGATGTTGACCGACCCGCTTGCGATCCACGTGTAATAATGCTCGACGTACCGCGAGTTCAAATCGCCCAGGCCAAAGATGGTCTTTAGCACCCACGCAAAGGAGAGAAGCACGCTGCCGATCGCAATGGCGCTGACCAGGCCCCGGGAAAGCCGGCGTCCAAGGAGCCCGTTGATCACGAAGCCCGCCAGCGGAAGGATAGGGATGAGCCAGAGTTGCATTAGTTCTTCATGGAATCCACATCATCAATATTCAGGGTCCCGCGGTTCTTGAAGATCGTCAGGATAATCGCCAGCCCCACGGCCGCCTCGGCCGCCGCCACCACCATCACGAAGAACGCGTACAGATGGCCGTTTACCTGCTGCCGGTGGTACGAAAACGTCACGAAGCTCAGGTTCACGGCGTTCAGCATCAGCTCGATCGACATGAAGACCGTAATGATGTTGCGCCGGAACACGAAGCCCGCCACGCCCAGCGCGAACAACACCGCGCTCAACGTCAGAAACCAGGAGATCGGAACGGCCGCCAGCATTAGTCCATCTCCTTTCGCGCCAGAACGATGGCCCCCAGGATCGCCACCAGAATCAGGATCGAGGTCACCTCGAACGGCAGCAGGAAAGTTGTGAACAGCGCGTGGCCGATTTCCGCCGCCCCGCCGCCCTTGAATCCGCCGAAGTGCACCCGCGTGCTTTGCGGATACAGCCGCTGGATGAAGTACGCCATCAGCCCCAGGAAGGCTACCCACAGCGGCAATCCCAGCAACTGCGCCGTGAACGACCGGCCCTTTTTCGACTCGGCCCCGGCGTTCAGCAGCATGATCACGAACACGAACAGCACCATGATCGCGCCGGCATAGACAATCACCTGCGCCGCCGCCAGAAACTCCGCGCCCAGCAGCAGGTAGAGCACCGCCAGCGATCCCATCACGCCCACCAGCGAGACGGCGCTCGAAATGGGATGCGTCTGCACCACCACGTTGATGGCGCATACCACCGCGATAATCGCGAAGGCCAGAAAAAGTATGACGTCCATGTCAGGATCTCAAAGCCACCAGAAAACCGGTCACCAGCAGGTTCAGCATGGCCACCGGGAAAAGGAACTTCCACGTGAAGCCCATCAGTTGGTCGTAGCGGAAGCGAGGCAGCGTCCCGCGAATCCACATGAAGCCGAAAAGAATCCCGCCCGTCTTGGCGCAAAACCAGAACAGCGGAATCAGCCAGCTTTGCACCATCGGCAGCAGGAAAACCGCCGCTGCAATCAAGAACAGCACGCCGAAGACCGGCAGCGTGTATCCGTCGCGCCGCCGCGCCGGGTGGAACCCGTGATACAGCGCTACCAGCCCCGCCAAAACGAAGATCGCCGCCGGCACGTAGCTCGATCCGTATTCGGCCGGCCACGGCGCCACCCAGCCGCCCAGAAACAGCAGCGTGGCCATGCAGCTTACCGTGATCATGTTGGCGTATTCCGACATGAAGAACGACGCGAACTTCATCGAGCTGTACTCGGTATGGAAGCCCGCCACCAGTTCGTTCTCGGCTTCCGGCAAATCGAACGGAATGCGGTTGGTCTCCGCGAACGCCGCAATCAAGAAGATGATGAAGCTGACAATCTGCGGAAACGGCCCATGCAGCACGTTCCAGTTCCAGATGCCGCCCGCCTGCTTTTCCACCAGTCTGCGGAGACTCAAGGTGTTCGAGATCAGCAGCGGCGCGGCGATGGCCAGCGACATCGGCAGCTCGTAGCTGATCATCTGCGCCGAGCTGCGCAACCCGCCCAGCAGCGCGTACTTGTTATTCGACGACCAGCCGGCCAGCGCGATTCCGTACACTCCCATCGACGACACCGCCAGCACGAACAGCACGCCAATATTCAAGTCCGTGAGCTGCATGTACGTCTGATAGCCCGCCACCTGGATCTGCGGGCCAAACGGAATCACCGAAATCGAAAGCAGCGCCATGGTCATGGCCAGAAACGGCGCCAACAGATACAGCGGCTTGTTCACGTAGGTCGGCACCAGGTCTTCCTTGGTGAGCAGTTTGACGATGTCGGCGACCGGTTGCAGCAGGCCGTGAGGCCCCACGCGGTACGGCCCCGGACGCACCTGGATGTGCGCGATCACTTTCCGCTCCACCCATTGCAGGTAAGCCAGCGTGGTCAGCAGCACCGCAAAAACCACCGCTACCTTAATCAGGCTGATGACGATGAAGGAATCCATGGAGCGGCTCAGCGACTTTCCACCACTGATTTCAGAACCTTAGAATAACGCCCGAGCGTGCCGGACGTGAACAGGCCGTTATGGCGGGATTGCACCAGATCCGGCCGGTCGTCCACGGGAATCCTCCCGTTCACCGGCATGGTCTGCGCCGCGCCGCCCATCTCAATCGCGGGCAACGAAATTTCGTACCCGTGAATGTTCCTGCGGATTTCCTCAAACACCCGTTCCGGCGTCCACGGCCCCAGGGCGGCCGCCATCCCCATCTCGCGCGCAATGAACCCCATGATCTCGAGGTCCGGTTTTGCGCCCATGGTGCGGATCGCCCGCTTTAAGAGCTGCACTTCGCCCGAAACGCTGGTAATGGTCCCGTTCTTCTCGTAGGCGCACGCCGCCGGCAAAACCACGTCCGCCTGCTGCGCGGTTTCGGTCAGGAACATGTCCTGAACCACCAGGAAGCCGCACTTCCTGTCCCTGGCCCGTTGGCCGCCGGCCGCCGGCTTGAGCGGGTTCGACCCCACCACCCACAGCACGCTCAATTCCTCGGCCAGCATCTCCGGGATTCTCATCCCGCCCGGCCCCGGAACCAGCCCCATGTCCAGCGCGCCGCGCGAATTCGAATCATCCACCAGGCAGATGTAGCGCACCGGAATCCCCAGCGACTCGCCAAACTTCACCAGCTTGCGGATATCGTCGCCCTTATACGAATCGTCGAACACCACTACCAGTTCCGGCTCCGCCTTCAGCTTCTCGCGCAGCCGTTCGTAATCGCGCCCGCGCAGGCTCGCGACGGCGTACTGGTCTTCTCGCACCGGCCCTTCGGTTACCGCGTAGATATGCGCCTTGTGATGCCGCCAGTTGGCGCGCATCTGGTAAGCCAGCAGCGGGTGTTCCAGCGCCAGGTCCGCGCCCAGCACCAGCACCGCCTTGCGCTCGTACAGGTCCGCCACCGTCGCCAGCTTTCCGCTCTTGCCGCTCAACGCATCCAGCAGCGTGGTCACATCGCCGGTGCGGTGATGATCGATGTGGTTGGTCTTGAACACCTCGCGCGCAAATTTCGCCAGGTAGTAATTCTCTTCGTTGGTGGTGTGGTTGGAGCCGATCACGCCCACGCTGCCGCCATCCGTGATGGCCTGCTTAAACCGCGCCGCCACCGCCCACAACGCCCGCGACCACGAAACTTCTTCCAGCTTTCCGCTGATGCTCACCAGCGGCGCCTGCAGCCGGTCCGGGTGATCGTAGAAATCGAATCCGTACCGCCCTTTGATGCACAGGAATTCGCCGTTCACGCCCGACCGGTCGCGATTGTTCCCGCGGATGATGCGGTCGTTGCGCGTTCCCAGCGTGGTCTTGCAGCCGTCCGCACAGTGCGTGCAGATGGTCCCGACGTGGGTCATCTCCCACGGGCGCGTCTGGTAGCGGTAAGCCCCGCTGGTGAGCGCGCCCACCGGGCAGATGTCGATGCAGGCGCCGCACTCGTCGCACTCCAGGTGGTCGCCCTGGTTGGGTGCGATCTCCGATACCACTCCGCGGTTGATCACGCCCAGCGCGCCCACACCCAGCCCTTCACCGCAAATGCGCACGCAGCGGAAGCACAGGATGCAGCGCGGCGCGTCGAAGAACACCACCGGCGAAAACTGCTTCTCCGGCGTATGGACCTTGGTTTCCGTGTACCGGCTTTCGCCCGCGCCGTAGCGGAAGACCATGTCCTGCAGCTCGCACTCGCCGCCCTTGTCGCACACCGGACAATCCAGCGGATGATTGGTCAGCAGAAACTCCAGCATGTATTTCCGCGCGGTGGCCACCTGCGGCGTCTCCGTCCGGACCACCATGCCCTCGGCCACCGGCAGCGTGCACGCCGTCATCAGCTTCGGCATCTTCTCCACTTCCACCAGGCACATGCGGCAGGCCGCTTGCAGCGATAGCCCCTCGTAGTAGCAGAACGCCGGAATCCCGATCCCCACCGTCTTGGCCGCGTCGATCACCAGGGTGCCGGGCGCCGCCTGCACCGCCTTCCCGTCGATTTCGAGCTTTACCAGATCTGCCATTTAAACCGTTACCGCCTGGCTCTCGTGCTCATACGGGCACGGTTGGCCGTTGAGGTGATCTTCGAATTCTCCCCGGAACTTCTCCACAATCGAAATCGTCGGCAGGGCCGCCGCATCCCCCAGCGGGCAAAATGTCCGTCCCAGCATATTCCTGGCGATGTCACCGATCAGGTCGATGTCCGTGCGCGTCCCGCCGCCGCCATGGAACCGCTCCAGAATTTTCTTCAGCCAGGTGGTGCCTTCGCGGCACGGAATGCACCAGCCGCAGCTTTCATGCGCGTAAAACCGCATGATCCGCAGCGCCGCCTTCACCATGCAGGTGTGATCGTCCATGACGATCACGCCGCCCGATCCCAGCATGGTCTTGCGCTGTGCCATGGAATCGTAATCCATGGTGGCGCCTTCCAGTTCCTCGGCCGTCAGCACGGGGCAGGACGAACCGCCCGGTATGAATGCCTTCAACTTCCTGCCGAGCCGGATTCCGCCGCCCACTTCCTCGATCATCTGCTTCACCGGGAATCCCAGTTTCAGTTCGTACACGCCCGGCTTGTTGACGTGCCCCGTCAGGCAGGTCATTTTCGTCCCGCCCGCCTTCGCCACTCCCAGCGCCGCGAACGCCGCGCCCCCATCGCGCAGAATTGCCGGCACCGCGCAGTACGTCTCCACGTTGTTCAGCACGGTCGGACATTGAAACGCGCCCACCACCGCCGGAAACGGCGGCCGGATGCGCGGAATCCCGCGCTTGCCTTCGAGCGATTCCAGCAGCGCCGATTCCTCGCCGCACTCGTAGGCCCCCGCGCCCGTGTGCGCGTACAAATCGAAATCGAAACCCGTGCCCTGGATCTTCTTCCCCAGCCAGCCTTTTTCGTACGCTTCCGCGATGGCCTTTTCCAGGACTTCGATCAGGTAGCGATACTCGCCGCGCACGTAGATGTAGCCGGCGTGCGCATCCACCGCGAGACCGGCGATCAGCACGCCTTCGATCAACTGGTGCGGGTCGTTCTCGATCAGCACGCGGTCTTTGCAGGTCCCCGGTTCGCTTTCGTCGGCGTTCACCACGATGTACTTCGGCTTGGGCGACGTCCGCGGCACGAAGCTCCACTTCATCCCCGCCGGAAACCCCGCGCCGCCGCGCCCCCGCAGGTTGGACGCCTTCATCTCGTCGATGATCTCTTCCGGCTTCATGCCCGCCGCCTTGCGAAACGCCTGGTACCCTTCGGTGGCCAGGTACGTCTCGATCGACGCCGAATTTGCCATTCCGAAACGGCGCGTCAGCACTTTCGTCTCAAGCGGGCTGGGGTGGTTGTACAGCATGCGCTATGGCTTCTTCCTCAGGCCGTCCAGAAGCTCGTCCAGCTTCTCCGGCGTTACAAAATGGTGGAAATCGTAATTCACCTGCACGGCCGGCGCCCACGAGCACGCCCCCATGCACTCCACTTCTTCGATCGAGATCTGGCCATCCGCCGTCACTTCCTTGTGCCCGATCCCCAATTTCTTGCACGCGTGTTCGTAGAGCTTATCGCCGTCGTGCAGCAGGCAACTGATATTGGTGCACACCTGCACGTGGAATTTCCCCAGCGGCTTGCGGTGCAGCATCGAGTAATACGAGAGCACTTCGTTCACCTGCAACGTGCTCACGCCCACCCGCCTGGCCACTTCCTCGATCAATTCATCGGAAACATGCCCCAGCTCATCCTGCGCGTACAGCAGCATAGGAATCATCGCCGACCGCTGCCGCCCCGGCGGGTAGCTCGTCAGAAGCTTCGCGAACCGCGCTTCGAGTTGTGGAGAAAAAGTCATTTGCCCGCGACCTACCGGTCCGTATCCCCCAGCACAAAATCCATGCTGCCGATCGCCGCGATCACATCGGCGATCAGCGTCCCTTCCACCATCACCGAGGTCGCCTGCAAATTGCCGAAGCTCGGTGTCCGCATGTGCACGCGGAACGGGTGCGCCGTCCCATCGCTCACCGCGTAGAATCCCAGCTCGCCGCGCGGCGATTCAATCACCTGGTAGACTTCGCCGGCCGGCACGCGGAACCCTTCCGTCACAATTTTGAAGTGGTAGATGAGCGCCTCCATCTGCGTCTTCATCTTTTCCCGATCCGGCAGCACCACGTGTTGGTCGTCGGCCTTCCACGGCCCCTCCGGCATGCCGTCCATGGCCTGCCGCACAATCTTCGCGCTTTGCCGCATCTCCTCGAGCCGCACCAGGTAGCGCGCGAAAACGTCGTTTTCCGTGCGCACCGGCACTTCGAAATCGAATTTCTCGTAACTCGAGTACGGCTCGTCCTTGCGCGCGTCGATCTTCAACCCGGCCGCGCGCAGCATGGGCCCGGTCACGCCCAAGTCCAGCATGTCCTCGAGCGAAATCCGGCCAACTCCCTGCGTGCGCCCCATCCAGATGCGGTTGCTGGTGAGCAGGTTCTCGTACTCGTCCACCCGGCTGGGAAAGGTGTCGATGAATTTCTTCACCCGCTCGTGCCAGCCTCGCGGCGGATCGAGCGCGAGCCCGCCGATGCGGAAATAACTCGTCATCATCCGCTGCCCGGAAAACATCTCGAAAATCCGCAGGATGTCTTCGCGCTCGCGGAAGCAATACAGGAACACGGTCATCGCGCCGATATCCAGCGCATGCGTTCCCAGCCACACCAGGTGACTGTTCAGCCGCGTCAATTCCGTCAGCATCACGCGCATCCATTGCGCTTTCGGCGGAATCTCCAGACCCAGCAGCTTCTCCACCGCCAAGCAGTAGCCCAGATTGTTGGAGAGCGGCGCCAGGTAATCCACGCGGTCCGTCAGCGTCACAGCCTGCTGGTAGTTCTTAACCTCGAATTCCTTTTCGATCCCCGTGTGCAGGTAGCCCAGCTCGGGCTCGCACTTCACGATGATTTCGCCGTCCAGCTCCAGCACCAACCGCAGCACGCCGTGGGTCGAAGGATGTTGGGGCCCCATGTTCAGGACCATGCGCCGCGAGCCGGTCCGCGGTTTTTCCTCTTCCGCCACCGCCACCGTCTGTTGCGGATTCGGCTGATCGCCCATCGTCTAGACCCTCGACCCCGTCACCGGATAGTCCTTGCGCAGCGGGTGGCCTTCCCAATCGTCCGGCATCATGATCCGCTTGAGGTTGGGGTGATTGCGGAACTGGATGCCGAAGAGGTCGAAGACTTCCCGCTCGTACCAGTTTGCGCTGCGCCACACCGAGGTCACCGAATCGATCGCGGGCTCCGTCCCGCTCACCCGGCACTTCAACCGCACGCGCCGGTTGTGCTCCACCGAGTGCAGGTGATACACCACTTCGAACCGCGGCTCCGCCGGATACCGGTCCACCGCCGTCACCGTGCTCAGGCGCGCGAATCCCTGGTCGAATTTCAGGAAGCCGCACACGCTCCCGATCTTTGGCGCCGCGATCTCGATCGTCAGCTCGCCGCGATCGCAGTTGCCGCCGGTGATGGCGTCGCCGTCGAAAGCCTCCACGGACAGCGCCGTGGCATGTTGTCGCAAACTGTCGGGTAGCATTTCGAGCCTGTTACGGCTTTCGGCCGGCGCCTTCCGGCTTCGACCAGTCCAGCGCCCCTTTCTTCCAGATATAGAAGAACCCCGAAAGAATCAAAACCACGAAGATCAGCATTTCCACGAATCCCGCCATCCCCAGATCGCGGAACACCACCGCCCACGGATACAGGAAAATCGCCTCAATATCGAACAGGATGAAGAGCATCGCCACCAGGTAAAACTTCACGCTGAATCGTTGCCGCGCATCCCCAGTCGGCACAATGCCCGATTCATACGGCATATCTTTTACCTTGTTGCGCACCCGCTTGCCCAGCAGGTACGACGCCGTCAGCAGTCCCGCCGCCAGCGCCATCGCGACCAGAGCCTGGACCAAAACGGGAAAATACGTCTCCGTCAGTGAGGTAGGCATGCCTGTTAGGGAAGAAAAACCTAAACCTGACTATAATTGGTATAAAACGAGGGTGTCAACCAACATGCCCATCCACATCGTGGTGAACGGCGAGCCGCAGTCCACCCCCCAGGGTCAGACCATCCTCGGCCTTCTCCGCCAGTTGGATCTGGACCCCGCGCGTGTGGCCGTCGAACTGGACCGCCGCATCGTCAAGCAGCCTCACTGGCCCGACACGGTTCTGGAGTCCGGTTCGGAAATCGAAATCGTGCAGTTCGTCGGCGGCGGCTAACCTCATCCCCATGGATTCCCCGTTGCCCGTTTCCGAAGCCGAATTCATCGCTGCGCTGCGCCGGGCGGCCGAGCAGTTCTTCCGCGCCGTCGACGAGTGGGAGATCGCCTATCGCAAGTATTACCGCCTCGCCGATCCCTCCGGCAAGCCTTCTTCCGATCTCGAGGGACAGCAGCGCGATTACGACGCCGCGCGCACCCGCTTGGCCGCCATGCTCCCCCGCGCCCGCGGCTTGTGCTTCAAATACGGCATCCGCGATCCCTGGACCGGCCTGCTGCACTCCGCTCTGGGCCAGTTCGCTCCGCAGGATCGCTACAGCTCCGCCATCTCGCGTACGGAACGGGCGCTGGCGTTCGAAACGCTGATCCTGCTGGCCGAAGCCTCCGGCCGGCCGGGCGCCGCCGGAGAACCGCCGCCTGCCGCCGAGGCCCGGTCTCCGCTGCGCCGCTTGCGCGATTTCTTCTTCTGATGCACCATGCACCTCGGGCCCCAGCGTAAGCCCCACGAGCGTTGTTGAACTCTGGATATATAATCTCCGATAGGAGGAGTCATGCGGCTCTTGATGCTTGTGGTGCTCCTTGGGGGCATGCTGTTTGCGCAGACGCCCACTGCGCCGGTGACGGAACAAAGAGACCCGAGCCAGGCTCCGGGTTCCAATAGCTGGCAGTACTCTCAGCCTTTGAGTGGGGGCATGCTTTTTGCGCAGACACCGACTTTGCCGGTGACGAAACAAAGCGATGCGGACCAGGCTCCGAGTTTCAAGGACTGGCAGCCCTCCCAGCCTTTGATTGGTGCGGCCAAGAACCGCAAATTGCGAGCGCCGAGCCTCATGCTTGGCGCCGCATTCGCCAAGTCCGGAACGGCGATTGCACCGGCGCGGGTGTGCGCCATTCCGCTAGTGAACGTGCAACACGCGGACCCCCACGACGCAATCTCGATCCCGCTGTCTTCGCTCCAGACGGCGCCCACAGCGACGGTGGAACCTCCAGCCCCGTCCTGCGACGACAAGAAGCGATGAACCGCCGAATATGCCTTTTCTCCGTGCCTCGGCGCCTCCGCGTTGAAACGCAGCTTTCTCTGTAGATGGATCGTCCCTCGCCCCGTGCTACCCTGATTTTTTCTCATGCGCAACGTCGTCATTATCGGCTCAGGCTGCGCCGGCAACACCGCGGCTATCTATTCCGCTCGCGCCAATCTGAAACCGCTGGTAGTGAGCGGTCACGAAGCCGGCGGCCAGCTTTCCCTCACCACCCTGGTGGAGAATTTCCCCGGCTTCCCCGAGGGCATCAATGGCCCCGACCTGGTGGAAAACATGAAGAAACAGGCGGAGCACTTCGGCGCCGAATACCTCCACGGTTCGGTCATCGATACCGATCTCTCCCGCCGCCCCTTCCGCATCAACGTGGAGGGCGAGTGGATCGAAACCCGCACCCTGATCGTCGCCTCCGGCGCATCCGCCCGCTGGCTGGGCCTCGAGTCCGAACAAAAGTTGATCGGCCACGGCGTCAGTTCCTGTGCCACCTGCGACGGCTTCTTCTATCGCAACCGCAAAATCATGGTCATCGGCGGCGGCGATTCCGCCATGGAGGAAGCCAACTTCCTCTCCCGCTTCGGCAGCGAGGTCACCCTGGTGCACCGCCGCGAAGAGTTCCGCGCCTCCAAGATCATGCTCGACCGCGCCCGCGCCAATCCCAAGATCAAGTTTCTCCTCAATACCGTCGTCGACGAAATCCTCGACCCCGCGCAGCAGCTTGTCACCTCCGTGCGCCTCCGCAATGTCAAAACCGGCGAAGCCTGGCAGCAGGATGTCGACGGCTTCTTCCTCGCCATCGGCCATATCCCCAATACCAAAGTTTTCAAGGGCCAGATCGAAACCGATGCCGATGGCTACATCATTTCCAAAGGTGGCGCGCGCACCAACATCGCCGGTGTCTTCCACGCCGGCGACGTGCAGGACAGAACTTACCGGCAGGCCATCACCGCCTCCGGCGCCGGCTGCATGGCCGCCATCGAAGCGGAACGTTTCCTCGAAGCGGAAGGACACTGACCCATGATCGAACGCATTTACCCTCCCGGTATCGCCGCGCCCCGCGGCCCCTATTCTCCGGCCGTCCGCGCCGGGGATTTCATCTACGTTTCCGGCCAGGTTCCCGTCGACCCCGCCACCAACCAGGCCGTCGTCGGCGACATCAAAGCGGAAACCCGGCAAGTGCTCAACAATATCCGCCGCATCCTGGAAGGCTGCGGCGCCTCCATGGCCGACGTGGTCCGCTGCGGTGTGTTCCTCACCGACGTCAAGGATTTCGCCGCCATGAATGAGGTCTACATCGAATTCTTCGGTGAGATCAAGCCGGCCCGCACCTGCATCGGGGTGCTCGCGCTGCCGCTGCCCGGCTGCAAAATCGAAATCGACGCCGTGGCGTATCAGCCGAAGTAGCGCCGCGCGCTATTGTTATAAGTGAGGTCGGTGCCATGAGACCTGGTCTTCGTCAGACCTGTCTGTGGATTCTCGCTTGCTCCGCGGCTCTCGGCCAGACCGTGGGCGGGCATCCCAGCTTTGAGGTGGCCTCCGTCAAACCTCTGGCAGAGTTCCCTCGCATGGTTCCGGGAGGCCCGGAGATCCGGTATGGATGCTTCGGGGGCCCCGGTAGTTCCGCTCCGGGCCGCTTTTGGTGCAACGCCACCAGCCTCCGCCAGTTGGTGGTCTCGGCGTACCATCTCAAACCCTACCAGCTCACGCTTCCGGCCTGGATGGGCCTCACCTACTATGACATCGCGGCGCGCATCCCGGCCGGGTCCACCGCCGAGCAGTTCCGGTTCATGCAACAGAATCTGCTGGCGGAGCGCTTCAAAATGACCGTGCACTTCGACAAGAAAGAGGTGCCCGTCTATGAGCTGAAAGTCGCGAAAGGCGGGCCGAAGTGCAAGGAAACCACGACGGAACCGCCGTCCGAAGATAGAGACGTCATCGGAGAATACCTGGAGGAGGGCGGCCGCGTCCGTCATACGGCAAAGCAGACCATGGAAGAGCTGGCCGCGTATCTGACGATCCGTTTGCGCCAGCCGGTTTTCGACGCCACCGGACTCACCGCAACCTACGACATCGTCTTGAATTTCGTTCAGGAGCCTTCGGACCGGGGTCTGCCCTGGGGCGCGGCTGCCTCGTCCGATGGCGGAGTTGGGCCTGCGTCCGATCCCGCCGGTGGTCCCACCCTAATCGGTGCGGTGCAGTCGCAGCTCGGGCTCAAACTGGAAGCAAAGAAAGGCACCATCGACGTTTTGGTGATCGATCACGCCGAGAAAGTGCCCACCGAAAATTAACACCCCTGCACGCTTTGCCCCCGAACTGCGTCAAAATAGTATACAGGTTCGATGCGCTTATTGGGATTCTTGCTGCTTGGGACCGCGGCCACGGCTTTCGCCGGTGAGTATGCCATACTCGCCAGCGGCGCGCGGCTGCATGTCGATCGCCATGAGATCGATGGCGCCCGCGTCCGCCTCTATGACGGCCCTGGTTTCACGGAATTGGACACCGCCGAGATTCGCGCGTTCGAACCCGAAGAACCCGCGCCCACCCCGGTAGTCGAAGTTCCTCCCGCCGCGCCGCCCGTCGTCGTGCCAATTCCGCGCCTGCCTTCGCCCCTCGAACTAGCCGATGCCGCCGCCGATAAGTACGGCCTGCCCCGCGTCCTGCTCCGCAGTATCATGCGCGCCGAATCCGACTTGCAGCCGCAAGCCGTGTCTCCCAAAGGAGCCATCGGCCTCATGCAGTTGATGCCCGCGACCGCCCAGGACCTCGGCGCCGACCCCTACGATCCCGCCCAGAACGTCGACGCTGCCGCCCGCTATCTCCGCGATCTCCTCGACAAGTATCACGGAGGCCTCCGGCACGCCCTGGCCGCCTATAACGCCGGTCCCGCCGTGGTCGACAAGTACAACGGCATCCCTCCATACCGGGAGACCATTAATTACATCTACCGGATTGAGAAAGCCTACAAGGCCGACCCCGCGACCCCACCCGCCTATTAGCCGCAACTATGCGAGATGGAAGCCGCGGCTATGCGAGCCGCGACCGTGGGGGAGGGGTTCTGTGTGTACACGTCACGCCCGCACCGGCTATCCGCAACCCTACACCGCCGGCGTCAGCACCTTCTGCCCGGGCGACCAGTTACACGGCGTCAACGCCCCGGTCTGTAACGCATCCAGCACGCGCAGCACTTCCTGCGGATTGCGGCCCACCGAAAGATCGTTCACCGAAACGAACCGGATCACGTTCTGCGGGTCCACAATAAACGTCGCACGCTGCGCAACCCCCTCTTTCGGATCCAGAATCCCCAGCATCCCGCACAGATCCCGCTTGATGTCCGCCAGCATCGGGATCGGCAGATTCCGCAAATCCGGGTGGTGCTGCCTCCAGGCCAGGTGCACGAACTCCGAATCCGTGCTGCCGCCCAACAACCGCGTGTTGCGCTCCCGGAATTCACCCTCCAACGCGCCGAAGGCAGAAATCTCGGTCGGACACACGAACGTGAAGTCCTTGGGCCAAAAGAAATAGACCTTCCATTGACCCGGGTAATCTTTCTCCGTGATCGTACGGAAGGTCTTGCCCTGTTCCAGGCTCACGGTCGCTGCCACGGAGAAACTGGGGAATTGCTCGCCGACGCCTAACATGTGATTCCTCCTAAATTAGAGTAATAACTCTTTAAGTCCTAATTATACCCAAGAAGTCTAGCGGGGAATCTCGTACCGCTTGATCTTCTCGTACAACGTCGAGCGGTCGATCCCCAGCACCGATGCCGATTCCTTGATATTCCCGTCGGTCCGCTCAAGCGTCGCCACAATCAACAGCTTTTCCATATCCTGCAGCGTCATCCCGACCGGCGCCGTCCAAGTTTTCGCCGCCCCGGTGGTCGCCAGGAACGAAAAGTCTTCTTCCGTCAGCACCTGCCCGCGGCTCGTCACCAGCGCCCGCTCCACCGCATTTTCCAGTTCCCGAACATTACCCGGCCAGTTGTAATCCATCAGCAGCTTCAAGCCGCCTTCGGAGATCTCGGTAATATCCTTGCCCATCTCGTGCGCCAGCCGCTCCAGAAAATGATGCGCCAGCAGCGGAATATCCTCCCGCCGGTCGCGCAGCGGCGGAATCCGGATCTCGATGACGTTCAGCCGGTAGAACAAGTCCTCGCGGAACTTTCCTTCCGTCACCGCCTGCTGCAGGTTCACGTGCGTCGCCGCCACTACCCGCGCATCCACCCGCACTTCCTCCGACCCGCCCACCCGGTAAAAACTCCGCTCCTGCAACACTCTCAGCAAATCCACCTGGAGCTTCGGCGAGATGTCCCCGATTTCATCCAGGAAAATCGTGCCGCCGTCGGCCATCTCGAACTTGCCTTGTTTCCGCTCGCTCGCCCCCGTGAAAGATCCCTTTTCGTGCCCGAACAATTCCGATTCCAGCAGGGTTTCCGCCAGCGCCGCGCACGATACCGCCACAAACGGCTTCGCCGCCCGGTCGCCCGAATGGTGAATCACCCGGGCGATCATCTCCTTGCCCGTTCCGCTCTCGCCCTGGATCAGCACCGTGCTGCGCAACCCCGCGATCTCGTGGCACAGCTTCAGAATGTCGCCCATCTTCGCGTTCTTGCTGACGACATCGCCCACCACGTACTGCCGCGACAGCTTCTTCCGCAGAATGGTGTTCTCGCGCTGCAGGTTTTTCACCTTGATAATCCGATTTACCAGCAGCGAAATTTCCTCCGGGTTGCACGGCTTTACGATGTACTCCTGCGCCCCTTCCTTCATCGCCGTGATCGCCGTGTCCACCGTCGCATACGCCGTGATAATGATGATCGACGCCTCCGGGTGCAGCCGCCGCACCTGCATCATGGTCTCGATCCCGTCCATCCCGCCCGGCATCTTCAAATCCACGAAATAGATGGCGTAGTCGCGCGCCCGCGCTTTCTCCACCCCTTCCCGCCCCGACGACGCCGTGTCCACCGAATAGCCGTCCTCGCGCAGCCAGGCCGCCAGCGATTCGCACATCACCTCTTCGTCGTCCACCACCAGAATCTGCCAGTGCGTCTTCATAACCCTTACTCCCTTGCTCCGCGCCGCAACCGCGCCCCGCAGGGCGCGCAAAACTCGCAACGCTTCGAATCGATCTGCCGCACGTTCGTGGAAAGCGACATCGCGCAATTCCGGTCGCCGCAATGCACCAGCCCGAACATGTGGCCGGTCTCGTGGAGCGCCTCTTTCGAGGCCCGCTCCAGAAAAATCTCCCGGTTGGGCGCCAGGCCGTAAAACTCCTGCCGCAACCGCGCCAGCGAAATCACCGCTACCCGTCCGCTCAGTTGCGCGTGCCCGAACACGAACGTCAACACCGGGATGTACAAATCACGCTCGGTCACCGCCAGCAGCTTCAGCGCATCCGGCGGGCAAACCCGCGCCAAGATTTCCAGCAAGGCAATGGACCCGTGCTGCCCGCGCTCCCGGTCGTAGGCGAACTCCACCGCCCCAAGCTCCATCTCCCGCACCGCCACGCCGAACTCGCTCGCCACGCGGTCGCGCACCGCGCCGTATGCCTGGCGCTCCACTTCGGGCGTCGCTCCCACGTACAGGTACTTCATTCCTTCCGCGCCAGCTCCGGAAGCGGCAACTCGGCGCGCTGCGGAGGCTCGAGCGGCAGCGAGATCGTGAACGTGGTTCCTTCACCCACCTTGCTCACCACCTCGACATCGCCGCCGTGCGCCTCGATGATCCCATACGTCACCGCCAGTCCCAGCCCCACGCCCTTGCCTTCCGGCTTGGTCGTGAAAAACGGATGAAAGATCTTGGCCAGATTCTCCGGTGGAATTCCCTCGCCGTTGTCCGTCACCACCAGCCGCACCATGCCGTCGCCCGAATTGGTCGAAACCTTCACCCGCCGCTCGGTCTTCCCTTGCGTCGCCTCAGCCGCGTTCATCAATAGGTTTAACGCCACCTGTTGCATCTGCGACTGGTCGCACGCGACCAGCGGCAGGGCTTCCGCCAGGTGCGTCTCCACCTCCACGTTGCTCAGCTTCATCTTGTGTTGGATCAGCGAGAGTGTCATCTTCACGATCTTGTTGACATCGCCCGGCGCCCGCTGCGGTTTCGACCGCCGCGAAAACGCCAGCAGGTCCGACACAATCCGTCCCACCCGCGCCGTCTCGTTGGTCACCTGCGTCAAATACTTCCGGAATTCTTCGATCCGCCCCGCCGGAATGCCATCGTCCTTCAACATCCGCTGCAGCAGCATCGAGAGGTTCAGCACGCCCGCGATCGGATTATTAATTTCGTGCGCCACGCTCGCCGAAAGCTGTCCCAACGAGGCCAGCCGGTCGGTATGCAGCAATTTCTGGTGCGCCGCTTTGAGCTGCTGCGTCCGGTCTTCCACTTTGCTTTCCAGGTTCTGGGTGAACTGGTTGATCTCTCCCAGCGCCGTCCGTAACCGGTCCCGCATCACGTCGAACGACCGCGCCAGCTCATCCAATTCCTCGCTGCTGCTCGAAACCTCAATCGGTTTATCCAGCTCCATCTGGCTCACCGCCTTGGTGCCTTCGATCAGTTCTTCGATCGGACGGCTCAGAAAACGGCGCGTGAAGAAGATAATGAATAGGCTGATCAGCGTGATCTCGACGCCCGTCACCAGCAGCACCCGGAACTTCATGCCGGACACCTCGTGATCCACGCTTTCCAGGCTCAACGCCAGATCCAGCACTCCCAGCACCCTCACCCCCGCCGGGTGCGCGTGGCATTCCGCCTGGCTGCACGACCGCTCGTTGTAAATCGGCGTACGCATATCCAGCCGCCGCCCGCCGTCCGCGCCGCGGTATATGTTGACCCGGTCCGGCGCATCCAACCGCTTCGGATCCATGGTGTCCAGCCGTGCTTCCTGGCCCGTCGAAAACGTGGCGTGCCCCGCGCTGTTGAACATGCGGATGCGGTCGATGCCCTGCTTCAAGGCAATCGTCTGCATGACCTCGTAGGCCGCCTCCCGATGGTCGTCGAGCATGGCGTGCCAGGTGGCGCTGGTGATTCCCTTGGAGAGCTGTTCCGCCCCCAGGATCATCGTGTGCAGCAGTTGCTGCTCCTCGGTTTTGACGTTAACCAACCCGGAAACCGCCGCCACGATGATCACGATAACGGTGATCGAGAGCATCAGCTTCCGGGCGAGGCGCCTCGGCATATTAGGTACCTATAGTCCGAAATTGATTGTAGCGTGCGGCACGGACCGGAACAATCGGAGCCGCGCGCGCCAGCAAGCGGTCCGGCAACGCAAATCGGCTTGACGTCACCGCTTCTTCGAGAACCGCAGCGGCAGCTCTCGTCACCGGGCCGGCTACGCCGTCCGCAGCCGCTCAGCCGCCGCCTCCGCCGTGATGTCGCGCTGCGGCGTCGCCAGCATTTCGTAGCCCACCAGGAACTTTCGCACCGTCGCTGAACGCAGCAGCGGCGGATAGAAATGCGCGTGCACGTGCCATGCGGCGTGCGCCCCGCCATCGGTGGGCCGCTGGTGAATCCCCATCGAAAAAGGAAACGAAACGCGGAACAGCCGGTCGTATCGCGACGTCGTGCGCTTCAGAATATCCGCCAGACCGTCGCGTTCCGCGTCCGTAAACCCATCGATGCCGCTGGCGTGGCGCTTCGCAATCACCATCGTCTCGAACGGCCACACCGCCCAGAACGGCACCACCACCAGGAAACTGCCGTTCTCTTCCACCACGCGCTCGCCTCCGGCCCGCTCCAGCTTCGCGTAGTCGCACAGCAGGCAGCCGCCCCGTTGGCCCAGCCAGGCCTGTTGCGCCGCCGTCTCCTTGCCCACTTCGTTCGGCACCGCGTGATTCGACCAGATCTGGCAATGCGGATGCGGGTTGCTCGCCCCCATCATCGCGCCCCGGTTCTCGAAGATCTGCACGGAGTTGATGAGCGGCCGCGCGCCCAACTCGCTATACTGCTCCACCCACACATCCACCACGCGCCGCAGATCCGCCTGCTCCATGTTGGGCATCGTCAAGTTGTGGCGCGGTGAGAAACAGACCACCCGGCAAATCCCCGGCTCCGATTCCGCCACCAGCAGCCCGTCCTGTTCGAACCGCGCCAGCGCCGTATCGGGCTTGAGCGCGGCGAAATCGTTATCGAAGACAAATGTCGAAGTATACGCGGGATTCCGCGCGCCGCCCGCCCGCGCATTCCCCGGGCAAAGATAGCATTGCGGATCGTAGTCCGGCTGCGTGCCGGCTGCCGCTTCCTCCATCTGTCCTTGCCAGGGCCGCGCCGTGCGGTGCGGCGACACCAGCACCCATTCGCGGGTCAGCGGGTTAAAACGCCTGTGCGGATCCTGTTTCCAATCGAACATGCACTCTCATGGTAGCGAATGGAAACCCACCCGCGGCCCGGCGCGTTTACAATCCTAGCGTGAGGTCTGCGAACATCATGCGGCGCGCTCTCATCGCCGGATTGGCATGCGCCGCGGCCGCCGCCGCCCAGGTGGGAGTCGCCGGCCGTGTGATCGACGAAAACGGTGTGCCAGTCCCAGCCGCGCGCGTCGTGGTGCACTGCGGTGCGGCGCCCGCCATCGAAGCCCAAACCGCGCCCGCCGGAGTATTCGACATGTCGCTCCCACCGGGAGATTGCACCATGAATGTCGATCATGCCGGCTTCTTCGAGCTGCGCGACCGCCTCATCCACATCGGTAACGGCCCCACCGAAGTGACCGTGACGCTCAACCCGCAGCACGAAGTCTTCCAAAGCGTCACGGTGGGCGCGCTGCCCGCGCCGGTCGATCCCGCGCAGACTCAGGGCGAGCAGCGCCTCTCCGGGACCGAAGTCAATGACATCCCCTATCCCGCCAGCCACAGCCTGCGCAACGCCATGAAGCTGATGCCCGGCGTCATCCAGGACCTCACCGGCGGCCTTCACTTTCAAGGCGGCGCCGAATACCAGACGCGCTACACGCTTGATGGCTTCGACATCAGCGATCCCATCGACGGCCGCTACTCCACGCGCCTCGCCGTCGAAGGAGTCCGCTCGCTCGATCTCGTCGATTCCGGCGAATCCGCCAGCCTGGGCAACGGCTCCGCCGGCACCCTCGCCATTCAACCCGAAACCGGCGCCGACCAGTTCCACTCCACCGCCACCAACTTCATTCCCGGCCTGGACCTCCACTCCGGCGTGCGCTTCGGCGATTGGACGCCGCGCGCCGGCGTCTCCGGCCCCATCGTCAAAGGCCGCGCCTGGTTCTCCGACAGCTTCGACGGCGAATACAACAGCGGTTACGTTTCCGGTTTGCCGAATGGCCAGAACACCAATCCCACCTGGGTCGCCGGCAACCTGTTGCACGCGCAGGTCAACTTAACCCCCACCAATATTTTGTTCGCCGACCTGCTGGCGGATTTCGATCACCAGGCGCACTACGGCCTCGGCGTGCTCGATCCCGTCTCCACCACCACTGCGCTGAGCGATCGCCAGTGGCTCGCCGCCGTGAAGGAATCGCACGCCTGGGCGGGCGGCGCCGTGCTCGAGACCGGCTTCGCCTGGCAGAGCGTGGAGCGCGATCGTACGCCGCAAGGAGACCTGCCCTATCTCGTGGCGCCGGCCGGCCGCAGCGGAGATTACTTCGTGCGCTCAAGCGAGCACGGCCGCCGCGATCAACTCTTCGTCAACTACTTTCCGCGCGTGCGCCACTTCGCCGGACGCCACCAGCTTCAGCTCGGCGCCGACGCGCAGCGCCTCGATTACACCGCGCAGTTCCAGCGCACCACCTACGAACTGCTCGACCTCGCGGGCCAGCCGCTCTTCCAAACCACTTTTCAGGGAAGCGGCGATTTCGACCGCCCTGGCGCTTCCGTCGCCACTTACGTCACCGATCACTGGCAGCCGGCCCCACGGCTGGCCATCGATGCCGGAGTCCGCGAGGACTGGGACGAACTGGTCCGCCAGGCAGCCATCTCGCCGCGCCTCTCGGTGGCTTATGCGCCCTTTGCCGACGCGCGCACCAAACTCACCGCCGGTTACGCCATTCTGCACGATGCCACCAACCTCGCGCTGTTCAGCCGGCCGCTCGATCAACAGGCCGTCACGGTTCCCTATTCTTCCACCGGCGCGCCGGAAGCGCCGCTGGTCACTACCTTCGTCTCCGGTCAAAACCTCCGGCTCCCGCGCTACGACAAGTGGAGCAGCGGCCTCGAGCACGAATTCGCGCATCGCATTGCCGCCCGCGCCGAATGGCTGCGCAAGCGCGGCCGCGACGGATTTGTGTACGCACCCGAAAACACCGCCGCTCCGCTCACCGTGCAACCGGTTCTGCTGAGCTACGGATACGGCGGAACCTATGCGCTCACCAATCAGCGCCGCGATGCCTATGACGAAGTGGCGTTCACCGCGCGGCAGACCTTCGGCGATCAGTACGGTTGGATGGCCAGCTACGTCCGCTCGCGCGCCGCCTCGAATGCCGTCCTGGATGCCAGCGTCGATCAACCCCTGCAGGTGCTGAACAACTTCGGCCGCATGCCGTGGGACGCGCCCAACCGCATTCTGGGTTGGGGTTACTTCCCGCTGCCGTTCAAGAACTGGGCCGTCGCGTTTCTGGCGGACTACCGCACCGGCTTCCCTTTCGCCGTGACCAGTGATTCCGGCATGGTGGCAGGCCCGGTGGATGGGCACCGCTACCCATCCAACTTCGATTTCAATCTGGCCATCGAACGCCGGTTCACCTTCGCCGGCTATCGGCTGGCCGTCCGCGTCGGCGCCAACAATCTCACCGATCACCGCAACCCCACCGCCGTCAATGGCGTGATCGGCGCGCCTCAGTATCTGCAATTCTTCGGCGACGAAGGCCGCCACTTCGTGCTGCGCATCCGGGTCTTCGGACGCGCCCCGCGATGACTGATATTTGGTAAGGCAGGCTGCCCGCAGGCTTTCGCCTGCCACCGGAGTTTGGACAATCCGGCGAAGCCGCGCCCAGTGGGACCGGCCTCCTGGCCCGTCGCAAGGTGGGGCAAGCGCTTTCGCCTGCCAACCTCATTGGGTGCAAGATATCCCTATGGAGCAAACCGCGGTTCTCGCCCTCCTGCTCGCGGCGGTCTTGGCTTTCCTGGCGCCCGCGCCGCGCCGGTTTCTCGAAACCAGTTTGCATCGCAGGCCTGCCTGGATCTTGGCCGCGCCGCCGCTACTCACCTCCGTCTTCACGATTGCGGCCGCGCTCGCCGGCGTGTCGAGCCTGCCGCTCGCGCTCCTGATCCTCGCCTACACTTCCGCGCCCGTCCTCTGCGCGTATGTGCAGGGCGCCGGCGAGCGAGCGCGTCCCTCGCCGCTGGATTTCCTCACGGTCCTGCTTCTCTGGCTGCCGCTCGAATTCTCCGCCGGCGCCGCTCTCGTTCCGCGTCCCGCACAGGGCTTTCTGCATGCCGTGGCATACGCCATCGCCATCCTTCTCGGCCTGGTGCTCTTCGTGGGGTTCCGCTCCATCCCCGGCTTAAAATACAACCTGCCGCGTCACGCGCGGGATTACTGGCTGCCGCTGGCCGGGTTCGCCATGGCCGCGCCGGTCTTGGCCGTCGTGGGCATCGCTCTTGGATTCATTCCCCCTCCGCACGCGCCCATCCAATCCGCCGGCCGCATGATCTCCGCGGCCGGCCTGATTTTCGCCGGCACGGCGCTGCCCGAGGAGATTCTCTTCCGCTCACTCATTCAGAACCTTCTCATGCTCCGCTTCGGCGCGGGCGCCCGCACGCTGCTGGCCGCCGCGTTCATTTTCGGCTGTGCGCACCTCGACAACGGACCCCAGCCCTTGCCCAACTGGCGCTACATGATTCTCGCCACCATCGCCGGCGTGGCCTACGGCTGGGTTTTCCGGAAGGCTTCCACCGTCCTTTCTTCCGCGGCTTTGCACATGCTGGTGGATTGGACCAAGCACTTCTTCTTCTGAGCCCGCGATGCGCAAACTCGCCATCCTGGAACCGCTCCTGATGTTCGGCCTGATCGTCGCCTACATCTGGAAGCTGCGCTTCGTCCACCCCCACTGCTGGATCGCCATCCCGGCCCTGATGGTCCTTTCGCACCTGCTGCACCGCGAAAGCCCCCGCACGCTGGGCTTCGGACTCGACAACCTGCGCGGTTGCCTGCACGAACTGGCGCCGCTGCTGCTCCTGATCGCGCTTCTGCTGCTCACGGCGGGCGTCCTGCTGCGCACCATCCGCCAGACCGGTTTTGACGGCGCGCTGCTGGCCGCGGCCGCTTATCTGCCCTGGGGCCTCGCCCAGCAATACGCTCTGAACGGCTATTTCCTGAAGCGCTTTGACGCCGCGGTTTCCGCCCGCGCCGCTTCCCTGATGGCCGCCGTGCTCTTTTCCCTCGCGCACGCGCCCAACCCGTTCCTCATGGTCATCACGCTCCCGCTGGGCTGGTGCGCCACGCTGCTCTACCGGCGAAGCCGCAACCTCTATCTCCTCGGAATCGCGCACGCCGCCATCGGTCTGTTGCTGTTTCTGGTGGTGCCGGATTCCGTCAGCCGCCATTTGCGAGTCGGCCCCGGTTGGTTCCGGCCTTAGCTCGCCGATGCGAGCCACGACCGTGAGGGAGTGGTTTCCCGGAAAAGGACACCATACAGCCGGTCAAAGAGCCAGCCGCTATACAATGGACCCTCGGGGGTCCTTCATGTCTCGACCTTTTTTCGCCTTCGCAACTTGCCTCACTCTGCTGGCCGCGCCGGCGCTTCGCGCGCAGGGGCGCGGCGGCGCGCAACCGGCCGGGCCTGTGCCTCGCATTGAAGAGCGCACCAGCGGCATGCAGAAGATCGACGGCTACTTCCCGCTCTACTGGGACGAGCGCACCGGCAGCCTGTGGCTGGAGATCCCGCGCTTCGACAGCGAGTTCCTCTATACTACCGGGCTGGCCGCCGGACTGGGCTCGAACGACATCGGCCTCGACCGCGGCCAGGAAGGCAGTTCCCGCATCGTCTCCTTCCAGCGCGTCGGACCGAAGGTCATGCTGGTGCAGGGAAACGAATCTTTCCGCTCCTCGAGCGCCAACCCGGCCGAGCGGCGCGCGGTGGAAGATTCCTTCGCCAAGTCCGTGCTGTGGGGTTTCACCGTAGCCGCCGAGAGCAATGCGCGCGTGCTGGTGGACGCCACCGATTTCTTCCTGCGCGACGGGCACGGCGCCGGCAATGCGCTCCGCCCCGGAACCTATCGCGTGGACCGCACGCGCAGCGCCTTCTACATTCCGCGCACCAAAGCCTTCCCCAAGAATACGGAAATTGAAGTGACCCTCACCTTCGCCAACGATGCCGCCGGAGGCGGTCGCGGCGGTGCGGGCGGCCCAGCCCAGGGCCCGCCGGCCATTGGCGCCGGCAGTCCCGCCCCCGATGCAGCGGGCGGCGGAGGCCGCGGCGGCGGCCTGTTCTCCGGCAGCGTGTCGAGCGTCACACCTTCCGCCGACTCCGTGACTTTGCGCGAGCACTACTCGCTGGTCGAGCTCCCCGACAACAACTTTCGCCCGCGTTACGACGATCCGCGCGCCGGATACGGCGGCTTGAGTTTCGTCGATTACAGCGCGCCCATCGGCGAGCCCATGGTGGTTCGCTACGTGCACCGCCATCGCCTGGAGAAGAAAGATCCCAACGCCGCCGTCAGCGAGGCCGTCAAACCGATCCAATACTGGGTGGACCCGGGCGCGCCCGAGGAGGTGCGCAAGGCCCTGGTGGAAGGCGCGAGCTGGTGGAACCAGGCCTTCGAAGCGGCCGGCTTCCGCAATGCGTTCCAGGTGGCCGTGCTGCCCGACGGCGCCGACCCCATGGACATCCGCTACAACATGATCAACTGGGTCCACCGCTCGACGCGCGGCTGGAGCTCGGGCGGCACCGTCAACGACCCGCGCACCGGCGAGATCATCAAAGGCACCGTGACGCTGGGCTCGCTGCGCGACCGGCAGGATTACCTGATCTTCGAAGGCCTGCTCTCGCCCTACACCACCGGCAACGAGAAGCCCGACATCCTCTACCAGACCGCGCTCGCTCGCATCCGCCAACTGGCCGCGCATGAAGTCGGCCACACCTTGGGCCTCGGCCACAACTACTACGACAGCACCAAGGGTTGGATTTCCGTGATGGATTATCCGCACCCGGCCGAGAAGCTGCGCGATGACGGCGCCATCGATATCTCGGGCGCCTACCCGGCCCGCATCGGCGATTGGGACAAGGTCGCCATCAATTACGGGTACCGCCAGTTTCCCGCCGGCGCCAATGAAACGGCCGCGCTCACCAAGATCCTCGACGACGCCTGGGCCCAGGACCTGCGCTACATGACCAACCAGGACACCGACACGCATCCGCGCGTGGATCAATGGTCGAACGGCGTGAACCAGGCCGAAGAGTTGAACCGCATCATGAAGGTGCGGCGCGCGGCGCTCGACCGTCTGGGCGAGCACAGCATCCGCAACGGCGCGCCCATGGCCACCATCGAAGAGCCGCTGGTGCCCATCTTCATGTATCACCGGTATTCGGTGGAATCGGCCGCGTCCATGGTGGCCGGCCTCGACTACATCTACGCCATGCGCGGCGACGGCCGCACGCCCGTGAAATATGAGTCGGCCGCCAACCAGCGACAGGCCTTGGAGGCGCTGGCCGCGACGCTGCTGCCGTCGGAACTGACTGTGCCGAGCCAGGTGCTGGCGGCCATCCCGCCGCGCCCGCCGGGGTTCGGCATGCACCGCGAGCTGTTTCCGCGCACGACTGGATCGGGCTTCGATCCGCTGAGCCCGGCAACCATCGCGTCCGATGTGACCATCGGTTTCGTTCTGCAACTCAACCGCGCCGCCCGCATGGTGGCGCAGCACGCCATCGATCCCACGCTGCCCTCGCTCGAAGAAGTCATCGACCGCCTGACCAAGGCCGTTTTTGACGCACCCACCGCTTCGCCCTACGAAGGCGAGGTCCGCCGCGCCGAAGAGCGCGTGCTGGTCGATCGCGTCATGTGGCTCTCGACCGGCGCGCCGAATGCGCAGGTGCGGGCGATTGCTTCGTGGAAGCTGGGGGAACTGGCAACCCGGTTGACGAACGAAATCACCGCAGAGCCGCGGAGCAACGACCAGAAGGCGCACAGCTCCCTGCTGGCCGCCGACATCAAGCGTTTCCTCGAGCGCCCCGCCGAAGCGGCGCGGGTGATGCCGGCCCCTGGCGCGCCACCCGGCGCCCCGATTGGCGGCGACCCCGGCTGGGATTGGCTTGCCCCGGTGCCGCTCTGCACCTGGAGCGACGCGCACCCCGACTGGTGGGCCACCGCCGACTGGCTGCTGATGTAAGCGGCCTTTCGTGGGGCAGGATGGTATCCTGGATGGTATCCTGCGCGCCGGTTGGCAACCGGCTTCTTCGGCGACCGGCATATCGCCGGCGCCGGCGCAGAATCAAAACAGTCCTTATCACCCTTGCAATACAGAATAGTGACTGCAAACCCCACTAAAGTACCATCACGTTTAGGGCTGTTTTGTACCTTTAGACCTATTGTGAGCCGCGCTGGCGTCCTGGATGATGGGAGCAGGATGGAAATAAGCACTGATGAAGGAAGTGCAAATTTCGGAGGCATGACCGATCGGAGAGGAACCAGCCGGTTTCCGGTCCAGGAGGATGTCAAATACTCGGTAATGCTGTCGAAGACTTCGAAAGCCAGCGGCATTGGGAAGACCCTGAACTTTGGCAGCGGAGGAATTCTGTTCACCACCCACGAGAAGTTGCCGGTGGGGCGCACCGTGGAACTCTCGGTGAATTGGCCGGCGCGACTGGGTGGCACATGCCCGCTGCAGTTCGTGGCGACGGGGCGGGTGGTGCGATCGGACGCGAACTGCGCGGCGGTACGGATTGTGCGCTACGAATTTCGGACGCGTAGCGCCACGGCCGCGGCGGCGGGTGCGTGACGCCTCAGGCGTCGCGGTGGACACCGGCCAGGGAAAAGGCGGGCAGGCAGACGGCGATGTATTCGGCGCCTTCGAGCGATGGCGTGCTGTAGCGCACCCACTCACCGCTGTGTGCGACGATGGCTTGGCCGGCAGCCACATCGATGGAGCCGGCGGCGTGCTCCACGCGTAGCGCGCCTTTCAGCACGACCGTAAACTCATCGAACTCAGGCGTTTGCCCAGGCTCCTGCCAGCCGCCAGGGCTGCGCATATGGGCGATGCTGACATTTTGGTGCGCGGAATTTATACGCCCAAAATATTCGTCGATCAATTTGGGTTTGTTTCCGGCGGCGGCCACGCGGGTGGCGGCAGGGATCAGGGTCGGCACGGTGTGGTCCTCTCACGGGATCTTGACGCAACTAACTTGCCGGAAGGTTGGGGCCATAGGTATACTGTCATTTTCGCCTGGACGTTATGACGGTGCGCGAAGAATTCGATCCCCTGGCGCCCCAACGGGAAGCCGCCTTCTTCTACGGCCTCTTCCTGCGGGGACACGATGTGGACGCGTTGCGGCAGGACATCGACGTGCCTCACACGATGCTGGAGAAGTGGATGCGGGCGCGCGATTTCGAGGCCTCCTTCCGCGAGAATCTGCACCGCGTGTACGCCTATCGCAAACAGGTGCTGGCGATTTTCGACGGGCTGATCTCGAACGAACAGATGCGACCAAGGTTGCAATAGGCGGCGGTTGGGGCGCCCTTGTGGGGCAGTTTGTGGGGCAGCCTTAGGCCCCCGCCCTGCCGGAAAAATCCAAAACCGGGCAATCCGGTCTTTCCATACAAATATGATTTGTGCGGGCTGCGGGACTGCTGGTTGGGTGGTTCCGCACGCGGCCCAGTGCGGAGCATTGCAACGGACTGCGGATCGCACGCGTCTCACTGGATAAGTGGATGACTTGTGCGCCAGCCGCGGATGAGGGGCCGCCATAAGGGAGAAAGAGCCTGCGGCTCTTGATATCCCTGCGGGATAGGGGAGTCGGAAGTCGAGGGAGTCGGAATGGCGCCGGCGGCGCGCGGGGTTTATTCTGGCTTCTGAATTCTGGCTCCTGTCTTCTTTCTTCTACAACCATGGCAGGATGGCCGGAAGTGGAGATGCAAAGCCAAATCGAGATGACCGCCCCCAATCCAGTGCCCTCAGCCGGCAGCCTCTACGCGGAGCACGTCAATCCGCAATGGGTCCGCCTGCTCGACCTGTTGCAGATGAACGCGAATTACGAGCGTTGCTCGGGGTGCGAGCTGTTTACGTCCGACGGACGGCGGATCCTGGATTTCCTGTCGGGGTACTCGGTGCACAACGCCGGGCACAACCATCCCGCCATCGTGGCGGCATTGAAAGAGGAGCTGGACCGGTCGGGGCCGGCGATGCTGCAGAGCCATGTTCCGGAACTGGCCGGGGAGCTGGCGGCGCGGCTGGTCGAACGGGCCGGCGGACGGATGCACCGCGTGTTTTTTACGAGCTCGGGCAGCGAGGGGATCGAGGCTGCCATCAAGTTCGCGCGGGCACACACCGGCCGCGCCGGGTTGCTCTACGCCGAGGGCGGCTTTCACGGGCTGACGTGCGGCGCGCTCTCGCTGATGAGCGACAGTTTCTGGCGGGAAGGATTCGGCCCCATGCTGCACGGCGCCGAAGGCGTGCCCTTCGGCGATCTGGAAGCGTTGGAACGCCATCTCGCCACCAGGAAGTTCGCCGCGTTTTTCGTGGAGCCGGTGCAGTCGGAAAACGGCATTCGCGTGCCGCCCGCGGACTACCTGGCGGCCGCCGAGCTGCTCTGCCGGCGGTACGGCTCGCTGCT
>Ga0116111_1000125_pt1 | contig 70793 bp, 69 predicted proteins | sample June2015DPH_8_10_FD_89720 | JGI IMG/M metagenome (GOLD analysis project Ga0116111, IMG submission 89720) | Peatland microbial communities from SPRUCE experiment site at the Marcell Experimental Forest, Minnesota, USA - June2015DPH_8_100 | ecosystem: Environmental > Terrestrial > Soil > Wetlands... | reverse complement strand
GTATGCCAAGTTCTGTGTAGGCAGGGAAGCGGCAAGCAACTTCATACGACTGTTCGTGAACCGTCGCGCCTACGGAATCCAGGCCGAGCGCCCATTGCCGAACGGATCTGTCCCCTACTACCCAGCGCGGAATTGGAAGACCAGAGAACCAAAAACGCTCGACGATGGCGTGGCGCGCATGCACCTCAATGGCGACATCACCATCAGTTTGTATGCCATCAATCCGGAAACACAACGCTCGAAGTGGGTCGCAATCGATGCGGATTTCGATGGAGCCTTGGAGTCCCTGTTTCAGTTGCAATGGGAACTGAAGCAGGACGGAGTGGACGCCGCGCTGGAACAATCGCGCCGCGGCGGGCATCTTTGGATCTTCGGGGCCGAGCCACTGCTCGCTTCCGAATGCCGGATCTATGTCTATAATCTCGCCCTCCGGCTCGGAGTACCAGTCAAGGGTGGCGGCCTCAAGGATGGCATCGAGGTCTTCCCGCGTCAGGACCGGATCAAAGACGGAGAGCTTGGCAATGCCATCCGCGCTCCGCTTGGAGTACACAGAAAGACGAATCGGCGGTACTGGTTCTACGAAGCCGAGCCGACTCCGGAAGCGCAGCTTGCCTATCTCGACAGGTTGACGAAACTGACCGAGGCCGAACTGAGGACATTCATTAAAGGGATGAGCCTCCCCGAAGCCTACAGGCCGGTCGTCCCGGCCTCGTACACGCCGCCCACTTCATCTCCCAGCTACCCGGAGTTCCGGATTCTCGACTACGTGCGGACGACGCGCAAGGACGGCCGGAATTGGTGGGCAAGGTGTCCTTCCTGCGCTGGCGCCGGTCGCGACCGCTCGGGCGACAACCTCGCCATTCAGATCCAGGATCCCCGCTTCTACAAATGCTGGGCCGGCTGCACGAAAGAGGAAATTCGCGCCGCGCTAGGTCAATCCATCCCAAAGCTAGTCACCGTTCAGGGAGCAAAAGGATGAACGCCTCCAAAAAGCAGAAGCCCAATTCCGCTGCCTCTCGACACGCAGTCTATGGATTGGCACTGCCGGCGAGCGTTCTCGAGGCGCTCCAGAAGCGAGGCATCTACTGCACCCCCGGAGTCTCGCTCGAACACCAGCACCTCGCCAGCCGCTATGTACTCCGGGGCGTGGAGTCAGGCGGCGCGGTCTCCGATATGGGCAGGGCGTGCGCTTTCGTCGCGCCGGACGGATCGCCGCTTACGTGGTTACAGTCCCTCCACTCGATTGCCGTCAATGGCCGTCATGCCATTTTTCTTGCAGAAAGCCTGGTGCGTCTGGAGATGCTGCGCAGCGTGCAGTGCTACGAACTGGCGATTACGCTCCACACCGTGTCACCTGCGCCAGGGCGCAAACGCCCACATATTGCCTCGAAGCTGCTCTTTCGTGGACGTGACGGTGTGCTTCCATTCGATCTTTGGAAGGAGGAACACCGCGCGCTCCGGGGAAAGTTGACTCCCATCTTCTACGACCGCGCCGGCGAAGTTCTGCCGCTACCGCCGCAGTTTGAAGAGGCGATCAGAGAATTGACGGCGCACGTTTGTTGCATCGGGTGCAAGCACACCCACCTGGGCGTGCCTCCAGTCATCGGTGGATAGAGACTATGGCGCGATTTATTCGAGCCCCTATTACCGTCGGCGAGCCGAATTGGCCTCCGCTTGAGCTGGTCCTTCCGGCGTGGGAGCTGGAGAACTTTATGTACATGGGCCGCGCCGGCGAGATCGAGTTGTACAAGCACCGGTCCACGCGCCGGTATCTCAACATCAGCGCGGACGGCCGCAGGTTTTACCACTATTCCGACGGAATGTATGTCGAGGTCAGCCAATCTTCGGCGCTCGACTATGTACGAGACCTTTAAGAAAGGAGCATCACCGTGGCAAAGAGTGTCAACAAAGCGCTGTTGCTCGGATACGTTGGCAACGCGCCTGAGATCCGTTCCACCGCCAGTGGGACGCTGGTCGCCAGCCTTTCTCTGGCCACCGCCGAACGGCAAGAGGACCGCCAGGGGAATTGGACAGACAGGACCGAGTGGCACAACCTTGTCGCTTACGGCCGGACAGCCGAGATCGTCCGCGACTATGTGAACAAGGGCACGCACCTCTTCGTCCAGGGCAAGATTCAGACCCGTTCCTGGGATGACAAGGAATCGGGCGAGAAGAGGTACCGCACCGAGATCGTAGTCTTCGATCTGACACTGCTAGGCGGCGCCCGCGGAGAAAACGCAGGCTCCGGCTACGGCAATGGCAGAAGTGAATCCCGGCAAGACGCCGGCCGGTCCGAGAATCAACGACAAGAAATGGACAGCCAGTACGGCGACGAAGAACTTAGTCCGGACGAGATTCCGTTCTAATACGGGGTTTGCGAGGTACGACCAAGGCGCTCTTCGGGGCGCCTATTTCTTTGAGGAGCTACGACGATGGCGACCAATGCAGCGAAGACGAGTTTGGATCTCGACGCTCTGTTCACGCAGTTGGCGGAGCCGTTCGATCCTTCCCAGATCAAGTGGCGCGTCACCCACAAAACTCAGGATGGAAGCCGCGGAGCCGTGATCGCATACGCGGACCCACGGGCCTACACCGACCGTCTCAACCAACTATTCACTCCGAGCGGCTGGACCAGGAATTACGACGTTACCACGGTTTCAGCTGTCAGCAGGGTGAAGCGGGACAAGATCATCCAGACCGGCAAAGTGTTGGTTACGTGCACGCTTACGATCGCGCGAGTTGGAACTCACGCAGGAAGCGGAGAGCAGTGGGCGGATGAGCAGAATGCGATGACGGCAGCGGAAGCGCAAGCTTTCAAGCGCGCCGGCAGTTGTTTTGGTCTGGGCCGTTATCTGTACAACCTGCCGGAGACTTGGGTATCGCTTGACGGGCAGGGCAAGCCGACTCGGCTTCCGGCACTTCCCAACTGGGCGCTTCCCAAGGCGAATCTGGCGACCGGAAAGACCAACCCGGCCTGCGGTCCACGGCCTCCGGTAGTGCAACGCGGCCCCATCGACCAGGAGACGACGGCGAAAATTGAGGGGTTCCGGCGCACCTTGGGCGACTCCATTTGCGGGGAGATCCTCTGGCGCGTCGCACGCGCGCGGAGGGCGAACGATATACCGAACGCTCAGCTTCAGACCAACGTTGCTGAGGCGATGGAGCGTGCTTCCCGGGGAATCCGCAAAGTGCGCTCGCTGGCCGAGTCGATCGGTGATACGCAGTTTGTCTCCGTGCTCGATCGGTTGCACATCGGGTCAATGACAACAATCCGCAATCTCGAAGCACTAAGGCATCTGGTCTCGGAACTCGAAGGGCTGGCTGGGCAACCTGCCGCCTGACCGCAAGCAAACGAGGGGCCGACGCTAGGAGGTTCTATGTGCAATGTACGGATGATTCGAACGGAGCCCGGTCTGGTTTCGATTCCTCTGGAGAAGGCCGTCTATTGTGAGAACTGTAAGATGGTCTCGTCGTCGGCCCGGCAGCGGTGCGGTCTCTGCGGGTCAGAGAGGATCGTGGGACTGGCGCCTCTCTTCTCCGGGCCTTCCAATCCCGGATCGCCGCCCGCAGCTTCATCCGCTGCGGCTCTCCGGCTTGCCGCATGAGCAACGGACGACTATGTTGACTGAGATTTCGGGGAACTGTACAGTTGAATCAGTTGAAATGGAGAGTTTATGCCTACTGCAACCACGAGGGGGAACGGCGCAATCGTTGTCTCTGCGCTGAGTCTGCGCACCAACCTCGGGAAGATCCTCCGCCGCATGGACGTGGAACGGCGGTCCCTCGTCATCGAAAAGCGGGGCACACCCACCGCGGTTCTTCTGAATATCCGCGATTACGTGAAACTTGCCGCGCCGGAGCCCGAGATCCTAAAGATCATAGGCGATGAGGCTAAGCGGAACAAAACTGCAACTCTGACTTCGCGTCAGATTGATCAGGTCATCAAGGCAGCCAGATTGGAAAAGAAGAATCTCTGATGCTCGCATTGCGCCTCGTGATCGACACGAACGTCCTGGTCTCCGCGGCACTGAAACCCGACGGCCTTCAGCGAACCACATTTCTTCTGGCGATTACAAAACCAGGACGTCTATACGTTTCCGCGCCGATACTTGAAGAATACGCGGATGTGCTGTCCCGCCCTGAATTCTCCATTCGGAAAGGGTTGCGGCTGCAATTGCTTCAGCTCATCAAGAACCACGGTCATTTGCTTAGTCCCGCGCGCCGGATCGAAGTGACGAGCGATCCAGACGACAACATCTTTGTCGAGTGCGCCGATGCGGCTCGTGCCGACTTTCTGATCACCGGCAATCGTAAACACTTTCCGGCGTTCTGGAAGAATACGAAGATCGTCACGCCACGTGAATTTGTTAGTCTGGTTGCGCCGCATCTCATTCGCTGATGCGGTGCTCCGCGGACTTCCGACTCGTCTTAAAGCCCCAAAATCCCAACTGGCGAGGTGAATCCATGCGGAATGTCGCGCGCCTGAAAATGGGTTATTACCCATTGCCGGAGGCCGAGGGAGTGAAACTTCGCGCCCTGCTCTCCTTCGCTGAGCTGGCTTCGGTGATCGATCCTTGCGTTGGACAAGGCACTGCGTTGCAGCTCGTGACGAGCGAAGCTCCCGTCCGCCGCTATGGTGTCGAACTCGATGCCGAACGTGCGCGGATTGCCAGCGCCAACGGCATTGAGACCATTCAGGGCAACGCCTTCGACGCGATTGCGCGGCCCGAATCTTTCTCGCTCCTGTACCTGAATCCGCCCTATGATTCCGAAATCGGTTCCATTGCGAATCGCCGCATGGAAGCCGTGTTCCTGGAACACACCTACCGCTGGCTGGCGATGGGAGGCGTTTTGGTTCTGGTGATCCCCTTCGAGCGGTTGCATGATTGCTCGGGCATCCTCGGTTCTCACTTCGCCGCATTGAACGTCTTTCGCATGACCGATCCAGATTCGGTTCAGTACCGGCAGATCGCGGTGCTTGGCGTACGGCGCGACGTCAGAGGAGCCGCCGTTGAGAACAATAAGCGGCAACTTCAGAGCATCGGCCTCTATGGCAGTTTCCTGGGACTGGCCGAGTTGCAGCCGGGCGTATGCCCGCCTTATTCGGTACCTCCTTCTGGCGAAGTCGCTCTGAGCTATCGCGGCCTTCCCTACGACTTGTTGGAAGACCTGTTGCCGCAATCGGGCGCATGGAAACAGGCCGCGCCACTACTGATGCCGCATGAGGACGTTGCAACTGGCCGGCCCATCACGCCGCTGCATGGCGGCCATGTTGGGCTTCTGTGTACCGCGGGGCTCCTGAACGGCGTCTTCGGCCAGGGAGACGACCGGCACATAGCCCGCTGGCGCTCCGTCAAGCATGTAACGACGTTCGTGGAACAGGACGGAGACGCCGAGATCATTCACCACCGAGAGCGGTGGGCCAATGAGTTGTACCTGGTCTACTCCGATGGGAGGACGCTGAAGCTCACCGAGACACCGGCGAAGAAGGAGGACGAAGCCGATGGAGAATGCACACCTGCGGTTCGGGCTGCTTGAGTACGTGTGCATTACGGAAAAGGCCTCGACCCGCATTCGCCTGCGGGTCGATCGGTATATAGGGGAAGATCGGCAGGCGCATCTTTTGAGCGTCTTCGGCAACGACTCGGATGTCGGCGCGATCACGGCGGCCGTTCACGAGAAGGCCGCCTTCAGCCTGACCTTTCCCGACGGCGAGACAAAGGATATCTCGTTCGGCGAACATGCCTCCTGCTACAAAGGAGCCGTGACTCTGCCAGGCCGGAAATATCCAGTGCGTCATTTGCTAGCGGTGTCCCAGGAACTCCACACCAATGGGAGCGCGGGGCGTACGATTCTTTTGCGATACCGGCGCGAAGAGGCGTGGGCCGCTCTGGTGAGCTTCCTGGGGCTCCCGGCCGTTCCCACATGGGCGGACTACATCCTTGGAATCGTCGAGGGAAAGAAGAAGATCGAGGAGATCGAGGGTATCGGGTGCCAGCCTGTTTTGATTTCAGCGACGACCGAGGAGATGATTGAGTGGATTGGTGATGGTCTGAGTTCTCGGGCGCTGAAATTTCCGGACAACGATGGGCCGATCGTCTGGCCGCGATACGCACTTATTGCATCATTGGGACAAGGTACGATGATTTGAAATGGCCAGCGGCTTCACCTACGGCTGAAATGTCCACTTCAGCCCGCCGGTAGAGGACCAGCGGTTGAAGAGAGTCCCCAAGGATCAATACTGGCTAGGGCGGATTTACGGTCTAATATTTAGATTGTAATGGAGGCGGATATGCCACGGCGAGCGCTGAAGCTGAAACAAGCGAGTGCGGTTCTAAAGGTCCAGCCGAAAGAGTTGCAGAATCTCGTGCAGTTTGGCGTAATCAAGCCGAAGAGGGTGTAGGGCCTAAGCAGAGCGGACATCTACCGCGACATGCCACGGGGGCGGAAGCGTGCTGGATGGAAGAAGGAGTTCATGGAGTCTCTTTCTGAAGCAGCCAAGGATCTAGGGGAGATCTCCGAAGAGGAGATCCAACGAACCATTCGCAGTTACCGTGAGGAAAGGCGCAAGCCGGAGATCACCCTTGCGGCTGAAATCTAGGAATTGAATACGGCGGGCTGTGGTGGACTTATCTACCCGAAATTCGTGAATTCCCGATCATCCTATCCCAGTCGAGGCGCCGATCTACGCAAAGGCGAACCCGCAAAGAGGTCGTCTCCGGCGCCGGAGCTTCCCTAGAAGTCTTACGGTCTCGGTTTCCAAGAAGCGACTTCATGGCTCCTCTATAGGAGGCTAGGAGTTTGCAGAAAATACTGATTAATGAAGACCTGAGCCCCTCGCTCGCAAGCGATGCCCAGGAGAGGGGCTTTCTTTGCTCTCACGTGAATCACCTCGGAAAAACAGGCACGAAGGGCTGAGAACTCAGAGTCTTGCTCTTTCTAAAGTGGTCATAATATAATGGACATATTTAACGGAGGAAGTCCTGTGCAGAAGATTCCAGCCGCTCAATTCAAATCTCAGTGTCTCGCCGTGATGGACCAGGTCGCCGAAAGCGGTCAGCCCGTGGTGGTCACAAAGCACGGGAGACCGGTTGTTCAAATCAACCGCGTCGTGTCCAATGAAGAAGACATTTTCGGCTTTCTGGCAGGAAAAGGCCGCATTGTTGGAGACATCGAGAACACGATTCCTGTTTCGGATTGGAATCTGCCCGAATGATACTCCTCGATACTCATATCGTCATCTGGCTTGCTTTTGAACCGAACAAACTGTCGAAACGCGCGAAGGAAGTCATCCGCGCCGCTCGTCTTCAAGGCGGACTTGCGATTGCTGGAATTACCCTTATGGAGTTGGCCTGGCTTGCTGAAAAAGGGCGAGTAGAAACCACTCTCAGCGTAGAATCCTTCGTCCGCCTGTGCGCTTCCAAAATGACGGTGCTTCCCATTACGCCGGAGATCGCTGCTCGCGCGGTCAGCTTCCCCGATTCTTATCCGAAAGATCCCCAGGACCGATTGATTGGAGCTACCGCGCTGGTCGAAGGAATCCAACTCGTCACGCACGACAAGGTGATCAAGAAGTCAGGAATGATTCCGACCATCTGGTAATGGATTCACAATTCACCGCATTGCAGCAAGTCTAAGCAGGGCGCTCCTCAGGGAGCGCCCTGCTTATCTAGCGAGCCCTGCCCCTCTCATTGTCACTCCGACGAGGTATCTCCATGGAGACGACCTTCGATTATCTGCGTCAATTTGGCCCCGCATTGGCTGAACGCATTCTCGAAACCTACCCGCCACTGCAGAACTTCAAAGACCCCGTTGCACCGGCACTGGCAGCTCTTCTGCGCAGGGCGCTCCCGGCTCAGGCGCTTGCCATCACCGGTACAGCCAAATATCTGCGCACAGCAAAAGCTGCGCGCATCGTCGCTGAATGCGGCGCGGGCAAAACCCTCATGGCGCTCGGCACGATCCACGTTCTCACGGAGGGACGCCCCAGCGCCACGCTGGTCATGTGCCCCTCGCACATCACGCACAAATGGGCGCGCGAGGTCCTGCTCACCATCCCACGCGCACGCACTTTCCTGATAGAGGACATGCGCAATGGCGGCGATCCCAGCCGGCAGCATGGCATCTGCGAGGTGAAGTTCAGCAAGGGCAGGACGGTGTACGAGGGCAAGCGACTGGCGTTGTCCGATATGCGGCGCATGGGCCGCAAGGAATGGCGGAAGCGCTTCCCTGGGCCGACGTTCTTTATCACGGGCAAGGACAGGGGCAAGCTGGGTTACTTCTGGGAGCACGTCTACCTGAAGGCAAAGTCCGGACCGAATCTGGGCGGCGTCGTCAATCCGGATTCCGGCGTTGCCATCCTCGACTCCGAGATGCAGAAGCTTACCGCGCTTGACTTCACTGACAAACTCAAGGTCTCGGAGGCTTTGACCGCGCCCCGCGGCGGCACTACTCGCTTCTCCGCACTGTGGCAAGCTGACCGGACGCGCATTCAACGCATGGCGCCAATCGAGTATGTCGGGCGCTACATGCGCGGGTGGTTTGATTTCGCCATCGCCGATGAACTGCACCAGTTGGCTGGCGACACGGCGCAAGGCAATGGCCTGGGCGTGCTCGGACGCGCCGCACAAAGGTTGATCGCGCTCACGGGAACTCTGATGGGTGGCTACGCAGACGACCTGTTCAACATCTTCTACCGCATGGAACCGCACGCGATGGTGCGCGAGGGCTTCGCCTACGGAGGGCAAGGCCGCCGAGACTTCCAGGAGCAGTATGGCGTTCTCGAAACCATCGAGAAGGTGGAAGAGTCAGACAACGCCTGTTCGAGGGCCACCAAGAAGACGGTCCGGGTTCTGCGAAAGCCCGGAGCCTCGCCCATGCTCTTCGGTAAGTTCCTGATGACCACTACGGCGTTTCTGTCGCTTGAGGACATTTCGGACAATCTGCCGCGATACGACGAGAGCGTCATTTCGGTGGATATGGACGACGCCCTGCAGCAGGCTTACGAGAAGCTGGAGGAGGATATTCGCTCCGCGATGAAAGCGCACCGCGGCAACAAGAGCCTGATGAGCATCCTGCTCAACACGCTCCTGCTCTATCCCGATCATCCCTACGACTTCGATGAGATTTGGGCGCGGGCCTTCGATCCGCAGACGAAGGAGTATGTGAAGTTCCTGGTGACCGAGCCGGAGAACCTCACGCGACAGGCTCTATACGCGAAGGAGCGCGCTCTGATCGCCGACGTGAAAGAGGAGCTGCAGCAGGGACGGCGCTGCCAGGTGTACGCCACCTATACGGGCGAGAAAGACGTCACTCTGCGATTGGAGGCTGTTCTGCGGCAAGAGGGCATCCGCGTCGCCATCCTCCGCTCATCTGTAGCCACCGATAAACGAGAGGATTGGTACGACCGGCAGTTGAAGGCCGGCGTCCAGGTGGTGATCTGCCATCCCAAGCTGGTCGAGACGGGATTGGACTTGCTTGCCTTTCCAACTCTCTATTTCTACGAGACCGGATACTCGCTGCATACTTTGCGTCAGGCGAGCCGCCGATCGTGGCGCATCGGACAGAGACTCCCAGTGCGGGTGAAGTTCGTGACTTACTCCGGGACGATGCAGGAGATCTGCCTCCGATTGATGGGCAAGAAGATGCTGGTCGCGCTGATGATGGAGGGCAAGTTCTCGGGCGAAGGATTGCAAGCGCTCGACACCGACGAAGACCTGATGAGCGCGATGGCGCGGGAGTTGGTCGAAAAAGCCGGTGTCGGAGAATCCGCCGATGCTGTGTGGCGGGACCTCGGCCACGAACGCGAGAAAGTGCTGCCGCGCCCGGCAGCTGCGGAACTGGAATCAGAAGAGGAGTTCACCGCGGTGCTCGACCTGCCGGGCGTGATCGCCGCGGAACCGGCGCCGGTGCCATTCGGCATTCATCTGCTGGAGCCGAGCGCATCAATAAAGAAGCGGAAGAAAGCCGCGCTTTGGCCGACGGCCAGCGAAACCAATGTGCAGCTCAGTCTCTTCGATTGAGCCGACACGCTTTTAATTTGAGAGGTGGCATCATGAGCGAGGAACGGGAAAAGGTTCGTTGCCGCAGTTGCGAGCTTGTCCAATGGAACGATAGAACGAATTGCCGGCGCTGCGGCACAGCGCTGCCTCAGCCGATAGTCAGAATTGTTGAGCGAGTGGTGGAGAGGGTCGTGATCCGGCAGGACCCGCAATGCCTCCAGAAACTCGAACAGGCCTCCAGATTGATCTCCACGGCAACAGAGCGGTTGACGCAGCAGTGCGTGGAGTCAGTAGCTCCAATCGTCTTAGCGCAGGTTCCAGAGACGGGAGTCTTTCCGACTATGGCGGAGGTGGAGCGAGCGATGATCGTCGCAGCCTACGAGAGATCGAATCGCAGGCCTCTTGAAGCTGCACGGTTACTCGGAATCGGCAAGACCACCGTGTACCGCAAGTTGAGGGCGATGGGCGAAGCGGCGGCATGACGGCGATAGAGCCATCAATCTCCCCTGAAACCGCTGGTCTTCAGCATGTACGGGTAATAGCGTATCCATTGGGAGAATATTCCAGCGAGACCGTTATGGTCTCAACCAAGGCAAGGAAGAGGGTCGGCTGCGGCTGGCCCTTTTCTCTTGCGTGGAGATCATGATGCCCAAAGGGCCATTTCTCCCATCGGACTTCACAGCCACGAAGTTTTCGACCGCTACAGACAAGGCGGAATTCGGAAATACTTTGCTGCGCTTTATTGAATCGGAGTGGGCGTCGGCGCTCTTCACCAAGCGCTTCTACATTCGCCTCTCCATGTGCTTCGGGCACATTGCGCATTACAACCGCACTCAATTCTACGAGGAGTGGTTTTCATCTCTTGCCGCTCAGGTGCGGTTTCTGAAACACGCACTGCGATTCCCCTGCTACGGGGATCCGGAATACACGTTTTCCGATGTCGAGAGGGCAATCCAGCGAGAAATAGTCAACCGCAACTACCTTGCGCGGTATGAACTGCGGCTGGCGGAAGCGCACCAGGCAACCGATCTTGCGCTGCTCAGGCAATTGGAAAGCAAGTACAGGACGTCGGTGGTAGAGCGGGATCAGGAACTCCAACTTGCTGCTCCACCAGTGGATGAGACTCCTGTCACGCCAATTCAGGGCTCGCTGTTCTGAAGCCGTCTCGAACTCCAACTGAGCGCCTTCCGGGTCATTTGACCGGATTTCTGTCTGGGGGTACAAACCCCTCAATGACGCGGCTGGACGAGCGGGGCCAGTTTCCCCGCCACCGCAGGAGGCCAGAGATGGAAACCCTTGAACCGACGCCCCGAGAGTTCGGTGGAGAAGATTCGAAATCGTCCGACCCGGCCAGTGATGATCATCTAAGCAAGTTGACAGAGCGAGCGCCGGGAGCTGCACCTGACCTCTTGGGTCCGCCGGCGGCGAATCGCCACAAATTGCAAGATGAGCGTTCGGCCATCACGCATCACTTCGCGTTCGGGGGACATGAAGGCTATCTGACGGTCGGGTTCTACCCGAACGGTCAGCCGGGCGAGATCTTTATTCGCATGGCGAAGGCCGGATCAACCATTGCCGGTTTGATGGAGTGTTTCGGGACCGTGGTTTCAGTCAGCCTTCAGCACGGGGTGCCATTGAAAGTGCTCTGCGACAAGCTCTCGCATACACGCTTCGAGCCATCGGGCTGGACCGGCAACGCGCAGATCGGGTACGCAAAGTCCATCATGGATTACCTTTTCCGCTGGATGGAGCTGCGGTTCCTGTCTGGGAAACAACTCCCGCTCTTCGGTCTAGGCGGCAGCGGGGATAGCGATGGCAGAGAGCTGAATCCCGGCCCGGTCGACGGCTCGCAATTCCTTTGCGACATCGGCGACGTTCCAGCTTGTGTAGCCTGTGGTGGGCTGATGAGACCCAGTGGAACCTGCTATACGTGCGTCAATTGTGGTCAAACAAGCGGTTGCTCGTGAATGCCTGGGTTGCATTGACCCCGACTAGATCAGATCATGAGGTGAGATGGTAGTGCTGGAAACGCGCCTCCGCCTGTTAGCAAGAGCCGAGGTCTATGCCTGGATGCGAATGAATGCCGGCCGGTACTGATCTACGAGGTCACCTGTTCGAAGCCGGTTGACTTGGTGCATGGCCTGCGCCGCCGTCGCTTTGGGGGCGGCAGTACGAATCTCTTGGCGGGGTCGACAGAGCAAGGTACAGAGCCGTAGTGGCAGCGATAAGTCCAGCCAAAGCTTTCATAACGCTGACGAGTCCAAACAACCAATGTCCTTTCGAGGTCTTACGCATTGCCGCGCTCCGGATAGATTTCTTTGTAATACTTGGCTTGGGCGATTCGATTCCGCTCGGGGTCGGCTTCCCGCCATCGCCGGGCTTTCGCTCTGCTGCGGCATCGGTCCCCACAGAATTTTCGCGACGCCTTGGTATGTTCGAACACCTTGCCGCATTCAGCGCACTCCCCGCGACCCGACGCCGCCAAATCGCATATCCATAGCCCCGCCCCTTTCTCTTCGAGCAGCGCCGACAGCTGGGCGAGATGGTATTTCTCGTGCAGTACCTGATACTCGGCGGGAGACGGTGTTTTGAGAAACTCGATCCCCCGTTCAGTGACGTTAAAGTCAGGAGTCCGTAGCGGAAATGTCTCTCCTTCGTTTATGGTGTCCTTGAACCGCTTTAAGGTACGATCCCAACTAAGGTCGCTTAGAGTGGTTACGCCCTCACGCCACCCGCTGCTCTGGAACGAGACCTCAACGCTGTATCCTTGTTCAATTTGCGTTGAGAACTCCTGTGCGGTTATCAAGCGGCACCACTCGTCGACCCAGCGGAGTTGGAAAAGCTGCTTACGCCATGCCTTCTGAATCTGGGGAGTAAGTTCGCTTTCAGTGTGTGTGGAGACCTCGTTCCGTATCCACCTCCACAACCGCAGCTTCTCGGCCGCCTCTCTCTTTTGAAAAGCGATCTGCTCGGCTGGCAATGGAAGACCTTCGAGGTTTGTGTAGTTCACCTCTTCCTCGAAGAATTGGGCCATTTCGGTTGCCCGGCGACGGAAATGCTCGTAATCATCGAGATCAAGGCTGTCATAGGCCGGCTCGTCAGTCACCGCGCCCTCTAGATAGCTGTTCCAATCGCTGAAAATATGACGGAGTTCTTCGATGGGATAACGGCCACTATCGTGCAGCTTCTTGGCGATGACGGCTTGGTGCTCCGTGTAGATCAGAAACCCTTCTTTGCCTGTGGGCGACTTCCACCGCCGCAGCAAGCCCTCACCTATCATCCAATCAAGTTCGGCGCGCGTAACTCCGGAGGACTCGACAGCCGTCGCAAGCCAATCTTCCTGGAGGTTCTCGCAGAATTGGATGTCAAACATCCAGAGTTGGAGCGGTGCACCCGTTGTTCCAACCGAAATTTCATACAACTCGTCAACGAATTCCCATCCTACGCTTTTCTCTTTCGCTTCCATGCTGTTCCTCCTTAGGGAGTCAATATTGAGAGCATAGGGGCTTTTCGCTGAAGGCGAAACAGTCTTCAAATAACCCTCAGGGGCTGTCCGGCTTGTAGGGATTTATTCCAACAAACGCCGATATCACTGGGAGCTGCCCTCGGTTGCCACCAAATCGCCAACCCGCGCGTTGACCGCAATCCGATAACTGGCCATTTTTGCTCGAACGCATCTTTGAGTATGCAGCGCAAGATACACTCTTACCGCCTCTGCGATTGGTCCTCAACAGCGGACCGAACGGGGTCCGCGCCTCGGCTATACCCCACACTCCCCATTCCACTTTCAACCCAAATCCACCAAGGAGATGTTGATCCATGAGCTGCCTGACGGTGAATGCCTTGCGCCGCGAGTTCTTTTACAACGGAACGCGCATACCCGATCCCGCACCCAACTTGACCGTCGAACAAGTGCGAGAATTACTAACGCCGTCCCACCCCGAAATTGCCACGGCGACACTGGCGGGGCCGGAAGATACCGGAAGCGCCCTTCGCTACACGTTCAGCCGGGCAATCGGCAGCAAGGGCTGAGAGAGGCGCTTTCCACGGCATCTCTACTCTGCGCTCTCACGTGCGCCAGTGCGACCTGTGCACCGCAAGGAGAGGGTCACTCCCGAATCAACGAAACAAGGCGGCACATCATGAAGAAGACGAAAGCCGATCAGACCCAACTGCTCACGGAACTCCGTCGGCTTGAGTGCAGGCCGCCCAAAAGAGCCGACCGGCTCGTCGCGAGGCATCTGAAATGCGAAGAGTCACAAAGCCTGACGCACGCCGTCGCGGAAGCAGCCAGGAGATCGTCGTCCGGCACGATGCCGGTTCTCGAAGCCCCAAGCGAACTGCTGCCGCCACTGATATAGCGCTGCTGGGACAGGGCTGCGGTGAAAGCCTTCCGTCCCTCCGCCGCATCCCCACAAGTTATCACCTGGAGACAAACGGCGAACGCCTCTACCGCCTGTGCCTGGCGCTGGTGAAGCGGAATTTCGCCGACGCGAAGCTTTGGCAAAAAAGCGGCGAGGTCGCCGTAGTCTTCGCGCGAAGCGCCATTCAGAGGCTGATTGAGGAGTTCGCCGGCGACGCGCTCACAGACAAGATCGACTATTGCTTCGAAGTCAGGGACGACCTTGGGACAGGATACTGGCGGGACAAAGCTCTTGGCGAAGGCAAGCTGATGGCCATGTTGGAACTCCAAGCCTGCGGCTACCTCAAGATCGGAGCCGCACTGGACGAACTCGAAGAGCAGGAGCGATTCCTCGGATCGGCGTTCTACTTCCTGCTGCGGAGTTCGCTCTATCGGTGGATTCGCATCTACGACCACACGGACGCCGAGTGCTACAACGAACAACTGCATGAGTGGATGGAGCAGGACGAACCCGAGAGCCGGAATGCATACGAGTTCCCAGAGGTCGATGAGGCGATCCCGGAATCCGTCCGGACCGCGAAGGACTGGACATATCCCAGCGCACGAAGACTGCTGCGAAGGCATCTTCATGGGCCGCACTCTATATGGATTCAGAATCTGCTGAAACTTCATCGGCTGTCGCGGTTGAAGGGCCAGGTCATGCGCTTCGAGGGGGAATACGACGACCCGCCGGTGCCGAGCCTCTTGCTGGTCTTCCGTGAGAATGACGCGATTCAAGCCTGCTTCGATCATGAATCAGAACGCTATAACGAGACCACCAATGAACCTTCTTGCGCGGTGTGCTTTCGGCCGGAGGTCGGCGACGAGTTCGACGCGGCAATTCGCACGATGGCGATCTTTCTCAGAGTCAACATGGAACTGGCCGGTCTGATTACCCTGCTCAGCGACCGTGAGGAGAAGCATGAACGTCAACGTGAGCATCGGACAGAACCATCACTACGCGCTGCGTGAAGCCCTGCTGATTTACCAATCGACCGAACACCAGAACGGCCATTTCGGAAATACATTCATCACCCACCATGAAGTGACCGCAGACAACCGCGCCAAGCAACCAACGCTCGGTCCGGCAAAGACGCTGACCATCGAGTTCGTCCAATCGCTGGTCCAAGCCTTGGGCGGCCGGGTGCAGGCGGAATTTCTACCCGTGAGCGTGATCGCGCGCACCGAGCGGCTTATTGCCTGGTGGACGCCGCCACAAAAGCGCCAGATGTTCTTCGGAACGACGCAAGGCGACATGGCCGGAATCAATGGCGCGATCTTTCCGCATCCCGCTCTGGTCTGGATGGCGATGGATCATTCGCTTTCGGTCCGGGCGTTGAAGGAGAACCAACGCCCCGTGGCCGATACCAAGCTCTGTGTGGCACCCTACTGGAACCTCTATGAGACGGGAAGCGTCTGTCTGGGATCGATGCGCGCGCCGGATGCCTCCACGGTCGCCTCCATCCCGCAGTGGGAACGGAGCTTCTATGAGAGCGAGTTCACGCATGGCAACGTCGGGAGGCTTACGCGCCATCCCGGCGGCTTCGAGGGACTTTGGAAAGAACTCGCCGGCAAAGAGGAGTTTCCACTCGATTCGCTGATCGAATTGCCGGAAACGGTGGAGGAGTTCTTGTCTGGAAAGAGGCGCGGTCATGATCGTTGAGCACGCTCTCCCGAAAGCACTGTGCCGCAGAGGTCAGCCGCTCCGCGTGCTGGTTGTTGGCGCGGGAGGCAATGGGAGTGCGGTGCTGCTCGGCCTACCCTATCTCCACCAGGCGATGAAAGTTTGGGGCCATGCCGGAGGTCTCCACGTGATGTTGGCAGATGGGGATCTGGTCTCAGAGACAAACTGCGTCCGCCAGCCGTTTGCGTCGGCCGATGTCGGACTGAACAAAGCAGTCGTTTTGATCAACCGCGTCAATCTCTTCTGGGGCCTGAGGTGGCAAGAGCACCCCGAGCACTTCCACAAGGATTCCCTGAGAACCAATTCGGCAGGCCCTCACCTGATTATTGGCTGCGTCGATACACGGTTGGCACGGCAAGCCATCCTATCCGCTGTCACCCAAGCGAATGACAGCACCGTTTACTGGCTCGACCTTGGCAACAACGCCAGCAGTGGCCAGTATGTGCTCGGCCAGCCGTTGAACGCTGCAAACCGGCGCAATACAGTCCGGCTGCGAACCGTTGCGGAACTCTATCCGGAGATCGCGGATGCCGAAGCGGGCGAGGACCCGCTGCCCAGTTGCAGCGCGGCGGAGGCTCTCGAACACCAGGAGCCTTTCATCAATCAGGTGCTCGCTACCAGTGCGCTCGCGATGCTGGCGCGGCTCTTTCGCCACGGTACCCTTACTCATCACGGAGCCTTCTACAACGCGGAAACAGGGCGAATGGCTGCCTTGCCCGTCGACCCGCGGATGTGGGAGAGTTTGCGGCGGCGCAACCGGCATGCGTGAAGCAGGGTCGAGAACAAGTCAAGGTAAGTTACATCTCCAATGGAGGCTCGCCGGATTGTGCGGTGCTCCAACTTTAGCGGCCGACCACGGAGATCAACTTGTACCAATTCCAAATAGTAAAATTCACTACGATGACCCCTACAGCAAAACCTCAGAGTGCCGCGCTTCAGTCTGCGCTGCGTGCCGCCCGTGAAAATGAAAAACGATGGCGGGAGATACAGGCGGATTTCTCGACCGACAGTGACGCCATGGAGCAGTGGGCCGCAACGGCCAAACTCCGGCGCCTCGAAGTCGAACGGCTTGAGGCGATCCTGGCTGCGGCTGAGAGAGCATAGTTCGTCTGACCTGCGCCGAGCCCTTCGGTTTCAGGACTACCCACCATCGCTGAACGATCCGGCCCGTCGCCCTCCACAGGAGATGCAAAGATTCAAGACACATTCGCATGGACGCTGTATGGTTGGAACCTACCAGAGGTCCCCATGACGATGAAGTTCGATCCTTCCCTCGCAGCGGAAGCGAAGGCGCTGGTCGCCTTGGCCTTTCGCAACGGTCCTATTGAGGATCTGCACGCGGGAAGGGCTTGCGCAGCTTGCAATGGCAATCCAGAGATCTCCCACATCTCCGACGAAGAGATGAAGAAGATCATGAAAGCAGCCGTGAACAAGGTCTACTCGCTGCTATGGCAGAGAGAAAACGATAGCGAAGCATATTTGAAGTCGCTCGCGCTGGGACGGCGATACAGCCACAGCTGGGACGATCCCGACCAGTAGCCCCCGTTCCAAAACCTGATTCCAATTCAACAGGAAGGTGCATCCATGTTCAAAGAACTGGGTCCGCTGCTCCGGCAGAGGACCGTCGTCATGATCCTGACGCGCTTGGAGGACGACACCATCCGCGTCAACGTCATTCCCCGAAAGCTCAACGAAAGCGAAAACGACGCGCTCACCACTCCGCTTAGCGTGGCCGGCACGGCGGAAGAATTGGACGCCCAGCTGCCTTCCGCACTGGTCCAGTTTGTTGGCGCCCATCTCGAACTGAAGAACACGCTCGAAACCGCCAAGGAGCAGATGGCCGAGGCAGCCAAGGCCGCAAAAGCGGAGGCTCGGTCGAAAACGGCAGCGAAGACTGCGACGGCCAAGACGGAGGCGTCGGTGGTTGAGACAAAGAAGCCCGCTGACCAAGCGCCCAGGCCCGCCGAACCGCAGAAACAAGAGGCGCGCAATGCCAGCCTGTTTGATACGGGACCGGCACCAGCGGCGGCTCCCGTCCCCGCATCAGATGTGGATGAGGATGAAGAGATTCTTGCCGAAATCGCCGAAGGTGAGCCAACGGACGAATCCGACGACTTTGACGAGGCCGCGTAAGCGCAAATCCTGGTCCAGCTAGCCTTTCCGTTCTTCGGCAACTGCTTTCATCGTAACCGCGTTGCCCCAGCGCCTTGTCGCGGTCAACCACCGACCCTTTGAGAGGCTGAAGTCCACGCCACGAGTTCCGGTTGCGAACGGGTCGATACACGTTTTCAAGACCGAAAGCACTCGAAATGAGCATTGGCGATTTTGCGTGAAACCAGAATTCCTCCCGGCTACATGGGCGTTTTCCGGGACGAATCCCAAGGTGCCATCACTCCTCTGTAGGAGCCATCGTCTGCATCAGTCCTATCATTTCATCCCGAATCATTTCTATTCCCCACGCGAGGGCGTCATGCAACGTCTCGGTAGATTTCAGAACCGGCGTGAGATCAGGCCCTTGGAGCGCTATGTGAGCCCGATCGTACGGGTATCCCGCAACAGCCATGTGAAGGTGAGGGCCCCGCTTGTATTTTGCATGATCCGCGTCTGCGGAAAGTGAGGGATCGCAGTGGAGACAGACAATCTCCTTTTCGGATGAGCCGTTCCACCTGTAAAGATTGAGATACGCCTTTTCGAGGATAAAGCGGTCTCGCGATTCAAGCGTCCAAAGCTCAAAATACATTGCAACAAATCCTCTTGCATTGATGGAGAAGCGCCAGTCGCGGTAGTCGCTGCTCGGCCGAGCTTCGTCGTGTGTACCAATGATGATCTGCGTCCCGCCTCGCGCTAACCTCGACCATGCAGGCCCTGTTTCTCTCAAAGAAATGGGGCGAAGCAGCTTGCTGATGCGAGCGCCACGTCCAACTAATTCTTTTTCCGAGAGTCTCATATCAGTGCTGAATATCCCCTAGTCCGAGCGCCCTTCGTTCGTTCGCCGTCAGACCATAGGCGTCACCGATGAAGAGATCAATTTCAGCGTTTAGCGCGGCGCGTCCCTGCGCATCAGCCTTCAGTCGCCTTTCGACTAGGCTCAGCAGTCGCGACTTCTCGCTCGAACTCCAAAGATTGATGTCCGGAACGGGCGTTCTTGCTAGGGTCTTGTTCTCTAGCATCGTGTAGCCATGGCGGTAAACGTGTGAATGCGTCTGGAGATACCAGAAGCACACACTTGAGTTCAGGACCGCGAGCATTAGTTTGAGAATGTTGCCCTCTTCGCTAGGCATGCGCGCGATTAGGAAGGGAGAGCGGGATACTGCATAACGACCTCGAATGTCGAGGGCGAACCGTGGCATGATGACCAAATGCGGGACAACCAGTTTCGGCCGAAGGAGGGTGTTGGGCTCTCGGGGCCACATCGGCTCCCACCATCCCTTACGATATCTGGAGAGCGACGCCCGATTCTTTAACGAATCACGATGCTCCGTCAGATATGCCCAAGTTTTCGGAAAATCGCGGCGCAGCTCCTTCTCCTTAACCTTCGTGCCTTTGTAGTAGGGAAAGAAGACGCTTTGCGACGTCCGCTTTGGAACTGTGTATGCCTCCATTTCGCGATCGTCGAGAAGTGGAATGAAGAGGGATGGTTCATCGTTCGGAACGGCCCTTGAGTCGATGATAAAAATGCTGTCAGCGCCGGTAACTACGCCTTGCCGCACTTCGAGGAAGTCTTCCAAGGCAGGCAGGCTTCGAATTCGTTTGTCCATTGCGGACTCAGTGGGCGCGAGAACTAGCCAGCCCTCCGATTTGAAGCTGGATTGCTCCACTGAGTGGATGCTGTAAAACTTTCCCTCGATCCTTTTACCTTCAATTGCGTCCTGCAGAGCTTGGCCAACTTGATCCTGGCACTTGATGATCGTTGCTTGGACCTCGGGCAGGTTGTCACTCTTCCGCTGGACGATCAGCAAAATGACGTATATGTTGGTGTCTTCGAAGACACGTATGGCTGACAAATCAGCGAGGCAGTGCACCCAGCATTGCTCAAGCAGCCAGTCGCGAACGCCCTGCGCGCTCTTACTGAGCAGAAAGCTGTGAGGCAGGACAAAGAGACCAAACCCTCCGCGAGGGAGCCGTTCAACAGCATCCTTCAGGAATGCCAAATAAAGATCAACGCGCCCCTTCCCGTGAGCCCCGAGGAATTTCGCAAGCAGCTTTCGGGTGTCTGCGTCTTGCACCTCCGTAGAAACGAAGGGGGGATTGGTCAGGATTGCGTCGAAAGGGGCGTCGACACCAGGCGGTGGGGTCGAGTCCTCGAAGAAGTCCCTCGTGAACAAAGAGAGATTCGGCGGCAGTCGGTCGGTAAGAACAAGATGCAGCAAGGAAAGAGATAACTGCGCAGCTGCCACCGCATTCGGGTCTCGATCCAACCCAAAGGCGTTCTCAAAGGCTGCGCCGATAATCTCAGGGGGCAGTGAGTCGTTGGTGGGATCACACTGGAACTCAAGCAGAGTCCGAAGGAATATACCTGAGCCGCATGCCGGGTCCATGCTACGAAGTCTCTTGAATTGGTACGGCGGAATATGCTCGCGCAGGAACCGAGCAAAAAAGCGTGCGATAAAGAGGGGGGTGTAAACAGCCCCATAGGACTTATCGGCAAACTCGGAGGGGAGTTGGGGAATAAGGCTCAGCTGCGCCGATTCATCCTGCCTCAACAGGGAAACGTACTGTTCATAAATCCTGCTTAGCGCGTGCTTTGAGATTACGGCGAAATCGTAGCGATATGGGGCGAAGCGATTCTCGTAGAAGTCGAATAGGAGGCTGTGAACTAAGCCGCGGTCGAGATGGTCAAAAACTTTCAAGTCCTTTTCTTGAAACAGAAAGGCGGGGATATCCTGCTTCGCTAATTCCGGGAGGGCGGCTGTCAAAAGAGCACGGAGAGTTGCGGGCGGGTTCGGGTCCCTCCATTTCTCTAGTAGTAGGTCGTTGGCATTGTCACTTAGGCGGCGGCGCTGGTCCTCAAGCGCCCGAACAAAGATCAGCGAATTGAACAGACGAGCGAGCTGCGCGTTGCCGACTTTGTTTTCTAGCTCTGCGTTGAGGTTCCTTTTCCAAAACGAAATAGTTCTGATCAGAGCGTCGTCGAGCGCGGGGATATTTGGGCTTGGTCGGCGCCCAACAACCTGTTCGAATATTTCGCTCCGTAAGCTCTCGTAGTTTTCTCGTGATACCTCGTGCCGCGCGACAGATGTTGGAATCCTTGTCCGGACGTACACAAAGCTAACCCCGGCGCCGTCAATTGCGACGTGCCAATCAACGAGGTTGTTGTACGACGTACTAAGGAGGGACTGCCGCTCTTCCGATGACAAGGTCGAGTATTGCTTTGGATTCCGTAGGAAGGAAACCACGGCGCTGTTCTCGAGGCCGTGTTCAACTAGCAGCTGGGCTCCGGCGATTTCCCGCAACGCTGGGGTGTCGAGGCGATCCGTCGGCCGCCATCCGAGCTCGCGCGAGAACTCCTGCAACCGTACCAGGCGCTCTGATTCGGGGAGATAGCCGGATGTTAACTGAGCCACAACGTCAAATTGGTTTGCCATCGCCTGTTCGCCTTATCTTCGCCTGAATCGTAGCACGCCAAGCTGAGAAACTCAATAGTTTCGCGCTGGGACATAAGGTCCAGAAGAATCAAGAGGATTCTAGCAAATTTGGTGCGGATGGCTTGGGGCACGGGCGATCCTCCTGCGATGTCAAGGCCTAGCCCGCCTGCCGCATTGAATGGGTCCCGTGAAGTCGGCAAGTGTTCGCCGATCTGCCTGGACATGATCCTGGGTTGACGAGAATATCAGGAGGCGCTCAGCTAACCCATCTGGAGTTCAAATCGCGCTTTCCAGGCGGATCGTCCGATCCAGAAGCTCACCAAATTCCAGCCCGCTAATTCACGTGAGCAGAGGTTCTTTCCCGCACATTTCAAATCAATCGAGGACATGCCATGAAACCATCGAAACTCTATGAGGCGCTTCACGCGCTGATCGGCGAACGTGTGCCCCTGCACATCTGGGGCGCATGCGGCGTTGGGAAATCGCAGATTGTCTCCCAAGTCGCCAGTGATCTCGACTACGACTTTCTTGACGTCCGGGCCGTGCAGCTCGACCCGGTCGATCTTCGGGGTCTGCCGCGGATCGCCGAAGACCAGACCGAATGGGTCCCACCCAAGTTTCTCCCGACCACAGGCAAAGGCATCCTCTTTCTCGATGAGCTGACTTCGGCGCCGCAGATGACCCAGGCGGGCTGCTATCAGTTGGTGCTAGACAGGAAGCTCGGCGAGTATGTGCTGCCCGACGGCTGGGTGGTCATCGCCGCCGGCAATCCAGCATCGGAACGCGGCGTTCACTTCGCCATGCCGCGGCCGTTGCGCAACCGGTTCGTTCATCTGGACCTTGAACCGGATCTCGGCGACTGGTGCCGGTGGGCGGTAAAGGCACAGATTCGTCCTGAGATCATTGCCTTCCTGCGCTTCAAGCCGGACCTGCTGCACACGGCTGATGTGACCGCGGATGCCAATGCGTGGCCCACTCCGCGTTCCTGGGAGATGGCGTCTCATGTTTTGTCCGGCATCGCCCAGCGCCAGAAAACGCGCCTGCTCACGGGAACGAGCGAGTTCGAGGCGCAACTCTTGGATGGCACTGTGGGGTCGGCGGCGGCTTCGGAACTGGTCGCGTTCCTGCGCCTCTTTCGCGAATTGCCGTCGATCGACGAAATCCTTCTCAATCCCGCAACAGCTTCGGTTCCTTCGGAGCCCTCGGCGCAGATCGCAATCGCTACAGCTTTGGGCAGGGTCCTGAGCGACAGCTCTGTCGGGAGAGGACTCACCTATCTCGACCGGATGCCGACCGAGATGCGGGTGATGGCCATGCGCGATGCGGCGGCACGGGACACCGCCATCACCCACACTCCGGAATTCGTTCGCTTCGGAGTGGATTACCGGGAGGTCATTCAATGATTACGGAACGGGCAATGCTCGCCGCCGTCCATATCAGCATCTGGACGGCCGTCAAACACGACCGCAAGGTCAGCCGCGATGTCGCCGATCAACATGGGGCCCACCAGGGCGCGGGCCGCTATAACAAGCAGCTTCTGCGCGGAGCGGACAAACTGGATGAGTTACGCACGCTGGCCGGGCAGATCCGGCAGCACTTCTACAAGATCACGCTGCCGTGGTCGGACGAGGGGTTCCGGCTTCTTCCATCCAACTTCTACTTCGATCTCATGGAGCGCATGCGCGAGTTCGAGGCCGGTTTTGAACAGGGAGTGGAGAGTTTTCTCCGCGTCTATCCCCAGTACATTGAGCAGGTGAGGCCGGAACTGAACGGGCTTTTCCGCGAGGAGGACTACCCGGCTGTGGAAAAGCTGAGGAAGAAATTTGGCGTCAAGCTCGAGGTGCTGCCCATCCCGTCTGGCGCGGACTTCCGTGTCCAGATGTCGGCCGAGGAGCAGGCGCGGGTCTCGCGCGAGATCGATGCCAACGTCCGCGAATCGTTGATGCGCGGAACAGAAGACCTCTGGAAGCGGCTGCGCGAAGTGGTCGCCCACATGGTCGACCGGCTGAACGAACCGGAGTCGCGCTTCCACGGCTCGCTGGTCACCAATGTCCTGGATCTGGTGGAGATCCTGCCGCGGCTCAACGTCAATGACGACGCGGACCTCAACCGCTTTGCGGAGCAAGTCAAAGAGCGGCTGTGCAACTACTCGGCTCAGGACCTCAAGAAGCACGGCCTGCTACGTGTCACCACAGCGGCCGACGCAGCCAACATCGTTGCGGAGATGGACGGCGTGCTGCGCGACCGCGAAACCGCGACGGAAGCCGCCGCGAGGCCGACCGCAGACGACATCTTTAACCACATGTCCGCGTACATGGAGGCGCCCGCCGCCGCATGAAACATGAGACGCCAACCTCGTTTCGCATCCAGAAGGCGCGCACCGCCCTGGTGCTGGACCATCCCTTCTTCGGCTCGCTTCTGTTTCGCCTGAAGGGGCGGGAGAGCCGATCCGTCAAGACGATGGCCACCGACGGCGTGTCGCTCTACTACAACACCGACTTCGTTAAAACCCTGAACGCGGCGACACTGGCCGGAACATTGGCTCACGAGGTCATGCACCCGGCGCTTCACCATCATGTGCGCCGCTCCGGGCGCGACCCGAAACGGTGGAACGAGGCCTGCGACTACGCCATCAATCCCTTGCTCGTCGACGCCGGACTCAGCCTGCCCGAGGGCGTCCTTCTCGATAACCGCTTCCGGGGGATGAGCGCAGAACAGATATACAACCTCCTTGAAACAGAGTCGGAGCAAGAGCCAGACGCCGGCAGCGAAAACGGACAAGGGGGGACCGGAGCAGAGGGGCCGAGCAATGAGCCGTCGTCACAAGGCGATGTCAATGAGCCCTCCGCCCCCGAGACAGAGGGAGGAATCGGCCAGGTCCTCGATGCGCCTCCCCCGGATGATGAGATCCCGAACATCGAGGAACAGGAGAGGGAGTGGAATGTCGCCGTCAACCAGGCCATGACAGTAGCTCGGCAGGCAGGCAAGGTTCCGGCGGGGCTCAACCGGACTTTGGAGGGAGCAGCGGAGGCCACAGTCGACTGGCGTGAGCTCTTGCGCCGGCTCTGGTCGGAGACGAACCCGGCCGACTATAGCTGGATGCGGCCCAACCGCCGTCATCTCTGGACGGGTCTCTATTTGCCCGGAGTCATACGTGAGGGCGTAGGTGAGGTCGCGATTGCCGTCGATTGCTCCGGCTCAGTCAGCGCGCGGCAGCTGCGGCTCTTTGAAGCCGAGGCGCGCTCAATCCTTGAAGGCCAGCGGCCCGAGCGGGTCTACATTCTCTACTTCGACGCAGCGGTCCACAAAGTGGATACCTACGAGGCGGGACAACGCATTGACCTCAACCCGGTAGGCGGAGGAGGCACGGAGTTCGGTCCATGCTTCGAGTGGCTCGATGAGCGCGGCATCCGGCCGCAGAGCCTGGTCTTTCTGACCGATCTCTATGGGTCATTTCCATCATCTGCTCCCCCCTATCCGGTCCTGTGGGCTTCGACCGGAGGCCGGGAGGCGCCGTTCGGCGAAGTGATTCCCATGCATGCAGCCTAGCCCGCGGGAGGCTAAAGCCCTATGAGATGCCCGCTCCGGAGAGAGCCAGCTCTTGAGCTTGCTCCGGCAATTCGTGTGATGGAGGTTTTCGGTGGATCAGACATATCGCATTTTCACGGATGGCTCCGCGATCGGCAACCCCGGACCCGGAGGATGGGGAGCTGTTCTGATGCAGGGAAACAAGCGTTGGGAGATGTCGGGCGCCCGTCCCTGGACGACGATCTCTGAGATGGAGCTTGTCGCAGCGGTCCAGGCGCTTCGGTCGTTGCCAGGCCGGGCGCGAATCGAACTGTACTCGGATTCGGAATACCTGATCTATGGAATGCGCGCCTTCGTCTTCCATTGGCAACGTCGCGGCTGGCGGAATCGGCGCGGAAGCGAGTTGCGGCACCGCGAATTGTGGGAGGAACTGATCGTGTTGAATGCGCGGCTTCGCATCCGCTGGACCTGGATCAAGGGGCATAACGGGCATCCAGATCAGAACCGCGCTGATGCGCTGGCCTATCAGGCCGCCCGTACTCTTTGGGTGCGGGAGAGGGCCGCAGCTTGATGCTGGCCCAGATTTCATATCGTCGCTGAAGGAGAAATGTTGATGGCTTCAATTGCGGAAGCAAGTTCGTTGTTTGAGATCGATATGGAACTCGATGGGCTTCTCGAAGAGATTGGGGAGCAGGTCGAGCCGGATGGGCAGGCCTCCGAAGACGTAGTGGCTCGGTTCGAGCAGTTCTGCGAGGCGCACGGCGAGAAAGTCGATCGGATTGGCCGTTTCCTACGCATTATGGAGGCGCGCGAACAGTTTTGCCGCGTCGAGGCCGCCCGCTTGACTGATCGGGCCCGCGCTGCAGCGGGCAAGGTGGAACGCACCAAGTACATGGTCCTTTACTACCTGCTGAGCCGCGACCTCAAGAAGATCGAAGGCTACCAGTTCACTTTTCGCGCGCAGAAGAACAGCCAGGATTCCGTGCGAATTACCGACGAAGCCGCAGTGCCGAAGTCCTATTGCAGGATTGATGCGCGGATTGATGGAGTTCTTTGGGAGACAGTCCTCTCGCTACTTCCAGACGAACTTTCGAAGTCTTTGGAGTCGTCTGTTCAAGAAACCCGGCCGAACGCGGACGCGATCAAAGCGGCTGCGATGCGTAATGAGCAAGTGCCTGGTGCAGAAGTACTGCGAGGTTCCCATCTGAGAGTGGCCTAACAAGAGCTTGGGGTTGTCGCATCTCCGCCACGGCTTGGTATCCATGAATTCGTTCATGAATAACACCCTCTGAAGCCCGTGTAGAACCCATTCTCCACTTCAACCCGGTGTGCCGGCCATGAGGCGGATGCACTCAAACGCCCGATAAACGATTTTTCCCGGGCACTGGCATTCACTGGACCGTTGCCGACTTGAACGGGACCTATCAGAACTCGGTAAATGATTTGGCGATCTATCATTCACTAAGCCCCCGAAGGAAGAAACGAGCGGGAATGCTCTCCTTTTGCTTGGCACCGAGAAAAGTCTTTGAGTTTTCTTAACCCGCACCGGTCTAGAGCTGTTACGACCATCCAAAGCGGTATAGTAGAAACGAATTCGAGGAGGCGTTTCGATGGACAGTGAACATTTGCTAACAGACGCCCAGCAGTTTCGACTCGATGTCATTGAAGCCCTCTCCGCAATTGACACAGAGATCGACGCTCTACAACAGGCCATCGAAGAGGGGAAAGTCGTTACTCCTGCCCGATGGAGAGAGCTTCGTGCGAATTCTCGGCAGCGCATTGGAAGTTTCCGGGATTACCATTCGCAGAGAGTCGGCCTCCTCTGAATGAATTTGACGCTACGAACAGCCAGGTATGGTACCTGGTAATTTGAATGCGGAAGGCCGCCTTCCGTCCAGTAGGCCGAGTGAGCGGTATTTGAACTAAGGGGCACCGATGACTTTCAAGTACGATGTAGCTCTTTCGTTTGCAGGCGAGCAAAGAAAAGAGGTCGAGCAAGTCGCCAGTTGTCTGAGGGCTGCAAGTCTCGAAGTCTTTTATGACGATTATGAAAAGAGCAATCTCTGGGGCAAAGACCTTTATGTTCACCTCAGCGATGTGTATCAGAACCAGGCGAAGTACTGCATCATTTTCGCTTCGAAGGAGTATCAGGAAAAGAACTGGACAAATCTTGAGCGGCAAAGTGCCCAGGCACGAGCGCTCAACGAGAAGGGCAACGAATACATTCTCCCAGTGCGCTTCGACGACACCGAAATTCCGGGAATTCCACGGACGATTGGCTACTTGGACTTTCGCCGTGAAGGTGCCCAAGGGGTTTGTGGAGCATTTCTTGGGAAGATTGGCGCGCCTGCGTCTCCACCACATTTGACCCGGAACAATGTCTGTGAATCATCGCCCCGAGCCATAATCCAGTCCATTCCATTGGACACAGTCGCTTTTCCGCTTGTTGCCGAGCTGTCGTGGACGCAAGATTCTGCAACGATGGTAGTCGAGCCGGATGAGAAGACAGATGGCCCGTTTTTCGATAGCCTTCGTCAGCGCCCCAATCACGTCATCGTCGCATATTCCAATAACGCGGGGGTCGGGGAGGTAGCGAGTGTTGAGCATATCGTTATGGCTGGTAAGCAGAAATGGAAACTAGACTTCAGGCGCCTGCAAACCGAGTTTTCTTCCAGAATGGAAATGGGAACCTCCGGTACAACGGCAGAGCAGTTTGCGGAGATGCGCGCAAGGCGCATCCTTCTTGACGAGAATCGGTACGAGCAGACAAGCGATTACAACAAGATTATGCGGGAGAGCCTTGTCCAGGGGCTCGACGCGCTACTAAAGATCGAGAAATCGCCGTTCGTTCCGTTGTATCGAGCTTATGGAGGGGACCCCACAAAGTTCTTGGAAATAGCGTGGATTACGGCAGCGATGCAATTGAAGATCGGCAGATGCGTTGCAGATTTGGAATTGCTGAGTCTCACGCTTAAAGGCGCAACATTGGCTGTTGTTTGTCACGGGAAACGGGCAAGAAAATACGTCAATGTTGATCCCTACATCATTCGAATCGAAGGTCACCTAGAATTGCATCCCTAAATCTCATTGGCACGGATCACTTGGAGGGGTGATAAAGTTGTCACGCGCAGGTTTGACTGCTTTCGAGGTGTCGAGATGCCAATCTCTGTCCACATCTATCCATTGAGTAAACTGGTCCACGCTTCGGCAGGAAGCTGGGAGACCCAACTTCGCGAAATTGAGGAAGGCAAACTGCACGCCTACCGATATTATTTGCCTCTCAGAGAAGCCGTGGTCCACTACTGCAAGTCGCATGGCAAGAAGCTCGATCAAATCTTGCAACAGTTGCACAGTTCCGCGACTGCGGTGACCGCGCACCGAGGCGCAAACCCCCTGAGGGACAATCGAGCCGCTTTCGATACGTTTATCAATTCGTTCTACCCCAGGATTGGTGCTTTCGCGCAGAGCTTTCTTAGAGAGGAAACAAAACCAGTCTGCGCCTTTGAGGACTTGCTCCTGAGTGGTCAGCCGCATTTCAGCGTGAAAGACAAAAGCGGCGAAACGAGATTCGTATATCTGCACGCTTCAAAGTGGGATGAGGATGATCTCAAATCATACCTTGAGCTGCTTTCGATTATTGTCGCCGACCGATTCAGCGCGCCTTCAACCAGTATTTGGTGTATGGACTTGCGAACTGGAGCGGACTACAGGTGGAAAAGCTCGCCACGCATTCGCACTAGATGCGTGAACGCTGCGCGTCTCTTTGCTCGGCTCATTGAGGCAATGCAGCGAGGGGAATAAGCTCTGGCCGCGATAATGAATCTCGTGGAGTTAGAAAGTCAACCCCTTAGAGAAGCTCACCCAGGACTATAGCTTGACTGTTGCACTTCGATTTGCTGCTGCGTTCCGAAAAGAGACCCGAAACAAGCGCGCAAAACTTGGCTACGGTTCGCCCATCCGCCTGGGCGTAAAACTCGGTTGACGTCAACAGGCAAGTGCACGTTTCCAGGTTGGGTTCCGGAAGATCGGTCCCCATAGACGCCCCAGAGTCCGGGAATGAAACTACGACGATTGAGCGCCTTCTTCATCCGATTTGCACCTCCTACCGAATGCCCGTATCCGGAAAAATCATGTTCCCGGGCACTTGCGATCAACCGAATCGGTGCCAACTGATTTGCCCGATCAGCGACACTTCCTCGTGAACGCTGCGCAAATTTGCCTGTGGACTGCGCTTTCGGGTGGCAGATGTGCGCTCGCGCCGAATGGTTTCTCAGGGAAATCCGTCGTGCAATGGCAAGCCGGGAGGCGATCTTTTCGACCGATCACCTCCTGAACGGCCCGCCACTTTTCGGCACACTTTCTGCGCACCGGCCGGGGCACGAAATTGCGAAACACGCAATCAGACGGCACAGGCTGGCTGATGCCGGATCAGTAATCCTATCCACCATTACTACTGTCGCTGTACGAACTCGGTGATGTATTGCGCCAGGGTAGCGGTGAAGAACGCGTAAGTTTGATGCTCCACAACCAGATTATTCTCCTGTTCGATTATGCCTACGACAAAACCCCGCTCGCTGATCAATGGCCCCCCGCTGCAGCCTGGTCGGGTGATGCTCGACACCACGAGTTTGCTCCTGCCTCGATAATCGGTTGGGATGGCATGAATGGTTGCAACTGCATGGAAGAGCGCGGGCTGATGGTTGGCTATGGGCGGATAGCCTAGGACCAAAACTTGATCCAGAGGCCGAATCTCCTCGGGACGCCACTCGATCTGAAGGGGTTTGACTCCTTCAGGTGTCAGGCATTGAATGACTGCGATGTCGATCTCCTCAGAAGCAGCCCGGATTTGAAAAGGCCCCCTTGAGAGGAGGTTCCCCCTTGAATCCTCGATGCGCAGCATTGTACGTCCATGAAGAACATGAGCGGCAGTAACGATGGAGTTCTCGAAGTCACCACTGAAGAATCCGGTTCCTCCGCGCTCCCCGGCGGGCCCATCAACGATGATATGGACTACTGCCGGTCCAAAAGTCTCGCTGATGTACCTCGATCCGAGAACCAATGCGGCCACGGAGCCTTCGTCGTTTGCCACTTTACCAGCCAGTGTGGAATAAGCGATCCGGCCATCTAGGGATAGACGAACCAGGCCTTTCGCTCCCAGGGCGCGCAGTGTCTCATCCACCACAGCCGCGTCGAAAGGCGCCGCCAAAGCGTAAATCTCTTCGACGGGAATTGAGTAAGGCGCGCCCTGCGAATAGAAAATCGACGAGACGGCCAAGAGGCTGGTGAAATCCATTCAGAAGTCCTACGAAACGGCTCTCCCAGCTACGAGCCAATCCATGAGAAGTTTACGCAGGATCGCCGCGGACGCCTCGCGCAGCATTTCGGCGTATTCGATGGAACCGGAAAATGCAGGTCTACTTGTCTTTTTGGCCCACGCGTCGGGAATCCCGCCACCGTGCGCGAGCCGATTGCGAAGATCAAAGACGTCGCGAGCGACATCGCCAACCCGCACCGTTGCGCCCATGAACTCTTCGATTCCGGAATCTTCGTAGATGTTCCATTGCGGGTGGATCACATCAAGCAACTTGTCTTGCGTAACCGGAGGCATGGAAGACTCCCCGTGCGAAAGCATTGCTTCAATGCCTGCAACCCACATCAGAACTTGCGCAATGGGCTCATAAATTTCTGAATATCCGATTAGGAAATAGCGCGCAGCTCGTAAGACATGGTCTGGCCCATCTCCCGCGAGGCGGAGGAACGGTTGGATCACTTTCTGCAACCGCGCGATATCCTCTTGCCGAATTCTATTCAGTGCATCTGACTGAGGACCATTGGGCGGGTTGTCATGGGGATGGGTGAAGCGAAAGACATCGACGTTTCCATCGGAGAGGTACCTTAACTGAATTGTTTGAAATCGAGCAGATGTCGGCCGAACGATCCGGAGACAAGCAGTCACCCCGTCGAGTAGCGACTTCGATTCCTGTTCCTCCTTGCCAATGTGGCCCGCAGATTCGAAGCGATGAATCAGCGCCACGTTTGCTGCACTCAACTGCGTCCGCTGGTTCTTCGATAGGTTCTCTTGCCACAACTCGAAGTTTCGCGGCGTCAATAGCTCGCGAATGTCCTCAAGGAAGACGCCTCTGTCCGGGAGGATGGGAAGAGGTCCCATGCTATTCACATCCCAACTTATGGGGAGAATCGGGACGATCGTTGCCTTTTTTGTCGCCGAAGCAGTGGACTCCATATCAAAGTCATCATATTCCACGACGAGGCCTTCCTAACAGTCCTCGTGATACTTGGCATTCGGTGGAGCGGGGTTGGAATACGGTCTGGCAAATGACCTTCGCCCGCCGACTTTCGCAGGCAATTCGAAGATATGCGGCTTCCGATTCCGAATTAGGTTGAACTCGCTCCGTCAGGGACGCATGAACCGCAAGTACATACCGATCTATCAATTGGGTCTTCGTCAAACGATCTGTCATACAAAGTCGGCATGGCGACCGGGATATCGCATCCTCCGTTCCGCTGAGGGCTCCCATCGAAAAGGGCGTCTTTCGGGACCGAATCTCTGAGCGAGGCTCACCGGCTTCCGGGTCAATTAACTCGACGTCTCGCGTTAGAAGCGGAAGAGCGATCGGTGCAGTGCCTCAACGCGAGCAATGACCTCGCCCTTATCCTCTAGATGAGCGAACCCAGTGAGAAGTCGACTTGTCTCGACTACGGCATTATGCAGCTCAAGATTTACTTCCTGAATAAACGATTTGTACGCTTCGTTGAGTTTGGCCGAGGGAGATTGTCTGGTTGCGAGGCAGTCATCACACGCAACATGGATAATGAAAGGGAATTCCTCCGTGCTCTTCGGAACATTCGCTCCGAACTCGTCGGGCAGCTCAACTTGCACATTGTCGCGAATCGCCTTTTCGATCGACACGGGATCGACTCCTACATTCGCAACCAAAGCCTCCAAAAAGGCCTTATCTATGGCAAGATCTTCGTTAACGCTTGCGCGGACGCAACACGCTGGGTAGGACAACACGTTGCCGGCTGCAGCTTTGGTAAGCTGGACCCCCTTCAACTGTACTCGGTCTTCACGCGTGGAGCACAGCCAAAGGGCACTTCGAGGTTGCTCACGATTGCGATTGCGATGCAAAACTGCCAGTAGATCCGCTCGGGGGAAATCTGGCGCCGGTTCCCGCACGGTCCAAACTGCTTTGGTGACCGATGTGAACAAACCATTGTTGATGACAGCGTCCTTTACGGGGGACAACTGTAGACCCTCGCCTTCCAAAACTCCGACAGGCCTCAGCCCACCAGCAACCGTGAGGAGCGAGATACGATCCGTGTAATCGAGAGGCGGGATCTCGGATAGCCGAAGATGTCGTGTAGCGTCATAGACGGCGCGTGCCTTCTTAATTTGTGCTTCAGAGTCGGGCATCTGTTTATCGTGTTGGCTTCGCTCTGATTCTACCCTGTGGTGTCCGTTCGTCTCCGCGCAGCATCACCGATTTACCAGGCCTTGGTTCTCCGCTGCGATGCGAAGCATTCCCTGAACCTTGATTTCGTATGGCGGCACGTTGACGTATTTCCGGTGCCGCTGCCCGGCGAAATCAACAGCCATCGAGTCTCCGTCGAGTCCCAAAGCAAGATGGTGAATCTGCTCAACAGCAGCCGAGAGCTTCAAATCCGTCACTGCGCCGATCCAGGCGATCTCGAGGAACGACTGCGGATCGTGGCCGAAGTCGGGATAGAGATCAAGGAAAAGTGAGCGTTCGATCTTGACAACGGAATTGAGGCCCTGTACCAGGCTCTCTCTCATCGCTTCATTGGCCACCCCGACGAAGTCTTCTTTGGGGGAATTGAAGGGCATTGGATTTTCATTCAGCAGCAGCCGGCGAACGCGCTTCTCGGCGAACTCGTCGGCGGTGGTGCTGGACGTTCCCACTTCCCTGTCATTACTGAACTCCGTGCGAGACGGCTCAAAGCCCGCCTTCCAGAACGCCTTCCCGCCGGAAACGACTCTGTTCAGGGAAGCCAGTTTGGCAATGGCAACATCGAATCCGTTGGCAACTACCAGGTGTTCTTTATGCCCACGGAGCCGCGAGAAGATCGCTTCGACCTCACTGGTGTCCGCGAGGACGGTGAGCTCAATCGTGTCCGACCAGTTCGACTCCTGAACCAATGGAAAGGCTCGCATACCGAGTTCCTTCGAGGGCAGCTGTCAACCTAACCTCCGCTACTTTCCGTCTGGATTTTACTGACCGATCCTTCGTCGTGCTGGGAGAGATCGAGATCTCCAGGAGCTGCTTTGGAAGGCCTTGCAGGACACAGATAATCCGAGTGAGCATGGCAGCTTTCTGCCCTTGCTGGTGTCAGTTCGAGAGCTCACCCCGAGCCTCCGGGAGTGGTGCCGCAACCAGTGCGATCGACCGCCAGATTCGATTGTCGCTTCCAAGGGGGACGGATATCGATTCAGGTCTTGAGCGGCCGGCTCGCGATTTCTCTGCGGCTGCCTTGCTCGAGAACATTACGAGATGAAGCCTGTTTCGAAGAGCGGCGATTCTGAACTTCGTGTCTTTCGGGCTGTACCTTCATTATTGGAATGCAGATAAGTCCTGTGAAGTCAGCATTGCGACGGGAATCTTACCGCGGGGTACAAAAGCGTTGATCGCCGTCGCAATCGGCGTTTTCGGGGACTAATCTCGACCAGATTCGAGCATTCGAATCCCTCAGGGAGTCTATAATGGCAGTCCATGCCTAATTTGCGGCCGAAAATGAGCTCGTCAGAGTGCCCGGCCAGTCATCGTCTGCCCCGAGGGGAGGACGGCTTCATCGCGCTGGATGTTGAGACCGCGAACGCAGACATCTCTAGCATCTGCCAAATTGCGTTGGTGTGGTTCGCCGCCGGACAGCCGGTGGATGCTTGGCATTCTCTAGTAAATCCTAGGGAGCCATTCGCGTCGATGAATGTCGCCCTTCATGGAATCGACGCGGCTGCCGTTCAGTACGCCCCTGATTTCGCTGGAGTAATGTGCGCCGTGTCGGCCCTGCTCGCGGGTAGGGTGGTCGCGAGCCACATGCCCTTCGATAGAATCGCCATCGAAAGAGCATGTTCCCAGCACGGTATCCCTCCATTGACGTGCATCTGGATTGATACTGCGCGCATAGCGCGACTCGTGTGGCCTCGGTTCGCCAAGAAAGGGTATGGCCTCAGGTCTCTGGCGTCGTGGCGCGGCATCGACTTTCGCCACCATGACGCGGTCGAAGATGCTGGCGCCGCCGGTCGGATTCTCGCCCACGCAGTCGCGGAATCCGGTATCAGCCTGGAGGGATGGCTGAGCTATTCAAAAGCTTCGAAGTCTAGCAGCCGAAAAATCGTCGATAACGATCGCGCGAGCGGCAATCGTTATCGTCGCCCCCCGTCGAGATACGCGGCTGGGACCGCAGAGCGTTCGTCACAGCTAGGCCGTGCCTTCGAATCTGAGCCAAGACAATGCGAAACGAAATCATAAGGGCTCTTCGAAACATCGGCTCACATGGCGACACGGACGTATTTCCGTTTCCCTTTGAACGTTCGCTGTTCCAAGAACGCCTTGATGCCTGCGTCGACCATGTGAAGGATATTGACGAACACTTTGAAGCCCGTCTGGCCGACTCGCCGCCTCTTACGATCGAGATGTTGAGTCAGGTTGGCTACACTGGCTTCCGCCGCGCGACCCTGATCGAGCCCTTCTGGAATGCGTATTACCTCGCCCTGGTCATATCAATCGCAGATAGAGTTGAATCCCAGCGAATTCCCGAGGGCGAGAACACGGTCTTCTCTTATCGGTACGGCTGGGACGATACTCGAAGCAGCCTTTTCACTGAAAGCACTTGGAATAACTATCGGCGAGAATCGCTATTACAAAGCAAGAAGTTCGATTTTGTCTTGCAGACCGATATCGCCGACTTCTATCCTCGTATAAACCATCACCGCTTAGAGAACGCCCTGAAGCGCCTCGGGGTCAGTTCTGACGCGCCCAATCGGCTAATTAAACTTCTGAGCATTTTCTCGGAGACGGCTTCATATGGTCTGCCAATCGGCGGTCCAGCTTCTCGGATCCTCGCGGAACTTGCCCTGAACGACTGTGACCAGCATTTGCGAAATCGGGGGATTCGGTTCTGTCGCTATGCGGACGACTACTGCATCTTCTGCGATTCAAGGTCCGCGGCGTACTCCTTAATCGTGATGCTCTCGAACAAGCTGGCGAATGATGGGTTATCTCTGCAAAAGCAAAAAACGAGGATCCTGGCCACGGAGGAGTTCGCGGACATCAACCGGCTTCTGGATCCCCTTCCCATCGACGATCCCGCTGCGTCAGAAGAGCAAAAGCTTCTGAGCATATCGATCCGATTTGATCCATACTCACCCACCGCTGAGGAGGACTACGAGGAGCTCAAGAGCACGATAAACGAGATCGACATCGTTGGCATTCTCTCGAGGGAGGTAGGGAAGGCTGCGATTGACCAGCCCGTCGCGAAGCAAGCGATCGATGCACTCAAGGCTCTGGATGGACCAATGCAGGAGCAGGCCTTGCAGATCCTCTTGGATAAGGAGAATCTCTTGACCCTTTTGCCGGTGTTTCCTACTGTTATGCGGGCAGTGCGCGGGCTCTACCTTGGCCTCAGTGAGGCCGGTATGTTGCGCGTCGACAAAGCGCTCGTGGACGTGTATCAGGGCCACAGTCCCCTTTTGGCCGTGGAACTCAACGTGAGCTACTTCATTCAAGCATTGTCATTGCGGCATTCAAATACCAAGGAACAGATCCTGCTTGCGCTGTTCGAGCAAAATGCCACCAGTCCGTACTTGCGGCGTCAAATTATCCTTACGATGGCTAGGTGGCAACGGCACTATTGGCTTACGGACGTGAAGAAGGGATTCAAAAGCGCAACGGAGTGGGAGCGTCGTGCCATCATCGTGGCGTCTTACAGGCTGGGTGATGAGGGCGATCATTGGAGGAAGAATAACAAGCGGTTTTGGCATCCGGCTGAGTTGCTGGTACGCGATTGGGCAGCCGATCGCGCGCAGGCGGGCAGCCTTGACGGAATTGTATGAATGAACGCGACATCGCGAATGGGTTCTCTGCCGTTTGGTCAGAGTTTTTCCCGATGCTCTCGCCTACCTTTATTGTGGCGTTCAACGAAGCCTTTGTGCGTCCCATACTCGGAAGCGGCGGAATCGTTCAACCAGTCTCATCAAAAGTGAAGACCGCTCGTCCAGACGTCCTCGCGGAGTTCGGCTTCCGGCTCGCGTCAACAGCAATTCAGGCAGGAGTGCCCGTGAGGGCTGCGGCGCGTGACAAGCTAATGTTGGATGCCGCTGACTCGGCGGCAGCGAAGCGCATTCGAGAATTCAGGCCAGAACTGCCCCTAGACGAGCTTAGATTGAACGAACCGGAACAGCAGGAGGGTGTCCGTCTCGCCGCTGTCTACGAGGAGTTCTTGGGGCTGTGGCCAACGGAGGCGGCGACCTTCTCACCTATGGTGAGGGGAAATGGACTTCTAAGCTCCTGCTTCGCTGATCTGTCGGTGGGCAGCACCCTTTTCGAGGTGAAGACAGTGGCCAGGCCGTTCCACTCGCGGGACCTGCGACAGTTGTTGGTTTATTTGGCGCTCCAATCTGCCACCGGGGAGCGACGCTGGGATAACGGCGGTCTCTTCAATCCTAGGCTTAGTGTGTTTTGCACCTTCAGCATCGACTGGCTTGTCACTCGCCTGAGCGGAGGACGGCCGCCCAAGATGGTCTTCACGGACTTTGTGCAAAGCCTCGCTCGCGATCTCGTGCTTGATCGTCGCTTTTGAACGCAGCCATTTATTGGTGCCAGCGTTCCCATTCCTCTGCCGCATTCTCCCAGCAGCTTGATTCACGAGCGCGATCAGTTCCGGTAAATCGGCATGGCGACGGGAATCTCGAGACGTGGGTGCCGTTCGTGGTCTCCGACGCAATTGGCGTTTTGAGTGCCTATTCAGCGAGCCCGTTAACCGCGACGACGACGAGTTTGGAACCGGCGAAGCCGGGCAGATGGACGTTTTCTCTTGACCCTCTTTAGATGAGATCCTAAAGTTCCGCGTTGAGAGCTACATCAAGCTGGAAAGACAAATATTGAAATAGCGGGGGAAACGGTCGAGCTCCTCACGCAGGGCGACAGTGGAATTCCTAATACGCCTCCTCATACTTCGCCCGTCTGCTGCGGAGACGATTGGACGCAAGACTTGTACGACGACCCTGTCTGCGAAGCCGAGCTCATACAACGCGATCTCATCAGGGTCCGCAATCCCATACTTCAATTGCTTCTGCAACGTTCCCAAGGCCCGGACTCCTTCCTCAGCGTCATCGATTTCGAGAGCGACCAACATCTCTCCAATCGCAGCCACAATCAGGGTGCTCTGATAACCGATCGCATTCTCGCAAAGTTCGTCGATATCCTCCATCTTCGTCTTTCGGGTACCTTCTCCGTACCGGATCGCGCCATCGTTGTCGCTCCAGACACCCATAATCTTCTCGAAGGTGTCGCCACGCACCCAGGAATGGACTACCGCAAGGACAGCAGCGGGAGGAAGGTATTTGCTGAATATCTCGTCCAGGACTTCTATAACGAAGGGCCACACGAGTTTCAGCAGCTCGTCAGTGGACTGTATCGACGCCACTAGGCCCGCAGCGTTCGCTGTGACCCAATCCTTGACTTTTTGGGAATCAATCACACCGAGCATGGTCTTGCCATACGCGGCCTGGAGATCGATTTCCGGCTGATACTCTTCGACAAACTCGGCGAGCATTCTGAAGAGTGCTACGAGTTGCTCCTTCTTTTCGGCAGTAGCGAGAAAATAGGCTAATGTTTGCTTTGCCAGCTCTTCGGTCTGGGCAAGGAAGGTCGAAAACGGCTCTGTGCCGCGATTCGACATCAAATAGCTCTCAACCGCTTCCAGCAGTTTCAGCCGCTTCTTGAGCTGCCGATGAAGGCCCTGCTCCGAGAACTTGTGCTCTTCATATTTCTTTGACAGCCGACTCATCGACTTGAATGCCTTCTCCGGCGAGCGCACAGCGCGTGACAAGAACGGAACGATATCTATGGTGATGGTCAGTCTGCCATTGTCATTCGAGAACGCTGCCAAGATCTCAAGCAGTGAACTCTCGGTCGCTTCAGCTCTACTTGGGTCCAACAAAGCTGTGGCCGCGTCCCATCTCCAGCTGTCACGTCCGTATCGAAGGTCGTACAGCTTCGGGTCGGAAAAGATGATCGTCCCTTCTGTATGCATGCCCGCACGGCCTGCACGACCGATCAAGTTATGAAAGTCTCGGGCCTTGATCGTCTCGCTGCCTTGCATGGTTCCCGAAACGATGAGGTAACGGATCGGGAGGTTGACGCCCTGGGCCAACGTTGAAGTGCACACGACGAATTTGGCGAGGCCCTCCTTCATCGCATACTCGACAGCGAGTCGGATTCCTTGGGGTGTGTTGCTGTGATGCGAGAAGACACCTTGTCTTGCTGCGAGTGTTGCGGATTCGGATTCCCCGAAATGAGCAGCAATCAAATCTCCAAGCGCTTTTATTTCTGCGGCATCGCTTACTCTGGCTGGGGAAGGGAGATTTACTCCCCGGTCATAAATTTCCGCGATGATATCCGCCAATCCGCAGGCCGTCGCCTTTGTTCCGCAAAACACAGCAACACTCCCGTTGCTCACCGCCTTTAGCCCGAGGTACAAAGCGACGGACCGCGGATTCGATTCTGGAAAGAAACGGTCTTTCTCTCGTTTGCTTTTCTTCTGAAGGGGCAGCGCTTCGATGATCCTCGGAACGAAGTAGTCAAAATGGTTGGGATCTTCTGGCTTAACAAACTGCAGTTGACCCAACGCCGTCGTCCAGCTCGCGAACGCGATGGCTCTGTCAGTCATCGACAAGTCGTGCCCGTCGACGATCACTGCATCCGCCGCTATCAACCATTCGCCGATCGCCGCCGCATTCTTAATCACCGCAGATATCAGCACGATCTGCGTTTCCTTGGGGATAAGGCTCTTCAGGGAGGTGAGGAGGAGCTCGTAGGTAACGCCGCGTTGCCCCGTATCAAACTGATGCCCTTCGTCATAAATGACGAGGCCGATTGCGGCAGCTAGCTCGGGACTGTGGCGGAGAACGTAGAGCAACTTCTCGGGCGTTACAACAATCACTTGCCGTCGGGGAGCCAGTTCGAATCCCAGTCCATCGTCATCGTCTTCCAACAGGTCGTCGAGGAGCGTGGAGTAGTCAACGAGCATCGCATCAGAAAGCTCGTTGAGGACTACATCATCGCCGCGAAACGCATTTCGCAAAAACGCTGTGATCTCACTGCAAAGCGCTCGGAAGGGCGCGACAACAACCGCGAGATCGGCTCTTTCCGCGAAGAACGCGCTGCGGATAACTAATTCGATCGCGCGAGTCTTGCCGGCGCTGGTTGGCATTTGAACGACCGCTGACCGCCCTTGGAGAATTCCGCGTTCTCCGAAGATGTGTTGCGACGGCCAGAGCTCTTTCATGAACGTGGGCTTTTCGATCGTCTTCATCCAGGTCTCTTCGGAGAGCTGGCTATAGATTGGCAGCACATGCCGAGCTGCATTCTGCAGGCGCTTTTTAATGACGGCTACAACTACATCTACGTAGAGCAGATCTCTCGCAGATCCCGCAGAGTAAGCTGTCTTACGGAGTCGCGTGCAGGCTGCCAGCAGCTCATCGCGGCGAGCCCCGCTGACAAAGTAAGCTGATACGTCTGATACGATAACCGTTTGATCTTCGCTGTACATGGACGCGGCGAACTTGAGATCGGAATCCCAGTTTGCCGCGATCAGCCAACGTAAGAACTCCTGCCAATGATCTTGGGCGGAGCCCGATGCTGTTGCATCATGCAAAAGCACAGACGCGCTTCCCGCCAGATCGCACAGATAGTACGCTGCCGCGCTGAGCACAAGGAGCTCCGGCGCCATCTCTGCTCCGAAACGCGAAGTCACGTAAGCGTGAAGAAATGCGGCCGCGAAACGCAACGCGAACGCGTCCTCTGGAATGATGCGTGGCGTTGAGGAGTTGGCGGTGAGATCCATATCGCCGATGCGGCCGGCTTCTTCTCCGAGAATTCCGATGACGAGTGGAAACAGGTGCGAGGGATCATTGCCGCGAATGTCCACGTGCAGTTCTTCAGGAACGTTGAACTCATACATGCGCGACTTTGCGTGCGTCATGCCTTGCAAACGGAGAGAAGCGGATTCAGGCCTCACTGGCTGCCACCTCGTACAACTGGTTTACGAGCTGCATCATATTGTTGCCTTTGACGAGCAGGAGGAACAACTTCTTCCTTTCGGGATGTTTGTCCGTTGTTGCATCGGTCACCGCCGATTCGGCGAAGTTGGTGACGCAATGGAATGCGGCGGCGGTATACCGTGCTTGGTAGGGCCTGTCGGCCAGATTCTGAAACCGCTCGACCAACTTTGCGTTCGCCTGATCGGATTCCGCCTGAAGCCGTCTCTTCATGGCATTGAGGGACATCGCCTTGCGGAACTGATCCTTTGCCGAGTCATTGATAGCATCCTGTAGTCGAGCATTGGCCTTCTTCCCAGAGAATTGCGCCTTGACCTCAACGCTCATGAGAATGTCCTTGGGTGAGTAGACCTTCTTTTCGAGGTTTGTCGTCTTGGTGAGACGGAAGGCCAGGATATCGGTGCCCTTAGTCGATTCGTTAGCGCTGGACTTCATGCGATAGCGAGTTCGAGGAACCGTCCAACCTTGCACGTACTCGATGTAATCGGCAACCAGTATCTCAGCGAAGTCTCCGACTCGCGTGCTCGGACCCGGAGCCACCGACTTATCGGGGAAGACGAGTTGCGTGAGGTAATCCTTCCGGGAAAGGCCCGTGCCCTCACGGGCTTCATCCAAGAAGGCGTCCAGACAGTAGTGCTCGCGAAAATGTTTGGCCCATCCCGAAAGAATGGTCTTGTCTGCGGTGTGTGCAAATTCCAGAATTTGGACTTCTTCGCCTGTGGCGGCTGTGAGAGTCTGACCGGTGTCCTTCAGCCACGCGATGTGAGGCGGCGACGCCATATCGTTGGTTTTCTCCTGAGGCGGCTCGCGCGTTTATCAGTCGGAGCAACAGCTGCTCACCATTACGGTAGGCTTCTCGCATCTGGGACAGATGAATGGGCCGTCGAGCGGCGCTATTCTGTTGAGGTAGAGAACGGTCGTAGTGAAAACTTGGTTCTCCAGCTCACAGCCCTTCGTGGTGCACTTTACCTTCGTAATCACGGTTTCCTCCTGAAACTCTGCGCCTTGCCCCAAATACAACAAGAGCCCTCCGCAATGGAGAGCTCTTGTGCCGTAGGCGCTGATAGGAATGGTGGACTCCGTGGGGATCGAACCCACGACGCACGGTTTTCTTTGGCCTACGGTCTTGATGCAGACCGTCGCTCTACCACTGAGCTAAGAGTCCATCAGCTAAGTACATTATATCATATAGCTTACGACATTGTCAATAGGTGGAGGGATCCGCAATGAAGGCGTATATTGTCGGCTACAAATCACGCGAATCGGCCAACCACGGAATCATCGATTACTGGTTTTCCCTATCGTCTAAAGATGCGATGAAGATACCCACCCGAGAATGGGCGCAAATGGAAGCAGGTCGATTTAACCGTGGAATCACCATCAATGAAGACATCCAGCGCCCTCATGTTCTAGATGACTTTCAGGTCGAAGAACTGGAGGGCGAGTTTGTCGTTTGGTGCGATGGGCCGTTCGTGGTGAGGGCGCGTGGTGAGGGCACAGTTCAGAATAAAGCTGAGAGTACGCCTGAGAACCCATCCTAGCCGCTGCCCTCAACCGCCCGTGTTCAGTCGCGAAGGGAGCACTGCTTGGCGAATAACGATGAAGCTCAAATTCCCGCCTTGAAGCTCCTTATACCAGGGAGCGGATGGGAGCAGGAAGTATTCATCCCGGCCGAATTCGTAGAATCCGTGATCCTGCCAGCGGTCGAACATGAGGTCGGTCACATCGTTGCGGCAGCGCACTTTGGGGCAGTGACGTTCGGGATTGGACTGGGCCCCATATCGGAAAGAAGTACCGATGGGTGGTTGTTCCAGGCAATTTATGGATGGGAAGTATGTCCCGTCGAAACCAAGTGCATCGTCATGGCTGCAGGGCCCGCGGCCGATCTGCTTTACAGAGGTCGGATAGATGATAAAGGTGCGAGTGGGGATCTCAATGACATCGAGGCCCTCACTTCCGTGCGGTCGCTCGAGCCGTACCTGAGCCGTGCAACAGAACTGCTATCGGGCCATCGAAATGAGATTGGTTGGGTCGCGGAGCGGTTGCGCGCCGCCCTGTTAGATGGCGAGTGGCGCCGCATGATCCGCCTACCGAATGGGCGGATGGCTGCGCTGTTCATCGATGAGGCTAAACTTCGGGAGTGTCCCTAGGACCAACTGCCGCCATTGTCCTGCCGTGGGAGACGAGGCTCACAGGTTGCCTACCCCCGGTTCGTCTTGGGCCGGGTCAGGGTGCGCCGCCAAGTAATTTCGTGCGAGAGTCATCAGACGATCATCCTCGGCATTCACCCCGATCCTCTCCGCGACGACGGTTACGTCAACTTCTTCCGACTTGAGAAGTTGAGAGAGGCTTTCGATGTGAGCCTGACCGCAGATAAAGAGAACGTCCTGAGCGAGCACCTCCGACAAGCACTGGAGCCAGTACCTTTCCCGCATTGGAAAATAGGTCACCATTTCAATTGCACCGGCCCTTCCGCAGATGACGTCCTGAGGTGGAACATCCCAGCTGTGCGTAAAAATCTCAATCTCCAGCTGGTCGCGCCCTTTGTATCCCATTTTTCTTCGTTCCTCCATCGGAGGATCGCAAAAGCGATGCTCGAGTTTGTATTCGCCCGCAAGCCACCGTGCGATCGAGTGGGACTCCCCTAAGGCTTCGCAGCTGTGCTCTTCGGCAATCACGCGTGGTGAGAAACGGACGATACTTTTCCGAATCACCTCGGCCAGTTCGGCTTGGCCGTCGTTGAGAGTCTCGGAATCGTCGAATTTTTGTACTCGATGCGCGACGCCGATCAAATAGAACATGGCAGTTTCACAATTCTAGCGAGTCGGCCCGTGCCTCTGGAACGCTAAGTTCGCGACTGGTCTGCCGGCGGCTGAGGAAATGCGCAATGGGTCGCCAAGGCGCTCCCCGGCCGCCGATTACTCCTCAAAAGTTGGCAAATGTTTAGGAGCCGATCCCGAGGAACCTTCTGTCTTCGGCATGCTCGTGGTGAGATCCGGCGCACCTGAAGCACACCGCGACCGGCTCGGCATCGGGAGTTCCGGTTCATCCCGACCAGTGTCGGCTGATGGCCAGTCAGCCTACCGCGGGGATACCGTGTCCGTTCAGTAGAAGAAATGGTTCAGGCCTTGGCTGCGTTCGTAAGGTGCACTTTGGCCGGACCGCGAAATGCTCTGCGCTTATCTTCGACAGGCTTCACCGACCCATATCGTCGAGGAACTCCGAAGGCGGTTCCGTGCTGGTCACGAGGAGCTGGTCACGCGAGCGCGTACAGGCAACGTAGAGCAGATGCCTTTCGGTGTTGTACACGTCCTCAAGGTCGCTCTCGTCCGAGACCGTCTCTATACGCGCCTGGAGGGGAACTACCCCGTCGTCGCAGGCCATGACCACTACTGCCCTGAACTCCAACCCCTTCGCCAAGTGCATCGTGCCGATGGAAACCCGTCCCTGCACCGTCTCAATCTGAGAGTCGAGAACCGTGCTGTCGAGGCCCGCCTGCTGAACGGCAGCCTTCGGACGGTCAATCTGCTCCCTGGTCCTGACAAAGATGGCTATCTCGTCGGGCTGCATTCCGGCCGCAATCAGGCCCTTCAGCCATTCGGCCACTTCCCGAATCTCAGCCTCCGTCGTCGGCAGCACCTTGATTAGCGGAGGCGGGCCGTTCAGAAGGGAGACGGTTCCCTTGCGTTCTTCCGTGTTCCCGTCCACATCGCTCAACTCGGCGTCCAGCAACCTGTCAGCCTGGCTGCGAATCTGATGCGTCGTCCGGTAGCAAATCTTGAGCACTGTGGATCGCCCTCGTACATCCACACCGACCGCTTTCCAGGAAAACGGTTGCTGAAAGATGCGCTGCCCAAGATCACCGGCGAAGAAAAGTCCGTTGGGCCGATTGCCCCCGATGGCCGCCAGAAAACGGAGTTGCGCAATGCTGATGTCCTGGGATTCGTCCACCACTATGAAATCGAAGGGAGACGCCGCTCCGTCGGCGTATAACGCCGCAAGTGTGTTGAACATTGCAGCTCGTGTAATCAGTCCCTTTTGCTGTAACCCCGAGCGCACCTGCTCAAAGATGCCCCAAAGCGTGCGCCTGTGCGCTTCCGTCAAACGGACTCGCCTCCCCAGTCGCGGCACATCCCGATACGCCTCCCAAGTTGTCAGTTGCCAGCTATCCACCACCTGGTCCCACTCAGAGGCAAGGAACCGTGCTGAAAAGCTATGATTGCCCGCTGCGCTGCTCGCCTGTTGCAACAAGTCGTTCAACTGTTCAACAGGTGCTAGCTTTGCCCTCCCGTACTTGGCCCCATACAGGCGTCGTCCCACGGCATCCATCGCTTGAACCTCGATCGATTCGCCGAGCCTTGGCTCACTGCTGATCAGCACACGCAACCTTGCACGCAGCACATTGGCCAGTGCCTCAGAAAAGGTGGTGAGCAGCAGACGGCATCCGGGACTCTTGCGCGCCAGGTGCACCGCGCGATGCAGCGCGACAATGGTCTTGCCGGTTCCAGCAGAGCCGGAGACCCGCGCCGGCCCACTAAATTCTTTCTCTACCAGCTGTCTCTGGCCTGGATGCAGAAACACTGCCCAACGCTCCCAGGGGTATTCGAGCGCCGCCGCCAACTCTTCCACGTTCTTCATCACTCTGAAGCGGCGCAGTGCATCTGGGTGATCGAACGGATCAGTGCCAGCAGCCAAGGGTTCTGGCACCGGGGGTTTGATTCCCGTTGCCAGATTTAGCAGTGCTTCGGCGGCTTCTGCAGGCAGATGGCTCGCGATCTCAAGCAGTTGATCTTCACTTGTCGCCTGGCGGGCATCTGCCAGCCATTCCTGCGGTACTCCGTAGGCAAGCAGCGTGCCTTCGGAGACGTACTGGAGCAACGGCGGCTTCGTTGGTGCCGCAAAGATAGGTCTAGCAGCCTTGAATGCTTCGGGATACCGCGAAGAGAAATCCTGGATGCGCTCTCGCAACTCAACGAGCTGAGCCGCGCCGGTCTTGGGATGGACCTCAAGCCGCCGCCGCTCGGCCCACTGGTAGGCGTCATCGTGATGGGCGACGTAGCAGAGCAGCAGGCTGGTCCCCGTGCGATGAACGATGATGCGTAGGTCGCGGGTTACCCGGATGGACCAGAAATTCGGGTCCTTTGCCTTGTCCAATTTGTGGAATTGCAGGCTCGGTGTTGCCGGATTCAATTGCAGATCGAAAGCGGTCGTCTTTGCGACCTTCTGCTCCTCGCCAGTCAGCTTAGCGAGGCTCGATGTGAACGTGTCCGCAATCCGGTATTCCATCGGCCAGTCCTTCACTCCACGCGGAAGACTTTCATCACTTCGTCGCCAAGGTGGTTGATCACTTTCACCGCAATGCGACCCTTCTCAGGCTTGTCGAAGGGCCGTGAGGTGTCGCTGTGCAAAGAAGCCCATGCCTCCTCGTTGATCTCGGCCTTCAGCGTCGTCTTCAGCGCCTTGTAGGGATCGTTCGCGCCCAGAAAGTACGCGTGGCGGACGTAGAAGCTCTCTTCGTTGTAGTTGGTGTCGATAAACCAGCAGGCGATCTCGTCGGGCTCGTTGCTGCGTACCTCGCCCGTGCTGGGCTGGAAGACATCCACGCCCTTCACCTTCACTCGGATTTTGCCTTCGCCCGCGTCCTGAATCTCGATGTCCGGCTCGCCGAAGATGACAAAGAGGTTGCCCCGGCCAGTGTTTTTCAGCGTGTCAGCCATGTGCAATTCAGCGTTCATGCGCGCCTTCAGTACTTGAATCCGGCCCAGCTTGCTGAACTCTGCGGAGTGGGCATCGTAGTTAAAGGCACACGAGATGAGCATGTCGAATCCAGCATCGCCAGCCTCGCGTGCTGCCGCCACCAGGTCCTGGCGGGCTACTGTGCCGAACTCCGGCCCCACAAGAATAGCGGCGCGACGTTCGGCTCCCGCCGATTCCTCGTAACGGCCCTCGGCACAGATGTAGCGTCCGGGCCAGGGCGACAGCGAGGTGAATGTGATGCGGTCTTCCTTGTGCGCCTGCTGAACGCCGGCCATCTTGAGCGTGTCGAGGATGACCTGGACAAAGTCGTTGGCGCTGCGCGGCTCGCCTTCCACCGTGCCGGAGACATCGATCAACTCCTCGTCATGATTTACGGCCAGCACACGGTGAGGCGAAAGACTTTCGACTGTGAACGGGCCAGCAACGCGCACCGTCTTCTTGTCGTCATACGGCTTGTCGTACAGGTACTCGACGTCGGCCTTGGCGGCGATGGACGCATCAATCGCCCTCTGTCGGGCGATGCGCTGTTCCCACCAAGCGGCATGCAGCTCTTTCGCCCTGGTGGACCATTTCTCGCCAACCTCGCGGGGAATTTCCCACTCTTCCCACTTCTCGCCCAAAGCTGCATTCAACTCTTTGCGGAGTGGTTCCAGAGCGGCCTGGTACTCCTCCCAGATCACGTCAATCTCGGAGTTGTTGGCAATAGTTTTGAGCATGATGTGCGGTACACGCTCGTAAACAAAGCCTTGCCGAACACTGCCGTGCGTGGGTGCCCCTGAGGAAGCTTTGCCCCGAAGTTCTGCTTCCTTGACCTGACCTTCGGGACTATCCGACAGCAAGTAATACGGGTAGCGTGCGCCCATGACGCGAGCACGAGCAAGAGCTAGAGCGACACGGGAGGTGTCGATGGTGATCCAGCGGCGGCCCCATTGTTCAGCAACGTAAGCCGTGGTGCCAGAACCACATGTTGGATCGAGAACGAGGTCGCCTGGATCAGACGCCATCAATAGACACCTTTCGACTATCTTTGTGCCTGTTTGGACGACGTAGATCTTTTCATCGGTAAAGTTCCCGGTTCCGGTGTCTGTCCAGATATTAGAGTGGGGAATCACGGCGAAATCGGAATGGAAGCGTCGAAAACGGAAGCTATTTTCGGCCACGTGCAAGCGCTCACTGAAGAGAATGCGATTCAGTCCCACTGGATAATTCGCCTTCCAATGCGAGTTCTTCTCATAGGGGTCCTGATTCACTCCTCGGTATGAAAAGGGTTGTCGCTCAGCAGCCCTCCCTTGAGAGATCAGATTGTCGGGAGTATATGGCTGAGCACCCTCGGGTATCGCTGCTCGGCCTTCTTGCTCCGCTGCGCTTACACCTCGATATGTGAAGTCAGAGTTCATAATCCATGATGCATTTCCCTTCCCGAGTTCGTAGGGCTTTTCCCGGTATAAGGGGCTTGCCTTGAGAGCTTGGCGATGCTTGGCATACCAAAGCAAATAATCTGAGACATTCGAGATAGCATCTGAGGAGAATCCATATGTCTTCTGAACCACAATTGCACTCACAGCGTTTTCTTCGCCAAAAACTTCATCCATCAAGGACCGGATCCGATGCACGTTTTCATCTCCGATCTGGACAAAAATCGAACCGGAATCTGCAAGCAGGTCCCTCGACACAGTAAGGCGATCGCGCAAGTATGTTAGGTACGAGTGAATTCCATCCCGCCACGTATCCCGGAACGCCTTCACCTGCTCAGGCTCGCGTGTGATGTGATCGACGTTGCCGTCTCTAACGTCTCGGCTCGTTGTGGACCATTGGAAATTGGAGTTGAACTTGATGCCGTAAGGCGGGTCGATATAGATACACTGCACCTTGCCCCGCAGTCCTTCGCGCTCCGCCAGGGAAGCCATCACCTGCAAACTGTCGCCCAGGATCATGCGGTTGGACCAGTTCGCGTCGTGCTGATAGAACTCCGTCTTGGCTGCCTCGCTGGGCAGGCCGTTGAAATCGGCAAAGAGATCGAACTGATCTGCGCCCTGGCGCTTCCGCTCTTCGGCTTCGCGGCGCAGATCGTCAATGAGTAATTTCGGCTGCACCTTCTCCTGGATGTAGAGCGGTGGCGCTGGCACTACTAGGTCCGACCAGTCCTGCTCATCCTTGCCGCGCCATACCAGTTGCGGGTCCAGATCACGGTTGCGGCGTTCGTAAGCCACCTGCACCGGCGTCATCTCGTCTGGCCGCATCACGGACTGATACTCCGCTGTCGGCAGATTCTTCCGTTTTGCCTCGCTGTGTTTCAGAGCCGCCACTTCCTTGTGCGGCTTCGGCGTCTTGCCATTCTTTGTCATTGGGTATGCCAGTCCTCTTGCGAAAGGGATTCAAGGAACTTCAGAACGGCTTCAACTGCTCCGTGATCGTCTGCCCAAGCTAGGTGCGTCAGGAACCGTTCCCGCTTCTGCGCGTCTGTGGAATAAGCCCACCCGGCTAGTATGAGAGGAACTGATGGCTCCCAGCCATTTCCTATTTGCCGCTTTTCCGGGAGCATTTCCCATAAGCGATTCCATGGTGCCGGATTTGGACAAATCCACCCTTCCCGGTCCATTTGGGCAACAAACGACCGCAGCACCTCTGTCATCTGGCGTCCTGCACGACGATTACTGAGCTTATTGCCTGGTTGAACTGCTCTTCGACCTTGGCCGCGAAGTCCGCTTCCATGCCGTACACCTCAGTGAATTCGGCAAAAGCCCACCGCCCAAACCGTCCGCCATTGTTTACTCCTGGAACCCAGAGGGTTTCCATCGTCTGCTTCTTATCTTTGGCGTCTTCGCGCCGATAGCCCTTGATCTCTACCACCAAATGAAGCAAGTCCTGTTCCCCGTGTCCGTCTTCAACAAGCACGATGAAATCGGGCCGGTACATCCGACTTACGGAACCGCATTGATACGGCACTTCAAATCCCAGATTGTAGTTCTTGACGTAGGCCCTCACCCGTGGGTGATTCTCAACCACACGGCAAAGTTCACCCTCCCAGTCGCTGTCGAGTATCACCCAATTGATGTGGCAACGGCGAGGGTCCGTCCTCCAGCGGAGGGTCTTTGAGGTGAGGAAGTTCACGTGAATCGTCGAGCCAATGGGGTTGTAGGGATCGAGCAGTACCTTGATGAGCGATCTTTCTTGTGCCTGCCGCGTGATCGCCGCAGTGATGCGTTCGCAAGCCATGTCAGAAAGGTTTCGGTGGAGGATTTGCGCGGGATAGGTCCCGCCTTTGCAGATCAGGTAGGTGTCGAGCCACTCCTTGGTGATCCGCTTGAGCTGGCCGAAGAGGTTCATTTGCGGTTCCTGGCCGGGATCGCGCCACTTGGTGGTCAGCAAGCGATTTGTAAGGTGATAAAGAATGGTGGATGGCCGAGTCTCGCGCAAGTGCTCGACCGTGAGATTGACGCCTTCGCCGATGATTCCCTCATTCTGCGTGACGGATGGTCCAGTCATCTCTGGGGTCAGAACCAATACGGAATCTTGGGTGAAGCGGGCGCTGAGTCGCTCATTGGGTAACTCAACCCGATAGCCTAGTACGCGTGGGAACTGAATCTCTAGCGCGTCGCGGTCTGGACGGACCGCCATGACCTGGATGGTTTGGCGCGGCGGCTGGGGTAGCGCAATGACGGGCTTGGCCGTGAAGTCAAATGGGATGCCGAGCACGTCGGCATATTCCACGTTGAATCGCTGGTCCTCATTCAGATCGTAGGATTGGCGGCGCAAAGCTCGGCCAATAACCTGTTCACACAACAGTTGCGTACCGAAGGCGCGAACGCCGAGCACGTGTGTGACTGTATTTGCGTCCCACCCTTCCGTGAGCATGGAAACCGAGACCACGCAGCGGATTGATTCGCCCATCCGGCCTGTCTTGCCGACGGTATTCATCACTTCGCGGAGAAGGTCTTCGTCGGTCAGTTTTTCGGCTTGCTGGCGATCTCCCGTGCGGGCGATGATTTCGCGGCGGAAGCGTTCAATCTCATCTGAAGCGGCATCACGAAACTTGGGGTCCAAGGCATCACCGGACTCCAGTTGTTCACTATCGATGAGAAGCGTGCGCGGACGGGGATAGGGGTTTCCGTGCTCGTCGAAGTTCCGGAAAAGCTCCAGATGGCCATTCTGAAGTTTCTGCTTGTCGTCCTCCAACGTGCGATAGAAGCCTGAGACGTACTCATAGACCAGCTTGGAGACGGACGTGTTCTGGCAGACGATGATGAAACATGGGGGCGTCTCGATGCTCTTCTGCTCCCAGGCTTGGTACGTTTTGACGTAATGACCGTAGAGAGCGTCGAGTGCAGTCTTGAGAAGGGTAGGCAGGTCCAGCGGGTCGAGTACGCCCGCCTTTCCTCGCCCTTTGCGTGGCATCTTCGGGCGGATGTGCTCCCACAGGTTACGGAACATGGGAACGTCGTGCCCCGGAATGTTGTCGCTGACGGGAACTCGCGGTAGTTTGACGATGCCGCACTCGATGGCGTCCATCAGCGAGAAGTCGCTCATGGTCCAGGGGAAAAGCGTTCCCTCGGCATAACCTGAGCCGCGCAGGAAAAACGGAGTTGCGGAGAGGTCGATGATGCGCGTGAGGCCCAGCTTACGTTGAACTGACTCCAGGCCGTGAATCCACAACCGTGCCGCCTCCCGATTGCGCTCAGCCTCGTCCTTTTCCTCGGTTGCCAGGGGTGGCTCATCTTCGCTTTTGGGCTTCTCCTGGTAGCAATGATGGGCCTCATCGTTGAGCACCATGATTTTCTTCAAGCCCATCAGCTCAGGCATGACCCGCTGGATCATCTGTCCTACGGTTTCCAGCGTGTTCAACGGCTCGCCACGTCCCTGCAAGAGCGCCCGGTTCCCTCTGGAAAGTTCCTCTCGATCGCGCAGCTTGAATGCGTGATAGTTTGTGATGACGATCTTTGCACGCTGGAGGTCCTCTAGCATGTCCTGGGGAACCAATTCGCGACTGGCATAGTAGCTGTCTGGATCGTTGGGCTGGAGCACACGGAGGCGCTCTTTGACGGTCAGGCCCGGCGTGACCACAAGAAATCCGCGGGTGAAGTTCTGGCTACTTGGCCGGCGGACAGCATTGATCGTCTGCCAGGCAATCAACATGGCCATCACGGTCGTCTTCCCTGCGCCGGTTGCCAGCTTCAGTGCGAGTCGCAGCAATTCTGGATTTGCATCAGCATTGGCCGCGGTAAGGTGATCGAGGAACTTCTTTCCCCTGTTGATCTTAGAGGCTACTTCCGTTAGCCAAATAGCCGTCTCTACAGCCTCAATCTGGCAGAAGAACGGGCGGATCAGTCCAAATTGGTGATGGCGCCAGTGTTGGAGTAAACGGATCGTCTCGGGGGTGACCATCCAGGAATCGGGACTCGGCAGAGCCCTCCACTGGTCTACCTGCTGACGCAGTTCGTTGATGATAGGGATCGGGTCATACTGCTGCCGCGCGGTGGAAAGGCCGGCTCCTTCGTCGAAAACGAAGCCCGATTGGGTGTCGGCGTCTTTGCGCTTCCGGGACTTAGGAATTGGGACAATATAGGATGCCGGCCGCCGAGTTTCCTTGGTCCTGTGGGTCGGTTGGCCTGCTGCGTCAAGCTCCCAATGCTGGGAGGGGTATTCATATGGCGAGTTGAGGATTGGCCTCTCAAAGAAGTCGTTCGACACGTTTCGGGTAACCCTCCCCCATCGCTAACAAGAATACTCCCCGGCCGCAAGGGGATCGGCTCGCGGCCGAAGTAGATGCAGACCAGCCAAGTGCTGGATCCGCGGCCGATAATCTGGCCAGTGTTGCGGGCCATTTTGCCGCCTAAATGAGAAAAAGCGGCACACGCGTGGCACACGTGGCCGCTGTTTAGGGTTGGTTTCTATTGGTGGATCGGTAAAGGGGAAGACTGACGGGGGTTCAGTACCTGTTGTTCGTCTCATCAGTTGGAGCAGCGGACTGCTCCCTCTTGCATCCGAGCGGATCCCTGCCCGGCCTGCCTCTCCGACAATTATAGATCTCACCTCGGAAAATCCTAGCCTTCCCCTTCAACACCCTCGCTTGCAAATCTGCTATTCCGATCCCCTCGGAACTCCGCACAACTGTGTCTCTTGGAAAGGAAATCCCCCATGCATCTTCCTCCCTATACTCTTGTCCCTAAACCCGCCAGCCTTGAGGAACTCATCCAGAAGGCTAAGACTTTCGTGGCCGCAGCCAAGGCCCCAGCAACACTCAAGGCTTACAGAAACGACTGGCGCGACTTCGAATCCTGGTGCCGTGATCACCAGTTGCCTTCGCTTCCATCGACACCCGAAGCCGTTGCCCTATACATCGCCGACTGCGCATCCACATTGGCATCGGGCACCATCGCCCGCCGGCTCACCTCGATCACGAAAGCTCACCAGGCCGCAGGCTACACCGACTCTCCTGCCACGACCCGCCACTTCGTCGTCGGCGAAACCCTCAAGGGCATTCGCCGCATGATCGGTGCCGCGCAGCACGGAAAGGCCCCGCTTCTCTCAGCAGACATTCGCCGGATCGTCGCTGCCCGGCGTGAGGACCTGCTGGGACTCCGAGACGCAGCTCTGGTTCTAGTAGGATTCGCAGGCGGCTTCCGGCGCTCTGAACTCGCCGCCATCCATATATGTGACCTTAAGTTCTCCTCTGACGGCGTCGTCATTACCGTCCGCAAGTCGAAAACGGACCAGGAGGGCGCCGGACGCGAGGTGGGCCTGCCCTTCGGATCGAGCTCCCAGACATGTCCAGTCCTGGCGCTGCGCCAGTGGCTCGACAGGGCCGGGATTCAAGAAGGCCCGGTCTTCCGGGCCGTTCAAAGATACGGTCATGTCTCGCGACGCGGCCTGCACAGAGACTCTATTGGAAAGCTCCTGAAGAGGGCTGCTGCGCGGGCCGGAATGAATGTTGATCCGCTCGGCGGGCACTCGCTCCGCGCCGGATGCGTCACGCAGGCGGCGATGAACGGCGTGCGGGAATTCATCATCATGCGCCAAACGGGTCACAAGACGGTTGCGACGCTGCGGCGCTATATCCGGTCAGGCGAGATCTTTCGCGAGAATGCGGCGGCAGGTCTGGGGATCTGAGCATTCCGAGGCCCGAGAAAAAACACTTCCCGGGCAGTGGCGAGCGGGCTGCCAGGCACAGCATCTCCAGCCTTCTTTCAAAATGGTCGCCTCGGTGCTCGCGGGAAGCGTCGGAATGGCCGACTTGTGCGCCGCACATGATGGACACACTTTGGGGAGGTGCTCGCATGAAAACCCCATCAGATTGCCCCACTTCTCACGAGAGACATTGATCAACGCAAATCAGCGTTAATTCCCCCCAAATCCAAACTGGAGGAAACCATGAGACTCCGTCGAAATCAACTGTGCCCAATTCACCGCTCTCGATTCTGCTGCGGCAGGGAAGCGATCCCGAGAGAAAGACGCCAGCGCCAGCTTGGAGTCCGTCGCATCGACGATCCCCAGCACCCGCGCGGATATCGGGAGATCCGCTCGAACGCCGAGATGCGGAAGCTGATGGATAAGAAGATTTTGGCCCAGAGCAGCGAGTGCGGTATCTGCCATGAAAAGTTCGCAGATTACGGCGACATCGTACCCGACCATATCAGTCCCAGAGGCATGGGCGGAGCGTGGAGGGACGATCATCCCGACAACATCCAGGCTGTCCACTGGTGGTGCAACGGGGAAAAAGGCTCGTGCAGAGTGTGAATCGCCAGCCCGAGGGATGTCTGTTCAATCCGAATAATTCTGGCGGCTCCAGAAGTACCAGTCGCCGCCCTCAGCTTCCCGGAATCACTAAGAGACTATATATCAGCTACATACAGAACAAAATATGGCAGGGGAGAGTATTCCAACTCCCAATTATGTGACAGTGTCAGATAAAAGAAAGAAGAATAGTTGACATTGTCATATCGGTGCATCAATATAGATGTCATCGCAGAGGCAACTATGCGCGACGGCATTTATAAGAGCCTGAAACTCGGACAAGGTTGGAAATCCTTGCTGAAGTCGTGTGAACGCGAGAAAGAGCGCGGTGGAACGGCGTCGGGCAAGGCCCGTAATGCGATTGCCAAAGATCTCTACATCGAGGTGTCCGCCGTATTTGTTCATGAACTCTTAGTCAGAGTGCGTCCTACGGACCTCCTGCCCGGGTTTAGGTCAATTGATCCCGAACTCACTTGCCGGGATTTGGGCGGCAACAATTCACCGCTTGAGAATGATGTACTTGCAAGTGCAAAGAGACTTGAAGGGCTGGGCATCCGGGGCCGAGCCATTGTCGACCAGGCCTTGGGCGAAAGCCTCAAGCGGCACAAGCAAGCCAGGGTACTTCAGATTGAACAACATTGCCTAAATGAAGCAGGTTTGAAGTCCCGGCCAATCATAGAGGCGGCACGCCAAGCGCTGCTGCATACGGAGATCCCTGACGTGATCGAAAACTTGCTCCAAGGCAAACGCCTTAAACTGTCGCGACCGAAACGGCCGATTCATCCTGATGAAAGCCTGGAAAGTGTCAACTGATGAAGACACAAGGATCATGGCGAGGCCTCATACCGTCGGTAACGATTGATGTCTCTGAGGCGGGTGTGCGAGCTCGTACCGCGGATCATATCTGCCGAATCGGACGCGATTTGATTATCAATCTAGAACGCCTGAGTCGCTACTGTTTAGTTGATCTGCAGCCTATCGAAGACGACCTGCTGCTTGTCGCAGGTGCCGTTGCATTTGCCGACAGAGTTGTCGCTCGGCGGTCGTCCATCGCCTGGCGCCGCAATCTGCATGTTACGATCCCAGTCCATGATCCGGATCAGTGGTCAGAGCGAACACTCTACAGGAAGCTGATATCGACCCTCGATTACGTGACGGGAGACAATTGGGAGTTCTCGTTCAAACGCCGCCAAAATCGGACGAATGTCAAACCGCAGGCCCGCCTCGCAATGCCTAACGAGGCGTCACTCGTAATGCCCTTTAGTGACGGCCTTGATTCCTTCGCTGTCGCTCGCCTCATCAATGCCGAACATCCGAACACTCCTCTCATCCTTGTTACTACCGGCAATCAGAAGAACCGCGCGTTGGACCTGAGCAATTCTGAATTGGGTAGGATGCTTTATCGAGTTGCAATTCCGTTCACTCTATCTTCGAGGCATCGCAACGTGCGATTTCGTGAGGCAAGCTATCGATCGCGCGCGTTCGTGTACGGAGTCGTTGCAGGGATTGCTGCGCATCAGCTCGGAGCCAATCAGATTTATGTAGCGGAGAGTGGCCAAGGCTCCTTAGGGCCGTGGTTAACTCCGGTCGGTAACGAGGCTCCTGACGTTCGGATGCACCCATCATTTACGACGCGGCTATCCTCGTTCCTGAACCATATCTTTGGGGGTTCACTCTCTCACGCGCATCCCCGGCTCTGGAAGACCAAAGGCGAAACGCTGAGGAAGTTGAAAAATCTCGGACTTGCTGACCAATGGTGGCTAACTTCGTCTTGTGCCAGGGATCAACGGTATGTGTTCTTAGATAACAAGAAGATTCAATGTGGAGTCTGCGCAGGATGTCTTCTGCGCCGGCAGTCACTCCTGGCTGCCGAGCTTAGCAGCGATTCCGATAGATATCTGTGGAGCGATCTACGTGCACCAAAACTCAGCGAGGCATTGACTAGTCGCGACACAACGCAGAACGACGAGCACCAGGCTCTTTGTGCAGCTCTTGAAATGCAACAGTTTGGCGAGATCTCTCACGACTCCAAAAAGATTTCCATCGCAGCTGAGGAACTGTCGCCTTACGTAAATCAGAATGCGAACGCTGTTATTGTGCAGCTTCAGCGCCTAATCGCAGCTCATGCTGCCGAATGGCAGGTGTTCCGTTCGAGTATGGGATCTCAATCGTTCATCAACCAATGGCTGGACATTTTGAAATGACTAATCCTCTCGATAGAATCGATCCAAATCAACTTGGCGAACGGCTCCGCAATGCACGAGCCAGAGCAGGGCTCACTCAGCAAGAAGCTGCGGAGAAGCTAGGGATGGCCCGCACGACGTTGATTGCACTCGAAAAAGGGCAGCGTAGACTGCGTTCTGAGGAACTCAGGGAGATTGCTGAGTTGTACGGCAGTTCCGTGAACGCTCTCTTGCGCGCAGAATCAGTGTCCGTCTGTTTAGTTCCGCGTTTCCGATCCATTGCTCCTGATGAGGAAGATGCGGCGGACGCTGCATCGCTCCTCAACGATCTGGCAAGTTCTCAAGTTGAATTTGAAAACATCTTGGGAATTCCAGCGCGGCCCAACTATCCTCCTGAGCGTCCCATCGGTCCCGGGGATATAAGGGACCAGGCTGAGGACGCTGCACTTGAGACCCGCCAGAGGCTTGGAATCGGTTTAGGACCGATTTCGGACATGGTCAGCTTACTGGAGCTCGAATTTGGCATTCGTGTGTTCATCCGCCCCCTCGGCGCAGCGCGGATTTCCGGCCTATTTGCGTTTGATGAGCAGATTGGCGCATGTATCCTCCTGAACAAGAATCACCCTAGAGAGCGCCGTGCGATGACGGCTGCCCACGAACTCGGCCATCTTATAGCGACGAGAACTCAAGCCGATGTTGTCGATTTCCATACTGCGCCGCAGTCGCGAGAAGAGAGATTTGCTGCAGCATTCTCGTATTCGTTCCTCATGCCAGCCGCATTTGTCCGAAGAAGATTTGCTGAACTGCGACAGGAGACGGGGGCGTTCTCACCTCGGCATCTCATACTGCTCGCACATCAACTCTCGGTGTCTGAAGAGGCATTATGCCGGCGCCTCGAGGAGCTGAATCTGCTACCAGCCGGAACCTGGGACTCTCTTCGAGATCGCGGCTTTTCGGGCGAATTGGTCCGCCGCGTTTTGGGAGATCGGTCCGCTCCGGAGGAAAGTGCCGTTCCGCCGCGCCTCTGGTATCTCGCAGGAGAAGCATACCGCCGCGGCTTACTATCTGAAGGTCAGATCGCCAGAATGCTCAAGACTGATCGGGTCGAATTGAGGGCGATGTTTGACGCGTTAGGGGCAGAGGAGGGCGTTGAACTTGACTCCCTCTAGGTTAGACGATGGCCACAAGAAGCTCATCCTTGATGCCAGCATTCTGATTAACATTCTTGGAACCGGTCTCTCTGAAGTCGTCTTGAAGGGACTAAACCGAAAAGTCATGGTCGATGAAGTTGCGTTGCGTGAGGTGACGATCGACCCCTTCAGTCGGAAGGATCCGGCTGAAGTACTCTTTGGCCTACGTAAGAACGGACTCATTGAAGTCATCAGCATGGAAAGTGAAGCTTACGATTTGTTCATTGGCCTCACTGGAGGGGACCCTCCGGATGACCTTGATGATGGCGAGGCGGCAACACTCGCGCAAGCGGCCTTTGGCAATTATGTCGCAGTAATCGATGAACGAAAAGCAACGCGCATCGCAGGACTACATTTTCCTGGAGTTGCGCTTCTAAATTCACTTGATCTGCTCACCTCACGTGATTTGCTACTACAGAATGGTCGCGATGCTATTGCCGATGTCGTGTATCTAGCCTTGCGCTATGCCCGGATGAGGGTTGCACCAAGCGAGCGCCAATGGATATTCGACTTGCTTGGAGATGATCGTGCGAGGGAGTGTCCGAGTCTCGGTTTCCGTGGCCTGACGGTGTAGAGACGCTTCGCTTACCCGCTGGTACACCTGACCATGTAGGTCACTAACTGTGAGCCGGGTTATGGCTTATGACAGACAATGCGGGTCCTACCAAAGCGTCTCCTCGCCACTGCTCTGCAATGAAATGTCATGGAGACTGCGAGGAATCAATTAGCGGTTCGAGAAGATGGGGGCCATTCCCTTGCAGCTTTGCCACCCGCCGAGCTTTCATTCCTTCTGACGAAAACGTTCGAACCAGATCAATCGGCAGATGCGACGGTTCCGTCGGCTCTCGCTCCGACAGGGCGTTGAAATCAACATCAATCACGGATCCTGTCTTTTCTGTCCTAGCGCACGGAGGATCCGCTCTCCTGAACGCCATAAGAACTTATCTATTTGCCTGAAGGTCAGGCAATCTAGGCCATAATACTCACGAAAGGCGGTTACCGTCGCGACGAATTTATCGTAGTACCAAAGATCCTCGAGGGTAAATTCTTTGAACGGCTCTTGTTTTGCGGCCGTCTCCTGTTCCTTGTAGGACCAAAGACATTTAACGGCATATCTGTCGTAGATGGGGTAAGCCGCGGGTTTGTGCCAGCTGCAAAACTTGGTGGCAAAAGAATAGTATTTTCTGTTCAGTCCGGGACAAACGAAGATTCGATCGACGGCGCGGAGCGAGCTCTGTTCGAGAAGCAGGTCGATCTCAAGCCCGGCTATGTGCCGAGCGAGGGGCTCTACGTGAATTTCGAGGATCCGAGTGTGGTAGAGCCTATCGAGTACCAAAACCTTCAAAAGGACGTGAGAGACGACGGTATTCTTAGGGAACTGCTCAAGAAGTTCCTTGAGCGCTTTGTCGCCCAGTTGGTTGAAAGGGTCCTCGTCGTATAAGCGGCACTCCTCTTTTACGAGGTCGACTGTAGGGGTGGGCAGCATAGAGGCAATATACAACGCTGGTTGGCCTGGTTGAACCGGTAGCAGCGATCGGCATGAGCGCCACTGACCAGCCCCTTTTCTTCAGTCCGATCCGCAGTTCATGCGAGGTACTGGACGCGCCGTCAAGTCCGGGAGGCATATGGTCGGGATGCTGGCGCAGCCACTCCTTCATCGGGTAGACTTCAACCCCACCGTCCTCTTTAGGTATCAGAACATTGAAACGCTTCATAGCACTTCTCCGAGCAGGGCAGTGTATCGCGAACCAAACTCCGCATCTACAGGCTAAGTGGAATTATCACGCGCCGAAGTTTGTGCTCATACGGCTAAACAAGGGCCTCGCAATTAAGGGAAAGCACTCGTTCAATTCGACCGGTCGTTACAAACACCAAGAGGCCTACGTGCCCGCCCGTCACAGCAAGGTAGTCGCGCACCTGCTCACGATAGACATCTACGGTCGCCGCGCTTGGCTCGATGTCACTTTTCCAATCGACAACGACATCAATTCTCTTGTCCTCGTCGAGTGCCAAGGCATCCGCGACACCACCAACGAAGGTCATGCCCTTCTCGATTTGATCTGCGGCAAATACCGTTACCTCTGCCAGCAACCGGGGTCTCAAAGCGGCGACCTCTGGGATCTCCAACCCGCGCTTCACAGACGCTGCAATTTCGGGAGGATGTGGTCCTTCGTCGGCGCGCTGTGTTTCAGGAACACCAAGTTCGGAAAGCAGTGTTCTTGCTCGGCTCTCTAATGCACCAGCGTCTTCTCCAATCTCGCCCGTTAACACTTCCTCAAGCAGCTTGTGTACCACAAGCCCGCGCTCTCTGCCGCCCTTGATCGCAATGCGCCCGTCATCTCGCTTTGTCGTTGCTGGGGTACTTTCACTCGACGCGCCTTCAAGAACAAACACATCTTCGTCTAGCAGCACTGGCTCATTGCCCACCGGCCCGTCGTGACGGCTTGGACTCCTCCAAACAATCGAACGCCGGGTTGCCGCGATCACTGCCGCCTCTGCATCCCATGTAGCCTGAACCTGACTGTTGGTGAACTCGTCCGCTGCGGTTATTGTCGGAACGACAAGTGCCTCAGCATCGAAGGTGGGAATCTGAGTTAGGTTAGGGCTTAAGAGACTGAACCAGTCGTTTTGAACACGTTCACTCTGCCGCGGCAACAGTAGCAGGTCACATGCGCGCGTGAGTGCAACATACCAAAGCCTGACACGTTCTCTACGAAGCTGACCCCTCTCTTCGGTTTTGACAACATCATAGTCGGGTCCAGCGAAACCCATGAGCTTGAAGTGAACCGTGTTATCCGACCGCCGATGCAAAAAATCCATCGACTCATCGAGCTCAGTCGGCGAATTTATCGGGATCACGATTGGCCATTCGAGCCCCTTGGCCGAATGCATTGTCGAAAGCGAGACGGCTTCCGCATCGGCGTCGGGGCGGCCCTCAATGTGCTTCTGTGTGTCGTCCCAGTTCGTCCGGAGGGCATCCGCAAAAGCAACAAGACCTCGGGTTTCATAGGCGCGGGCCATCTCCAGAACCATCTCTACATTTGCTAGCGCTCGCTCGGCGCTGCGGCGGTAGCGGGCTCGCAAGATCGGCCGAATGTGTAGCTCCTCAATGGCCTCGGCCAGCAAGTGATAGGGTGTTGTCTGGCGCGCTTTTCGTGCGAGATTTTGCAGGACTTCAAGAGTGCGTTTGAGGACGGGGTTGGTGATTATCTGGCAATCTGTCCAAAGGTGAAGATGCGGAGGGTGGCGGTCATCGCGGGGAGGCAGTTCGGTGATGGCATCGGCGATCTCCTCTTCCGTTAGCCCAACTAGCGGGCCGCGGATCAAGGCTCCGAGCGCTAGCGTATCGCGTCTATCGGCAAGTGCGCGTGCAACCGCGATCATGTCCTGGACTTCCTGGCGCGTGTAGAAACTCTTTCCAGCTTGCGAGGCTATCGATATTTCGCGCTGTTCTAACGCGCGCTCATAAATCCATAGATTCGTGCCCGTAGGGGCGAGTAGCGCAATATCGCCGGCCCGGCAAGGCCTCATGGCCTTCAATCTCTTGTCCCAGACCTGATACGAACCGATCAAGCGGCTAACAAGGTCTGCGACAATGCGCGCTTCCTCACGCCGCACGAGATCAACCACAATCTTTCCCCTGTCGCTCTTGTGAGCATCACCGATGGTCACGTCGAAACAAGCGACCGCAGGCCGTCCATCTTGCGGAAGCCTCGTCGGCTGCAATGCCGTGAACCCTGGCTGCCCGTTTTCAGGGGATAGCAGTCCTCGAAACTGATCGTTCGCGAATTCGATGATCTGCTTCAGAGAGCGAAAGTTGGCGACAATTTCAAGCACGGCAGCGGGATCTTGTGCGATGATTGCGCGTTTGGCGCTGAGGTACGTGTCAACGTCAGCGCCACGAAAACGATAGATTGCCTGCTTCGGGTCACCGACGACAAACAGACTGCCAGCCCGCAGCTTTCGCTCTATCCACGGCGCACCCTGGTCCGCCTCCCCGCAAAGGCGCCACAGAATCTCTGCCTGCAGCGGATCGGTGTCCTGAAATTCGTCAACAAGGATGCGCGGATAACGCTTCGCTAGCGCTTTTCGCACATGCTCGTTGCCTGCCAGCAGATTCCGCGCATGATAAAGCAGATCGTCAAAGTCCAGAAGCGCTGCCTGCCGCTTATAGTCGGCGTACAGTTCTGCAAGCGGTTCGAATTCGGCGACGAATCGTGCGAACGCACTTGAAGCTACCGCAGCTACGAAGGCGGTATATGCATCACTGCACCGGTCGTAATATACCTGCGCAGCATTAGAGAGCTGTGCTCCGCGTGGTTTGCCGAGGCCCCTAACTGCCGCTGCACTTTCCCATTTTCCTTTTTTCCTCCAAGCAGTGAAACGAGCTTCGATTCCGTGCTTGCAATCCGGGGGAACGTGAAGAAGGAGCTTCGCTAGACCCCTTCCAGTAAGCGGGCCTCTCGTCGCTTCATCGAGAAGACCCTTGAATTTATGTAGATCGTCGATGACCTTCGCAGTCTCCTCTTCCTCGACGCCACATTGTGCGTACCATCGCGCGAACGCTTCGATTTCACGTGAGAGACCGTCGAGAATGCCAAGGTCAATTTCCGCAGGAAGCGCCGTGGCCGTTCGGGCCTTCCTTAGAAACGCCGCAGTCTCTTGAATGCGCTTTATGACCTGATCGGGCTCATCCACCAGGAGTTCTGCGAAGAAGTCCTGCTCGCCGAGCGCTGGCAACGGAGGAAGCCGGCCGAGACCCTCTGCACCGCGATCGCGTCCAAAGCGGGCCGACAACCACGCTTGCACCAAATCCTGATAAGCAAGATCGGCTGCCTCGGGATCGATGATTGTGGCTCCTGGGTCGATACCAGCTTCAACCGGATATGGTATGACGAGCTGCTGACAGAACCCGTGAATCGTTGTGCAGGTCAGTTCATCAAGGGTTTGGCTGGCCACGGATATCGCTGCTGATTGCTCGTCGGAGAGACCTTCGGGCAGAGCGACATCTAATTCATCCGGGATGTCAGCTCGCGCTAGACGGTCAACAAATCCCTCAATGCGCTCGCGCAACTCGGATGCAGCGGCTTCGGTGAAGGTAATGGCGACAATTTCTCGCGAGGGAACGCCGGCCGCAAGAACCAGCGCCACACGTCCCGCCATCAGCGCTGTCTTACCGCTCCCTGCTCCCGCTTCAACGAGCAGTGTTGTGTCGTGGTCGAGCAGCGCACGACGCCGAGCGGGCAGGTCGGGGAGAGCAGCAGCCTTGGACATCACTCCATCCCCCATAAAACCGAGAGATCGGCGAGACGTTCAGCAATCAGATAACCCTTCACTTCGAAGTAGTTCTCCTTCGCGCCGCCCGGTAGCGCAAAGGCGAGATCATTGTAATCATCCTGCGCCCCCGCCCCAGGTAACACATTTCCTGCCTCTACGTAGCGATGGGCGGCGGTCACAAATCTGGCCAAATTTGCGAGGACTGCCGTGGAGTCTGCGAGTGCGTAGAGGCCCTCAGGTTCCGCCCTAGGGAAAAGAAGCCGCGTTTGAATGTCTTTTGCAGCAGGGACGAGTGAGCGAACCGCATAGGCGTAGAGGCAACGCTGCAATTCGGCTCCACCCTTGAGGACCGGTTGTTTTTTCCCTGGCGGCCTCCCCGACTTATAGTCGGTTACGCGCGCAACTGTGCCGGCTTCATCGAGGTCAAGTCGATCGATTGATCCGCCGATCACAACCGTCGTTTCGGGAATAACCACTGGGGTCGTCGGGTCCCACGGCAACAAGGCGCGGCGGTCTTCGGTCAGATCCTCCACACTCAAATCTCCGCCAAATGGGATTTCGGCCCAACTTCGCTGCCCCGGTAGTGATTCCTCTCGGTATCCCAAGGCTGCAACTGCAAGAGTGCGAATGTCGTGTAGCTTGCGTTCCCATATTACCGGCGGCGGTACGGGGCGCGTGCGCTCCCATTTCCGCGCAACTGCATCGAGAGCCTTGCCAACCGCGTCAGCAATCGAAGATTCGTCAGCATTGCGAAATCCTCCAGGCTTCGCCAACTCAAGGTCCGAAACTGCACGTTCTAACGTTGCATGGAGAATGCCTCCAATAGCTAACGGATCAAGCTGTAGCGGCTCTTCTGTCTCGCCGGGTTCCTGCCATCGAAAACCGTAGGTCCACAGATACCCGAGCGGATCGCGCAATAACTTTGTCAGTGATGTGGCAGATTGCCGTCGATTGAGTGAGGCAACGATGAGAGGGTGATTGGCTCTCATCAGGCCGTCATGGGCCGTCAGTCGTTCTGTCTGCCAATCGATCCAACAGGAGCGCGCTGAACGAGCTAATGGCAAGCCGTCGAACTCAGCTGGTCGCGCGAACAAGCGATCAGACCAACCGGCTGCGTGCTCCGGGATTCGGGCGCGTTGGCGGTAGATCTCATTTTGCACCTTTGGATACAGTGGTGAAACTCCGTTTATGCGCCCTAGCGTATCGCGTCGCGCGCGTGAACACACGACTTGTCGGGATGTTGTCTTGAGAATCGTATCGAAATCGCGCCTATCGGCTTGATGTACCGGCAGAGGATCAAGAAGAGATGAATCCACGATATGGTTTGGCAGAAGTGCATCCTCGGCCTGGTGACGTGGCCAAGCGCGCGAAGTGAGCCCAACGAGCCGTACCCACAGTCGAGGGGCAGCCGCGAGCCACGCCGCTGGAGCCCAGATGATATTTGCCTCTTGAGCCACCTGGTCAGGCAATCTGAGAGATACGAGTGTTACATCGAGTGCTTCGGGAGGGCCCTCTGTCAGTGCTTTCTCCCAAATTGCAAGGCTGCGGCCACTTAAGAGGATGTCACCGATTTCACCTGCTTTCCTTAGTCCGAGTGCCAGTGTTTCGACGAGGTGGCTAAGAACCCTAACCTCAGCTTCAGAACTTGCGTCATCCGGTTTCACCATCGCGGCCAGAACGCCGCGCCATGAGGCTGCGTCAAGCAATGGTGCGTCCTCCGGAAGTGCTCGCCACCAGTCTCCGTTGACGACCTTAAAATCGGGATTCTGTGAACGCAATAATGCGATCAAGCGTGTCATACGTGCCTGGCTGAAGCCCCGCAAGAGCACCTCGCCAATCGCGGCCGCGAGCTGGCCCTCCTGTGTTGATACTGCTTTGCGACCATGGACGAAGTGCAGATCGATCCCAGCCATATCACTTAAGGCCTGAAAGTGATCGTCCCACTCTGCCGGCCATGCGGCGGCGATCGCAATCTCTTCTGGTTCGGCTTGCCCACTAGCAAGAAGAGCCCGTGCCCACCGCATTGCTTCCAGAGCTTCGTGGCGTGGGCTTGCGCAGGATTCGGTCTTAATTTCAGGATTTTCTGGCGCTGTCTCAACGACAGCAATTCCGAATGTGCGCACCCAAGCAGGCACTTGGCGTGGCCCCGCGACCCATTGCACGTCCGTCACGTCCTTCAGCGCTGCAAGAAATGGACGCCAAACCGGCGACATTTCTGTTCTGCCTATTACACGGATTGCTCCGAATAGAGCCCTCGCGTATTGTAGGCGCTGAAGCGCAAGGGCGACCAAGTCCGCCGGCCTGCGCATGAAAGCGGGTAACCGTTCCAGCACACGCGCCTCGAGTTTGGTGACTGCGTCAATGCGCGCGCGAACTAGAGCATCCGACGTGTTGGCGAGTTCATTGAATTTAAGGCCAGCGGCCCAAGCTTTCTCAAGTGTCGACGCCGCCGCTCTTGGAAAGCCCGGGAGAGTTTTGATCTCATTTAGTTCTCCAAGGTCCAAAGCGACAGCTTCGCCAATTGTCTCCTTGAGGGAGTCGGAATCGATCGGCTGTAGAAATCCGCCCGCTAGCCGTGCGACTAGGTGCTCGATCGCAATTGCCTGTAGTCCGTGCTGCCGCTTGGCAGCAGCCGCTCCGCGAACCTGACGCCTCGATAGCCGTGAATGTATAACGAACGTCTCACGCACGAGGACCACCACCTTGAAATGATGATATATCCGTCCAGCACGGCGGGGGCGCAACGAGAATCACTGATCTCGGAATCGCCAAGACTCGGGTTGTCCACTGGTGGTGCAACGTGGAAAAGGGGTCAAGCAGACGATGACTTCGGGTCGGTGCGTAATCGGCCGCGGATCCGATAATGCCTGTAGGTGATCGGAAGCGCAATTCAGAATCACTACTTTGCAGAGCTTGTTTGAGAGAGTTCCGAGGAATTAGAAAAAGGTTCCAACAGATGCGGGCCATTTCCCTGTAGCTTGGCCACTCGCCAAGCTTTCATTCCTTCTGCCGGATATGTTCGAACCAGATCAATCGGCAGATGCGACGGTTCCGCCGGGGTGAGCCACCGCTCATAGTCCTCCGGCTCGATGATGAGCGGACAACGGTTGTGGAAAGGCTCCAGAACTTCATTCGGATCCGTCGTAATGATGCTGAAGCTCTCGACGACGATTTCGTTTTTGTTTTCGTCCTGCCCTTTCCATCGATCCCATATCCCTCCGAACGCGAAGAGGTGATCATCTGAAAGCGATACTGCCCACGGCTTGCTGAGCTTCTTCTTCTCGTCTTCCTTAGTCAGTGGCTCCCATTCGTAGAAGAAGTTGGCTGGGATAAGGCAACGACGGTGCTTCCACGGTTCGCGCCAAGCGCCGCTGCTCTCGAGTTTGTCGGAGCGCGCATTGATGGAACTGAAATTGGCCTTTGGAGTCTTCGACCAGTAAGGAACGAGACCCCACTTCATGAGGGCAAGAACGCGTTCGCCGGTGTCGCGGTCGAGTCGGACTACCGGCTGAATGCTTTCCGGGGCAATGTTATAAGACGGCGCAAGGCGGGTGCTGTTGATTTCGTAATACTCGTCGTTAAACACATCTGTGTTGTGGGTATGGAACCACTCCGCGATTCGCTGCTTGTCCGCTCTCCGCCCGTACCGCCCGCACATAAACCGAGGCTACCACCTCACTATCGACCCACTCGATCCAAAATCATTCGCGCCAGGCTCACGCTCTCGGACACTACAGTTGTCAGACGAGGAGACGGCCGGCTTATATCAGGGTCCCGGGCCAGACGAACGGCCGCTATGATAGCGGCGGCAATGACCAACGTCGACTTCATTCGCATCTGCTCTTGCATCTTCTCCACCCAGGCCTCCCGCTCCCGCGCAATTGCTCGCTTCATTTCACCCATCGATGCACCACTGGCCGCACGGGCTTAGAACCAAGTTTGTACGAGAGCTTGCCTCGAAAGATCTCGGATGGAAGATAGTTCCTCTTCTCGTCGCAGAGCGGACACTGTGCGGCAATCCAGGTATCCGGCATCGTGCCAACTGGCGCCGGGATGTTTTCACCGCATTTCTTGCAGCGGATTGTGAAATCGCAATGCCGAATTGGCGGAAGATTGAACACGAGGGTCAGTATAGGAGAATAAAAGGCGAAATTCTAATGTGGATTTCACTGGTCAGAGCCAAGTAAAATCACGGCGAAAACATCAGAAGGATCTAAGCTTAACAATTTTAATGGTTTAGCGCGACGTGCGTTGATCTGGCAAGGGTGATTTGGCGATATGGAGGTCAAAGTGAACGGACCGCCGTGCGAATCGCCGTCGCCCCCACCCTTCGCATCGCTTGCGGGTTGCCGCTGGCCATCCTGCTGGGTGTCATCGAGAATTGAATGCCCCGGCGGAGACCTGACGGAAGCTGAATCTGCAACTGCTCAATACCGACGAATCGACCGCCAACGGGCATCTCCTCGACGCAATCTGCAGCACAGAGCAACAGTTCGGCACCGGTGCGCCGGCAAAAGAGTCACCACCCACATCAGTACGCCTTGGCGAACTGCAAGATGATTCGCGTTTTCGAGGCGGTTGTTCGACGCGGCTCGATAGAGCGGTCGCGACGGCACGATGCAAGACTTATTTTTCGTCACCGGTGCGAATTAATCACCCTTGCAGAATTTCATCTGCCGTCAATCCCTTTCAGAAATTCGCTTAGTGACAGTTCGAAGGCTGCCGACAGCGCCGCCAAATGCCGTAGTCCTACTTCGCGCACCCCCCGTTCAAGATCGGAGACGTGAACCTCATGAATCCCGGACTGTTGGGCCAAGTCGATTTGTCTCCAGCCCCGCTTCTTTCGAAGCTCTCGAATTCGTTTGCCGAGCTGGACACATACATCTGGGGCCATTCATCCAGCATTGACTTAGCGGAAACACTATATTTAGTGGATGCACTCTTTCTCGCGAACTTCAAGTTGCGTACAGGATTCCGCTCTTGCCACCGACCAGGTTGCCTCCTGCAACGCACCGGCAGCGGACGGATTTCCGTTGCTGATAAAAATCTGACGATTTCCTCAGGGAGAAGCAGGACTATGCCTACACGTCGTGATCTGCTTAAAGGTTGGGAAAAGCAATGATTCCATGCAAAGAGCTCAGCGGCAAAGTGGTCCGCGTCGTCACCATCTACGAAGACGGCACCTATGGTCCAGAGGTGCACATTGAATTCACCGATGGCACCGTCTTCTCCGCTTGTCTGAAGACAAATGTTTCCATCGAGGCGAAGTGCATTCGGGATGAAGGTGGAGAACCGCGCGTCCTTCAGGACTACTCCTGCCCGGCGTTTCCGCGCTGAAGATGGCCGCCTTTTCGCATGGCTTCTGCACAAGCAGGAGGGTTACCCTTCGTCGGTCTTGATCACGCGCAATCAAGGATGAGAGTCGTTGACGCCGGCTACGTGCAGGCCGCGTCAGGCCAGACGTCGGTTCTGCGGGATGAAATACGCCCCTCTGGAGTGGCCGAGCGATTCACCAGCCCTTCACAATTTTTTGGAACAATGAACCGACGGGACACGAAAGGCATGATGGAGCTAGCAATGATGATCACGCCTCGTGTCGTCAGGCCGGCTCTTCAAGAGACCGTCGGTCCAATGCTGCTGTTGCCGCAACACTGGGATAGCATCGTAACAAGGACACTCAAAATGGATGCCCAACAGAGAGACACGAGCGTAATAAAGCGGTGGGATGCCGCACACAAATGCCCGCGGTGTTGCCATGCCCTCAGATTGGCAGATTTTGACCTTAAGACCGTCACAACTGGGATTGTCACCTGTCCCAATTGCGACTGGTCGGGGCCGATCGATATCGAGATCATCGAAAGCGGGAAGCCGGAGGTGTAAACCTCACACTGCTGTGAGAAGAGGGAGATGCTTGGCCTTGCTCAGGCTGGAAATCTTCCGCATGAAGGCTCTCACCAATTCACTCACGACCTTGGATCTGTTATCCGCGCGGGATGCTAAATAGGTTTTCAAGGAAAGGGACCTCTCAATGAGCGGCCGGACGGTGACGCCGTTGCGAGCGATCCGCAATGCACCCGCTTTCACAAGAAATGCGATACAGGAACCATCGGCCACGAATGGGAAAGCCTCCTCTGGGGTTGTGATGTGTTGAATATTGGCGGGACGTACCTTTCGCTCCTCCGCGAGTTGCATCACGGAATCATAGAGAGGCGGGTGGAGCCGGCGTTCAAATAAAATCCAGCACCGATCGGCCATCTCTTCGAGCGTAACGGAAGCGTTTCCCGCCAGTTCATCATCTTCTGACATCGCAATGTAGAAAGGGGACTCGGCCACTTTGACCATTGTCAGAAGCGGGGATTCGGGCGGTTCTGTCGTAATCGCCAAGTCCAGCTTACCTGCAAGCAGGTCGTGAACGAGGTCATAGGAGAACTGGCTGCATAATTCAATCCGCAACCGCCGGAACAGCGGTAATTGGATCGAAAGCAAAGTGGAGACCAGGAAGGGGTCAGTGTACGGCGATTTGCCCACATTCACCACGACACCCGCATTCTGCTTGACTGTACGAGCCGCCTGCAAGGCCCGCTCGCCATAAAGGAGCGCCAGGCGCGCATGTTCGACGTAGGCTCGACCTGCATCGTTCAGACTTACGTTCCTGCGGTCGCGCTCAAAAAGTCTAAATCCGAGACCTTCTTCCAACTCAGCGATATTCCGCGTGAGCATGGGTTGGCTGATGTGAATCTTCTGTGCCGCGCGAGTAAAATGCAGCTCCTCGGACAGTGCGATTACAGATTCCATGTATTTTATTTCATTGCGTGCCATAGTCCCTCCCGGCTTCTGCTGAGCGATCCCGTGGGATGGGAATGGCAGAATGATTCGTCGGCGCCCTCGACCTTCCGGTGGCTTTGCAAATCCACTCTCGACAAGAAGCTTTCATGGGAAATGCAGCAAACAATCGAGAAAGTAGTTGTTCGCTCAGTTGGCGACGAAGGCCATCCCCATCCCATCGCAAGGTGCTCTATTTTAGACGCAATTGGATGGAACTTAGCTGCTTTTGCGTGACGTCCGGGACTCTCTTATTCCAATTAGTAATAAGAGCTTACAGAAAATGAATTGGACACCGGTAATTCGAAATAGAATCCTGTTTTCAACAGTGCGGCCGGTCGGGCCGCTCCAGAGCCAACTACTTTCACCTCATTCTAGCGAGAATTTAGTCGCCATTTGACGGCTCTCGTACCACTCGCTCAGGAATGGTTGCACGGAGCAACAGCCGGTCGGAAATAAATCGGTCGGTTGTTTCATCGGATCCAAACCTGTCAATCATGACTGAACCTCGTAGGCGACGGATCGGCCGCCACTAACCAGTAGAGTCTCTGGGCGCTCGTCTGTGGATGTTTCAGCGCGTGGTACGCCGAGGGGAGATTGCAGGGCCACAGGTCGGCAAACTGCGGCAACTCGCGTTTTCCAAGCCTGCAAAGTGGTTTTCAACATTCGATTTCACCCTTGTCGCTGGCTTTGATGATGTAAAGGCGCACATGGCAACCCTTCCTCAATTGCCGGAGCGGTCCCCGCAATGGAGTGCTGACGCTATCGCTATGGCTGCGCAGGCCAAAGTGCTTTCCGGCCACAAACTCGAACAGCTCGCAGTTCGTCTTCAGCGCCACAGCGGGCGCCCAAAGGAAGCGTGCTGGCGCTTGATCATTCAGCACGGAATCAAAGGACGGCAAGATTACCGACGATGGACGGAAGCCGAATTCGAGACGGTCCGTGAAGAACTGGTGAAGCGATCGATCGAAGAAGTCGCGAAAAGGGTCAATCGGACACCCAAAGCGATCCGCAACATGCTGAAGAGAAATCAGCTCAGTTTGCGCGAGATCCGGTGTGATTTGTTTTCGGTGGAGAGCCTTGCAAGCGCCCTCCGCGTTCGAAAGGCGGAGGTCGTCTTTTGGATCGAACAGGGATGGCTTCAGGCATCAATCGCCTGTCGCGGCAAGCGCAGATCCTACACCATCACGTCCGAAGCGCTCATGAGCCTGTACAAACAGCATCATGCCGATGTCTTGAAGCGCGGCATTCCTAATCAGGCACTCTTCGAGGCATACGTTCAGTACTGCTTTTCCCCGAAACACACGGTTGGAG